>WUUC01210831.1_pt1 | contig 14955 bp, 12 predicted proteins | sample 6278441 | NCBI WGS metagenome assembly WUUC01 (sample SAMN13675441, study PRJNA597444) | soil metagenome | isolation source: soil | place: USA: Washington | collected 2017-10
GGATTGGCGCTGGTAAGCGGACTGCTCTTCGGGATGGCGCCCGCGATCCAGCTGGTCCGCCATAGCCAATTTGCGAAACTGGGTCGCAGCCGCCGCCGATGGTCCCAAGACGTCTTCGTAGCCGCAGAAGTCTGCGGAGCCTTCGTCTTGATCGTGATTACGATACTCTTACTACGCAGCCTCTGGGCGATCGAGCGAATCAAACCGGGTTTCGAACCGCACGGCGTCACCACCGCTTTCTTCATCAAGCCCCACAATGATCCCGGCTTCTTCGACCGCCTGCAGTCGACGCTCCAGGTGACCCCCGGCGTGCAGTCGGCCGCGCTGGCCAATCCGATCCCGTTCGCCGATAGTGGCGTCACGAGCGGATTCGCGATCAGGAACCGGCAGGAGCCAAGCGGCATATTGGGAAATGCAGAAGGGTTTCAGATCACGCCCGGTTATTTCCAGACACTTGGTATTCCCTTCGTACGAGGTCGTAACCTCGCGGTGTCCGATACAGAAGCATCTCCATTAGTCTGCGTGATCGATTCGAGACTCGCCCAACAGTTCTTTCCGGGCCAAGATCCCATCGGACAGGAAATCGGGATGTTCAAAGGATGGGCGCGCATTGTGGGCGTCGTGGCTGCGATCCGCCGGACTAGCCTCGAGACTGATTCCCGCCCGGCCGTCTATTATTCTTTCGCCCAGATTCCATTCTTTCCCTGGGCGGCAGTCCTCGTCCGTTCGAAGAGCTCGGCAGAATCGATCATTCGGGCAACCGTGCATCAAACCAACCCCTCGGTACCCGTGTATGACGTCCGATCGCTGGAGGAGCGGCTGGCCGCGACACTTGGGATCCGACGCGCGATGATCATGTTACTGTCGACGTTCGGAGCCATCAGCCTCCTCTTGGCGGTCGTGGGACTCTACGGTGTCACTGCACAGGTCGTCTCTGAGCGTACCCGTGAGATCGGTATTCGCATGGCGCTCGGCGCACGTCCGACGCAGATCCTTTTACCATTGACGCGACAGGGGCTGCGGGCCGGATTGTTCGGCCTGATCCTCGGCTTGGGCGTTGTTGCCTACGCGCAACAATGGTTGGCGGGGATGCTCTACGAGGTCGCAGCGTTTGATGCGATCACGTTCAGTGCAGCGACGGTTGGTGTCCTGATCGTGTCATTGGCGGCGATCTGGTGGCCGGCCCGGCGCGCTGCTGGCATCGACCCGCAACAGGTGTTGCGGCACGAATGACCGGGCAACGACCTGCGCGATGTCGAATCAAATAGTTTGGGTTTTCGATCCGTGTCGGGCCTGTTGTCGTCTCGTTGGTAAATCAGTTCGTGGACCTGCTCGAGGAGCCGTACGCACACGATCCCCGTCGGCCTCACAGTGGGGGGCGATCGCCGCGATCGCCCCGAAGGCTGGCTGCACGACCGAACCGAGGTGCGGCGGTGGGTGCGCCAGGCGGAACCCGTCACCTCGGCTCTTGCGGAGGCACCCGCTTTGTCCCGGCCAATTCCGCAGCCACATCGGCGATGATCTTCATCAGATAACCGGGCGCGTCGAACGCCGTCCAGCTACCGTAGCGAGGCCTCAGCCCTGCGGTCACTGCCTCGACCAGAGCGCTTCCAAACTGGCCCTTCGCTCGGCCGTCAGCGACGAGCGTTCGCAGAGCTGCGAGGTAGTCCCGAAATGCCAGCACATCCAGAGCGTCTGCCAGGTCTCCATGGCCAGGAATAAACGTGCCCATTGGTTCCATTTTCACAAGCGCGTCGAGGGTACTCGCCCAAGCCATGGTGTTAGCATCCATAAGGTTGGGAATCGCATTCCGCCAAATGAGGTCTCCGCCGAAGATCACTCTCGCGTCGGGAATCCTGACAACAGAATCCCCGCCAGTGTGTCCGGGCAGGCTAATGATTTCGATCTTGCGCGAACCAAGGTACAAGTCGAGGCGCTGCTCATAGAGCACTGCTGGTGCCACCACGCTAGCGATCATCGCCTTGACGTCTGGCGTCGGCGGAGCCAACCTGAAATTCTCACTCACGATCCAGTTACGCACGTTCCGCTGCGCCACCACAGCGGCGCCCACATCGGAAAAGACGCGATTGCCGCCGACATGATCAAAATGGAAATGGCTGTTGACAACGTATCTGACGGGTAGCTGAGTGACCTTCTGGATTTCCGCCAGCAAGAGTGTCGCTGCGTCTGCGCTGGCGAACGTGTCGATAACAAGCACCGCGTCGTCACCGATCACAAACCCCGAATTCCCTCCGGATGGTCCGTCCATATTGGAGATAGCTGCCCAGACATTGGGAGCGACTTGCGTCGTCGTAAAAAGTGTTGGCTGCGCAGAAGTGGATTGATTAGACGTTAGGACGTCTACCGCGCAAATCGCCAGCGGCGTCAGGACATATCGGTTGTTGTGGTTTGACTGATAGAGGTAAGCCCACAAAAACTTCAACGCTCCCGTGGCACTTTTCGCCACATGCACCGTCACTCCCACCGACGCCCGTGCGCTGACGGTCTTCGCAAGATCAGCAACCTTGATTCGACCCGCCGTGCCGCTCCCCTCCTGAAGCGCCATGAAGTCATCGCCATTCAGCCCGAACCAGGACTCAGGCGGTTGGACGCCGCCGACGGCTGAGTTCCACCCCGGCACTCCTTCGACGGCGCTTTCCCTGAGCCATGCCTTGATCAACCCCACAGCTTCTTCAGAAATCCGTGCACGACCGAGCACAAGGTATGGACGGCCCTGCACAGATAACCGGCTGACTTCATCCGACGTGAGCTGTTTCACGACTTCGCCGCCGGCCTCGGTGAAGCTCAAGCGGTGCGGACGACCGATTTTCTCGTGGAACTCATCGCGCTGCTCCGGCGTGAGTACACCCGAGCAGAGAGGAGCGGCTTCTGACAGAGCGGCGAGTGCGATCGCGAACGTCAGTAGCGGAACGGCGATTCGGAGCACGCGCATACGCCCTCCAGGCCGGGGAACGAGTTTACCGAGAGGCGTCCTTCGACTTCACTTTTGACGCTCACCTCGAATCTGCGGTCTGCCCCATGCGCCCCAAGACATTCTACTAAGCAGAATTGTACCGAGGATCAAGCGAAGGGACGATCTGATACGTGTGAAGTCCGTATGTTTCCTGAATTAGCCATCGCAGCTGGGCGTTGATCTCAACAAATCATCACCGGTCAGCATGTGCTTCTGAGGCAAGGATCGACCAGATACGTACGGTTCGAGAGATACTTCGGCCGATGCAGCGTTCCTGGCCGACGGCGCCTGCGGCCGCGGGCGGGAGATACGGGCTGGCGAGGTCCCGCTGGTCAAGCAGTGGACGTATCTTTGGCGCTAGGCTCGAGCGGTGAGCGCGAGCCTAGCGCCATGGTGAAACCGCATAAGTTCCGGAGCCTCAACCGCCTCGACTCTCGTTATTCGGGCCGCTCTATCCGGTCAATCACGAGGACGTCTCCGAGGCTGTCCAGCGGATCCAGCTTGAGTCCTAGTTGCTCTTGCACCGCGGTGAAGATCGAAGGGCCGTCCGGATCAACGGTTGGAAAACGACCCGGCGGAACATTGCGAAGTTGTTCGGGTGTGAAGGTCAGGTCGAAGTCGAACACGCCGTCGAGGCCGGTTCGGTCGATCACCATCCGACCGGCATGTCGGGAGAGCCATCCCGCCAGCTGCTCCATTGGAAAGCCGCGACCAGCCAGTCGGCCCACCTGGAGGTTCACTCCGCACGGAATGCCCGTTCGCGCCAGCCCTCCGCCGGCGGCAGCCCTCAGCGCGGCGCAATCCGCCGCCCCGCGCTGGAAGTGTGGTCCGAACGGGCCGTTCGGGTCCGCGAGCACAAGGGCGTATACGGGAGTGTCGCGCGTCTCACGATGAACTACTAGGTGAAAACGATCTTCCAAAATCGTCCGCAGCAACGATTTCAGCTCTTCCTTCTTGGCGGGTCCACGAACCGTCCCGATGACATCGACATACTCTTGCGATATCCAATCGGGCCCCCCAATCAACTGGTACTCGCTCATTCCGTAGGCGGCGAAAATGAGCCAGCGTGGTTGCACGCCGATGGCGATCAGTTGGTTCCCCTCGAGGAGCGGGCCTCGGTGTACCCCCGACCTCCCCGCTGGATTCGTCGACACGGAGACATAGTCGAGGACTGACGTTGATTCATCCGCTGCCCGCGACTGTGTGTCCGCTTCGCGTGGGACGGCGTTCGTCGGCGTCATCGCATTGTGTGCCGCGTTGAGCAGCGCCGATCGGCTCGAAGGCGAGAGCGCCGCTCCATAGCCGGCGATCCGCCGCGGATTCAGCAGCCGCGCCTCGACCGTCGCCCGCGCCATGGCCTGTAACGGCGCAAGAGCGGCAACGACGAGGAGAGCGAGAGCGCCGATCGTGGAACCGCGACGGACACCCACACTGCCGCGAGTCTGACGGCTATTGAGCACCGCCGTCACGCGTTCAAACAAGTCGCTCCGGCTCGCCATCGAGAGCCCATACCCGCTGTATCGACGGGACAATTCACGGGCGAGCCTCACGAGTTGATCGGCGTACGCGGTCTGTTCGGCACTCTTCAGCACGACGTCGTCACACGCCCGCTCAGCTTCGAGGCAGAGTCGTCTCCATGCCGTCCAGACGCCGGGATGAAACCAATACACCGTGCAGACGACGCGCGCGACAAGATGCACCATCGAATCGCCGCGTCGAATGTGTGCGATCTCGTGAGCGAGTGCGTTCGTAAGATCGACCTCGCTCCAACGGTCGGCCCCCGCGGGAAATATCACGACGGGTCGTACGAGGCCATACGTAATCGGCACCGCAACGCGATCGTGCAGCAGGAACCGAATGCGGCCGTTCCTGGCGAGGTCTGGCGCGATGGATCGCGACAGGTGGCTGCCCTGCGCCCATGTCACCCCAGTCCGGCGGAGCCGGCGAAGGGCCATCAAGCCTGTAACCACGGGAACCAAGCAACCGAGGAGCCCCACAAACCATGTCATCCGAAGCAGGGTTGGCACGGTAACACGACTGTAGAGCGACTGCGACGGTACGAGCCCGGTGGGTTGTGACGCGACCGTATCGGGCGCCGAGCCCGGAAGGACGTCTGGCGATTCGAGCCATTGAGTCTCGGCGCTGGCAGACGCCACAGGGATATGGACCGTGGTAGCCGGCAGAATGGCGCCCATAATCGGAAGGGCAAACAGCGCAGCGAACGCTGCCGTCATGATCGCGTGGCGAATGGCGGCTCGGGCGCTCCGGGCGACCGTGAGCGCGATAAGCCCCATCATGATGATGACGGAAGCCTTTGCAATGACGACGAGCTCAGTGGATTGGCTCATCGCGAGAATCGCTGTTCCCAGTGTCGACATCATTGGACGGTCCTTTCATGGCGTACGCGCTCGATTTCCGACTCCAATGCGGCTAATTCCTCGTCCGTCCAATCCTCTTGTCGTATGAGAGCCGTCATCATCTGGCCCAGTGACCCACCAAAAAATACTCCCAGATACTCGCGTAACGCGTCCCGTCGTGCGGCAGCGTGGGAACGCGTCGCCGAGTAAACGTAGCGAGTGCCTTGTTCCTGGTGCTTGATGTAGCCCTTGCGCTCCAGCCGAACGAGCATCGCGCGAACAGCCGAGTAGCCCGGCGGGTTGACCAAACGCTCGCGAATCTCTTCCGCTGACGCTCGATTCGCCAGCGCGAAGAGTGCATTCATGATTTCGCGCTCTCGTCGGCTCAGTTTGTGTGGGGGCGGTGTGGGCGACGTCGTATGTCGTGAAGGCATGCTACTGTTGTAGCAGTATCGTGCTACGCCTGTAGCATGTCAAGCGGTTTTTTCCGTGGCCCCCTAAACTCATTCCCAGATGATCGCTTCCCCTACCTGCCAAGCCTCCACGAATGACGTTTGTCGACATGGGGTCACGAGCGCCCCGGCGGCAAGCGGTGCCACAACCGAGTCACTCCCGCAGCCCCACATGGTCGGACGGTTGACTACTGCACTCGACGAAGAGATTCCGCCCGCGACTTCGTGGCTTTCCGACGCGGACTTCAATCCAGGCATTCGGCGCCGGCCGTTTTGATCATCGCCTTCGACCAAACCGCCTGACAGATGCTCTCGCGGACGTCGCAGCGGCTCACACCCAGCCTCGCACGGTGACACCGGGCTGGCACCTGTGCATCCGCTTCCGGACCCTCGTAATAAAGGATGTCATGTCGCGCGTGGATTGGCCCGCGGACCGGCGTAGAATCGTCGCTGCACCCTGCGGATGTTTGTCCGCTTTCCGACGGCGCGGTCTCTGCCCTGGCGTGCCGCCGAGTTCTTTTGGGGAGAGTAGAGGCCACGTGCACAGCCGACCTGTCGGCGGCATCTCAAATCGAGGGGATGTTGAGCGTCTCGCATACGCCTGCGACGCGTTGATCGTCGCGCTGAGCGACGACGCCAGAGTTCGAGAGACGTACGCCTCATGGTTAGGTGCTCACGATCTCGAACCCATCGTCGCCCGCATTGGACAACGTCGTCCGTACGACTGCCCGGACCCAACGCCACAAGACCTCAACGATATTCTGAAGCTCAAAGCCATGCTCGGCGAGTCAGATAGCACGGATGATTTGCGCGCGCTTGATGACTTCGTCCGCGGTGGTTTACATCTGTCGTACTCGTGGCTGCCCGCAATGCTATTGGCGCAGTTCCGTATGTGGGCCTACGCCACGGCGGGAGGCGAGCGCCTCCGTTTAGGAATACGACCTCCCGCTCAGGTGGATCTGCCGGTGGGTAAACGACCGCGCGATGGTGGCAGAGACATCGCACGGAACGTCACTTGGTACTATCGGGCACGCGTCAAAGCCCCGCCCGAATCAATGGGCAGCCTCGCCAAGGAGTACGCTGCGTCGGTGGGTCGCAACAATCAGGCGTTGTCCGTCGTCCAGAACGGGATCAAGCAAGCCATCGCGTTGTTGGACGCCGTCGTAAACACCTCATCCCACGTACCAAAGTAGGTGGGTCAGCCGCCAAAGTAGGTGTGCCCCCGGCTCTCTCACCGCTGCGATGATGAGCGAGGTGAGTGAGCCCGATCCGAAGATTCCGGCGATCGACGATTCGACGGCGCTCACGGCCGGAGATATTTTCCAACCCACGGGCCTGGCATCGGTGCGACTCACCGATCGCGCACCGTTGAATGCCTTACTGGCCGATGCGGGCCTGCACGACCTGACTCGTGCATCCCCGGCGGAAGATCTCCGTGACGCGCTCGAGTCCCTGAACGGGGCCGTCGGTGCCGCTTGCCTCGACGCGACCGATCGCGCGACGCTGATCAAGCTCGTGCTTGACACGCTCGCTGAACGGAAGATCAAACACGCTCATCCGGTCGTACGCGCCACCCTTGCCGACCGTGCACCAGCCAAGCCGAAGGCCTCTCACGCGGGTTTGATTACGACGCTCGCGGACGACGAGCCCGCGGCCGCGCCGGTCAACGGCGCCGCCCTTCTTGACGACACCGCGACCATCATTCGCCGTCACGTCATCTTGAGCCCGCCACAAGCGGACGCGATCGCACTGTGGATTGCGGCAGCGTACGTGATTGACGCGCTCGTACTGATGCCAATTCTCTTGGTGACGGCACCGACGATGCGATCCGGCAAAACGACGCTGCTCACGTTGCTTGGCGCCTTGGTGCCACGGGCGCTCGCTGCCTCCAATCTGACAGGCGCGGTCCTGGCGCGCGCCATTGCCACGTTTCGTCCAACACTCCTCGCAGACGAAGCCGATACGTGGCTGACCAATGATGCGTCTGAGCTCCGCGGCATCATGAATGCGGGCCACACCCGAGCGACAGCCTACGTCCTCCGGTGTGCGCCGGACAGCCACGAACCGACCCTCATTCCCTGCTTCGGCCCGCGCGTCATCGCAATGATTCGCCGGCCGCCGGCCACCATCGCCGACCGCTCGATCGCGATCGACTTGCGACGCAAGCGACCGGACGAGTCGGTGACGCGGTTTCGTCTCGATCGGCTCCAGGATCAGCACGGTGGAGTTCGTCGGCAGTGGCGCCGATGGGCCACGGATCATGAAGATGCGATCCGCGACACCGATCCATCGATCCCGGCCGAACTGAACGATCGCGCGGCAGACAATTGGCGCCCGCTCCTGGGGATTGCGGACCTTATCCAGGGAGACTGGCCAGGACGAGCGCGTGCAGCCGCGAGGAAGCTCTCCAGTGAGCCGGAACTGGACGATTCGACCAGTGTCGCCCTCCTCCATGATGTGCGGGCCGTCTTTGAGGCCGCGGGTGCTGTGACGATGTTGCCATCCGCCGCGTTGACGGAGGCGCTGGTGGCCATGCCGGATTGCCCGTGGGCTGAGTGGTCGAGCGGTCGACCGATGACGGCCATCAAGTTGGCGGCACGGCTCAAGCCGTTCGGGCTGCGGCCCCGGAAGGTGCGAGTGGGGCCGCGCACCGTCAATGCGTACGTGATGGCTGACTTTCTCGACGCCTGGGCCCGGTATCTGCCCACGAACTCGGAACAGTCGGAACAGCCCCATGATTCCGGTCGTTGTTCCGACTTACCGGACTCGGAACAGACCGCACACGTTCCGACGCCAGCAACTCGGAACGAATCAATGTTTATCGAGTCCGTTCCGACTGTTCCGACTTCTGCCGGCGGTAGCCGGGACGAGGGAGATCGATGGACGCTCCCGTGATCTCGGATCTCGTCCAGCCGACCGCAGTGGCCCTGCTCCGCGACCTTCAGCGCGACGGCTTCGACGTCGAGTTGATGGCCGATGGTGCCCTGAGTATCGCACCACGGTCCCGGCTGACGCCGGAGCGCATGGTGACGATCGCGACGCACAAGGACGCCCTCAAGCGGCTATTGATGGCCCTCAGGGAGACCGGCGTGACGGTGCGTTGCGACGCCTTTGCCGCCCAACTCGCCCGCACGCCTGCGCCACACGTGCCACCCTTTCTGTTCACACCCGGCATCGTGTACGCGAAGGGAACGTGTTTTTCCTGCGGTGATCCGTTGCCTGAGTTGATGTTTTCGCGTTGCTGGCGCTGCTCGCTCGCCTGGCGGCTCGCGTGTCGGCTGCCGATTCCCGCGGATCTCGCCGCCGCGCTCGACGGCGCCAAGGTGATTGCATGAGCCCCCGTGCCGCGCTGCGGCCGTGCCTGGAGCCCTCGTGCACGGCGCGGGTCCGGTCCGGCCGCTGTCCGACGCATGCCGCCAGGCACGATCGCCAACGCGGCACCCCCGACGCTCGAGGCTATGACGCACGCTGGCGGGCTTTGCGCACGTGGTTCCTGGACCACGCGGAACCGGCGGGTCTGTGCGGGGCTCGGCTCGCCGGCACACCACGTACCAGCAGCAGCCGCTGCCAGACGGAAAGCCGCGTCACCCTCGGGGTGCGCGTGAATCACATTCAGCCGCATCGTCGCCCGGATGGCACGTCGGATCCTCAGCTGCGACTGGACCCGTACAACCTCGAGTTGTTGTGCGCCTCGTGCGACAGCCGCGTCACGGCGACGTGGGACGGCGGCTTTGGGCGGCCACGACGGGTGAGGGTGCCGTGAGTTCGCGCCTGACGTGTCCGCTGTCTTGGACGAGCAACGTGACAACGGCAAGCCACAGGTGCAGAACGGGCCTGGCCTCTGCTGAGGACCTTGGACAGATGGTCCACGATGACATTGACGGTATCAGTCCGGATCCCAATCGGGTCAATCGCGACGGATATTGCCGTCTGGCAGAAGGGACAGACGTAGGCCACGGTCTTCCAACGGACGCCGCCATGAGAGCTAGCGCTGAGGTCTTGAGCATCACCGACCCTGTGAGTCTGTCGCATTTCGCGCACTTCGCCATCTTGTCTTCCGGCGACGTTGAGTAACGCCGGTAACTCGGGAGCAAAACGGTTGGGTTCAGAAGAAGCGCTCAAATTTACCGACGATCGAATTGACGTCCGCGATCATCTCGTTGACGGTCACGCTGACTCGCCAGCCGTCACACCTCAGTCCCGTTTGCTGAAAGACTACGCCGACCACCGGCTCGGCCTTCACTGCCACTTCGGTCTTAGGCTTGGTGGCGTCGTGGGGAACGACGAAACGGAACCGGAGTGGTTCTGTGCCGAATTTCAGAGGAGTCCAAGCTGGATGATTGGAAACCGTGACGGTTTGTGTGTGCTCGTCAATGGTGACACCCAAGCGCAGTTGGGTGAAATGTGGGCGTGTGACGAGCAACAAGCGGTGTTTGTCGATGTTGTCCAGTTCAGAAAGCAACCAAAGCAGATCGCTGGTTGGGTCTTGTGGCCGTCTCTTGTAAGGCTGCAACCCCTCAATTTCTGTTTGGGCTTCCGGGCTGACAAACTTGATCCACCGCTTCATACGCTTCCGATTCTCAGACGTGTCATCAGAGAAAATTGGAAACTGCGTTTTCTCACACGCGTTGGGATTGCCAGCAGCAATCGCCAACTGACACATCAGATGATCCAGGCTGGACCGAAGGCTGTGGACAGAGTCGCCGAGTGGGATACCGACATTTGGCGCAAGCTCGCCGGATGTGATGTCACCACTAACAAGCCGCCCTTCCGGCTGTTCTTCGACGGAAACGAGTTTTACGTTCGTTGTAATGACATTAGCGGCATCGAATTGGGCATCAAAGTCACGGAGATGCTTTTCCGCCCGGTCGATTTTGAGGCGGACACCACCGAGACTTGCGGCCATTGATTGCACCACATATGAAAGATAGCAATACGCAATCGACACAGCCAATCAAGGCAGGTCGCGTCATCCGAGAACTCCCGCACGATGGGGTGGTTGCGGGTCACTGGCAACAGCGGAGAAGTGTCGCATGTCGCATCAACCAATGTCATTCCGCATTTCCACCGCCGCCCGGGGGGGCCGGATTTGTGTATCGAGGTGCGGCCGAATTACCGCTGGGCCGGTTGGGACGCGCGCCCGCGAAATTGTGAGAGGGGTATCTGACCGATGAGCTCGCGCCGATTGCCCGCGAACTCGGTTCCCGTCCACATCAAGGACCTCGTTCCGGATCCAGCGAATCGGCGCGCGCATAACCCCCGGAACATCGGCATGGTGGTGGATGCCCTGCAGCAGGTCGGCGCCGCCCGTTCGATTGTCATTGACGAGGACAACGTGATTCTGGCGGGAAACGGCGTGACGGAAGCGGCCGCGGAAGCCGGTATCACCCGGGTGCGGGTGGTGGAGGCCGACGGGCACGCACTGATTGCCGTCCGGCGCACCGGCCTCTCCCCTGAGCAGAAACGGGCCCTGGCCCTCTACGACAACCGCACGGGGGAGCTCGCGACTTGGAATTTCGAGCAGTTGACGGCGGATAAGGACGCCGGGCTCAGCCTCCAGCCATTCTGGACGCCCGAGGAAGAGGCGGCGCTGCTCGGGAGGAACGCCGGCACCGGCGGAAAGACTGATCCTGACGACATCCCCGCGGAGCGGCCCACAGGCATTCAGCGGGGCGACCTGTTTGAATTGGGCCGCCACCGGCTCCTGTGCGGTGACGCCACGACACAGGCGGATGTGGCGCGCGTGTTAGGCGACGTCACGCCCGTCCTCATGGTGACGGATCCCCCGTACGGCGTGGACTACGACCCGACGTGGCGAGCCGAAGCCGGCATCAACCGCAACACGCAGAAGCTGGGCGCGGTCACCCACGATGACCGGGCCGACTGGGCGGAGGCCTGGGCGCTGTTTCCGGGCAACGTGGCGTACGTCTGGCACGCCGGCCTCAAGGCCAGCATCGTGGAAACGTCATTGGTCGTGAGCGGGTTCGAACTCCGCAGCCAGATCATCTGGGCGAAAGACCGGATGGCGCTGTCCCGCGGCGACTACCACTGGCAACACGAGCCGTGCTGGTACGCGGTCCGCAGCGGCGAGCCGGGGCACCGCACCGACGACCGCACCCAGACGACGCTCTGGACCATTCCGGCACGAGACGACAACGGGCATGGGCACGGCACGCAAAAGCCGGTCGAGTGTATGGCCCGGCCGATGCGCAATCACGCGGTCTCGGACGTCTACGAGCCCTTCGCTGGGTCGGGCACGACGATCATCGCCGCCGAACAGCTCGGACGCAGCTGCCTGGCGATCGAGTTCGAACCGCGGTACGTGCAGGTGACGATCGACCGCTGGGAGGCGTTCACGGGATCAACCGCCCGCAAGGTTGGCGAGGGCGTCGATGCGTAGGGTGTGGACCTGCGGCTACGACTATGCCCACGACCATCGGTGGCGATGGACGGCGGTGGTGTGTCAACGCCTCCGTCGGTGGTGGTGGCGATGAGAGGCCGCAAGCCTGTCCCGACCGACCTCAAGGTGCTGCGTGGGAATCCCGGGCATCGTCCGCTGAATGTCGACGAGCCGGAATGGCCGCCCGTTGAACCCGAGACGTTCGATACCCCGCCGCTCGAGCTCACAGGCGATGCCGCCGCCTCGGCCGAGTGGGGCCGACTCGCCCCCATGCTCCGGGCGGCGCGTCAGGTGACCGATGCGGAACGCGGGTCGCTGATTGCGCTCTGCCAACAATGGAGCCGCTACCTCATGGCGAATAGCAAAGCCGAAGCGGCTGGGATGGTGATCAAGTCGCCGAGCGGCTACCCGATGCCCAACCCGTATCTCGGGATTGCGAATCGGGCATTGACGCATTGCACGAAACTGTGGGCCGAGCTGGGGCTGACGCCCAGCTCCCGCTCGCGTGTGTCGGCGACGCCTGCGGCGCCGGCTGCAGATGCGCAGCGAGAACGCTATTTTGGGGCGACGCGTGGCGCCTAGCGTGACCGAGCGTCCGGTCGGCGCAGGTCGCGGCTCGTCACGGCCGCCCTCAGGCCCGCTTCCCTGGTGGGGAACGGGCGAGGCGCCGCACCTGCGATGGCCTGGCGTGACCTTAACGTTCCAGGCGACCTGGTCGTCGCTGCGATCGCGCTGGGAAACCGACGAGGGTCAGTATTATTTCGACGCCGACGCCGCCGATCGTGCGTGCGACTTCTTCCCGCTGTATTTGACCCATCACATCGGCGAGTTTGCCGGGCAGCCCTTCACGCTCCGCGACGACCAGGCGGCGCTCCTGATTCGACCAATTTTTGGCTGGAAGCGCGCGAGCGACGGACTCCGCCGGTTCCGCAAACTGTTCGCGTTCTGTCCGAAGGGCTACGGCAAGAGCCCCGTGGGGGCCGCCCTGGGCATCTACCTCGCGCGGTGCGATCACGAGCCCGCCGCCGAGGTGTACGCGGTCGCGGCCGATCGGGACAATGCACGCACGGTCCACGACCACGCCAAGATCATGGTGGAGCACTCGCCCGATCTCTCCGACGGCTGTGAGATTCTCCGGGACGCCATCGTCTGGGCCGGCATCCACTCCGTGTACAAGGTCCTGTCCGCCGACGCCTCCACCAAGCACGGCTTTCGCCCGCACGCGGTGATCTTCGACGAGCTGCACGCGCAGAAGAATCGCGACCTGTACGAAGCCCTGAAGAAGTCGATGGTCAAGCGGCGGCAGCCGCTGATGGTCATCATCACGCATGCCGGCACGGACGACGAAGGCATCTGCTACGAGGAATACGACCTCGCCAAGCGGGTGCTGAGCGGCACCGCGGCGATTGACACCGCCCTGCCCGTCATCTTCGAGATGCAGCCGAGCGATGACTGGACCGATCCCGCCGTCTGGCGCCGCGTCAATCCGGGGCACGGCATCACCGTCAAACACGACGGCATCGTCGAAGAATGTCAGGAGGCGCTCGCCGAACCACGGAAACGGAATGATTTTCTGCGGTACCACGGCAATCGGTGGACGAGCCAGGCCACCGCCTGGATTCCCATCGAATGGTGGGATGCGTGCCAGGGGCCGATGGACGACGCCGAACTCGTCACGCTGGAATGTGCGGGCGGTCTCGACCTCGCCCAGAAATGGGACCTCGCCTGCTTTGCGGTCGTCTTTCGCAAGGTTCTTGACATGCCGGCGTCGGTGGAGGTCGTCGCGGAAGAAACCGATGGGGCCCTGGTGAAAAAGACGGTCGCCCTGAACTATGCGCTGTTCGTCCGCCCGTTCTTCTGGATTCCGGAGAACACGATGCTCCAGCACGAAAAGGAAGACGGCGTGCCGTATCGGCTGTGGGAAGAACAGGGCCTCGTGACCGCGACCGAGGGCGACGTCATCGACTACACGCGGATTTACCACGACATCACGACCACGATCGTGCCGCGTTACCCCCGGCTCAAGGAGGGGACGATCGGCTATGACCCGGCGTTCGCCACCGACCTCGCGACGAAGCTCCGGGACGTCGCCGGCCTGCAAATGCTCGAAGTGCTGCAGAACTACAAGATGATTTCGGAACCCTCGCAAGTCGTCGAGGCGCTGATCAAGGGCACACGCGTGCGGCACGACGGCCATCGCGTCTTACGCTGGAATTGGGAAAACGCCGCGATCAAGACCGACGACGCCGGGCGCATTCGGCCGGTGAAGCCCCGCAACTGCTCGAAAAGGATTGATGGCGCGATGGCCACGATCATGGGCCAGAAGGCGCTGTCGATGCAGCAGCCTCTCCCGGCACCGCAGTACCAGGTCTTGATCTTCGGGGGCGCGAAGTGGTGAGCGCCTTGGACACGATGCGCCGCCAGCGAGCCGAGAGGCGTGAAGCGCGGAATTGCACCCGAGCACGAACGTGCATGCACGACGAGGCGCCTCGGTGAGTCCGTCCCGTCCGCCCGCCACGTGGCAACAGATCGGCGCGCTGCTGACGGAGGTGGCGCGGTCGATCGAGCGCGTGGACGACGTCCCGGCCGAGCACGTGGCGGCCTGGCTGTGTCAGGTGGCAGCGTTGCAGACGGGGCTCGCCGCGCGGTGGCTTCGGGATCTGCACCTGGCGCAGGAGACCGCCCGGGATCGGGACCGGCTGTTGAGCGTCGAGGCGGCCGCTGAGCGCTTGGCGTGCTCGAAGGACTGGCTCTATCGGCACCACCATCGCC
>WUUC01115100.1_pt1 | contig 14948 bp, 10 predicted proteins | sample 6278441 | NCBI WGS metagenome assembly WUUC01 (sample SAMN13675441, study PRJNA597444) | soil metagenome | isolation source: soil | place: USA: Washington | collected 2017-10
GACGCTGTAGAGCAGCGCGTCGCCGTCGGAGTCCGTCGCCTCCAGCGTGATCGGCTTCGCCAGATTCCTGAACGTCGCGGCCGCCTTGTCGGCGGCCGCCGGCGCGTCGTTTCCCGGGTTGACGGCGACGCTGACCGTGGCGACGTTCGAGTAAACGACCCCGTCATACGCCTTGAAGGTGAAGCTATCCGGCCCGCTGTAGTCGAGGGCGGGCGTGTAGGTCAGGTGCGGCGGGGCGCCCGACAGCGTGCCGTGCGCCGGCGGCGCGACGACCGCGTAGGCCAGCGCGTCGCCGTCGATGTCGGTCGCCTCCAGCGTGACCTCCTTCGGGGTGTCTTCCCGCGTCGTGGCCGACTGGGCCGCGGCGACGGGCGCGTCGTTGGCCGGGTTGACCGTGAGCGTCACCGTTCGCGTCAGCGAGTCGGAGAGGCCGTCGTTGGCGACGTAGTCGAAGCTGTCGGGGCCGTGGTAGTTCGGCCCCGGCGTGTAGACGAAGTTGGGCGAGGCACCGTCGACGACGCCGTGCTCCGGGCTTGTGACTACGGTGAAGGTCAACGCGTCGCCGTCGATGTCCGTCCCCGTCAGCGTCATCGCCTTCGACCCGTCCTCCCTCAGCGAGAACGCCTTGTTGCTCACCACGGGGATGTCATTGACCGGGGCGACCGTGACGGTCACAGTGATGACCTCCGACTGGAGGAGGCCGTCGCTCGCCTTGTACGTGAAGCTGTCCGCGCCGTTGAAGTCCTTCGCCGGCTTGTAGGTGAACGAGCCATTGGTGGCGAAGGTGAGCGTGCCGTTGACGGGGTTGGTCAGCTTGATGGCCGTCACGGGCGAGTGGTCCAACTCCGCGTCGTTGGCGAGCACGCCCGGTCCCGCGACCGTCAGCGGGAGGTCTTCGTCGGTGGCGTAGTTGTCGGCGGCGGCCGCGGGCGCGTCGTTGACAGGGGTGACCGTGACGGCGACCGTCGCGGCGTTGGAGTCGGTCACCCCGTCGTTCGCCTTGAAGGTGAAGCTGTCGGGGCCGTGGTAGTTGGCGGCGGGCGTGTAGACGAGGTTCGGCGCCGCGCCCGAGAGCGTGCCGTGCGCCGGGCCGCTGAGCACCTCGAAGCTCACCGCGTCGCCGTCGGGGTCGGTGCCCGCGAGCGTCACGCCGAGCGGCGTGTCCTCGTCGGTCGAGGCCGACCGGTCGGCGGCCGCGGGCGCGTCGTTGACGGGGTTGACCGTGAGCGAGACGGCCACGAGGTCGGAGCCCACCACCCCGTCGTAAGCGAGGTAAATGAAGCCGTCCGCGCCGCTGTAGTCCGGTGCCGGCGTGTAGGTGAACGAGCCGTCCGGGTTCAGCGTGAGCGTCCCGTGCGCCGGGCCGTTCACCAGCACCGCCGTCAAGATGTCCCCGTCCTCGTCTGCATCGTTGGAGAGGACACCCGGGGCGGACTCCGTGAGAGGTGCGTCTTCGTTCGTGGCGTAGTCGTCCCCCACGGCCGCGGGAATCACCGACACACGCGCCGGGACGGGGCGGAGCATGAAGCACAGCGTGAGGATGACTATTATCGCCGCAAGCCTGATCATCTTAAACATGTGGCACTCTCTCTCTTTTGGCGCACGATCTGTTCGTGGAGCGGCAGCAAGCCCGGCATGATTCTGTTCCAACTGCGGTAGGTCGCGTCGAAGTCGGCGAAGTAGAAAGACTCGACGAGGGGCATGAATTCGTGCGAGGGGACGGCGAAGAACACCTCAAGGTAGCGCGGCACGTTGTCGCCTCTCGCCCGCAGGAAACGCGAGTTCCAGGCCCCCATGCCCATCGCCAGATGATCGTAGCGGTAGTCCTCGACCTGTGACCGGTAGCGCCCGATGAGTTCCCTCTTCTCGTCGGCGACGGCCGTGATATCCACGTACCCGTTGGGGTAGAGCGTGTTGTGCACCTGGTAGCCCCAGACCTCGAAGTCCGGCAGCCCGAAGTGACGGTCCGACAGCCAGAGGAGGTGGTTCGCCAGCCGGTGCATGGACGGCGAGTCGAGGAGCCAGGGCGTCATCACGACCTGGGGCCTGGCGGCGCGGATGATCTCCGCCATGCGCCGCAAATGCTCACGGCTCGGCTCCGGCGACAGGTTCGAGATGCCGAGGTCATACTTGGCCGCCCCGAGCGCGGCGCAGACCGCCCGCGCTTCGAGGTCGCGCGCGCGCGGCGAGTCGGGCTGACCGACCTGCTGCCCGTCCGTCACGTAGAGGACCGAAAGCCTGACGCCGGCCGCGCGCGCCAACAGCATGGCCCCCCCGGCCCCGATCACCTCGTCGTCCTGGTGGGGGGCGATCACCAGTAACGACTTGAGACCTGCGACCGGCAGCGGGACGGGCAGTATCTCGTTCTTAAAGTACTCGGTGCCCATCACCCGCGCGGCGAGGTTTATGTCCCGCACCTCTTTCCACCTGCGGATGACGAAGCGGTACGGGCCCCGCCCGCCGCGGGGCGCGGCGAGCCCTCTGGCGAGCCTGGCGAGACGCTTTACCAACTTTGGCCGCGGGAGTCTCATGCGGGTCACTTCCATTCCGTAAACGCGCGGCCCAACATCCCCTCCAGCCTCCGCACGTGCGGAGCGTAGAGTTTCGCCAGCTCGGCCCGGAGGCGGCCCGGCATGACCGCCTTCTCCCTGAACAGGAAGCCCGCGTACTTCCGCGCCCTCGCCCGCCGTGCGCGGTCTGCGGTCAGGCGGAGGATGATGCTCTCGGTGATTCTGGTGTAGGCCCTCTCCAGCGGCGCGACGGGCCTCGCCTTCGCCCAGGCGCGCGGCACCGTCGTCACCTCCTCGTTGTGCCGCGTCCCGGCGGCGTCGAGGCCGCGGGACGAATCCACGCCGATGAAGTCGTAGACCTTCTTCAGCGTCCCCCTCGGACTGCGGTGGCTCTCCTCCAGGGTGAGGACGAGGACGCGCCGCGGGTCAACGTGGCTGAAGAACGATTCCAGGCTCCGGTCGTAGTACCCGCGCTCGCGGTAGGAGAGGTGGTCGCGTGCGTAGGCGCTCCGCCGCGAGCGCTCGGCCTCGGCGGCCAACGCCTCCTCGAAGCCGAGGCTCTCGCGCCCCTTGCCGACCTCGTTCCAGTAGTGCGACCAGGCCCTGCTGGCGGGGTCCCGCAGGGTGATGACGAAGCGGCAGTCGGGGAGGTACCTCGCGAGGCGCGGGTGCGCCGGCCGCCAGAACAGGAGGTCGGCGTCCTTCTGCCCGACGGCCCCGGCCCCGGCGCCCTCGCGGAACATCTCGGCGTAGGCTTCGGGGCTGTGAGTCCGCTCCCAGAGTTCGGCGTCGGCCTCGCCGTCACGCCACCGCCGCGTGCTCTTGATCTCGTGCTCGATGAAGTAGTCCATGTCGGCGCGCGGGTAGAGGTAAACATCCGTGTGGCCGCGCATCCAGTTGTAAAGCGAGGTGGTGCCGCAGCGCCTCTCGCCCGCGATGATGAAAGTCGGGAGCGTTAAGGCCCTGGCCTCCGCGTTTCGCGCGTGCTCGGTGGTTATAGCGGCCATTACTCGGTTCGCCCCCGCGCTCAGACGCAGCCGACCCCGGCGGTCGCGCCGAGGCTGATCCATTGCCACACGTAGAAGCTGTTGTCGCCCGCGCCGTCGCAGTAGTCCTGCCACGCCGCGCGCACCTTCGCGGCGTCGAGCCAGACGCCCCCGTAAGCCGCGAGCGCGCCGGCGATGCACTCGCCGGCCCAACCACGCAGCGGGCCGCGCAGCCACTCGCGCTGGGGCGTCTGTAGCGGCCGCTTGGGCGCCTCGACGATGCCGCCCGGGAGCAGCCCGCCCGCGACCTCGCGCAGCATCTTCTTCCGCGTGCCGCCGGCTATCTTCCTTTCGGGCGGCTGGCGCAGCGCCAACTCGAAGAGCCGGTGGTCGAGGAAGGGCTCGCGCAGCTCGGTGGACGAGCGCATCGAGACCCGGTCGTTGAAGCGCAGCGCGCGTGGAATCTTGGTGTGCAGGGCGTCGCGGAGCTGGAGGTTGCGGAGCGCGTCGGGGAAGGGTCTCGGCGGCTCGAAGTGCTCGGCCAGGGCGCGGAACTCCGGCACCAGGTCTTCGGGCCGGACGGGACTCTCCCTCGTCCCCTGCACCACGCCGGCCCGCCCGCCGTTCGAGGCCCTCTCATAGTAGTCGTAGCCGGCCCACTGCTCGTCCATCCCCTGGCCGTCGAGCAGAACCACGACGCCCTCGGCGCGGGCGAACTCGAAGAGGCGGGCGTAGGCCAGGGTGGGCAACCCGCCGAACGGCTCGTCCTGGTGGGCCTGCACCGAGGCCGCGAGGCCCGGCACGTCTGCGGGCGAGAGCGGGCAGATGACCAGCGGGTGCTGCGTGCGCGCAAGCATCTGCATCACCCACGGCAGCTCGTCGTAGTCGGGATCACCGGTGACGAAGGTGAAGGCCTTGACCTCGCTGTCCGCGCCCTGCGCCGCCTGCACCAGCCCGAGCAGGGTCGAGGAGTCCAGCCCGCCGCTCAGGTTGATGCCGACCGGCACGTCGGAGCGGAAGCGCAGCCGCACACTCTCTTCGAGCAGCGACAGGTACTCCTCCCGAACGACCTCAGCCGGCCTCTCGTCGAACTCCTGACCGACGCGCTCCGCCAGGTCGTACCAGCGGCGGGTCGAGGTGCGCCCGCCCTGCCACGCGAGCGTGTGGCCCGCGGGCAGCGACCGGACGCCCTCCCAGAACGTCTCCCCCGAATGGTCGTAGAGCCCGTGCGCGAGATAGGTCGCCCAGGCGGGGGCGCTGTGCGCCGCCGGCACCCCGGCCGCGTGCAGCGCCTTGATCTCGCTCGCGACGAGCAGCTTCCCGCCCCGCCCCCGGTGGTAGTAGAGCGGCTTGACCCCGAAGCGGTCGCGCGCCGCGAAGAGGCGCTGCTCGCGCTCGTCCCAGATGAGGAAGGCGAACATGCCGACGAGCCGTTCGAGGCACGCCTCGCCCCAACGCTCGTAGGCCGCGAGGATGACCTCGCTGTCGGTGCGGCTGTAGTACGGGTAGCCGGCCAGCTCCGCCCGCAGCTCAAGGTAGTTGTAGACCTCCCCGTTGAAGACTATCCGGAGGCGGCCGTCGCGGCCGGACATGGGCTGGCGCCCCGCCTCCGAGAGGTCGATGATGCTCAGGCGGTTGTGCCCCAGTCCCGCCGCGCCGGACGGGTCGAGGTAGACGCCGTCCGCGTCCGGGCCGCGGTGGCGCTGCGAAGCCGTCATCGCGTCGAGTTGCGACGGCTCCCATCCGCGACCGAAGATTCCGGCGATACCACACATACTCGATCCTTCAACGCGCCTACGCGCGCGTGCCCGCGCCGACGCCCGACAGGAGTTCTTCCGCGCGGGCCCAGTCGCGCGGGGTGTCTATGTTGACGCTCCGCGCCGCGTCCACGAGCAGGCCGCGGAGGTCGCATCCGTACAGGCTGTTGCCCGTCATCAAAACGTCGCGGCGGGTGACGTAGACCGAACCCTCGCGGTGGAACGCGGCCGGCAAGTCCTGTCTCCGGCCGACGGGCTGCGCCTCGCCCGTGCTCAGGCTGAGCGCGCCCCCCTCGTCGCGGAAGTAGACCCAGTGCGGGTTGTGCTCGGCCGGGACGGGGAGGATGGTCACGACCGCGTCGGCGTCCGTCCGCTCCAGCAGTTCGACGCAGGCATCAATCTCCTCCGCGCGGCGCAGGGGGTTGGTGGGCTGGAGGAGGCAGACTGCATCGAAGTGCTCCCCGCGCGACTCCAGCCACGCCACGGCGTGCTGCACGACGGGGAGCATCGGCGTCTCGTCGCGCGCGAGTTCCGGCGGCCTGACGAAGGGCACGGCGAGCCCGCACCGCCGCCCCAGCCCGGCGACCTCTTCGTCATCCGTGCTGAGAATCACGCGCGCGAGGCTCCGCGCCGCGAGCGCCGCCTCGGCCGTGTACTGCAAGAGCGGCTTGCCGCAGAGCGGCCGGATGTTCTTCCGCGGGACGCCCTTCGAGCCGCCGCGCGCGGGGATCAGCCCTAGTGTCTTCATGACTCAGCCGGTCGGCCTCGCGCCCGGGCCCCTGCGCCGGGGTGGTGTTAAGGTCGGGACTGCCGCCGGCGGCCGCGGCGGCAACTCGAAAAGCTCGTCGCTGCTGAACAGGGGGCGCTTCCCCCCGGGGAGGTCGTTACAGTCGAAGCGCGACAGCCGGAAGGGGGATGAGAAGTTCCTGTTCCTCTCGCGGCTGGTCATGAACCCGATTTCGATCCCGGCGCGCGCGGCCGCGTGCTCGACCGCCCTGGTGCAGAACTCCGGCGACCCGTGCGGGTAGCCCAGCGCGTACGGCCGGTAGTTCACCAGCCTTTCGAGGTGCGCGATGGAAGTGCGGAGCTGCCGCTCGGCCGCCTCCGCCGAGATGAGGCTGAGCGGCACGTGCTCGTGCCCCTGGGTGCTGATGAAGCCGTGGCAGCCCAGGTGACGTATCTGCTGGGCGTTCATGTACAGCTCCTCGGCCCACCGCTCCTCGCCCGCGTGAAAGGCTTCGTTGAAGCAGGCGTCAATCAGCCTGTCCCGCTCATCCCGAGGCGGTCGGAAGTTCAGCGCGTACTTCAGGCACGCGACGTCGGGCAAGTCGTAGCGGTAATGGCGCGCGGCCCGCATGTCCGACACCTGGAGCCCCAGGTCTATCCCGAATTCCTTCGCGTGGCGGGCGAGCATGGCGCGGAAGCCGTTGAACGATAGCTGCGAAATGAGGAGGTGAATCTTATGGCCCGCCAGCACCTTCCGGTCTACGACCGAGGAGGTGTTGACGAAGAAGACGGCCGGGATACCCAGCCGGTACAAGATCGGCCACGCATTCTCGTACTGCTCCCGCAGTCCGTTGTCGAAGGTCAGGAGGATCGAGTTCTCCGGCAGCTCCTTCCCCCCCCGGGCGGCGTCCCGCACCTGTTCCGCGCTGACGAACTCGCCGGACTTGGACAGTACGTCGAGCTGCAACTCGAGCTGGGCCGGCGTGATGCCGTGGATGCCCGACTCCGGCCCCATGTAAGCGAAGCGGATGTAGTGGTAGCTGACAGCGATTAGCATAGTCGTCTTTCGGGCATCGGCCGTCCGAAGTTAAGAAGTGAAGTTACGCGGGGAGGGCGGCGGCGGCGAGGCCGGAACGGCGCGCATCCCTTGCCCGGCACTCAGACCGGTTGTCTCACCTGCCCGGCGCGGCGACAGCCGCCGGACCCGCCCCGGGCGCTCAACTAACCTGTCTCACACAGGTCGAGGATGATGCTGACGTTGGCCGGGGCCGAGATGTCTACCCCTATCAACGGCCACGCGGAGAGGTTCCCCCGGGCCTTCGCCAGGCCGACGTAGGCGTCGCCCTTCACCCACCTCTCGGAGAACCAGCCCTGGACTGTCGGGACGACGTACTCGCGCCGATACTCCCGGATATAGTCGAGCGACCTGAGCACCCGCTGCCGTCTCCAGACGTTCCTGCTTCTCATGACCGCCCTGATCAGCACCTGGTCCAGGCCCGAGCGCCCCCCCCAGAGCAGTTCGCGCAGCAGCGACGGCGAGCGGGCGCTCAGCCAGGGGATTTGCGAGGACGGGATGGAGGCCAGGGCGTCGAACTCGGGCAGTCGCGCGATGGCGTCCATCAGCCTCCTTCTTATGCGCAGCCCGGGGTGGACGGTGGAGATCAGGCGCAGGAACCTCAACGACATCCCGGGGCTGACGGGGTGGAACGTGGACGACAGGAAGGGTATCTGGGCGCCGAGGAGGAAGCGTATCCGGTGGAACCACTGGAACAGCTCGTCGTACATCGGCGCGAAGGCGGGCATGTTCTCCTCCACCCGCCGGAAGCTCAACTCCAGGTCTTCGGCGACCTCACGCGCCAGCGTGTTCTCGTCACACATGTCCGCCAGCTCAGGCGACAGGTGCCTGGCGACCCGCGCGATGTTCTCCGTGATCTCGCGTGTCATCCGCCCCTTCCAGCGGGTGAAGGCGGCCTCGTCTGACGCGGCTATCCGCTCGGGGCGGCCCAGCAGACTGTTGACGAAGGACTTCCTCCTGGCCCCCCTCGAAGCCAGCTCCCGAATGTAACGGCCGTCGATGCCCTCGCACAGGTCGCCCAGCAGGAGGACGCCCTTCCCCTCGCCGCTGCCGCCGACGGCCTCGATGAGGCCGTACCACTCCATGTAGTTGGCCGCCTCCGTCTCCCTGACCAGTTGCTCAAGGCTGCTCCGCGGCGGGAAGTACTTATCCTCAATCGGGAAACATCGGTGGCGAGCGCCTATCGCGCCTGCGCAGCGCCTCGCGACGGAAGTCTCGTAGTGCTCTTCGCTGCCGTAGGTGTAGCACTCGACGCCGCCCCCCTTGTCCGTCACCGCCCCGAGTATGAGGCGGCTGTCCCACCCCCCGCTCATCGCCACGCCGACGCGCTCCCTGTGCCCGACGGCCAGAACGGTTTCACGCCGCAGGCAGTCCCAGACGGTTCGCGCGACCGCGCCGACTTCGCCGTCCGTCACGCCGCCGCACAGAGTGTTGTCGAACATACTGCTGAAGCCGCGACCGTCGCCCGAACACTTGAGCCGCTCGCCCGGCAGCAGCCTGAAGACCCTCTTCAGCAGCGTCCGCCGCCCGTAGTTGCAGTAGGGCGGGGTGAGCCGTTGTGCCACCCCGACCGCGTCGACTTCACGCCTCGCGCAGCGGCTCAGCGCGATCAGGCTCGTCCCCCCCAGCAACCCCTGACCCTGCGTCGAGAAGTAGACGGGGGCGTGACCCAACACGTCGTTGCAAAGGAAGACCGCTCGGCTCGCCTTCGAGTAGGCGACGGCGGAGAAGCTACCCGTCCACCCGTCCGCCAGCGGCCAGCCCTCCTCCTCGACGGCCTGGGAAATGAAGCGCCGGTTGTGGGCCGACTCGAACGCCTCGCCCTCCCCGGGCCGGCACTCCGCGTCGTCCGCTCTCACGTAGCCCGAGATCACGCCTAAGGCGCCGCGGGACTCGCAGAAGCTGCCGTCGTAGTCGGCGGAGGGGATGAACAGATGAAAGGAGTCTGAAGACGCCTCACGCACGGGTCCCCACGTCGAGGCGGCCGCGCGCCGCAGGCCATCACGGACGGCCTCATCGTCACCGAGGTAAAAGGCGAAGTTCGTCATTAACAATATGTGCCCGGGCCGCGCTCGGGGCGGCCCCTGTCAGCCGGCGGGCGCGGCCGCGCCGGAGGTCCCGGCGTCCACCTTCGAGATCATGACCCGGAACTTCCCCGCCCACGTCCTCTCGATCTGCGGCACGGCCTCCACCAACACCTCGACCTCGCCCATCCGCTGGCGCAGGGCCGCGCGAATCTGCTGCTCGTCCGCCGCGCTCCAGCCGGCCGCGGGCACCACCCGCACCCTCATCAGGTCCAGAGACTCCTGAATGAGCTGCGCCTCCTGCACGTGCAGTTCGGGCCCGAAGATGACGTCGAGGAGCGCCAGCCGCCTGCCGTCCTTGGTGATGATGGCGTCGTCGAGCCGCCCGACCACCTTCTCCACCACCGGCAGGCTCCGCCCGCACGGGCAGGCGGCGTTCTCGGCCGGGAGTTGGGCCATGTCGCGGACTTCGTACCGGACGAGGGGCATGGCGTCGTTCAGCAGCCCGGTGCAGATGAGCTTCCCCACCTCGCCGCGGGGCGCCGCGCGGTCGTGCTCGTCGAGCACCTCGGCGTAACCCGCCTCCGGCCAGAGGTGGAGCCGGCCGTGCTCACATTCGCTCATGGCGCAGACCGCCTCGGACTGCCCGTAGGTCTCCCGGACCGGGCAGTTGAACGCCCGCTCGATGGCCTCCCGCTGGTAGTCGTACAGGGGCTCGGCGTCGGTCACGACAACTTTGAGGTCTATGCGGGCGCCGACTTCGAGCGCCTGCAAGGCGAGCCAGTACAGGGTCGAAGAGTAGCCGTAGAGGTAGACGACGGAGTAGCGCCTGATGGCACTCAGGTAGTGGCGGAGGTAGTCGGGCCTCGCGTGCATCGCCGACATGTAGAGCTGCTTCAGCCCCGCGTTCCACACCCAGAACGGCGGGCGGCTCTGCTCGAAAGGCACGACGCGCTGCCCGCCCGCCATGGCCCACCTGTCGTCGAGGGAGACGCCGTACCAGCGGCGCCACCGGGCCTCCGCGAGGGCGTACCAGTGCTGCACCGTGCCGCGCTTACACCACAGGGTCAGCGGGGTGCCGGTCGTGCCGCTCGTCTGCTCCTGGAACATCCGGCGGGTGTCAGAGCCCTCCGCGACGAAGGCGCGCGGCGTCTCGCGCAGCGCCTCCTTCCTGAGGATCGGCCAGTTCTCCAGCACCTCCCAGGTGGCGCGGTCGCCACTCCGGCGGCGGCCGGCCCAGTGCTCCCGGTAGTAAGGCACCTTCGTCGCGGCCAGGTGGAGCACGCGCGCCAGCCGCTCTTCCTGCCACGCCTTCAGGCACTCCGGGCTCCAGCGCTCTCGCTCCAGGGCCTCACCCACCAGCCGCTCGGTCTCGCCGCCATAACGCCACCAGCGCAGGTAGTAACCGCGCAGGCTCGCGGCGACCGAGCGCGCCGGGGCGGGCAGGCTGTGGTAAACGCTCAGCGTTGAGATGCTCACGACCCCTCCCTCAATCCTTCGAGAAGACGTAACGGTTCTCGCCCACGCCGAACTTCATGGCGGCGTAGGGCTCCTCGCGGTAGATCTGCTCGATGCGGTCGAAGTCGGTACCGCGCGTGAGGCGGCGGACGCGGACGGCCCCGGCCCCGGCGAGGCACGACTCGACCTCGTCGGGCGTGAGGCGCACGTTGATGGGGACCATCACGTGGTCGAGCATGTAGAAGATGCGGTTGCCGGGGATGCCGAGCACTTCCAACGCCGCCCGCGCCACCTCGCGCCGCTCGCCCTGCGTCAGCACGCGCATGATCTCGACCAGGTCCCAGAACAGGCCGCCGGGGTTCTCGATCAGGTAGAGCCAGCCCATCCCGCCCGGCTTCAGGACGCGCACCAGCTCCTCGACGCCGCGCCGCCAGTCCTCGGTGTGGTGCAGCACGCCGTTGGAGAAGACGATGTCGAACGTGGCGTCGGCGTAAGGGAGGTTGAGTACGTCGCCCTGCTCGAACTCGACGCCGTCCCCCTGCCCGCCGCCCTCGCCCGATGGTTCGACGCGCCGGCGGGCGTCGGCGACGTTGACCGGCGAGATGTCGAGACCCGTGGCGCGCTCCGCCCCGAGCAGCCGCCACGCGACCGTGTAGCGCCCCCCGCCGCACCCGGCGTCCAGCACGTGCTTGCCCGCCAACTCCGAGAGCGGGATGCCGTTCCTCTCAAGGCGCGTCCTCAGCAGCCGCACCGTCTCGCCCCAGAACGAGGTCTGCGAGAACTTCTCGAAGAGGCGGCCGTAGTGCTCGCCCGTCACCTCCTTGACGCCGAGTGACTGAGCGCCGTCCGCGCCCGCGTCCGCCGGGTAGAGCCCGGGGAAGCCGCTCGCGGACGCCGCGCGCAGGAAGCGCGTCAGGTCGTCCAGCGCCTGGTTGACGGCCTGCGCCGGCTCCTCGCCCGAGGCGAAGGCGCGCTCCATGTTTTCGTAGACGTAGGGGACGCACCAGGCGCGCATGAGCGAGGCCCAGCGCGAAGCGCCGAGGGCGCGCGCGGCCGCGATCAGCTCCTGCCCCTTCTCCGCCAGCGGGCCGGCGCTCAGGCACGGCGCGATTTGGAAATCGATCTCTTTCAGCATGTCAGTAGGTCAGCCTCTTTTCGATGGTCAGGGGGGCGTGGGCCAGAAGCCGCGCGATGGCGTCGCCCGCGCGCCCGTCCCCGTAGATGGTGTCGGACTTGTAACGCCCTCTACTCGTGTGGCGCATGACCGCTTCGGTGATGGCCCCCTTGTCGTAGTCCACGTCAATCACGTTGTGGCCGCGGTCGCGCCCCGTCTGGCGCGACCCGATGTTGACGACGGGCACGCCGAGGTAGGCGGACTCGCGGATGCCGACGCTGGAGTTCCCGATCAGGCAGCGGCTGTTGTAGATCAGCCGGAGAAAGTCGGCCGGCTCCATGTTCTTGAAGAAGTGGATGTTCTCCGGGCGCTCGGCCTCGCGGAAGGCGCGGATGCCGCCCGAGGTGCCGTCGGAGCCGGCGTCGACGTTGGGCCAGAACCACAGCGTCGGCATCCCCAGCTCGCTCACCGCCCGGAGCGTCTCGGTGACGTGGCGGCGCGCCAGCCCGTACTCGGTCGTCACGGGGTGCTGCATCACCACCACGTAGCCCGGCGAGATGTCGAGCCGGGGGCCGACGCCGCCGTACTTCTGGAACGGGTCGAAGTTGAGCGCCGGGTCCCGCAGCGTCTCCTTGGCGAGGTCTATCGAGGGGCAACCCGTGACGAACACCCGCGACGGCTCCTCGCCCATGCGGATCACGCGCTCGCGGGCCTTCTCGCAAGAGACCAGGTGCAGGTCGGCGAGCTTGGTCACGGCGTGGCGGACCTTCTCGTCAATCGAGCCCGTCACCTCGCCGCCCTGCACGTGGACGACGGGGATGTTCATGTAGGAGGCGGCGACGGCCGTCGCCAGCGTCTCGTAGCGGTCGGCGATGGTGAGCACGGCGTCAGGCCGGAGGTTGTCGAAGACGGTCGCCAGCTCCAGGATGCCCAGGCCCGTGGTCTTCGGCATGGCGGTCAGGTTCTCGCCTTCGAGCACCATGTAGACGCGGGCCGCCACCTCGAAGCCGTCGTCCTCTATGTACTGCACGGCGCTGCCGTAGCGCTCCAGGAGCGCGGAGGCCGCCACCACCAGGTCGAGCTTGAGGTCGGGATGTTTCTGTATGCCCCGGAGCGCAGTCTTGATGCGGCTGTAGCTGGGGCGGGCCGTGATGACCACACAGATTTTACGCTTCATAGTGTTGCCCTCTCCAAGTCCTCTTCGCGGAGCAGTTCGTCGGCCCTGACGCCGCGCCGCAGGCGCGCGCCGATCAGCTCGGGCAGGCGCGCGGCCGGGATGCCGGTGCCCGGCTTCTTGACCGCCAGGTGTTCCTCCCGCAGGATCGTGCTCTCCGACAGGTCGAGCCTCGCGACGACGCTCTTCGTGAAGAGTCCGCGCAGGGGCGCCAGCTCCTCCGCCAGCGCGTCCTTCTCCACCGGGTTCGCCCTCATCGCCTCGACGAAGCGGACGCCCTCGACGAGCCGGCGCAGCTCGTCGCAGGTCACCGAGGCCGGCACGTCCGGTCCGAACATCCCGCGGCTGAAGGTGACGTGGACTTCGAGCGCCTCGGCGCCGAGCGTGGCGGCGGCCAGCCCCGGGTAGATCGTCCCGGAGTGGTCGGAGAGGCCGACGGCACAGCCGTAGCGCTCGCGGAAGTCGGGGAGCATGTTGAGCCCGACGCTCTCCGGCGGGCAGGGGTAGCTCGTCGTGCACTGCATGACGACGAGCGGGAGCCCCGCGTGCCGGACGCGCCCGACCGCCGCGTCCACTTCGGCGAGCGGGCTCATCCCGGTCGAGAGGAGCACCGGCTTGCGCGAGCGGGCCATCCGCTCGAACATCGGCGCGTTGCCGGCCTCGCCCGAGGCCACCTTCCAGGCGGCGACGCCGACGCGCTCCAGCAGCTCGACCGCCTCGACCGAGAAGGGCGAGCTGAGGAAGAGCAGCCCCCGCTCGTCGGCGTGCCGCTTCAGGCCGTGCCACTGCTCCTCGGTGAACTCCATGCGCTTCCAGTAGTCGTAGCGCGACGCGTCCTGGCGGCTGAACTTCACCCTCCAGGGCTCGCCCGGCGTGCTCTCGGCCGCGGCGATGTGCGTCTGGAACTTGACGGCGTCGGCCCCGGCGTCGGCGACGGCGTCGATGTAGGCGTGCGCCATCCCGAGGCTGCCGTCATGCGCCTGCGCGACCTCGCCGACGACCAGGGTCTTCCCGCCCGGCGTCAGCCCGGGGACGGCGGCGGGGGGAGCGTTGAAGGGTTTGGCTTTCATTACGGGTTGGGACCGAGGCGTCAGGCCGCCGCGCCGGCCGGCGCGTCACGCGCCCGGGTTCAGCGCGGTCGAGTGCAGCCGCTCTTTCAGGTATTCGACAATCAGGTCCGCGGCCTCTTCGGCGCTCGTGCCGGCCGTGTCGATGACGATTTCGGCGTCCTCCGGCGGCTCGTAGGGCGAGTCGATCCCGGTGAAGTTCTTGATCTCGCCCGCCCGCGCCTTCTTGTAGAGACCCTTCCGGTCTCGCCGCTCGGCCTCCTCCAGCGTGGTGGCGATGAAGACCTCTATAAATTCTCCCTCGCCCAGGAGGTCGCGCACCATGCGCCGCTCGGAGCGGAAGGGGGAGATGAAGGAGCAGAGGACGATGAGCCCGGCGTCCACCATCAGGCGGGCGACCTCGCCGACGCGGCGAATATTCTCGACCCGGTCGGCCTCCGTGAAGCCGAGGTCTTTATTGAGGCCGTGCCTCACGTTGTCGCCGTCGAGCAGGTACGTGTGGCCGCCCCGGGCGGTCAGCTCTAGCTGAACGAGGTTGGCGATGGTGGACTTCCCCGCGCCGGACAGCCCCGTGAACCAGACGGTGCAGGGGCGCTGCCCCTTCATCGCCGAGAGCTGTGCCTTGCCCACGTCGACGGGCTGGTGGTGGATGTTGGTGGCGCGCCGGAGGCCGAACTCCACCATCCCGGCGCCCGCGGTCTCGTTCGTCAGGCGGTCTATCAGGATGAACGCCCCCAGCCGCCGATTCTCCGTGTACGGCTCGAAGACGATGGGCTGAGCCACGTGGATGTTGCAGAAGCCGATCTCGTTGAGTTCGAGCGTGCGCGCCGGCCTCTGCTCCTGCGTGTTGACGTCGATCTTGTGCTTGAGGAGCGTGACCGAGGCCGGGGCCGTGGCCGCGGCCAGCTTCAGGAGGTAGGAGCGGCCGGGGAGCAGGTGGGTCGCGCTCATCCAGAGCAGGTGCGCGGCGAACTGGTCGGACACCTCGGGGCGCGCCTTCGCGTCGGCCAGCACGTCCCCCCGCGAGACGTCGAGTTCGTCCGCTAGGACGAGCGTG
>WUUC01153967.1_pt1 | contig 14945 bp, 12 predicted proteins | sample 6278441 | NCBI WGS metagenome assembly WUUC01 (sample SAMN13675441, study PRJNA597444) | soil metagenome | isolation source: soil | place: USA: Washington | collected 2017-10
CGTTTGCTTCGAGACCGACTAATTTTTTTGGTTTCAGTTTTGCAACCGTACTCTCAAGGCGGAATGGTTATCGCGTTAACATCGGTACTAGTTATTAAAACTAACAATCCACCATTCATCGTTGACAGTGAGAGGTATCTGGGTCTCTAATCCTATTTCCTATTCTCACCTTCGTTTCTCAGCGTCGATCAATATTAGATAAAAAGCTTTCACCATTAGTATTCCACTTAGTATCTAAGGATTTTATCCCTCCACTAAATATTATTCGGCTTATCCTCAATATGATTCTATCTTATATTCATTTTATTTTTAAAATCAAATTTAATTGATATAGCTATTATAAAAATAAAATTTTTAAGCTGCCTACAAACCCTTTACGCCTGGTTAATGTGACTAACGTTTGCGTTTCTGGCATTACCGAGTCTTCTGGCACCAGTTTTGGACAACACTTAATAATAAGGTAACATCATTTTTTTCCCTTATATATTCACATTTCACCGTAATAACGAAAAATGTGATTTCAGTTAGCTAGTTCACTCTTTCGAGCATTGACTAATATTCTTGACTGCTGGTAGTGTACACTACTAGGGACATTTCATTCCCCATGTGGCCATTTGATCCGTCAAACATGGCTTCTGATCGTTGGCTTGGTAGGCTTTTACTCTACCAACTACCTATTAAACAGAATAGATCGAATCTTATAGCAGAAAATTTCCTTTTTTTAATAAATAGCTTATTTATCTTTACTTTCCTTTAATATTTATATAATTAAAAAAGCTTAATTTTATTAAAGTTTGTTAACCCTTAATAAAGCATTAATTAATAATATAAAATTTAAGTATCTTAATTTTAAGAAATAAATTATCTCCTATCTAAGAAGACTATAAGGTATCTAATCTATATTACTCACCTTTACACCTTATTTTTTATAAGTTTAAAATTATTTAATATTAAATAATTAACTTATTATAAACAATGATTTGCATGTCTTAAAACTACTGAAAAACGTTCAATCAGAACCAAAATTAAATTCTTCTATATAATTAAACAATCAGATTTTTTAAATTAAATTGTTATATTTTATATGTTTAATACAATATTTATTATCTCTTTTAATAGTTATATTTTTTTTTATATATTTATTATAAATTAATAATAATCAAATTTAATACTATTTTGATCTTGCTTTTGCTTTGAACTAGTAATTTTATTTTATAGTACCTTTGTACTTTCATTAGTATAAATTATCTTACCTAAATTAAGATTATTAGATTAAACATAGCTTACACTCTAACAACTAACAAATTAAAAAATTTTATTTATTACTGATTAGTGAAGGCTTTGCTTAATAATACACAGGTTTAAGGGTTTAAATTTATTATTTTTTTAATTTAAAAGTTAAAAATTCGTTTGCTTCGCCTTTGCTGCGGAAAATTGTGAAGGGTAGGATTTATAATTTATAAATAGAGCAAAAATTAAAATAACTGTGATTTTAATAAATTCGTTAATACTATCATTAAATATGAATGAACTGAATAATAGAGATAGTAAAAATAAAAATCCTATAGTTATATAAAGAGCATATGTAGTAATTACACCTGAATCTAATTTTGCTATATTTTTTGCTGTATTTACAATTGAATTACTTAATCCATAAGGTCCTACTAGTTCTATTACTCCTCTATCTATTTGTTTAGAAATTGCATATCCTAATTTAAATCCTTTATTAATTATATAATGATTATAAATTATATCAAAGTAATATTTACTATTAAATATATTATATAATTTTCTTCCTATTAATGTTTTAGTTATATTATTTATTAATTCTGCTTTTTTTATATATAAAATTAAAGCAGATACTATTCCTAATAAACTTAATAAAGAGGGTAATAATTTAGTAAAAATATTAAGAGAGAATTCAGCTTCAACTAAAGTGATATTATTAGGATGAATAAATAAAGAATTACCGAAGAAATCAGAACCAATTCCTACAAACATATCAGAAAAAAAATATCCAAAAAATATACTAAACAATGATAAAAATAATAATGGAACTATAACAGCTAAGCCTGATTCATGTACACCTAGATAAGATTGTTTATTACCATTAGGAGAAGTAAGAAAAACTAAGCTAAGTAATCTGAAACTATAAAAAGCTGTTATTCCTGCAGTTATAGAACCTAAAATGAAAGCATACATATGAGTAAAATTATAATTACCATAAGCTAATTCAATTATTAAATCTTTACTGTAAAATCCTGATAAAAAAGGAGTAGCTAATAATGATAATGTACCAACTAACATAACTGAATAAGTAAATGGTAAAAATTTAATTAAACCACCCATTTTTCTGACGTCTTGTTGATCAGAAAATGAATGGATAACAGCTCCTGCTGCTAAGAATAATAAAGCTTTAAAGAAAGCATGATTTACTGTATGGAATAATGCTACATTATATTGACTTAGTCCTATTGCCATAACCATATAACCTAGCTGACTAATAGTGGAAAAAGCAATGATTCGTTTTAGATCATTTTGAACCAATCCTGAAGTTGCCGCAAAGAATGCAGTAGAAGCTCCTACTATAGTAATTACCATAAGTGTAGTTGGACTATATTCTAATATAGGACTACATCTTAATAGTAAATAGATTCCAGCAGTAACTAGCGTAGCAGCATGCAATAAAGCAGATACTGGAGTAGGAGCCTCCATACTTCCAGGTAACCAACTATGTAATGGTATTTGAGCTGATTTAGCACAAGCTCCTCCAAATAATAGTAAAGCTATTATAGTGATTGCCGTTTCATTCATATAAGGTGTTAATGAAAATACAGAAGAATAATTTAAAGTTCCAAATAAAGCAAAAATAGCAAAGAAACCTATACTCATTAACATATCACCTTGTCTATTCATTGTAAAAGCTAAAATAGCTGCTTTGTTAGCTTGAATTCTTGTAAAGTAAAAATTAATAAGAAGATATGATACTACTCCTATTGCTTCCCAACCTACAAACATTACTAAAAAATTAGCACCTGTTATTAATACTAACATTCCAAATGTAAAGGCTGAAAGATAAGAAAAGAATCTTTGAATGTGGGGATCTGAAGATAAATAATAAATACTATAAATGTGAATTGCAGTTGAACAATATAAAACAGCCATTCCTAACATAACCGTTAATTGATCAAAATAAAATACTCAAGATATAGTCATAAATTCTGAATCTATTCAACTTCCTAAGTTAATTTCTACAGGTGAACCGCATAAACATACTTGATAGAAAGCAATACTCATAAATAAAGATGACATTCCTAAACAAACACAAGAAATAAATTGTGATCCAGTAATACCTAGTTTTCTACCTAAAAAACCAGATCCTATAGAACCTAATAAAGGTAATACTAATATTGATAAATACATTATTTTTAGTTTCTTATTGAGATTGTCCCTCTTAAACGATAGAATGCAACAAGAATACTTAAACCAATTACAGATTCAGCACCTGCAATAGAAATGATATATAAACTAAAGGTCTGTCCTACATTATCATCAAATCCAAAAGAACTGATTAAAACTAATAAAGTAACAGCCAAAAGCATTATTTCGATAGCGATGATCATAAGTATAATATTTTTTCTATTTAATAAAAATCCTAATATACCTATTAAAAATAATAATATTGATAAATTCATTAGTTTAAATATTTTTGTTTTAACACATAATAGATCTTTTTAAAAATGAATTTTTTTGTTTTATTAAAAAAACAAATAAACTATAAAAAAAAAATAGTGTGATTACAGCTACTACTTCCTCATGCAACGGAGGGAAAGCAGAAGAAACTGAATATAAAATTTATATAAAATTTAGATAAGCTCAAACTAGAATTGAAATATAATTTACTATGGCTATGACAAAATTAGATAGAAATAGTAAAAAAAAAAATAAAGGGTTAATATTATTTTATTTTTAAATTAATTATTAATTCTTTTAATTGTAATCTATTTGAATTTAACATAAATAATAAATTATTTTGTATATAATTATTTTTAATAATTAACTTTTTTAATTAAATTACTAATTACTTCCTCAGAAGTATACTGCCACAAACAGGAATAATCATACTACGTCAACAAAGTGCCAATAAAGAATTCCTGTTTCAAATCCTACGTGACCTTGTTTATTAACATTGTAATTAATAATTCTAATAAATCCAACTACAATGAAAATAGTTCCAACAATAACGTGGAATCCATGTAAACCAGTAGAAGCATAAAATGTTGTACCAAATACACTATCAGCTATTGAAAATTGTGATTCTGAATATTCAATATATTGAAACAATGTGAATACAACAGCTAGTACAATAGTCATAAATAAACTATTTATTGTGTGTTTTCTTTTTCCTGCTATAAAAGCGTGGTGAGCATAAGTAATAAAGGCTCCACTTGATAATAATAAGAAAGTGTTAAGTAAAGGTATTGCAAAAGGGTCTAAAGGTGTTATACCTAATGGAGGCCATACACCACCTATTTCAACTGTTGGTACTATACTAGAATGAAAGTAAGCTCAAAATACAGATATAAAAGCAAATACTTCACTAACAATAAAAAGGATGAATCCTATCATTAGTCCATTTTTAACTTCTTTTGTATGATGACCTAAAAAACTTCCTTCTGTATTTACATCACCTAATCAAAAGTACATTATAGATAATGTTAATGTAAGTCCTAAGCTTAATAATAATGGTCCATTATTAAAACCATGCATAGATAACACTGCCCCTATAGCTGAAAAAAATAATGTTCAACTTATTAAAAAAGGCCAAGGAGATTGATCAACTAAATGAAATGAATGAGATTGAAATTTATTTTTATTGTTTATTATTTGTAAATTTGTTGTCATTTAATAAATTTTAACTTTTATTGAGGAATTAAAATATTAATATTAATATTTATTTAATTAAATATATAACTACTCCTTTTTTATGCAACTCCGCAGCTCCGCAGGCGATGCTTTTTTTTTTAAAGGAAACTACCCGCTTATAAAATAAGCGGAGGCCTACCTTATAAAAGTATATTGAAGCCTAGGAAGAAGTCCCAATTAAAAATAGCAATAGTTTATTATAGAATGAAAGTGAATATTCATTCACACATCTGCTTAGCAAGAAGGCTACCTAAGCCTAAAGCCTCCGGCCTGTAAACAGCAAGTGTTTGTAATATATTAATTTTAGCCATTTACTAACATTAATTTATAATTATAATTAATTTAATAAGAGAAAAAATTAATAATATTTAATTAAATCATAGTACATAAGTATGTACCGATTAACTGCTTAAAATTAAAAAAATTAATTTCTATATTTTATTTTACAATAAGAAATAAAATTAAAAAGATAGAAATTATATGATTGATCAGATTTGAACTGATAATAATAACTGCTTAATTTTTAAGATGTGGCTACACAAGCGCTGGGAAGCGCGCGCTTATTTTTATAATCGGCTGCGCAGCCCTACTTACTTATATTAGTAAGCAAAGCATAGTTATTCCTATTTTACTACAATCATGATTTATATTTAATTATTCTTTAAAAATTTTTATATTATTTATAGTAAATATACAAATTTTCTTTATCTTAGTCTAGCTATGCACTATTAATCTTTGTCTTTGTATTCATCTTATCCTTTTTTTTTACTTTTAAATTATATTTACATTTTTCATTCCTTCTACGATACTGCGTTTTTTTACTGCTTCCAAAAGATGCAGTGTAGCTAAAGTAGACAGTAAATCTAATAACCTTAAAGGTATTAATAAACTTTAATAATAAATCAATATATTAAAATTTAGGGGAAAAATATTATGAGGGTTTAAATTGTGTGCGCAGCGCTTATCGCTTAGCTAATTAATATAATTTAATTAATATAATTTTTTTTTTCTTTCCAAAGAAATGAATAACCTGATCAGCATTGAACTTTAGCTTATAAAATATTATTTTTTTAAATAATATTTTAATTCTATTTACTATCTAATATTCAATACAATTAAGATTGCACAGGTAGTGAATTAAATGCATGTAAAGGAACAGGAGTAGATAGAGTCCATTCAATAGTATTAGATGAAGGAGTATCAATGTTATTAATTTCATTATCAGCTCCTACTCGTAAACTAAAGAAATAAGATGCTATTGCTCAAGGATTTTTAGGACTAAAGTTTTTGTTAACAAATAAATTATAAATAATATAAATAAATAATACTGTTGCTACTACAGAAACTATTGATCCGAAACTTGATACAGCATTCCATCCGCTATAAGCATCTGGATAATCAGGAATTCTTCTAGGCATCAATTGTGTTAATCCTAGGATTTGTTTTCCTAGACTCCTTTCCTTACGGTACTTTATTATAACAATAAAATAGATTATTTGTACTTTATTATAACAATAAAATAGATTATTTATTTGTTTTTATTTCATATAAATAATCAAAGGTTCAGACTATGTCTTTCAGTATTTAATAAAAATAATTATTAAAAAATACTGATTGGGCGCTTCTGTTTATACCTATAAACAGTACAGGATTATTGTTAATACTACTCACCTGTTAGTCGTTGAACGTTTTTAATTCCTGCCGTAAAGCTACTAATTTTTATTTTAGTAGTATTGAATTAAACTTCGCTGCAAATTTTCCTATATTATAATTTTTACTTAATAAATATAGGACTTCTTTGCAATTCACCCAATTTTCTAATAGAATTTTTAAAGAATTCTATAGAGGCAAAAGAAATTAATGTAATTTAATTCTAGTAAATAATTTATTTTTATAGGGTAATCCCTTATTTAAATATTTAGTTAAAGTATCTTTACCAATTTTAAACTCTTTTGAACAATTTACTGTTGAATAAAGTCCTATTAAATTTTTAGTGTTGTTTTCATATACGTAAATTAATTTTTGTAATTTAGTGATAGTTTCAGCAGATTTTTTAATACCGTACATTGTTTTTTTTATTCCACTATTATCTTTTTTTTGATGTTCTAAAAATTCAGAAGAAAAATCTCGCCCATACATTGGGTTTAATTCTCCAGTTCTACTTAATTTAAATTGTTTAGAATGTTTAAATCCTAAAGTGGTACCTGCACTTGGAGATAAATTTAATTTTAAATATAACTCCTTATTAAAAATAATATCAAGATAATATTGTTCTCGCTTTAACATATCTATTTTAGATACTGATCCTGTTGGACCTAATTCTTCTAAAATAGCTAAACAAAAATTATTATGTCCATACTTAACTATACTGTTATAAATAGGAAAATTTCTTTTTAAAACACTAGGAGTTCAATATGATAATAATCTAAATGAACCATTTCAAGCACTACCTATATATATTTCACTAGTAATTAAGTTAAATCATTGATAAATAATGGTTCTTTTTTTATTTTCTACTCCAATTAAATTTCTATTTAATTTGGGATTATATAATCTAATTGGATCTTTTAAAAACTTAGGATTAAAATAAGGTCCACAATAGATAATGTTAGATAAATTAAAAGCAATATTTAGATTACTTTCTAAATTATTAAGAATTAAATTTGATGTAATTTCATACATACCAGCCATTCCTAAAAAGTGTTGAGGGAAAAAGGTTAAATTAACCCCAACAAAAAGTGTTCAGAAGTGTACTTTTCCTAAGAACTCATTATATAATTTTCCTATTATTTTTGGAGTTCAGAAATAAAATCCGGCAAATAATCCGAATACTGCCCCCATTGATAAAACATAATGGAAGTGAGCAACCACGTAATATGTGATGTTAATCCCTTTTTAATATGCTAATTTAAAGAATATTTATTTTTAAGAAAAATTAATTAGCAATTTATTAGGGCATGGACTATCTCTTTATTAATTTTAACAATTACTTTTAAAATTAATACATTGCGTATAGTCTCTACAGATCTTATTTTCATACTTACCATAAAAATAAAACCCACGGCATAGCTTACAACAATTGTTGCATAGAATAGCATTAATATTCTTTATTATAAATTTCACCGTTCATAACTCGTTCTAAAATAAAAGAATCGAATTAAGTATTACTTACTAAATATAATTAAAAAAGATTAATTATAGTAAGATAGTAAATAATCAAGCAATGTGACACGCGACACGTTTATTAACAAGAAATACCTAATTATTTTTTTAGGTATTGATTATGATATTCATAAAATTTTCTATATGATAATTTTTTTTCTCCGAGTAAAGGATATTTTTCAAAATGTTCAAAAAGAAGTTTTCTGGATAAAGCGTTATATAAAGAAAATCTATAATAATCCGAGTCAGTATTTATACCTCTAAATTTAATATTTTTCTTGTCTTTAATAATTTTATTCTCACTTTGAAAATAAAATTTTATCATATTTAATATATGTAATTCATCATTTTGACCTATATTGAAAGAAGATTTCTTAAGATAACCTTTATCATTAAAGATCAAACTGAAATTTCCTTCAGCTTCTATAAAACCAGAAAGTCAAGAATAAAAATATAAAGGAAGTTTAATATGTTTACTTTGATTTAATTTAAGTAATAAATCATTCATGTTTTTATACATATTCTTTCTATTTAACATAAAATTATCAACGTCTTTATAAAGTAAGCAATTTTTAGCAAATTCTAATTGACATTGTTTTCTAACTGTTAATAGAGGATATCTAGATAAAATTAATAATACTTTATTTATATCGCTTTTATTACTGGCAATTCAAGTGACATATTTATCTTGTCTCTCAATTACAACTCTTCCTCCTATAATTTGTTGTATTTTATTTAACATACTCTGATTATTATCTTCATTTTTTAACGCTATAACAATTCTCACTCTAATTGATTTATTTGAAGTATTTATATTAGTAGTAATAGTTCCATCTCCTTCTAGTAAACCTACAAAAAATTGTTCAATATAGTTATTTTTATTCTCTTCTCGCTCCGCGACTAAGTCTTTTTTAAATTGAAAAAAACCAACAGTATTGATACTTAGAAGAGAAATATTATAAAAAATATCCTTGTTTATAATTCTATCGTGGAATGCTACGTCTAATGAAGCATTAGACAATACTACTCCTGTAATTCCACCCATAGTGAATAAAGCTAAGAATCCTACTACAAACATCAATGGAGTATTAAATCTTAAGGTCCCACCATATAAAGTAGCTAATCATGAGAATATTTTTATTCCAGTTGGAACAGCAATAACCATTGTAGCAGCTGTGAAATACGCTCTCGTATCTACATCTAATCCAACAGCAAACATGTGGTGACTTCAAACTAAGAATCCTAATATTCCAATAGAGAACATAGCATAAACCATTCCGATGTAACCGAAGATAGATTTTCCACTAAATGTTGAAACTACATGACTAACTATTCCAAAAGCAGGAATAACTAAGATATAAACTTCAGGATGACCAAAAAATCCAATTCCTAAAATCTTAGATTATTTATATCTCTTTCTAAGATCCCTGTACTCTCTCATCATTAACATCCCGTATATAGGTCAATATAATTTCGTTAATGAATCATAGAGAGCCTTATGAAATATTATTAAATTACAATATTTAAGGAAACCGACTGTACATCAAGCAGCATTTCAGCCACCCACTAGTGACCCAGTCTGTAGCGATCTTTTATAAGACCGACGGTCTTTAGACGAGAAATCTATTAACCGTTTTCACTAGCATTGCCACATAAGTATAGGGATTATTATTATTAATATAATTTATACTTACACATTACCCCTGTCAGGGTAATTAATCCTTTAATAACTTTAATATAAAAAAAATTTATAGTTATAATCTAATTTTTTATAAAAATTGCTTAGATATTAAAGATTACGACTAGATAGTAGCATCTTCTTTTTAAAGAAGATATAATAATATAGTCTTATTGATATAAAATATCTTAAAATTCATAATTTAGTTTTATGAACAACATCTGCTATATTACTTTTATAGTTAATAGTTATAATATTACATTATAAATACATCGTACCATTTAAGCTTTTACAAGCTCACTACTACCTCCATTTTTTCAATTTTCTCACTTAAATTAATTAAGTATGTTTAGTTTATAAATTATTCTTCTAATTCTGAATACTTATTTACTGTTTTAGATAAATTAATCAATTTTTGTTTTTTAACTGGATCTAAATGTTCTAAGTTACTTATTGATCTATGAATTTCTTTTCATATTAAATAACTAGTAGATTTCTTAGTCAAAAAACTATATTTAGAATTATCAAAATAATTCATAAGAATTTTAGTATTAGAAAAACCACTCACTCTATAATTTCAATTTTCGTCATGGTAATGTTTATTAAGTACACCTACTCCAAAAAGTAAGGGTAACTTTTCTAATATTATATTTTTATTTTCTTCTCCTTTTTGAGCTAAATCAAATAGAATCCTAAAAGAATTTTTACTGTTTTTAATAAAGGAAACATGAAAACAACCTTCCGCGTCTACAAATCCTATAAACCAATTATCCTCTAATGTTAGTTCTTTTGGATAATCATAAGGCTTAATAATTTCAAAAATACTGTTACTTAATCCAAATTCTTTCAATTTTCTAGATGATTTTTTTATATTTAGATTTAATAAAATTAAAAATTCATTAAAAGATTTAAATTTATCTGGTGTTCTAATGTTTCCATTAAAAATTAATGAAATTAAATATAAGCCTAATTTGTCTTGTATTATGTAACGAGAAGTTGTTTTACCTTGAGTAATAACTTTTCCCATGTTTAACTCTTTTTGGATATACTCTAATATTTGTTTGTCTCTAGAATCCTGAGTAATAACAAAGTAAAGATCACCTCTACTTGCTTTAATAAAAGAACCGTCTCCTTCACTAAAGCCTATCAATCAACTTAAAAATTCAGGACTTGGTTGGTTTTTAATACCATAACATTTAGAATTTAATTTATAATATTTTTCAAAAGATATTCTTGAAATAATTGAAGAAGAAAAAGTAGTATAACTTATTTGTGAATAATTTATATTCTCTAAATTAAGTGTTTCAAGCGAGAAACCATAAAAAAGATGTTGATATAAGATTGGATCACCTCCACCTGCTGGGTCATAGAAACTAGTATTAAAGTTTCTATCTGTAAGTAGCATAGTAATTGCACCCGCTAAAACAGGTAAAGATAATAATAACAATATAGCTGTTATAAATACAGCTCATACAAATAAAGGTAGTTTATGAAGTGACATACCATTAGTTCTCATATTAAGAGCTGTACTTATGAAATTTATAGCACCCAATAATGAGGATACTCCGGCTAAGTGTAAACTAAATATAGCTAAATCAACTGAACCACCAGAGTGTGATTGTATTCCAGCTAATGGAGGATACCAAGTTTTAGTTACCTATTACTCCTTTTTCACTACCTTAAGGCAAGAAAGGTAGGCAACTCTGTGGTTTCACACAGGATCGGACTATACCATTATTCTTAACAAGTAATTTATTTGCTACGCCTGCGCAGCCGCAGCCTAATCTACTTAAAATTTAAGCTAGCTCTGCTCCGCAGTATGGTTGTTATACTCATTTATGATCTTAAAATTTTTATCTAATCGTATAGATCGAATATTACGCATTTGATTACGTATTTTACTTAAATACTCAAATCGAGCTTCACCTACTTTTAATTTATTGAAAGATCGTGCTCATATTCGATATTCTAAAGATTTCATACCTTTCATCGTATTATGATAGTATAAAATGATATTAGATATATCTTTTGCATTACTAGTACCTACTGTAAAGTAACTTTTTTTTTCAATAACTTTAATATTCAATAGATATCCTATAGAGTCTAGAACAATCTTATCTAATTTTTGAGTAATTTCAAAGGCATGAACAATCCGTCCTACGTTTTTTGTAACAAGATAAAAACTTCCTTCAGCTTCTGTAAAACCAATTAATCAAGATTTACTCATTATAGTTTGAGCATCAGCTAAACAACTAACATTATTGTTTACTAAATTTCAAGTAGGTGATACATAATTATCAGGTATTACTTTACTTTTTAGTTCAGTAAGCATTATACGTCTTTGAGTAATTGGTATTGAAGTGTCAGTTAAGATATAAGCAGCTTGTTTAAATAGATCATAATTATAAAATTTACTTGTTAGTAGAGGATATTTATCAAAAAGAGGAATAATATGTTGAATTATTTTTTTTACATCTCGTAATCGATACTCAGCCATTCCATCAGCAGCTACAGATACTTGACCTAGTCCAAGTTTTGACTTAATAAAATAAAGTAGTCTTAAATTATTTGTACTTTGAGCTATTTTAAAATAAAGGCCTCATTTATTAGGATGCTGATGAGTTATATGGAAAGTACCATCACCGTCTGTAACACCTACTAATCATTGATAAAATTCTATATTTGTATTTTTTTTGTTAACTACTCTACTAAAGAATACTTCACGTGTAGTCTCTGATGATTCAGCAACTTTACGGCTGAACCAGGCGGATTGTCCCCGTGTCATTGACTTTTTTACTACAGATATTGCGTTGCAGCTAAGCCAAACCCTCCTCAACATAGCACTACTCAATCGTTGCAGAGCAAAAGGAAAGAAAAGGATAGTAGGCAAGCCTGTTAGTATTCAATTTCATGCCCAAAGGCTAGAGGATTTTCCCGCATCGAGTGAAGTTTTTATGTCTATCACTAATACAAACAAAATGATAGACAAGAACTGCATATCATTTACAGTTCACCCAGTTCCAGCTCCATTTTCTACTAAAGCACTCATAAGTAATAATAATAATGAAGGAGGTAATAATCAAAATGATACATTATTTAATCTTGGGAAGGCCATATCAGGGGCTCCACAATGTACAGGTAAGAAGTAATTCATTTAACTATAACCGTTAAGTTATATTAGGACTATATCTTCATCCTTTATAAAGGAGCATAACGTGTAGTCTCTGAGGATCCTACAAATTTTATATAAATTTTATATAAATTTTTCGTTTCCTGCGGATATTCCATTTTTTAAATATAATTAATTATAAAAGCATTCTTTTTACTATTTAAGGTTATGTAGGCTTAAATACAATAAGTTTTCATAACTCTTATAAAAAGACTTTAGGAGTTTCCCGCATATAGTTATGTAATAAGAGTAATATTACTATTACCCACGGCAATTTTTTTTAGTATAAATACTTTATATCCTTGTCCCAAATCTGCAAAGTGCAGTAGATAAGTAAGAATATATTTACAAAACAATTATTAAAATAATTAAAGAATTAAATTAAATTATCCAAATGTGAAAAATCAAATAATTTTCGTTTACTGTTAAATTGTTCTTTTATTTTTTTAACTTCTAATATTTCTTTAGAACTTAAAACTTTTCCATTTCGTAATCTAGATAATTCTACTACATAAGATCAATCTTTAAAAGCCAAATACTTAGAAGAAAATAAAGGGAATTTATTAAAATAATTAATAACCTTTTCGTGACTAGCCGCACTGTGCGAAATAACCATAAAAGCATAAAATACTTTATCTTTTTGTTCCCTAGTTCTACTCAACAAATTTACACCTAAATAACAAGCTATTTTATTTAATATAAAAAAATAACTAGCTCCTCCTTGTTCAAGTGAGACATCTCTATGGTAAGTTTGTCTTAATTCTACCCGGAAAAAAGTTTGTACTCTTTTACTAGTAATCTCTCCATTCTTTTTCCTATCTATTAAATTAATAGAAAAATTTCCGTCACCATCAGAAAACCCAGATAATCAAGCATTACTGTCTATAGGAGATAGATCTAAATTTAAACAATTAATATTACAATTACTAAATTTATTTAACCATTCTATAGCTCTATGTAATGCTTCTATTTTAGGTGTTCGCATATAACCATTAATAATATTAATTATTTTGATTACATCTTCTAATTTTTGAATTTGTCATAGAACGTGACCAGCATCTTTTTTTTTATAAATAGTACCAGCTTTAGTAATGTTAGCCAATTTTTTAGCTAAAGGCTCGTCCACTAAATTAAATACCACCGCTATTTTAGGATTGTATTTTTTAGTATTAGAGTCTTTATTATGTACAGCTATTGTACCATCTGACTCTATTAATCCTGCTAAATATGGGCCAATTTTTGATCCTAATTCTTCGAAGATCTGTGTTTCTAATTCTTTCTTTAGATTTGTATTAAAATGTTTTTTTATTGTATTCATACTTGAATTAATTTTACCAAATCCTCCAACTAAACCTGGCATAACCATAAAGAAAATCATTATGAATGCGTGAGCTGAGATTATTACGTTAAATAACTGATGATCTCCAGATAAAATTTGAACACCTGGAGCAGCTAATTCTAATCTTATTAATACTGAGAAGGCAGTACCAATCATACCTGCAAATACTGCAAATATAAGATAAAGTGTTCCTATTTCTTTAGCATTAGTAGAATTTAATCAATACATTTAAATTGCACTTCATTTCACTCTCCAATACCTTGTGCCGCTTGTTCCCTAGCTCTAACGTTATAATTATTCTTGTTTTATAGTAGATTGCTTTTGCTTAATACTTACTTAAAAAAACCTGTTTGTAAAAACTACTTTTTTTTATAAGACTAAGCAGAGTAAAGCCCTTTTTTTTGCAAGGCTGCTACTAAATACGTAAACTTATTTTTGAAAGTAAGCGCACGCTAGATAAGCAGCTAATTAATTTTTCTTTACTACAATTTCAAGTATAATTATACTTAAGAGTAAATAAAGTAGTATATAAAAAATAACTTAAATATTAAATATAACTTAATCTCAACTAATATATAATATATAATTTGAGGATTATATATTTACATTTATGCTGATTAAAAAGCATAAATAATAAATTATTCCTATTACTTCTATTGCGCAGTTAAAGA
>WUUC01093927.1_pt1 | contig 14941 bp, 11 predicted proteins | sample 6278441 | NCBI WGS metagenome assembly WUUC01 (sample SAMN13675441, study PRJNA597444) | soil metagenome | isolation source: soil | place: USA: Washington | collected 2017-10
GCTCGAGCGACCCGCGCTCGCGCTCGCCGGCAGTGGAGTCGGTCGCAATCTGCATCCCGCCCGCGAACGCGGCGAGGACGATGAACATCGGAATGAAGCTGAGGATCATCGCCGCGCGCTGCTGCGCGCTCGATACTTCAACATCCTCGAGCTGCAACGGATTGGCGATCGCCGGGCTCACCCCGCGGCTGACCAGACGCATGGTGCCAATCTCGGCGCTGTATCGCTGAAACAGACCGCGCACGCGATTCACGATCGGGCGGGCGCTCTGCCGCGAGCCATCAGCCACGATCTTGACCTGCGCCGGCGACGACGACCGGAACTTTTTCTGAAACTCGGACGGGATAATAACGACGACGTCTTCCCTGCGATCGCGGACCGCCTGTTCGGCGTCGGCCGGCCCCGCGACAATCTCGACTCCGGACTGCTGACGCAGCCAATCGATCAGCGCCGGTGCGTGTTCCATGCCGACAACGGGGACCGTGACGTCTTCCAGCTGCCGCTGCCGATCGGCGACGCGATTGATGGTAAAGCCGAGGATCAGCGGCCCGAACGCGGCGCTGATGACGATCGTGTAGAGCGATCGTTTGTCACGAAACGCATCTTTCAGCTCTTTACGGAACACGACCATCGCCTGCCCCAGCGGGGTCATGCCGGCACTCCCTGCTGGTCAAGGCCAACCAGCGTCACAAACGCATCTTCCAGATTCTGATGTCCGGTCTGCGCGCGAAGCTCGTCGGGCGTGCCCGACGCCACCACCCGTCCGCGGGCGATCACGAGAATCGTGTCGCAAAGCGCGGAAACTTCCTGCATGACGTGGCTCGAAAAGAGCACACAGCGGCCGTCCGATCGCAGACGCCGGATGATGTCGCGCACCGCGCGCGTGCTCATGACATCGAGCCCATTGGTCGGCTCGTCGAGCAGCACGTTGCGCGGATCGTGCACGATGGCGCGCGCGAGGGCGACCTTGGTGCGCTCGCCATGCGAGAAGCCCTGCGTGCGGCGATCGGCGATGCCCCGCATGTCGAGCGTCTCGAGCAGGTACGCCGTCCGGTCCTTGAGCTTCCTGCCGGACAACCCCTGCAGCTGTCCGAAGTATTCGATGTGCTCGCGTGAGGTGAGCCGCGGATACAAACCGGACAGATCGGGAAGGACGCCGAGATGGTTCTGCGCCTTCTGCGGCTCGGCGACGGCGTCGACACCGTCGACCAGAATCGTCCCGCGGTCCGGACGCATCAGCGCGTAGAGCATGCGCAACGTTGTCGTCTTGCCAGCGCCGTTGGGGCCAAGCAGCCCGGTGACGGCGCCATCCGCGGCGGTAAACGAGATGCCATCGACCGCCTTGACGCTGCCGAACTGTTTGTGCAGGTTGTCGACAACAATCATTGGTGGTTGCCCTGTGAGCCGGCGGGGTCGGGACCCGCGGGGGTCACGAAGAAGGGCGGGCGTTTCAGCGCCTGCAGACAGCTCGTATCGAGCCCCTCGACGCTCCCGCGCTCGAGAAAGGCGTGCAGAATGCGCATCCCGCAGCCGGTGGAAATGGCGCCGTGGCCGGTGCCGGGAAACACGATGTGCCTGGCACGCTTCAGGTGTTGTGTCACCGATTCACCCCAACTCGGCGGGGTCACCGGATCGAGATCTCCCGACATCACCAGTATCGGGACCGCGCTGACCACCGGCTCGTAGTAGGAGGGCGGCAGCGGCGCTTTCGGCCAGAATTCGCAGGCCTTCATGCGCGAAGACACCAGGTGCGCGGCGAAAATCGTCCCGGTCGATTCGCGCCTGACTTCTTCCGGCGTGATGCGCGGAAAGTCTTCGGCACAGATGATCGACAACTGCATGCCCACGCTCATGTTCTGGCCTGTCGATTCACCCATCGACAGCAGCGCGAGCAGTCCCTGGAAATCGTTGGCCTCGGCGCGCTTGATCAGCTCCGGAATCAGCGAGCCGGCCAGCGGTACATAGAGGGAGCCAAAGAGCACATTGGCGACAAACGCCGCGTTGACGGTGACGTCCTCCGCAATCCCAGTCCGTGGATGGGTCAGACGCACGCGCACCGGATCGCGCTCGAGGCGCAAGAGCAACGCGCGGGTGCGCGCGGCAAGGTTCGGATACTGCGCCCGGCACGCGGTGTCGGTCTCACAGTCGTCGATCAGTTTGTCCAGCGACCGTTGGGCGTCGCGACCGAAAAAAAGCGGCAGACGCATGTCCGTCGGCGCCACGCCGTCGAGAATCACGGTGCGGACGTTTGCTTCGTGCGCGCGCAGGTAGACCAGCGCTGCACGAGTGCCGTAAGAGCCGCCGTAGAGGTTGATTTGGCCATAGCCGAGATGCGCGCGGACTTCCTCTAGGTCCTCCATCGCGATCGGCGTGGTGTAGAGCCGGAGATCGGCGTCGTAACCCTCCATGCACTTGCGCAGCCGCGCGAGGCCGACTTCGTCAGGCTCATTGAGCGCCTGCAGCGAGTCGCTGTCGGCGGTGCAATTGAGAGGATTGGACTTGCCCGTGCCGCGCTGATCGACCAGCACGATGTCGCGATCGGACTGTACGCGGCGAAACACGTCGCGCAGCGGCCGTGCCAGCTGCGCGGCGCCCTGGCCGGGCCCGCCAGCCAGAAAAAAAAGCGGATCGCTCTTCGCCTCGTTGCTGAGCGCCGGCAGCAGCACGATTTTCAGGTCGATGGTGCGCCCCTGGCGCGTCTCGCGATTCTCGAAGACTTTCAGCGTGCCGCAGTACGCGTCGGTCGGACCTTCTTCATTCGTGCACGGACGGAGGCGGTCGAGCGCCGCGGTTCGTTGCTGCGCGGCACAAGAGAGGAGGCCGAGTAATGCGAGGAACAGGCCGAGAGACCTGGCGAACGGTGGATTCAAGTCACCAGATTGTACTGCCGGTGGCGCGCACCCGCCACCGCGTGCCGCGCGCGACGATCTTCGCGCCGATCGTCATCCATCGGCGCGCGCGATCCTCGCGCCGATCGCCATCCATCGGCGCGCGGTTATTTTGCGTTACGGATGAGTCCGGCCAGGGCGCGATTCTGCTCGTGTTGCGAGCCGATCGACTCGGCGACTTCGACGTATCGCGTGCGCAGATCGCCGGCGATGGCGACCCTGCGAGCAATTGCCACGAGCATATTTGCCCGTTCGTGATCGCTTGGCATGCGCCGCGTCATGTTCAGAAGCTCACGCGTCAATTCCGCACTCAGGTCGGGCATCGCCAGCAGCCCGGTCAGCACACGCGACATTTCGTGCGACGATTTCATCGCCGCGACGGCCCGCGAGAATTCGGCGATCGTCGGTGCCGTGACCCCGCCTTTTCGCGCCAAGTCGCCCAGGACCACGGCGCGCTCGTAATCCGACGCGATCCCGGCCACCGCGTCGAGAACTCCCGCTGCCACTGCCGGCGTCACCTCACCGGCCGCGAGCACTGCGGCGAGCGCACGGCGCTGTTCGTAGTCGCTGTTGATTGACTTGGCGGCACGGGCAATTACCGCCCGCTGCCCGTCGGTGACGTTCGGGTGTTTGGCGACCTGCGTCAGCAGGGTCGATCGTTCGTAATCGGAAGTCACTTCCTTCGCCACTTGCGCGAGCACGTGATCGAGGACGGACGCCGTTAATTCCGCCTGCTTGAGCAACTCGCCAAAGTACACCCGCTTGACATAACTTGACTCGCCGAGCCGCGAGATCTCGGCGAGCACGGCGTCAACGCCACCCTGCTTGAGGAAGCGGGCGACGCGCTCGCGCGCGAACATCCCGCTGCGCACCAGGCGGGCAAGCGCCTTGGCGAAGAAGGCGCGCGCGTCGGCGTCGAACTCACGCTTTGCGCCATTGCGATAGTACGAGCGCTCGATGCCGCCACCCTCGAGGCCTCGCAGCTCAATGCGGTGAGTCACCACGGTGCCGTCCGTCATGGTCACCACGGCACCCGGCTCTACATACGCGATGTCGCTCTCGTCGTCGGACAGCCGGAAGGCGCCGGTCCATTTCAGCGAGATCCGCTCCCCGCCGTCGCTCCATTGGAAATTGCCCTGGCTCCGGGACTCGGATGAAGGTGGCGCGGGTGGCGCCGGCGGAGAGGCAGGCGTTGCTGGTGGCTGCGGCAGCGGGCCCAGCAAGGCGCCCGAAAGTGACGGAGGTGCCGGAGGTGCCGGACGTGCCGAAGGTGCCGAAGGTGCCGAAGGTGCAGGAGGGGACGACGGGACGGGAGGCAACGGACCCCAGCTGCGAGCGTCGCGGATTACCTCCTGCCGCGCGCGCGCCTGCTCCTCGGTCAGGCGCACCTGGTCCTCGACCAGGCGCCGTCGCGCCTCCATCAGCCGCTGGATCTCTTCGTTCAGGCGAGCGCGCCGTTCGAGCTGACGATCGAGTTCCTCACGCAAGCGCGCTTCGTCTTCTCTCGCCTTCGCGGCCGCTTCGGCGGCTCGGCGCTCCTGCTCGCGGGCGCGCGCCTCCGCCTCCTGATCGCGGGCACGAGCTTCCTCGGCCCGTGCCCGATCTTCATCGGCGCGCGCCTGTGACGCTTCTGCTGCCTGCGAGTGTGGCGTCGCAAGGTCAACGGTCCACCCGTCCCTGTCCCGTGCGACCGCGTCCGGCGATGGGGTTGCACGAACCAGCTCGGTTGCGGTTCGATCGTCATCCGATTCACCGGCCGATCCGGCAGCAGCCGTCGTCATCTCGTAAGTACCCGCGCCGCCGGCAAGCAGGCCAACCAGCACGAGGATGCTCCACGACGGCGGCAACTCGCGGCGCGTATCGCCCGGGCGGCCGAGAATGCGGCGTACGCGCGACAGGAGCGATCCGTCAGTTGCGGCAAGGGCAAAGGCACGGCGTTCGATCGAGGTCAGCTCCGCAAGCGCGGAGACGTAGACGAGTCGATCGCCGCACACCGCGACAGCCAGATCGTCGCAACAATTTTCTCGCTCTGCGCGCACCTCCGACGAGACCCACCACACCGCCGGGTGATAGAAGAGTAGGGTCTCGACGGCTGACTGCAGCAGATTCACCAGGTAATCGTGGCGGCGAACATGGGCGAGCTCGTGCGCCAGGATCGCTTCGAGCTGCATCGCCGAGAGACCCGATAACGCCGCCGCCGGCAGCAGAACGACCGGACGGACCCAGCCCACGAGCGTCGGCACGGTCACCGCGGCCGATTCGAGAATTGCCACGGTACGGTGGAGCGCCAGGCGCCGGGCGACGTCGCGCGCCGCCGCTTCGATGTGTGGTGACACCGCGTGCACGGCACGACGAGGGAGCCGCCGAGTGAGCAGCCAGCCGCCGAGCAGACGGATCGACAGACACAGTACGCCAAGCATCCAGGTGACGGTCACCGCCGGCAGCCACGCCGGCGCCCGTGACACGTCGCTGCCACGATCGCGCGACGCCGAGCCTACCGGCATGAGGAGCCGCGCCGCCTCCGGACTCGCTGCGACATCCGCGATGATCAATCCGGTCACCAGACCACCTGATACCGCCGATGTATTCCGGCCGGCCGATCGGGCGGGTCCAGCGAAACCGCCGCCTTTCGCGACGGCATCAGCGCCGACTCCAAATTCGCCGACCGACGTCTGAGCCGTGTAGATGACGGCGCGCGCGGAGCGATCCACAAGCGTCACGAACGTCACAATCGGCGTCAGCAGCAGAGCGCCAAGCGCGACGACGCCGACCAGATATCGTGCCGATGCGTGAACGGGGCGCACGACGCGCAGCACCGCGAATGCGATGAGCCCGATCAACGCGCCCTGCCACACAAAATGCAGGAGCGACCAGCCCAGGGGACTTACCAGCGGATGGTCAACGAGGCGCAGCAGGTCAGTCATCACCGGTCCTCCCCGAAGTCGTCAATCACCTTGCGAATTTCGCGCAATTCCTCTTCCGAGGTGACGTGCGAACTGAGCGCGCGCAGAACCAGTTCCGCGGCGGACCCGCCGAACGCGCGCTGGACGAGGTCATCGAGGAGTTGTTTTTGCGTGTGCTGCTGAGACACGCGCGCTGTGTAGATATGTGTACGGGCTGACTCATCCCGCGTCACCAACCCTTTGTCCGCCATGATCTGCATGAGCTTGAGAGTGGTGGTGTAGCCAGTGTCGCGGGTGGCGGCGAGCGCCTCGTGTACCTGACGCACTGTCGCCGGGCCCAGTTCCCAGAGGACGCGGAGGATTTCAAGCTCCGCGTCGGTCGGCCGAGGGAGGCTGCGTGACATGAAAGAGGATTATACGAAGGTGTTCGTATATGTCAACGGCAGGTTATGTGGACGCGCGGTTTCGAATCGGTTGCGAGGTGTGAGGGGAGCCGCCGAGTAGCGGCTTGAAAGGGTTAGGGCGGCGCGCCGGACGAGAACCCACGACCGAAATGCATCAAGCGATTGACGTCTGGTTGTGCGACCGCGTCCGCTCGCTTGCCTATCTTGGTCGAAATTCTTCGTCCGACGCAGCAGCCACGGTCACGAAAGCAATATGGATGCCGTTTGTATCTGAACGGAGACAGTCCCCGAGCAATAACGCGGCCTCCGTGCGACATCGCGGATCGCAGCCCCGGCCGGGTCGACCGGTCGACGTCAGCGACCCGGCTTGGTCGCCTCGAATTTGAACGCCTTCAACGCCTCGGTCTGCGGCGCCAATTCGGTCTTGCCGGCGGGAAACCCGCTGGCTTTCAGGATGTGCGCGACGATGTCGGCCTTGTCGTTCACCGGCACCGCATTGGGATCTCCGGGCGGCATCGAAACCCGGATGCGCTCGAAGAGATCGCCAACCGTCAGACCGTTCCAGTTGTTCAGGAACTCCGGCCCCTTGAGCGCGGGCGCAAACCCGTCGCCGGCCATGTCTTCGAGATGGCATTCAGTGCAATGTTTTGCGTAGGCCGCCGCACCGCGCGTCGCCTGTTCGTCGGAATAGACACCACCCCAGGTGGAGCTGCCGACCGGCGCGGCCTGCTCTGCGCGCGTCGTGTGAACGAGGCCAACCGCCCAGGCGGCGAGGATCAAGGGGGCCGCAAACTTGAAGGTCATAGCCTCCATGTTAACTGAGTTGGGTGGTTTAGAGTTGCGCGGGGGCGTCGAGCGACTGACGAACCATGCGGACCAGATCGGACAGTTCGAACGGCTTGGCGAGGAAACTGCGAGGGGCAACGCCGAGGCGCTCGACAAGAATCTCATTGCCGTGACCCGACATGTAGATCACCTTGAGCTCGGGCCGTTCCGCGCGCAGACGCTCGGCGAGCGTGCGGCCGGACAGCTCGCCCGGCATCACCAGATCAGTTAACAGCAAATCGACGGCGCCGCCGGCGCGTCGCCACGCATCGAGCGCCGCTTGACCCGAGTCGGCGTCGATCACCGAGTAGCCGTAGCGTTCGAGGATGACGCGCGCAAGCTGACGCACCGGTTCCTCGTCTTCCACGAGCAGCACCGTTTCGGTACCTTTGCGCAGTGGCCCCGGACCGGGACTGCGAGTGGTGACGGTGGCGGCACGATCGACGGCGGGCAATGTCACACGGAAGGTCGTGCCCCTGCCCGGCTCGCTGGTCACGTCGATGTGGCCGTCGTGCTGTTCGACAATGCCAAACACCGTCGCGAGCCCTAATCCGCTTCCCTGGCCCACTTCTTTGGTGGTGAAGAACGGTTCGAACACGTGCGGGAGGTCTTCGCGGCGAATCCCGCTTCCCGTGTCCGACACCGTCAGGCGGATGGCGTGGCCCGCGCCCGCCGGCACGCGGTCGAGCGCCAGCGTCAGGCGTCCGCCATTCGGCATGGCGTCGCGCGCGTTGACCGCGAGATTCAGCACCACCTGCTCCATCATCGTCGGATCAGCGTGCACGAACAGGCGATCGGACGAGAGTTGCGTCTCGAGCACGATGTTCTCGCCGAGCACGCGGCGCAGCAGGGCGGCGAGATTGCCGACCAGCACCGCGAGGTCGAGATCGCGCGACTGTTTCACTTGACGCCGGCTGAACGTGAGCAGCTGGCGCGTCAGGGCGGCGGCGCGCTGCGACGCGTCGGCCATCGCCTTGAGGCTCGCGCCCAACTCCGGATCGACGGCCGTCGTCGCGGTAATCAATGAGATCTGCCCCTGGATCACCGTGAGGAGGTTGTTGAAGTCGTGCGCGATGCCGCCGGCGAGACGGCCGACGGCCTCCATTTTCTGCGATTGACGCAACTGTTCCTCGAGCGCCAGGCGTTGTGACTCCGCGGAGACGTTCTGCGTGATATCGCGCGTGATGAACAGGGCGGCCTCGACGTCACGCGTGCGCTCGTCGCGCCACAGCGGCGCTGCATGACTGTCCATCCACAACCGCCGTCCTTTGAGTCCGATGATTTCGAAGGCGAGCGTGCACCGGACGCCGGCGAACACCTGGCGGAGCATCTCCGCAAACGCGGCGCGATGCTCGGCGACGATGAATGACGTGACGTCGGCTCCCTGCACCGCGCCGAGAGACGGCGCGTCGATCATGGCGAGGCCGGCAGGGTTCATGTCGATGAGCCGGCCTTCACGGGTCAGCAGTTTGATGCAGGCGGGCGCGGTGTCGAGGACGGCGCGCAAGTGCCGCCGGTCCTGTTCCGCGGAGCTGACGCGGTCATCGGTGATTCGTGGAGCGCGTCTCACTAGTGGCTATTCTGCCGCCGATCGCCGTCGTGGCCGTTGGAAAAAATACCGGCGAGGACGCCTGCGTCCACTGATGTGCTTAGAGTCCGTTACTTGCCAGCCACCGACTCGTAGCACTCGCACGCTTCCGCGCGGAGGATTGCCACACTGCGAATGACCACCAGTCCGCGGCGGTAATCGATTGCCCCCGCTTCGCGCAGCGCTGACGCCGCCTCGGTGACGGCGCTGCGTGGCCCGCCGACCATCGAGGACATGAACTCGTGGGTGAGCGGCAGCTCGCGAGAGTCGGCGCGATCGGCGGTCATCAGGAGCCAGCGCGCAAGGCGTTGCCGTCCATTGTGAAAGCGATTGCAGATCGCCGACTGCCCCACCTGCGCAATCACGTCCTGCGAGTAGGCCAACAGGCGCGCATGCAGATCACGGCACTCCTGCAACTGGCGTGCAATCACTTCGGTCGCGACACGCCACGCGGCGCCCTCGATCTGCGCGATCACACGAAACGGCAACTGCTGGCGGCCGAGCGCCGCCGACACGCTCGCCATGCCCTCGTGGCCGATGACCGCGACTTCGACCGACGCGCCGCTTTCAGTCGCGCCGACGAGCGACAGGACGCAGGTGATGGGGAAATACAGGTAAGGCGCCGCCTGGCCAGCCTCGGCGAGAACGTCGCCGCGCTCGATCACGAGCTCGTGCAGGTGGGGCTGGAGTCGTATGAGCTCGGCCTCAGCTAGACCCGCGAGCAGCTGATTCTGCCTGTCGCCCTGGGGAGCCATCCCGGGCGATACCCTGTCATGGACCCAGCCGGCTCGTCAGTCGTAAACCAGACGCACCGGAAAATAACGATGGGGACGCTACCACCAGCCTTCGCTCGCCAGTCAAACACGGCGAGCTACGGCCGGCAGGCCAGCCTTCGCTCGCCAGTCAAACACGGCGAGCTACGGCCGGCAGGCCAGCCTTCGCTCGCCAATCAACGACGGGGCGAGCTCCGGCTGGCAAGCCAACTTTCGCTCGCCAATCAAAGACAGGGCGAGCTCCGGCTGGCAAGCCAACTTTCGCTCGCCAATCAACGACGGGGCGAGCTCCGGCTGGCAAGCCAACTTTCGCTCGCCAGTCAAACACGGCGAGCTACGGCTGGCAAGCCAACTTTCGCTCGCCAGTCAAACACGGCGAGCTATGGCCGGCGGGCCAACCTTCGCTTCCGTCGCGAAGGCCGGCGATCTACGAGCGGGCAACGCGGAGGGGGGCGTGCGATCTCAAGGCGGTGTCACCGTTGATACGGGTGCATTCGGCAAGCACGTCGTAGCATTCGCACGATTGCTCGCGCAGTTTCGCCACATTCCGAATGGTGATGGATCCGCGGCGATAGTCGATGGCGCCCGCTTCGCGCAGTTCGGCGGCAGCTTCGGTGACGGCGCTGCGCGGGCCGCCCACCATATAGGAAATGAATTCGTGGGTCAGGGGGAGCGCTTTGGAATCCGCGCGATCGGCGGTCATCAGCAGCCAGCGGGCAAGACGTTGCTTCGCGTTGTGGAAGCGGTTACACACTGCCGACTGCGCGACCTGCGCAATCATCGAATGTGTGTATTCGAGGAGCCGTTCGTGGAGATGCCCACAGTCGTTGTTCATATTGGCGACGACATCGGTGGGAATGCGCATGGCGCGCCCGGGCACCTGTGTCACCACTTTGAATGGCAGCCAGTTTTTTCCGAGGATGGCGGAAATGCTGGCAACGCCTTCGTTGCCGACCACGGCCACTTCCACGGTAGCCCCCCCAAGCGTCGTCCCGACCAACGACAGAACCCCCTCGGTGGGGAAATAAACGTAAGGCGACGACGCCCCAGCTTCAGCAATCACCGCGCCACGCTCCAAGACCATATCTTCTGCAGCCGCGCCAAGGGCCGCAGATTCAATCGGATCCAAACCGGCGAGAATCGCGTTGCCCGTTTCTGCTACGACCATAACGTCCCCCGGCGTGTGCCGGCCTCCTGCGCCAGCTCGACCATCGGCGGCGCGACACTTGGGCTATAGCAATTTCTTTGCCTCAAAATCAGGCGGGTAGGCAGGTTGGCAGGTAGGCAGGTGGGGGCGGCAGGGACTCACCGGAGCGAACGCAGCGCAATCGAGAGAGAGCCTAGGTAACTTCGATGCGCAGCGGGAAATGATCCGACGCTGCGCGCACGGTTTCGCCGTCGGTGACGACCGTGCATGCGGTCAGGCGCGCGGCGAACGGCTTGGGCAGGAAGGCATAATCCAGCCGCACGTGCGGATCCCACGTTGGAAATGTGAGACCCGCTTCACCCTCATTCAGCATGCGGAAGCCATCGACGTAGTTTGCGCCGAGCACGATGGCAATTGTCTGCCAGCGGATACGCCCGCCACTGAGCCAGACGAGCAGCCGCAGCCGCCGCGGCAGCTTTGACACATCGAGGCGTTCGTCGGGGGCCAGCGTGTTGAAGTCGCCGACCAGGACATGGTGGCTGTCATCATGTTGCTTGATCGCGGCGAGCAGCGACCGTAACTCCCCAACGCGGCGGCGTTCGGTCCACGCGGCGTGCACGGCACTGAGATGCACGCCAAAAATTCGGATGTCGAGCCCTTTCGGCACGATCTCGAGAAACGCGTGCTGTGAGAACAGCGGCCGCACCCAGCGGTGTTCCGCGATCGGGACGCGGCTCATAAATGCCAGCGATCGGCCGCGGGCGGCGGCGCTTTCCACCATGCCGGTGGCCGACGCCAGGCGTGCGATGACATCGGGCCGCGTGGCTTCCTGCATCACGACGACGTCAGGCGCCTGGTTGTTGATCACCGCGGCAAGTTCCTGCTCCCGCCCGGCGCCGCCACGTAAAATGTTGTAACTGAGAATACGCAGCAAGCCTGCCCTACCTGCCCACCTGCCTACCCGCCCACCTGCTTAACTACCGGCCTGCTGTTCGGCGCCCCGTTCGACCAGCGTCAAAAACGGCTGACCGAGAAGGTCGCCGCGCAAGAACATGATGAAATCGCCCGTGGCTTGAATATTCACCGGTCGCTTGACCATCATCATCAACTTCTGCCGCACCGGCACGAGCTCGGGGCAGATCGCCGGATCTTCCTTGTCGCTCAGCGGCCGCGAGTGCAGGCCGGGCACGAAGAAGCCGTCGAGGCGGAACATCTTCAGCGCCTCGTTCCCGATGAGCGTCAGGTCGAGGTCACTGGTCCCCGGCCCCTCCGCGTCGAACGCCGCGCCGTCACGCCATCGTGTGCCAGTCACCGCGCTGCCGCGCAAGACGGCGCCGACGCCAACCGGAATCGCATCGCGCACGGTATCGACAAAGGCCTGAAAGCGCGCTTCGTCGCCGCCGAACACGAGCCGGATGACGTTCGCTCTCTTGTTTTTCTCGGTGAGATCGCCCTCATTGACCGACTCGACAGGTTCTGTCTTCACAGGCTCGACCACAGAATGGCCCCCCTGCTTGGGCCTGCAACGGTAGTGCCGCCACCCTCGCCTCGCGGAACGGACCGACATCACATGCGTGAGGGCGCCGCGTAAGCAGATCGCGGTCTCTGATCCATCCCGCGTCGCATAATTTATAGTGTGCAAATGCGCGGAGTGACTCGAGTGTTGATCGCCGGCACGGCCGTGGCCGGCTGTGTCCTCACGGCCAGCGCCCAAGGCGGTGCGGATCGCTACTGGCCTCAATGGCGCGGCGCGCTCGGAACCGGCGTAGCCAAACACGCTAATCCGCCGGTCGAGTGGAGCGAGACCAAAAACATCAAATGGAAGATTGAAATCCCCGGCCGGGGCTCGGCGTCACCGGTTGTGTGGGGCGAGCGCGTCTTCCTGCTCACGGCCATTCCAGCGGGGATTCCGGCCAGCGAAGCACACAAGCCGCGCGGCGGCATCAACCCGCGTGTTGCCCACCAGTTCAAGGTGCTCGCGATCAATCGCGCCGACGGCACTATCGCCTGGGAGCGCACAGCGCGTGAAGAAGCGCCGCACGAGGCGTCGCATCAGGACAACGGCACATGGGCGTCGAGCTCGGCCGTCACCGACGGGGAACACGTCATCGCCTCGTTCGAATCGCGCGGGCTCTATTGCTACGACATGAATGGTGCTCTGGTGTGGCAGAAGGACCTGGGCGACAAGAAGATGCGCAATGAGTTCGGCGAAGGGTCCACGCCGGCGCTGCACGGCAACACACTGGTAGTCGTCTGGGATCACTTCATACCCGGCGCCTCGTTCATTGTCGCGCTGGATAAGCGTACCGGAGCCGAACTCTGGCGTGCGAAACGCGACGAAATCGACACGTGGGCGACGCCGCTGGTCGTCGAGCACGACGGCCGGGCGCACGTGATCGTCGCCGGAATGAATCGCCTGCGCAGCTACGACCTGAAAACCGGCGCAATCATCTGGGAGACGGCGGGACTGACGATGAACCCGATTCCCTCGCCGGTGGCAGCCAACGGAATGGTCTTTGCGACCAGTGGTTTCCGCGGCAACAGCTTGAAAGCCATCCGTCTGGCGGGTGCAAACGGCGACATCACGGGCACACCCAACGTCGTGTGGACGCTGGACCGCGACACGCCTTATGTGCCATCGCCGCTGCTCTACGAGGGCATTCTGTACATTCTGAAGACGAACAACGGGCTGTTGTCCGCCTTCGATGCGGCGACCGGCAAGCCGCACTATCAGCTCCAGCGCCTCGAGCAGGCGCCGAATGTCTTTGCCTCGCCGGTTGCGGCTGCCGGCCGCGTCTATATACCCGGGCGCGACGGCACCACCGTCGTGCTTCGTCATGGCCCGTCTTTTGAAGTGCTAGCCGCGAACCCGCTCGACGACGGCTTCGATGCGTCGCCGGCGGTCGTCGATCGGGATTTGTATCTGCGCGGCTACCGGTATCTGTACGCGATAGGGACGCAGTAAGGGAGCCTCGTTCCTGCCGCGACACGCGTCATGGGTCGCCGCTGACGTCAACCTCCTGGAATACAAGGAACGCGGCCGATATCGGCCGTTCAGCGCTACAGCCATGTTGACCGGATCTCGCGGTCCACTCCGCGTGTTGTTCGTCGAAGACTCGGAAGACGACGCCGTCCTGATCGTCCGGTATCTCGAACGCACTGGATACCGGGTCGAACATTTTCGCGTCGAAACACGAGAGAGTTTCGAGAATGCCGTGAACAACGCGAAGTGGGACCTGATCATCAGCGACCACTCGATGCCGCACTTCAGCTCGCTCGATGCACTGGCGACGGTGAAGGAGCGCGAGCTCGACTATCCCTTCATCATCGTCTCGGGCACCATCGGCGAAGAGACCGCGGTCGAAGCGATGCGCGCCGGGGCGCACGACTATGTCCTCAAGAACAACCTCGCGCGCCTCGCGCCGGCGATCGAGCGCGAGCTCGGCGATGCCGAGCTGCGCCGTCAGGCGCGTGAGGACCGCGAAGAGCGCAAGGCGATCGAACGCCAATTGCAGCAGTCACAGAAGATGGAGGCGATCGGGCGCCTCGCCGGCGGCATCGCCCACGACTTCAACAACCTGCTCACTGCCATCCTTGGCTTCAGCGGGCTGGCCATCGATCGCCTGGCGACGAAAGGCGATGTGCGCTTCGAGCTGGATCAGGTCAAGCAAGCGGCCGAGCGCGCGGCGCGGTTCACCAAACAGTTGCTGGCGTTCAGCCGCCAGCAGGTTTTGTCGCCACGGCTGATCGACCCGGTCGACGCGGTCGAGATGATCGCACCGATGCTGCGCCATCTGATGGGCGAGGGTGTGCGCCTGGAAACCAGCAGCAATGCCGTCGGTGCCCGCATCCGGGTCGATCCGGGGCAATTCGAGCAGGTGGTGCTCAATCTGGCGATCAATGCGCGCGACGCGATGCCGTCCGGCGGGACGCTGCGCATCGACACCTCGCGGGTCGAGCTCGACGCGCTGGCGGCGACGCAATTGCAGCTTGCGCCCGGGTCCTATGTGGCCGTCTCGGTGGCCGATTCGGGCATGGGCATGGATGACACCGTCCGCGCACGAATCTTCGAGCCTTTTTTCACGACCAAGGCGCCCGGCGCAGGCACCGGGCTGGGTCTCTCGACCGTGTACGGGATTCTGCAGCAGAGCGGCGGAAGCATCGCTGTCGAATCCCGGGTCAACGAGGGCAGCACCTTCACGGTGTTCCTGCCGCTCGCTGTCGCCATCGCGGAGACTCCGCGCCCGTCCATACCTCCGCCGCGCCGTGTCAGCGGTGCGCAAGGGACCGTGCTCATCGCCGAGGACGAGGCTTCGGTCCGCACCCTGATGTGCACGGTGTTGTCGAGCGCGGGGTTCAAGGTCATCGAGGCCGCGTCGGGCAGCGAAGCCGCACAACTCATCGAAGCGCGTG
>WUUC01235332.1_pt1 | contig 14940 bp, 10 predicted proteins | sample 6278441 | NCBI WGS metagenome assembly WUUC01 (sample SAMN13675441, study PRJNA597444) | soil metagenome | isolation source: soil | place: USA: Washington | collected 2017-10
CGGGCTAGACGATGGGGACGCGAAAGAACGAAAGGGGCGAGAACGTAGGTCCGCCACTTACTCGTGCAAGTGTTTTTTTGATCCATTTCAATGCATGCAGTCCGTCAAAAAACCTCCTCGCCGTCCGCTGCGTTTAAATAGAAACAGTCGGCTTCTCATGACCTTTGACGAAATTTCCGCCGCGTTGCCCTTTCGCGCAGTCACTTCTGTTGAAAATCTCCTTTTCCCCAAGATCGCGTCCGGAAAAGTGCGGGAAATTTTCGATCTCGGCGATTCACTCCTCCTGGTTGCCAGCGATCGGCTTTCGGCTTTCGACGTGATTTTGCCCGATGGAATTCCAGGCAAGGGGATTATCCTGAATCAGATGAGTCTCTGGTGGTTTTCCCAGACAAGCGCGATCATCGAAAATCATCTGCTGCCCGATCAACCGGGCGAGTTTGCGCGTCGCGGCATTTCTAACCGAGACCTTCAACTGCGTAGCATGGTCGTGAGGAAGCTGAGGCCTCTCACTATCGAGTGTGTCGTGCGCGGCTATCTGGTCGGCAGCGGATGGAGTTCTTATCAAAAAACCGGCGAGGTTTGCGGGCATCGACTCCCAGCGGGACTGCGGCAAGCAGATAAACTTCCCCACCCGCTTTTCACGCCAACCACGAAGGCGCCCAAAGGCCAGCACGACGAGCCAATCAACGACGCCCAAGCGTCAACGGCTGTCGGCGCCGTTTTGTATGAGCAGGTGAAAGCGGCCAGCCTTGCGTTGTATCAGATCGGCCATGACCGCGCCCGCGCGGCGGGAATGATTCTGGCGGACACCAAATTTGAGTTCGGCACCGACGCCTCCGGCAAACTCATTCTCATCGACGAAGTGCTCACACCCGATTCTTCCCGCTATTGGCCGGCCGATCAATACGCGCCCAATCAATCTCCGCCCAGCTACGATAAGCAGTTCGTCCGGGATCACCTTTTGGCGATCGGGTGGGATCAGAAACCGCCGGCTCCCTCGCTGCCTGAAGCGGTAATTCAGGGCACTCAAGCGAAGTACCTCACCGCTCTGAAGAACCTGCTAGGTTAAGCAGCGTTTCCACCGGTTGATCAGGACTGGCACGGACACGCGTTCGGTTTCGAAAACAATTTTGTTGCATCATCCCAGCGCTCCACGGCTCACGGCCCGACTAAGTGACCGTCCCAATCGCTACACGCGTTCTTGTTGTGCCCTCTTTCGCCCGGCGCTGGATTCACCACATGGGCCACCTGTCGAGTGCCACCACTCCGCACTATTGCGTAAAATCCGACACGACACCAAGCCGTCGAGCTCTACGCTAAAGTGCGCGCCCATTTGATCGGTCGCGTCCGGCCCACCTCCTCCAACCACAGCCGTGAGCTAGAAATCGCCCTGCGCATGCTCGCCGCGCAATCCAGGCAATCCTCCACTTCCTGTCCAGGATTGATCGCTGTGGTTTCCCGCGTCTTCGGATCAGTCACAGCGACCAGCCGTGCCCCCCTCGATTGTCTTCACGACAGCTCGTGGCGGAAGCGCCAAAAATCATCGATGCGTTTCATGTTCTTTTCTACCTGCGTTTCGTCCCAAGGTTGGCCAGGTCCGCAGAGCCCGAGATTCACCAACACGCGAAAGAACAGCCAATTATTCTGCAAGAGCTTCACCTTGTTGATGTGTGATAACCACGCCACAAGCCGCTCGCCCGTCTTGGAAGATACTTTTCCCACAGCTCTTTCGGTGCGAGTGCGATGCCTACGCCAAATGCCGTCATCTCGACGCTGCGCTGATCCAGGTCCCCTGGCGCACCCCAGTATTCGGGATGCGCAGGATTCGTCCCATTCTCGATTCCTGCACGCCAAGACTCCAGTGCTTGAATTTTCCTCCGCCTACCGCGAGCGGGATCAAGCCCACATGGGTCGCGCAAAGCCTTCCAGCAACCCCGCCGGATCGCCATACACCGCCCGATTGGGACCAACTGCGACTTGAGCACAAGCCGATGAGAAGTGAGGGATGATAGGCCCGGCTAGGTCACGCACCAGTTGCTGGACGTCGTCGCGAGTTTTCAGCGGATTATCGGTAAATGTACGCAGATCCGCGTCTTCAGATCAGCGCATTGCGGCGGATAACTTCGGAGTACCACCGCGCGGTGAGTTTCGGCGTGCGGCGCTGCGTCGTGAAATCGTTATGCACGATTCCGAAACGTCGCTGGTACCCGTCCTCCCACTCGTAGTTATCCATAAACGACCAGAGAAAATAGCCCTTCACATTAGCGCCATCCTTCATCGCGGCGCGCAACTGGTGCAGATAATTGCGCACACATTCCCGGCGGTGGAGATCGTTGAACTCCACTCCAGGCACGGCGGTCTCGTTGTAACCCGCGCCGTGTTCGGTGATGTAGAGCGGAATATTTCCGTAGAGCTCATTGATGAATCGGGGACCCCAATACAACGCCTGCGGCAACAGATAGAGCCATGTGCAGTCGCTACGTGGATAACTCTCAGGATAAGCCATTCGCTCGAAGCCGTCCTTCTTCGCCGCCCGCGCAAAATAGCCGCTATAGATGTTGAGCCCGAGAAAATCGGCCGGTTGAGCGATGAGTTTAAAATCTCCCTTAGCCACTTTCGGTGCAGCCGCTCCCGCCGCCTTCAAATATTTTTTTGAGTATCGGCCATTAAAAAGCGGGTCGAGCACGCGGATGTTATCCTCGACAAATGCGGTGCACGCCGCCGCCACGTTTTCCGGCCGCAGATCGACCGGGACCGGGATGGTTGAGTTGTCGGTGAGGCCGACGCGTGCGCCCCGGCCTCCGTGTTCACGCACCGCGCGCACACCGTGACCATGGCAGAGCAGCGCGTGGTGATAGGTCTGGTTGACCACGGCATCGCTTTCCTTGAGGCCAGGCGCCTTGCTACCCACGCCGTAGCCGAGCTTGGTGAAACAAAGGATCTCGTTGAGCGTGATCCAGTTTTTCACGCGCTCTCCAAATGCTTTCACGATCGTGTCGGCGTAAGTCGAAAATGCATCCACCACGCTCCGACTACGCCACCCGCCCTCGTCCTCGAGCGCCTGCGGCAGATCCCAGTGAAACATCGTCACCCAGGGCGTGATCCCGTGTTTCTCCAGCGAATCGAACACCCGGTGATAAAAATCTAGGCCCGCAGTGTTCACCTGGCCGCGACCGGTCGGATAAATGCGCGGCCACGCGATCGAGAGCCGGTAGTGGGAAATCCCGAGCGCGCTCATCAGAGCGAAGTCTTCATCGAAGCGATGATAGTGGTCACAGGCCACATCGAGAGTATCGCCGTTCGCCACGGCTCCGGGTTTGCGCGCGAACGTGTCCCAGATCGACGGGCCTTTGCCGTCTTTAAACGCCGCGCCTTCAATTTGGGCCGCAGCCGTTGCCGCGCCCCAGACAAAGTTGGATGGAAAACGAACAGGTTTCATAGAGTAGTGGATTATCCGAGACAACCGCTCAAAACAACCGGATCGGCAGCAGGCAGCACAAGCTTTCTCCACGCGACTTCGAGTGCGTTAACTGAAAATCCATCTCGCACGTTATCGATTGCGTGGCGCTGGTCGTCCATCCGAAGGCCTGCCATGGAACCGCTCGTGATCATGACCCACGTTTCGCAACGCGGCGTGTTCGCGAAGCGCAGACGATCACATATTCCTGGATATTGGCTGGATGGGGTAATCGCGCCCGGCACCCACATCCGTCAACTTACGCGGGAAAGATCCGCTTGTTCGCTTGGGCGTACACGCATGCGCATTGCGCCCAGACTCAGCGTATCGCTTCTGTCGTCTGTTGTTGGAGTTTTCCAATCCGAGGAGGCCGAGTCCAACTCACCCCTATTTTATTTCTCCTCCCTGCTCACGTTCAGCCCGACTGGCCAACACGCCGACCGTCGACCTCAGCCACCTCAAGATACACTTCTAAAACTTTTAAGGTCGGTCGATCTGCCTCAGATCTCATTTCGAGCATACAATGCGTTTAATCGCTGGCATCCGTTGGCTTGCCTTTTTCATACGCACCGGTGTTTCACCAAAAGTGCCATCGGCACTCAACCTATTGTAAGAGCGTTCTTAAGCCCGCCACCGCGCGTACCGATTAACCAACCGTGTCCTCCGCATTCAGGCGTCATTCCCCGGCCCTGTGCCGTTGGGTTGCGGGACTGCTCGTTTGGAGCGCCGCGACCAGCTTTGCCCTAGACCCTTCCCGGCCCGTCGCTCAATTCACCTCGACTGGATGGGATGTTTCCGCGGGTCTTCCCCAAAACTCCGTCCAGGCAATCACGCAGACTTCCGACGGCTATCTTTGGATCGGCACCGCCGATGGGCTCGCCCGCTTCGACGCCGCCACGTTCACTTTATTTACTCACGCCACAGTTCCCGAACTCAGCAGCGACACCGTCACGTCCCTTCGCGAATACCCGGCTGGGCGCCTTTGGATCGGCACCGACGGCGGCGGTTTTTTGTACCACGAAAACGGGACATTCGTGCGGCCCAAAACCGCGCCCGGCCTCGATCGCATCACCATCCGTTCCATACTTCCTACACCCGGAGGCGCTATGCGTGTGCTACTGAGCAACCGCTTGCTCCACTTCGAGGAGGACCATTTCAAAAACGAGTCCGCTCCCGCGGGCGCTCCTCCGTTTAGCGGATTGCGAAACTGGGTTCATCGGAGAAACGGTGAATGGTGGATGGGCGGGGAACTCCTTTTCATCCGTTTAGCCGCCGATGGTTCCTACCTCGGCGGCCTGCCCAAAGGATTTCCCTCCGCCTACATCCGCGATCTCGCTGAGGATGCTCACGGCGGCATCTGGGCCGCCACCAGCGTCGGCCTCGTGCATTGGACCGAGGATCGATGCCGCGTCTACACCACGGCGGACGGGTTAAACGTCGATATCGTCCGTACGCTGTATTTCGATAGCCACGGCGTTCTCTGGGTCGGCACCGCTAATGGCCTTCAACGTTTCCATGAGGGAAAGTTTGAAGAGGTGTTCACCCGTACCGGCGAAAGTCTCGGCGGCATTCTCGCCGTCCATGAAGATCGCGAGGGGTCTCTTTGGATCGGCACTCACAGCGGACTCGTTCGCCTGCGCGACGTGAAATTCCATATGATCACCCGTCGCGAGGGGCTTTTTCAAAACTCGTCGATTTGCGTGATCGAAACCCGTGACCGTACCCGCTGGGTCGGCACGTTCGGCGGCGGCGTGGTGCGTTTTCGCGAGGGTCAGCCCCCCGCTCCGCTTACCCGCGCCGACGGCCTGCTCGACGATTCGGTCAACGCTCTCGCGGAAGATCCGGAAGGCGGCGTGTGGATCGGTTATCACTCCCCCGGACTCTCGCGGTGGCATGACGGGAAAATCGAACATTTCGGCTCGGCTCACGGCATCAAATCCAGCCGCGTCCGCGCCGTCGTTGTCGGCCCCGACAAGGCGGTCTGGGTCGCGACCGACCGCGAAGGCCTTTTCCGTGGGGATCCCGTCACCAAGCGCTTTCATGCGGTCGACCCCGGCCCCGCTGGCAACCGCCTGAGCAATTTACTCATCGATCGCACGGGCCACCTCTGGGTCGGCGGCATCGCCGGCATGGGGCGTCTCGACAAAACTGGCTGGCAGAGCTGGCGGGCCGCGGAGGGTCTGAAAGGCGGCGCATCGTATTCATTCTTCGAAGACGAGCGGGGCTCGATCTGGATAGCGCGAAAAGATGGCGGTCTCCAGCGCATCCGGGAGGGTAAGATCGAGTCTTTCTCCATCCTCGGAGATTCCAACGCCACACTCTACGGAATGGTGGCGCATCGCGGCGAGCTCTGGCTCAACGCCCGCCAAGGCATCCTCCGCGCCCCGCTCGACGATTTCGACGCCGTCGCGGCCGGGCGCAAGGCGTCGGTCGCCTTCACCGTTTACGGCGAGAGCGATGGCATGAAGCCGAGCGGTCCGGTCTACGGCAGTCAGCCCACCGCCTCTACCACCCAATCCGGTGAGCTCTGGTTCTGCACCAACTTCGGTGTCGCCGTCGTGGACCCCGCGAGCATTTCGCCCAATCCTTTGCCGCCGCCGGTGATCATCGAGGCCGTTGTCGCCGATCACTCCCCCCACGCCCCCACCGACGGTCTGGCAATCCCGCCCGGTCGGGGGGAACTCGAATTTCGCTACACCGCTCTTAGCCTGGTCGACGCCAACCAAGTCCGCTTCCGCCATCGTCTCGATGGTCTCACGACAGATTGGGTCGATGCCGGCAACCGCCGCAGCGCCCTCTACGCAGGGCTCGCTCCGGGCCGATACACGTTTCGCGTCACGGCCTGCAACAACGACGGTGTCTGGAGCCCCGGAGGCGCCTCCGTGTCGTTCGTCGTTCTACCGCACTTTCACCAGACATGGTCTTTCTGGACTCTCTGTGTGCTCGCGGGCGGCGCGTTGCTCGCGGCGGCTATTTCCTGGCGCACGCGCTTGTTGCGAAGCCGCCAGCGCGAGTTGGAAAAACTCATCGAAACGCGGACCCACGATCTCCAGACAGCCAAGGAGGCTGCCGAGGCCGCCAGCCGCGCGAAAAGCGAGTTCCTCGCCAACATGTCGCACGAGGTCCGCACTCCGATGAACGGCGTGCTCGGCATGACCGAACTCGCACTCGGCCACGCAACCAATCCCGAGCAACGCGGCTATCTTGAGGCTGTTCAATCTTCCGGCGAAGCGCTCCTCGGCGTCATTAACGACGTCCTCGATTTCTCCAAGATCGAGTCCGGTCGTCTCAGTCTCGATCCCATCGATTTCAGTCTCGCCCAATGCCTCGTGAAATCCGTTGAGACGCTCGCCACCCGCGCCCAGGAAAAACGAATTCCCGTGCGGCTCGAGATCGCGCCAGCCATGCCTGATCTACTCATCGGGGATGCAGGCCGGCTCCGCCAGGTGCTCCTCAATCTCATCGGGAATGCCCTCAAGTTTACCGAGACCGGCGAGATCCTCGTCTCCGCCGCCGCCGAGCCCGCCGATGACGCGATGTCTCCCCCCAGCCTCCTGGTCCATTTCTGCGTCACCGACACCGGCATCGGCATCCCTGCGGATAAACTCGGGGCCATCTTCGAGTCCTTTGTCCAAGCCGACGCCTCCACGTCGCGGCGTTACGGCGGCACCGGGCTTGGCCTCACGATTTCACGCATGTTGGTCAACTTGATGGGCGGTCGTATCTGGGTCGAAAGCCAGCCCGGCAAAGGCAGTCGCTTCCATTTCACCGCTCGCTTCGGCCGCGCGGTGAGCCCCGCGGCACCTCCGGCAAAAACCTCCGCGCAACCTCCGCCTCCTGCGGCGCGCCAACTCCGGGTCCTGCTCGCCGAAGACAATCCCGTGAACCAAAAAATCAGCCGTGCCATGCTGGAAAAAGTCGGGCACACCGTCATCTCCGCCCTCAATGGCGTGGAAGCTCTCACCAAATACCAAGACCAGGCCTTCGATATGATCCTCATGGACGTGCAAATGCCCGACATGGACGGCCTCGAAGCCACACGCCGGATCCGGCAGCTCGAAGAGGTCAGCAAGCGACACATCATCATCATCGCACTCACCGCTCATGCCATGAAAGGGGACCAGGAACGTTTTCTCGAATCGGGGATGGACGCTTATCTCGGAAAACCCGTGCGCTCTCCCGACCTCCACGCCACCATCGCCGGCTTCTTCCCCGCGAGCGATTTGTCGTCCCCCGCCCGCCCGTCTCCGTGACCGCCCGCTTTTGTTTTCTCCTCTCGCTGCTCCTTGTCTGCGCGTCCGGCGCCGCTCGCGCACAAACCAAAGACGACGACTCCGCCGTCACCCTCCTCGATCCACTCAAGGTCAAGGGCGAGGCTGGCGACGGCTTTGACGCCACCGGCATGGGCGGACCCGACGCCGAGATGAAAGACCCGCCTTTCTCCAACGACCTACTTGCCGGCCCTCAACGCGAGGAAGATCTCACCTCCGAGCTTAACGCCGAACTCTCGCTCGCGACCGGCGTCAGCCCCGTCGACCTGGCGACCGCGGTCAACCGGGTCAACCTGCGCGGCTTCCCCACGCCCCGACTCCGTAACGGTTTTTCCCAAACCGGCATTCCCGAAGTCCTCTCCGTGGAACGCGTCGATCTCATCCAAGGCCCACTCACCCCTGTGGCCGGACGCGGTGCACCCGGAGGCATCCAGAATTTCATGACGGCACGTCCCCGCGCAAGCAACCATACCCGCGTCGAGTTCTCCGCCGACACTCTGAACTCACAGCAGGCGCGCATAGAAACTTCGGCTCCGCTCGTGCCAAAAAAAATCTGGCACCGCCTCGCCGCCAGCTGGCAGCACCGCGGCGGTCCGGAAGATTTTTCGCACAGCGACAGCCGCTACGTGAGCGGCGCGCTCACCTTTTCTCACAGCCGCTCGGCGAGCACGATGGTGATGCTCGACTACTCCGAACTCTGCGCCAACCCCGCGCCAGGCATTCCCGAATATCGCGCCACCTCCTCCGGAAAAATCATCGGCCCCTGGCGGCCACTCGCCGGCTTCAACACCTATGGTCCAAACGCCGGCATCGAGAAAAAAATCGCCAGTGCCAGCATCCAGTTCGAAGGCCAACTCGGCCGCCGCGTGAGCCTCCGCGCCAATCTGCAAGGCTGGATGCGCGAGCTCACCGAGGATCGTTTCACGACGAGCCAATACATCGTCGACTTGGGCCGCTTCGGCGGCACGCGCGAACCCCAACGTATCGAGCAACCGCTCCACGCCATCAGCGCCGGCGTTGAAACCACCGCGCGCCTCTTCGCCTTCAAGGCCGACCACAAGGTCACGCTCCTCCTCGAATCCAACCACCTCCGCTACCACCGCGAGCAGCGCGCATTGCCCTCTGCCGTGAGCAACACCCTCCCGCTCGATGTCCGCGAATTCGATCCCGATGCCCCTAACTATTTGCGTCCCGACTATTCCCCCGAACGCTATAGCCGCATCCTCACGGACCGCACCGAAGCCACTAGCTATACGTCGGTCTCGCTCAGCGAGCGCGCCGCCTTCTGGCAGGGCCGCCTCGTCACGACCACAGGAGTCCGCACCGACTTCGTCACCTTAGATCTCGAAGATAACCGGCCCGGCGCGAGCCGGCCCCGAGTCACCGATAAAGTCCGTGAACTCACCTCTCACGCCGGCGGAAACTATCAGTTAGTCCCGAACCAGCTCCTCCTCTTCGCCAACATCAGCTCCGCCTTTGAACCCTCGACCCGCGTCGACGCGCGCACCGGACGTATTCAAGGCAATGAGACCACGCTCGGCTTCGAAACCGGCGCGAAAGGTCTTTTCGTAGCGAAACGTCTCAGCGTGGCCGCGCTGCTCTTTCGTTACGACAATCAAAATATCTCCCGCCGAAACCCTCTCTACGAAGACCCCATCGCCGACCTCGCGCAAACCCAGCCACAACTCGTCGCCGCCGGCGAAGAACAATTCACCGGCGGCACGATCGATCTGAAAACCGCCTTCTCCGCCGTGTGGACCTTTTCCGGCCGTGCCACCCTCACACAGGCCCTCACCACCGCATCTCCCGATCTCCCCGAGGAAATCGGCCGCCCGCTCACGCGGCTCCCTCGCACGACGATGGGCCTGTCCGCCCGCCGCGCGTTCACCGGTCGCCTCACCGGCTTTTCGATAAGCAGCGCGCTCACCTACGTAAGCCACTTCATCGCCTATTACGAAAGTCCCAGCCGCCAACATCTCGCGTATCCGGGAAATACGCTCGTCAGCCTCACCGCCGGCTACTCGTGGAAAAAAAGCCTCAAGGGTCGCCCATTCACACAGAATCTCGGCCTCGGCGTGCGCAATCTTTTCGGCCGCGACCTCCTAGCCTCCCACGCCCGCGTCGGCCAGGAACGCGCCTGCAACGCCAGCTACTCTCTGAGCTTCTGAGTTTCGTCCGCCTTACTTGCTCTCCACTACTCGCGGCTTCCCGGAAGTCACCGCCGACAAAAACCACTCGATCGCAAACGCGCTGAGCTGTCCGCTCGGCCCGCACGGATTAAAATCGAACGCATGTGTCGCCCACGGTAACTCGATAAAAACATTCGGCACACCTTCCGCGCTGAGTCTTTCGGCCAGCCGCTCGCTCTGCCGCCGCCACACGAGCGAGTCGATGGTCCCGTGCATGAGCAAGGTCGGCACCGCACCGCGCTTCGCGTAAAAGTAGGGCGAGCCACGCTCGAAATTCTCCGCCGCCGTTTCCGGCGTCCCACCGGTTAGTTGGCGCATCAGTTTTTTCGAATCCAGCACGTCACGCTCCGGCGTGTGACTCCATGCGAAGTGCAAATCCGCCGGCGCATACAATGCGACGACTCCGCGCACCGCCGGATCGGCACCCTCGTAGGCGACCGCCTCCGCGATCTGCCCGCCCGCAGACCGCCCCAGCAAAACAAACCGCGTCGCATCGACTCCGAGCTCGGCGGCATGGAGTTTCAAATACGCCACCGCCGACCGCACGTCGTCCCGTTGCGCCGGCCAGATATGTTTCGGCGCCAGCCGGTAACTCACCGCTGCCACCGCATAGCCCGCTCGCGCGAGCCGCGAATTCAATCCCGGCAATTGCCCGCGATCTCCCTTATCCCAGCCGCCGCCGTGCACCACGATCACGCACGGCGCCTTCGCCGGGCCGCTCTGCGCCCGATAAAAATCCAGCGTCAGTGCCTCCGCCGAACCCGCATACGCAAACACCCGCGCCTCCGCCTTCACCGCCTCGCCGGCACCCGCCAGAAACCGTTTGATCGAAAACGCGTCCCGGCCCACGTCCGCTTTTCCAAACGCGTTTTGCAACCGTGCGGGCAACTTCGCCGCTATCCCGCAGGCCTGCGCCGCCGGCTTCACGAAAAACCCCGCGGCCATCGCGCACAACGCGAGCGTCGCAACAAAAACCACTCCGTTCCCTTCCGGTCCGCGCGCCACCGCCCAAACCACCAAGGCCACGGGGAGCATCACGAGAAAATGCCCGAACTCACCCGCAAGAACCGCCAGCAGCCACGTCGCCACAGTCGGTGCCTTCACCGTCGTCAGCAGCGACACTCCCGCCCATAAAATCGAAAGTCCAAGAAACACGTAACACATCACTTCCTCCATACGAGCGACCCGGCCCATCAGGCGCAACTCACCGGACCCTAATGTGCGCCGCTGACCGGCATTTTCCAACTCGCTACTCATCGGCCGCTACTCGCTACTTCTCCACTCGTCCTGATGCGTCGTCTCGATCAACTCCTCGCCAATCTTGGCTACTGTTCGCGCCGCGAGGCGCGCGACTGGGTCGACGCCGGCCGCATCGCCGTGCGCGGTAAAATCGCCGACGATCCGGGTGCCAAGGTCCCTCCGCCCGATGTCCTCGTCGAGGGTCAGCCGCTCGATCATCCCGACGGTCTTCTCCTGCTTTTCCACAAGCCCCTCGGCCTGGTCTGTTCCCACGACGAACGCGAAGGCGCCAACGTCTACAGTCTCCTCCCGCCCCGTTGGCGCGCGCGCAATCCTCAGATCACCAGCATCGGTCGCCTCGATAAAGACACCAGCGGTCTGCTGCTCCTTACCGATCAAACCGCCCTCGTCCATCGTCTCACCTCTCCAAAACACAAAGTCCCCAAACTCTACCGCGTCACCGTCGATAAGGATCTGCCGTCCGGCCTCGTGAACTTCTTTGCCAGCGGCACGCTCCTTTTGACCGGCGAAAAAAATCCGTGCCTCCCCGCCGAGCTTCGTATTCTCAATTCACGCACAGCCGAACTGACCCTCACCGAGGGCCGCTACCACCAAGTCCGCCGCATGTTCGCCAGTCAGGGTTGCGAAGTTCTCGCACTCCACCGCGCCCGCTTCGGCGACCTTGAACTCGGTGAGCTTCCTCCGGGCCAATTCCGAGAACTCCCCCTCCACTGACTTCGGCTGATTCCCAAAATAGCCCACGCCCAAGATCCCCGCGCCCGGCGCTCTCTGTTTACCCGCCTTCCCTGAGTTCCCCATTCCCATACCGCCCTCACGCCTTTTCCCACTCATTTCTCTCCCATGTACGACTTCCCACTCACCGGCGCGCAAAAGACCTTCCTTCGCGGACTCGGCCAGACCCTCGATCCTGCCATCAAAGCGGGCAAGGCAGGCCTCACGCCCGAGTTCTTCAACGAGCTCCAGCGGCAGCTCAACAACCACGAGCTCATCAAGCTCCGCTTCGTAGGCGTCGAACGCGACGAACGTGCGACCTTGATCGAAAAAATCGCCGACGAAGGTCGCTGCGTCTCCGTGGGCGCAGTCGGCCACACCGCACTTTTCTACCGACGCCAATCCGATCCGACCCGCCGCATAATCACGTTACCGTGAGCGTTTGAGATAGAGATGCGCGGCATCCGCCGCGGCCTCTTATCCACGACCGACGACACGTTAGATGACACGGTCCGTCATCCTCTCGCCATTCACGCCAAATGCTTCGAGATTTTTCAGGAAATGGCGGACGAGCATCTCGTCCTGATCGTGACGCCCGCCCGCTGTATGCGGCGTGATATGACAATTCGGCGCCGCCCAAAGCGGATGCGACGCCGGCAACGGCTCCGGCTCCGTCACGTCGAGATAAGCCGCGCCAAGTCGTCCGGATTCTAGCGCCTCGATCAACGCGCCTTGATCCACCGTTGTGCCACGGCCGATATTATAAAACTTCGCGCCGCGCTTGCACCCACTCAAACGGCGCGCGTTGACATAGTTTCGCGTGCTCTCGTTGTCTGGCAGAATGTTGATCACGTGATCGGCCTCCGCGATCGCCGAGCTGAGCTTCTCCTCGGAAATGATGTGCACGCCCACCTCGCTATACGCTCTGCGTCTCACCGCAAAAAGCTTCATGCGAAACGGCGCTAGCAGCTCTGAGAGTCGCCGTCCGATCGCGCCGAAACCGAGCATCAAAACCGTTTCCCCTCCGAGCAAGCGGGAGTCGCGGCGCAGCTTAGTGTACAACCAACCACGCGCTCCGAGCTGCTCGCGCTGCGCCTGCGGCAGCTGACGTCCGAGCGCGAGCATCATAGCCAGCGCATGTTGCGCGCATGGCTCTGCGAATACAGACGAGGCGTTCGTAAACGCCGCTCCCCGGCGCCGCAGCGCCTCGCGAAAAGGTTCGTTGTCGTAACGCGTGTAGCCCGCACTCGTGACTTCGATCCAACGCAGCTTCGTGTTACGTGCGCACTGCGCAGCGTCGGGCTGTCCGAGCGCGATGTCTGCGGCGTCGAGGGCCGGATCCTCGCCGCCCGCCGCGAGCACAGACGCGTTGCCCGAGGCAAAGACGACGCGATGCCCCCGCGTGCCTTCGACGAGCAATCGCGAAGCCGTTTCGGAAAACTGCGCGTTGCACCAGATCGTGAGCGGCATCGCTGGAGACGCTGAGCGTTCACTCTTTCTCCGAGTACTCGCAAAGCGCGTGGACCTTCAAGCCGGCGGCGCGGAGTTTTTGAGTTCCGCCTAGCTCCGGCAAATCGATCACCGCCGCCACGCCGATCACCTCGCCATGAAGAATTCGAAACAACTTCGTCGCCGCGAGCAGTGTGCCGCCCGTCGCGATGAGATCGTCGACGATCAAAATGCGATCGCCGGCTTTGCAGGCATCCGCGTGGATCTCGACCGCCGCCGTCCCGTATTCGAGATGGTAATCTTCCGACACGGTTTTGTACGGCAGTTTTCCCTTCTTGCGTACGAGCGCGAAAGGCTTGCCAAGCTTGTACGCGAGTGCACCGCCGAGAATAAACCCACGCGCATCGACCGCCGCGATGATGTCGATCTCCTGCTTCGCACAATCTTCCGCAAACGCGTCAATGGTCGCGCGGAAAGCCACAGGATCGTGAAAGAGCGTGGTCGCATCGCGGAAATTCACGCCGGGCTTGGGCCAGTCGCGGACCGTGCGGATGCGGGATTTAAGAAGAGCGGAGACAGACACAGGTGCCGACGACACCGCAACGCGCCTCCAGCGGCCAACTTATTTTTCACGCGAAGGCTCCGCTCCGCTCGCGACTATCGCCGGATGCGCGGCAAGCAACGCGAGCGATTTTTGCAGCAACGTCCTACCCGGCTCCATGCGATGCCACGTCGACGCACCCGACGGATGCGGCAGCGGAATCAAATCAAACGCCCGCCCCTCACGCTCGATTCGGAAACATTGCCCCACGACCTCCGCCAGCGGCGTCTCCGGCACAAACTGCGCAATCGCCAGCTTGCCCACCGGAATCACCAGCAACGGATCGAGCAACGCGAACTCCCGCTTCATCCAATAGGAACAGTTCGCGATCTCATGCGGCGCAGGCACGCGATCGCCACCGCGCGGATTTTTTCCGGGAAAACACCGGCACACCGCCGCGAAATAAATCCGCTCGCGGGCCTCCGCCTCGCTCCACCCCAACGCCGCAGTGAACCATACGAAAAGCGTTTTCCCCGCCGTCCACGCAAACGGCCGCCCCAACTTCGGCTCTTTATCTCCCGGAGCCTGCCCCACGAGTATAACTCCGCTCGTCACTGGGTTTCCCGCCACGGGCGGCGGCACCATGCGCGGACAACGCCTGCACGCACGCAGAGCCGTCAGATGATTTTCGAGTGCTGAAACGGAAGCCACGCCACACCTCTGCGCCCCTGCGCTCACGCCGCAAACCCGATTCACAAAAACAAAAAGGACGAAGCCCGTGAAGGCTTCGTCCTTTGGAAATTCAGTTCGTTTATAGGCGAAACTGACAGTTTATCGGCTGAGCTGTGAGCTTAGCGACGGTCACGACCGCCACCGAAGCCGCCGCGATCGCCGCGATCGCCACCGCGGCCACCGCCACCGCCGAAGCCGCGGCCACCGCCGCCACCGAAGCCACGGCCACCACCGCCGCCACCACCACCGAAGGAACGGCCAGCGCCTTCCTCCTTGGGACGAGCTTCGTTAACCGTCAGCGTGCGACCACCGAGGTCAACGCCGTTGAGC
>WUUC01237675.1_pt1 | contig 14940 bp, 14 predicted proteins | sample 6278441 | NCBI WGS metagenome assembly WUUC01 (sample SAMN13675441, study PRJNA597444) | soil metagenome | isolation source: soil | place: USA: Washington | collected 2017-10
CGGAGCCGGACGGCAGCCCGTTCACGGCGCGGGTCGAGATGCTGGACGTCGTCACGGTCAACCCTCTGGGCGAGGTCGCCCGCAAGGACGTCTACGTGAACGGCAAGCAGGTACAGGCAGCCTTTGCCAGGGCCGGGATCGAGCGCTAGCCGGCGCACGCCGGCCGGGCCGGCAGCTACCGGCGCACCCGGCCTCTTGCTCACGCCGCAGGCGTGCGGGACAATCGCGATGGTGCCCGATCCGAGCTCGCCCTTCCTCGATGCAGTGCTGCCGGTCGGCTGCCGAAAACTCGCGGCGCACGCGAATGCGGTTACCTGCGTGCTGGCGGGGCGAACGGGGCCGCTGCGGCTTGAATGCGATGGACGGCGCGTCGATGGCGATATCCTGCTTGTCCGGCCCGGCGTCGTGCATGCCGTTGCCCTCGCTGAGCGGGGAGCCGACGTGCTCTACCTGAACGGTCTGGCGTTTCCGTTCGACGCGCCGCTGGCACAGGTCCTGGGCGGCGCGCTGGCCCATCTGGCGTCCGATGCGCTGCGCGGCGACCGCTGCGCCATGCACGAGCTTCGGGCCAGGCTGACCGCGCCAGCGCCGAGGCTGCCAACCGGCATCGCAGAGGTCGTACGCGCCATCTACGCGGACCCGATGCAGCGCATGTCGCAGGACGAACTGGCGCGCCAGCTGCGTATGGAGCGAACGCGAGCTCTGCGGTGTTTCAAGGCCGCAACGGGGCAGACGTTCCGGGAGCTCAAGAGATGGTCGGCGCTACAACACGCCGCGCAGCTGATGGCGGAGGGCGCACTGGTCCGCACTGCGGCCATGGACGCCGGCTTCTCGGACACGGCACACCTGTCGCGCGTCTTTCGCCAAGGCTTCGGCTTGACGCCCAGCGCCGCGATCGCAGGGCTCGGACAATGAGCTGGCTCGGCGACCGCGCGCGCCGCGACGCCAAGACGGCACCCTTGGCCGCAAGACTTGTTGACAGCTCCACAAAGGGGACGGCGGAGGCGGCAAATCGCTTGCACGGAGGGACAAAGCGAGACACTCCTGATTCGTGAGCAGGGCCGAGCTCTGCTCGAGTGGTAGTGCGAGGCAAACGTTCGCAGGCCGGCAACTCCCGCCGTTTCCGCCGCCGCAATAGAAGACAGTTGGTGCACATGAGCTCTCCCGATCCGAGTTCCATTCGCCGACGGGACTTTCTGCGGGGAGCAGCGGCGGTAGCAAGTGCTTGGCCCCTGGCGGCGTGCAAGCCGGGCCCGTCCGCAGCGGGCGAGGCAGAGCCGTTGGTCATCGGTGGTCTACCGGTCACCTGTAATCTCACGCTTCCAGTCGCCTGCTCTGCGAAAAGAAAGAAGAAGACGAACGGCAAGCGCTTCGAGTACAGCAAATACAGCGGTTGGCCCGAGATCAAAGAATCACTGATGGCGGGCCGAATTCAGGCAGCTTTCATGCTGGCACCGCTAGTCATGGATTTGTCGGCCAAGAGGATCCCCATCAAGATCGTGTCCCTCGGTCACCGGTCCGGTGCCGTCATCATGGTCCGCACCGATTCGCCTTACAGGAAGTTCGCGGATCTGACTGGAAAGCGCATCGCAATCCCGAGCCGCTTTGCCGTGGATTTTCTGTTCCTCAGGAGAATGCTAAAGCAGGAGGGCATGACGCCGAAGGACATCGAGCTGATCGAAATGCCGCCACCCGACATGCCGGCGGCTCTGTATGCGAAGGCAGTGGATGCCTATTGCACTGGTGAGCCGTTTGGTGCGGCGGCGCAGATGGCGGGCTATGCGACGCCCCTCAAAATGACGCGCGATGAATGGCGGAACTACATCTGTTGTGTCCTGACCGTACGTGAGGAGCTCATCATGGAGAGTCGTCCTCTGGTCCAGGAGCTGGTCAACTACGTGCTCGGCGCGGGCAGCTGGTTGGACGAGACGCAGACCAACCGCGACAAAGCGATCGAGATTGCGGCCGGACGCACGTTCTTCAATCAAGACAAGAAAATACTCAAGTTCGTCATGGAGCAGCCCGTCGATCGTGTGACGTACGGGGATCTGCGCATGATCAAGGACGAGTTCGACGAGCTGATGCAGCTGTCGGTGGAGGCGGGAACGCTGAAGCAGCCCGTCCCGTACGAGAAGTATGTCGATGACACGTTCGCCAAGGCAGCCAACCCGGCGCGCATCCTGATCTGAGAGAAAGGGTCGTAACCGTGAACTGGGCACGAACACTTGTGCTGCTTCTCCTGCTTTACCAGTCTTTCCCGCTGGCGGCGGTCGGCCACGCGCAGCAGAACCCCGGCTTCAAGTCGGGCGTCTTCGATCCGCCGCGCGTAGCGCCTGACTTCGAGCTCCAAGGATCGAACGGTTCCGCGGTGAGCGCGCGCCGTTACCGTGGAAAGGTCGTCGCGCTGGTCTTTGGTTTCACCTATTGCCAGAGGGTCTGCCCCGTCACGTTGGCCAACCTGGCTCAGGTAAGCCGGAAGCTCGGGGCAGCTGCCAGCGACCTGCAGGTGGTCTTCGTGACTGTCGATCCAGAGCGAGATAGTCCCGAGCGCTTGCGTGAGTATTTGGGCATCTTCAATCCCGCATTCGTGGGCGCCACTGGTATGCGAGGACAGCTGGAGGCGGTTCGCCGGGCCTACGGAATCACGGTTCGGAGAGAGAGCCCCGAGGACGGCACCCCAGGCTATCAGGTGCATCACTCCTCGTCGGTCTACCTCATCGACCGTGAAGGGAAACTGCGTCTGCTCGTGCCGTTTGGGAAACCGGTGGACGCCATCGTGCACGACGTGAAGCTCCTGTTGAAAAGTGAGGGGCCCGGCTAACCGGTCTCGATGTTTGCTCGCGCGCAGACCCGCGCGCGTCCACCTGGGCGGGCCATGGTACGAATTCGTCGTTGGGCTTTGAGCGTGCCGTCTGTCGTCGCCGTCGGCGCACTGGCGTCGGCAGCGCTGGTTCCGGTCGAGTTCGATTCACGGGAAGAGCTGTTCGAAATTCCGAAGGGGACGTGGGCTCGCCGCCGAGCCGGCGACCAGGTCGAGATCCTGCCTTCGGAGATACGACTGATCGTGGGGATGAGAGACATCCTCGTGCTGAGAAATCTCGATGATGTGCCGCAGATATTCGGACCGACGCTGATCATGCCCGGCCAGAGCTTCCGCTTGCCTTTCGAAGTGGCGTCGGAAAATCAGTTCGCCTGCACGGCCCACGTCAGCGGACAGATGACGGTGATCGTCGAGGATGCGCCCGGTTCGCCGCTGGCTCGCCTGCGCTGGCGGGCCGGCAAGCTCGTGAGCGCAGTATCACGCCTGTAAACGCGTAAGAGAGAGAGCTTCATGAAAGAGGTAAAGAAGATCCTTCCCCCTTTGTTGCTGATGGTGCTCCTGCTCGCCGCCTGGTGGATGGCGGTGACGAAGGCCGAGAGCGCGATTTTCCCCACACCCTTTCAGGTCGTCACCGGGACGCGCGAGTTGGTGGAGGACGGGACTCTGTGGGAGCACATCGGTGCGTCGCTGATGCGCGTCGGTAGCGGTTTCTTGCTGGCCGTCTTGGTTGCCGTGCCGCTCGGTCTGTGGATGGGGCGGGTCAACGGCGTCTACATCACTTTCAACCCCATCTTTCAGATGCTTCGGCCGATCTCCCCCATCGCGTGGATTCCGCTGGCCATCCTCTGGTTCGGAGTGGGAAACGCGTCGCCCGTCTTTCTCATCTTCATCGCCTCGGTGTTCCCGATGATCGTGCAGACGGCGGCTGGCGTACATACCATCGAACAGCGCTATCTGCGCGCTGCGGAGAACTTCGGCGTCTCGCGCGCAAAGTTGATCCGTCACGTCGTCATCCCCGCAGTTCTGCCCGAGATTATCGTGGGCATGCGGATCGGCCTCGGCGTGGGATGGCTCGTCGTCGTCGCGGCAGAAATGATCGCGCTGCGTTCGGGGCTCGGCTATCTGATCATGGACTCCCGCAATGCTGGCAACCGCTACGATCTGGTGATCGCGGGCATGATCATCATCGGGATGATAGGGCTGCTGCTCGATGGTCTCATGAGGCTCCTTGAAGGGCTCAAGTCGGTGAGGTGGCGCTATGCAAGGTGAGCTGTCGTTGGCAGGCATTGCCGCGGTCCCTGTGCAACGCGCCGAAGGTGATGCGGCCCAGGCCAAGGTCGTGGTCCGCGACATCAAGAAGAGCTTCGCTACTCGGGAGGGTACGCTGCAGGTCGTCGGTGGGGTCAGCTTCGCGATCGCGGAGGGCAAGACCGTCGCCATCGTCGGTCCGTCAGGTTGCGGCAAATCCACCCTCATGGGCATCATCGCGGGCTTTGTTCCGCCCGATGATGGCGGCGTGCTCATCGATGGCATGACCCGATGCGGGCCAAGCTCGAAGGGCATCGTGATTTCCCAGCAGGGCTCGGTATTTCCGTGGCTGACTGTGCAGCAGAACCTGATGTTCGGGTTGGACCAGGGCAGCCGTGAAGAGAGGGCCGCGCTGGCTGATCACTATACGGCCCTGGTAGGGCTGAAGGGTTTCGAGCGCAGCTACCCGCACGAATTATCGGGTGGAATGCTCAAGCGGGTCGAGCTCGCCCGGGCGCTCGTCGTGAAACCCGAAATTCTCTACATGGATGAGCCGTTCTCGGCGCTCGACGCGCTGACGAGCCTGCGCATGCGCAACGAGCTCTTGCGGATCCTCGAAAAGGAGCGCCACACGGTGCTGCTGATCACCCATGACGTGGAGGAGGCGATCCATCTGGCGGATCGGGTGCTGGTTCTTTCCCCGCGTCCGACGACGATTCAGGCCAGCTTCGAGGTGCCGCTCGTGCATCCACGGAAGCTCACCAGCCCCGAAGCGCAAGCTCTCAAGGAATCAATCCTGAGCGAGCTCGGCGTCTAGTAGTCCACGAGCCACCTCGATCCGCCGCCGCTGGCGATCGTCTCCTACGAGGCACCCATTCTGCACGTGCTGCTGCAGACCCGTGCGTTCTGGATGTCCAGCACTCCGCCGAGGCCCCTCCCGGTAGGAGCTCAGTCGCACTGTCCCGAAAATGCCCCTGCCTGCAGAAGGCGCGCTTCGGCGCAGAGTTGCTCGTGATCGGCGTCGAGCGTGCTTTGGATGTTGCCACCACCGTAGCCAGAGTGCGTGAGTCCCTGCGCCTCGACGGATTGACTGCCTCCGAGCGTGGTCAACAACGTCTCCCCCTGCGCATTGACCAAGCACACCGAATAGACGCCTGCGCTCGGGCCCTCCGGCAGCAGCTCGCCGGTGCAGAAGTCGTCCACTTCTCGGGATGACAGCGTGAGTCCCCCAGCGCCTTCAGAGACTACACACACGCTCCTGGTCTGGCATGAGATGGTGCGCGCGGGTGCGGCCCTACAGCTACCGGCGAAGCAGCGCGGCACGCCCAGCTGCGGTGGCGCGCAAGGCAGCGCGAGGCGCTGACAACCGTCGGCCTCGTACTCCGCACAGAGGCCTGCCTGCACCGCCTCGCGGGCTCCGGCCAGCTGACTTTCGCCCGTGAGGGAGACTACGTAGGCATCGCACGAGTCAGCGCAGCTCGAGGCGCTATCTGCGTTCGTACAGTCCAGATCGTTCATGCACGATAGGTCCACCGCCTCGGCGACGGCGTTCAGCTGCGTCCTGGCCAGCTGGGAGCGCTGGTCGCACGTCAGGCCCTGCTCGTCCTGCGCCGCGGCGGCCGCGCCGCGCACCACGTGCACAGCAAGCGAGGTTTGGCCCGCATTGACTGCGCGCAGCTCGACGGTGTCGAAGGTCGAGGCATCGAGCGAGATGTCGAACGAGCCATCCGCGTTGGCGCGCCCCTGCACGCTGTTTCCGGAGCTGACGACCAACACCTCGAGGGAACTGCCGCCGGGCGACACTGCGCCGCGTTCGCCGCGCACGCGCAGCCCGTCGCCATCGGCCACCAGCGCGACCAGAGACCCGTCGATGACTGGCGGATTGCCGGTTTCGGTGCCTCCGCCCTGGGGCGCCAGCCGCGTGCTCGTGCAGCCGGCACTCGACGCCGCGAGGGCGAGCAGGAAGGCCCACCGGGCCCAGGACGCGTCATGGCTTGGCATGGCTCCGAAGCTCGCACGAAAGCGCACCACTCCGCATCGAGCGGGCACGGAATTTCGTATGCTCCGGAATACACCCCTCCGACCTCCCCGGCCGTGGCTGGCCAGGCCAGCTGGCCCGTTGGGTGCGCGTAGCCGAGCCATGCATTGGCGCCGAGACCTGCTGAAGGGCACGAATACCCTGCGATGCCACACAATCCGCGCGCATAAGCATCCTCCGCGCCACGCAATCCAACACAGGCGCCGCTCGGCGGCGCGCGCTGTGGTAGGACCGGGTGATTGAGGAGATACGATGTACCGAAAGCTTACCTTGGTCGCGCTCGGCTTGAGCGCACTCGCCTGCGGGGACGACAAACCCGGCTCGAATGAGAACTCCAACATCGGCGCCGCGTGCGGCGGCACGATCGAATGCATGGGCGCGGCCGACACCTGCCTGGACACGCAGACCTTGTCGGGCTTTGGCCTCGCCACCGGCGGCGTGGTCCGGTACGCGGACGGCTACTGCACCTCCCCGTGCCAGGCGCACTCCGAGTGCGGCGCGGGCGGCAAGTGCCCGGTTGGCGACGCCCTGGCCCACGCCGATATCCCCGAGCAATACCGCAGCACGGCCAACGAAATCCTGGGCACCGCATCGTATTGCTACCAGCCGTGCAAGACCCAGGGCGAGTGCCGCCCGCGCTACCAGTGCAACACCATTCCGGCTGCTCTCACTGGCGATAGCGCGGCTTCCTTCGCAGCCACGCTGGTGCTCACCTCCATCCTCGAAGGCTCCATCTCGACGGACAAGTATTGCCTGCCGGTCCCGGCAAGCGCTGCCGACGCGGGTATTGGATCGGATGCAGGCAGCGGCACGCCGGGCCCCGACGGCTCGATCTGACCTGCGCAGGCTCCTGACACCAGGCTGAAGGAGCGGCCGGTGACCGCGCGACCTGCGCACCCGACGGCTCGATCGCATTGACTCTTCCCGCGTACCGGGCCGGCACGTCGAGCGGATACCTTGTGACGCCCCATGCCTTGCGCACAGTGCTCCGGCAGCCGGTGCCTGAGCGGATTGGCTACAAGCCGCGCGCCGACGCGCGCGAGCTGGAAGCGAGCGCGGGGGCCGGTAGGGCCGCGGGCGCCGGCTGCAGTTCGCGCACCCAGATCTGCGCGTGCATGCGCTTGCCGGCGGACGTCCTCATGCCGGTCGCGGGGAAAGGATCGCCAGAGGGGCGAAAGCCCATGGCTCGGTGAAACAAGCTGGCCGGCTGGTTCTCCACGATGGAGGCGCCCCACATGCCGCAAGCGCCGCGCTCGCGCGCGGTGTCGAGCCACAAGCGGTACAGACGCAGCGCGATGGCGCCCTTGCGCGCCTCGGGCAGGAGGTCGAGGTGCGAATGCGAGGGCCACTTGAGGTGGTCCACCGCGGGCCGCGTCGGACCCAGATCGCGCAGTACGTCGTACAAGCACCGAAAACAGAAGCCCGCGGTGCCCGGCCGCAACCACAGCCAGCGCCGCATGATGTGCTTGAACACCACCCACTCGGGGGCCGGGCTGTTGCGCGAGTCCAGGCACCCCAGCAGGTACCCCACCACGCGCTCGCCGTTGACCACCACCCACGCGGACTCGGGCTCGTGATCCGTGTAGTAGCCCGTGAACATGTCCGCGAAGCTATCGGCGTCGCTGTACTGAGGGAGGATCGAAGATCCCAGGAACGCGGTCTCGACGCAGACCTGCCGCACTCCCGTGCGATCCTCCGAACGATACCGCCGTATTTCCAGCATAAGATAGGACCTACGTTCGCTTATTTCGCACTAGAGTTAGCAGTTCCTGCACGTCGGTAATCGATTCGATCTCCTCCGGCGTGAGCATGATTCCAAAGCGTTCCTCCAAAGCTACGGCCAAGGTCAGGTGCTTCACCGAGTCCCAGCCTTCGAGCGTTTCAGGAGAGGACGACTGGTCGACCTCGCGGACGGGTACACCCATCACATCGGCCACCAGCTGAAAAACCTCACTGGTCAATATTTCAGACACTCGTGTCATGCCCCCAGGACGGAACGAGTTGGCGGGCGGTTCTCGAAATCCACGCGGGCCAGCTCGGAGCGTCGTTCAAATCGAGTTCGTAAGTTGTACGCGCGGAGGTTTCCGAAAGCATGCGCGCCGCATGTTGCGACAGGAAGCCGGCCGCGGGGGCGTTTTTTTTCGTAGGTACGAAATGGGCGCGCAGACGCGTGACGCCACGCGCTTTGAGCTGCTCGCTCACGGCGGCCAGAAATGCCGTTTCCACGCCGCGCGACAGCACGCGGCAACTGAGAAGAAATGTATCGAGCTCGGCGCTCTGCTCCGCAAGCTGCACGATGGCCACACCCACCAGCCCATGATCGCCGAATCGATCGCGCACGGCGATACTGAGCACCAGGTGGCGTGAGCTCTGCAGGAGCTCAGCCAGCTCCGCCTCGCCGTAGCGGCGCGTGGTCAGGTTGAACTGATTGGTCTTCTGCGTGAGCTGCGCCATCCGCGCCAAGCTGGCTCGGTCGCCGCGCGCCACGTCGGCGGTCTGCGCCAGCGAGTGCAGAAAATCCGGCAGCGACGCGGTGCTCGACTGCAGCGCGGCGCGGCTGCGCTCGGCCGCGTACATATTCGAGCGCTGCCGATCTTCGGTGCTGAGCGAGAGGCGCTCCAGCAAGGGGCAGCAGCGCAGCGCCGTGGCGAAGCCGAACGGCGAGTCCGGCAGCTCGAGCACGGTCACCTCCGGCAGCTGCTCTCGTACCCATTCGCGTTCGACGGGGTTGTCGTCGAGGAACACGAACGCGTCGAGACCCAAATTCAGCTCGCGCGCGAGCTCCCGCAGATTCTGTGCCTTGTCCTGCCAGTTGATGCGGAACGCGGCGATGTCTGCCAAACGAAGCCGCATGCCGGGATGGCGCTCGAAGACTTCCAGGGCCTCTGCCTGGTTGTTCTTGCTGCAAATCGCCAACAGCACCCCGCGCTGCTTCATGTCCAGCAGCGCTTGCTGCAGGGCGAGGAACGGGACGCCACGATGGTCTGCGCCCAGCTGAATCCCGTCGAAGCCGTCCTCGCCCACCACGCCGCCCCACAGGGTGTTGTCGAGATCGCTCACCACGACCTTGGCCAGCCGGCCCGAGATCGGATGGACGAAACGCATCCATTCTCGCACCCAGCTGATCAGCTCGGTGGCTGCGAAGGGCAGCTTCACCGAAGCAAAGCGGCGCTCGTCCAGCAGGTGATCCGCCCCGCGCCGGGCGATCACCGCGTCGCTGTCGAGCATGTAGACCCCGCCCAGCTCGCGTGCGCGCGCAGCGATGACGCCGTTGATGCGCCGGATGGCCAGTGCCTGCCCGTCCTGCGCGTAGGCATCGAGGAGCCCATTGGCGGGATAGGCCGGTACCTCGAGGGCGTGCACGACGATGGCCGTGGTGGACTGCCGTCGGATAGCTTCGAGCGCTGCGATGACGTGGTCCGAGGCCTGGCGCTCGAAAGCCTGTTTGTCTGCCTCCGTGAGCGCCGAAAAGCGCTCGACCAGCTCCGGCGCGACGTCTCTCGTCTGCTGGACCACGAACACCAGCTGCGGGCCGAACGCGTACAGCTCGCTGCTTCCGTTCAGCGCCAGCTGTGAGACGGTGTTGTACCCGCCCACGCCAACTTCGAGCCGTAGGCCGGAAGTGTAGGCCGCAGCACGAAGCAGCGGCAACATCGGGTCGATCGTGTACGTCGCCAGAAAGAACACGCGCAGCGGCGTGAGCGGCACGAGTTCGGCCAAGTTTTGCTCGCCGTCTTGCGCGCCCGCGAACACGCTCTCGAACGCCCGCACGATGAACCCTGCGTTGGCGGAGCTGGGCTCGGACTCCCAGAGTCGTCGGAGGTGCTGCACCGCGCGCGTGACGTCGCCGCCGCGAGCAGCCAACTCATAATGCTCCCGCGACCTAACCACTTGGTTCATGCGACTTTCTCTTGCCCAATGTAGGACGGACTCTACAACGGTCACTGGCTTCTCGGACCTACGCAATGACCCAACCAGCCGTGCCGCGCCACCTAGCCAAACTTCGGGTGCGGCGACTATCCTCCGCACCCGTAACGTAGTCGGTCTTGCGCACCGAAATTAGGAAGGTCCATACGCTTATGTCGCAAAACAGGCTCTCCATCGCCATCGCAGCCGCGAAAAATCCCTTTGTTGCCTTCAAGCTGGCCTGGAGAGGGCTGTTTCCTCTGGGCATCGTGCCCAAGGATCCCGAGGCATTTCGGATCGGAGGCTGGAGCGCGGGCAAGTTGCCCCGCCAGAAGATCACGGAGGTCTTTCCCGGCATCGTGAGCGAAAGCGTGCATGTCGAGCGCGTGTTCGACCGAGACATCCTGACCTCCATCGATCCCATGGAGATCACCACGCTGTGCGCCGTGGCTCGCCACATCCGCGCCAAGCGGATTCTCGAGATCGGCACGTTCAACGGCAATACGGCGCTCAACTTTGCGCTGAACCTACCCGAGGCCGAGATCGTGACGGTGGACTTGCCGCCCAACTGGGACAACAACCTGGCGATCAACGTGCCGGACCTCTACGCGAATGTCACGGATCGATCGGCCATCGGCGTTCAGTTCCGCGATCATCCGTCGGCCGGGCGCATTCGACAGGTGTTCGGCGACTCGGGCACGCTCGACTTCGCGTCGCTGGGAGGCAAGTTCGACTTCATCTTCATCGACGGCAACCATCACTACGACTACGTCGTGTCGGACACGAAGAAAGCCATCGAAGTGCTGGCACCCGGCGGCGTGATCGCGTGGCACGACTACGGCATGATGGACGACGTGAGCGACGCTGTGGATGCCGAGAAACAGCTCAAAAAGCACGCCATCGGCGGAACGCGTCTGGTGTTCGGGGTCGCGCCTGGCTGAGACCTTTTCAGATGGAAACCGGCGACCACCCCCGGCGCCCGCGCGGGTGCTCGCGGTGCGTCGCCGGGCGCATCACTGAGACCGCAGCCTCAGGCCCAGGCTTCGGTCGAAGCGCTCCCAAGCGGACGACCAATCGCCGCCCAGAGATTTGGAATATTCGGCCGCGACCGCACTGCGGCGCAGACTGTCTGGCGACATGATCGCAGCCTGCGCGGCCAGCGCATGGCCCCCTGAGCAAGGCTCGGCCTGTCGCCAGTCGAACATCAGGCGCACAGCGGGCGCGGACAGTACGGCTACCTGAGTGTCTCGTTCATGTGTCTGCTTCACCACCGCGCCGGGTGGAAAGCAGAACGTCAGCAGATGGTCGAACACCACGCGTCCCTGGATCGGTTCGATGACGACGTAGCGCTCGCGCTCGCCCACGCGTACCAGCGGCACGGCCTCCCGATCCACGATCAGATAGTCCGGGCGGATGGTCTCCCTCAACCAACGCTCGGCGTCGCCGCTGCGCCGTGCTTCCAGGTACTCGCGGTTGGCAACCAGCCCCTCGAGCGCGAACACGTGCACGTTGGCGGGCGCCCAGTATCCCAGGCCGGCCATGCGATCACCCATGGCGATCGTCGCCTTCTCGCCCGTGCGGGCAAATTCGATCGCATCGGCGATGTTGCGGCGGTTGACGGACCCACCGGGCGTACCGCCGCGCCGCTGATTGGCGACGAACTGCCAAATCAAGGTGCCGTGGATGAGCGTGGGAACGGCGAAGCCGCCCAGCACCAGGAAGCTCGCGATGACCCACGGCGCCCGGCCCGCTCCCGCACGCGGCGAAAGCCGTGGCAAGAGCGCGATCGATACTACGCGCGACCCGAGCAGCACGATGATCAGTGCGTGGCCGTAGAAGTACCAGGGCCAGACGATCCAGCCCGAAAACGCAGCGTAATAGAGGTAGTGAGGGACGAGCGAGAGCGCCAGCACGGCGATTGCGGTGTACGCCCAGCGCGCCTGCTCGAACTTGCCCCAGACTACCTCCATCAGCAGCACCAGCCCGCCCGCCACGAGCATGGGAACACCCTGCAGCACGTAGTAGTAGGCGATGCCCCAGTTGGAGAACGCCGGCGCGCCGATGGCCTTGGCTACGCCGCTGACCGGCACCGGAACGCCGAAGAACAGCCAGTTTCCGACTGCGTAGAGCCCGAGACTGAGCGCCGAAGGCAGCAGGAACAGGCTCAGCCGCCGGCACGCAGCGGAAAGGCCAGCGCTCTTGGTCCACTGATACGAGAGCACCGCAGCGTACCCGAACAGCAAGCTGACCGCGTCCAGACGGATCCAGACGACCAGCGCAAAGAGCCAGGCGGCGCGCGCGGCGCTGGCCTGCAATCCGGCGCGTGCCACGTGCGCCAGCGCCACGATGGCGGGCGCAAACAGCGCGGTCTCGAGCCCGAACAGGAAGACACCCGGATAACACGCGTAGCCGGCGATCAGCCCGCCTGCCAGAGCCAGATAGAACGGCTCGCGCCAGCGCTTCAAGCAATAGGCGAGAGGCAGGCCTGTCACCAGGAAAACCAGGCACTGCAGGGCAAGGAAAAGCGACTTCTTCTCGAGGCGCAGTAGGCTCTCTACAGCGGCGATCAGCAGCATCCAGGCTGGTTGATAGCCGTTGGTGTCGGTGATGCCGTCGAACGACGACCTGCCGTGCTTGCCGATGTTGTAGGCGACGCCCAGGTAGTAGTAGGCGTCGTCCAGGATCAAGTCGACCGTGGCGGCCGGGTCGAACGCAACGGCCAGAGCGAGCAGCGCCGCTCGGATGAGCACGTACCAGAGCGCTGCAGCCAAGACGATCCGAACGATGAGGCGCGCCTGAGGGCTCGATGAATCCAGCGATACGATGTTCACCCTACCACGAGCACTTTCTCCCAGGCCGAAGACGCTCCGCCGTCCTACAACGGAGTGGCCGCGCAGCCGCCGATTTATCAAATGCGTTCGCTGAGGGCCAGCGCGCGTGGTACGCGAAGTGCGCGCTCTCGCTAAAGGCGCGCACCGGTGCGGCTGCCCAGCCAGTCGGCGATGGGCGGCCAGACCTCGCGCAGCGTGTGGCGCCCGACCAGCAGATCTTCGTGGCCGTAGGGCACGTCATGACCAAAGCTGCTGCCCACACCGATGAACGTCTTGTCGGCGGACGCCACCAACTCGAACGTCGCGCGCGCGTCGCGCAGATCGCACTGGTGGTCGTCATCGCCCGCAATCGCCAGCAGAGGACGCACGAACTGCCGCGCCTCGCGCGCGTACCAGCGCTCGGCCTTGCGGTCACACAGGCCTCCCAGCTCCACCACACTGCACAAGTTCCGCAGCTCCGCGCAGGACACGTTGCACATGGTATTGGCGAAATAGCGCCGGGCCAAGGCGCGCTCCAAGTTGCTGGGATGGAACGAAAACCGCTCGACCTTGCTGGGCAGGATTCCCAGCAGCAGCGCGCTGAGCTGCGCGAGCGCGCCCACGGGCACGAACGGCAGAAGGTCGAGCAACGGACGCAGCTTCGCGAGCTCCCGGAACGTGCTCTCTCCGTGCGTATAGTCGAGAGCCGCCCCCAGGCTGACCAAGCACGATACGCCGCGCGGGCTGTGGCGAATGACGTAGGCATAACCGAGGATCCCTCCCATGCTGTGCCCCACCCAGCCCAGCTGCGGCCAGCCGCTCTCCCGCAGTACGGTTTCGATCAGCGCCGGTAGATCCTCGTCGAGGTAGTCCTCGAGATCCCAGACGCGTCCGCGCGTGCCCGCGGGCGGCTCACTTCCTGGACGACCGCGCAGGTCGACGACCCAACAGTCGAAGCCCGCCTGCGCCAAGAGCTGGGCCGGCGAGCGCCCTGGCATCAGAAAGGCATTGCCGGTACCTCCCAGACCATGCACCAGCAGCAGCGGGCCATTTGCGGGACGCTCGCTCGCGCGCAGGCGCCGCAGGCCCAGCCGCCAGCCATCACGCGTCTGCACGCGGTAGCTCTCCGTGGCCACGGGGACGATCGAGAAGGGCCGCCGCGCGACGTTCGCCAGCGCATCCAGCGCGAAGACGGATCGTCCCAGCAAAAAGCGCACGGCGCCGCGGCCAAATGAGGCCAGCACGGGGACGACCGCACGTGGCTTGTCATTGCTCATGCCGCGCATGCACAAGGCTACGCGCGGATGCTGCGCGCGCCATCCTCGTCTGCAGCAAATCCTGACGGCGGAAGCGAGCGCGCGGGCGCTCAGAGCTCGAACTCGGCCGTCACGGGCGCATGATCGCTCGTGCCGAATTCGCGCACCACGCTGCAGCGAGTGGCGCGGGTGGCCAGTCCACGGCTCGCGAGCACGTAGTCCAGGCGCCAGCCGATGTTGCGCTCTCGCATGTTGCGCCAAGGCGCCCACCAGCTGAACAGCCGCTCGTTGTCCGGTTCGAACTGACGCGAGAGGTCCACCAGGCCGCGACTGATGATGCGCTCGAGCTGAGCGCGCTCCGCGGGCGTCTGGCCGACCTGGTCCGCGCGGCGCAGCGCGGGATGCACGTCGCGCTCTTCGCGCGCCACGTTCAGGTCGCCGCACAAAAGCAGCTGCCTACCCTCCTGCTCCGCCTGTTGTGCGTAGCCGTCCAGCGCATCCAGGAAGCGCACCTTGGCGGCCAGATCTTTGCCGCCGTTCGGGACGTAAATCGACGCGAACTCCAGCTCGCCGGCGCGTGCCGTCACGATGCGCGTCTCGTGATCGAACGGCGGGTGTGCAAACTGCGGAGGCTCCGCAAAGCTGCTGCGCCGCAGCAGCAGCGAGACCCCCGAGTAGCCGCCCTTTTGGCCGTGCCAGTAGCACCAGTAGTCCGCGAGCGTGCAGAGCGCCTCGGGGAGCTGCTCCGGCGCAGCTTTGAGCTCCTGCAGACACAGCACATCGGGCTGCTCACGCGCCAGCCAGGCTGCGACTTCATCGCGCCGCTTGCGCACGCCGTTGACATTCCAGGTGGTGAGCTTG
>WUUC01177444.1_pt1 | contig 14939 bp, 12 predicted proteins | sample 6278441 | NCBI WGS metagenome assembly WUUC01 (sample SAMN13675441, study PRJNA597444) | soil metagenome | isolation source: soil | place: USA: Washington | collected 2017-10
CGTCGCCTCCGCCTGCGCCGGCTCGCGCCCCCAGCTGGGGACGATGGGCTCGGCGGCCCTCGCGGTGACCGGGTCGGGCACGGGCCGGGCGACGATGAGCACCAGCCCGCCCAGCATCGCGACGACGGCGACGATCACCCCGACAGTTCCCCGCCCGATCAGCATCATTGGTTCGTTCGCAAGCGTCGCTCACGCGGCCCGTCGGCGCCGCACCGCGACGGCGAGCCCACCGCAGGCCAGCGCCGCGGCGGCGGCCAGCGCGAACTGGATGCCGAGCCCTGGCTCGCTCATGCCGCCGAGCCCGGTCTCGACGGGGCCGGCCGGCACCACCTGCGCGCCTTTGGCGTCCTCCCTGACCAGCGCGGACAGCTTGCCGCTGCGCTCGAGCACCAGCACGGTGTACACCCCGCCGGCGTCGAGGTTGACCGGAAGGTCGGTGTTGGGCGCCAGCTGCGGCGTCAGGTTCAGCGTGGTCTTCCCTGACTGGACCAGGGCATACGCGCTCGCCTGACCGAACCCGGCGTGCTCGATCACCGCGGTGCCGGCGCGGCGGATGGTCAGCTCACCGGCCATCGGCGCCGCGTTCACCACCCGCATCCTGGCCTGACCGGCGGGCGGCAGCCCGATCTCGTCGTCGAGCACGCGTAGCGCGAGGCTGGCGAACTTGCCGAGTCCGGCGACGGTGTAGGCGCGGCCGTCCGCGGCCTCCAACGTCGCGGAGATCACCGCGGGGCTGTTCGGGTCGGCGCCGGCCGGGCGCATCGCGATGGTGTAGGCGCCCGGCTCGATGCGTTGGTAGCCGGACATGTCGCCGTAACCGACGCCCTTGATCACGGTCTTGGCGTCGGGTTTGGCGAACGCGGTCACCGTGACGTCGATCTGCGGCGTGTCGGGGGAGAGGTGGGCAAGGCGGAGGAACGATCCGGGCGCGGCCGCCTGCGCGCTCGATATCGGGATCATGAGCAGCCCCAGCAGAGCGGCGAAAAGCGTCAACACGACGCGTCTGCCTCGGCGTGCTAGTTCCTGTGATCCCATGGCTGCCTTCACTTTCTGTCTGGTTACAACGGAGGAAGGTCCAGTCGAGCCGGCAGCCGCCAGCCGACCAGTACCCCGCGCGGGGTGACCCGGATGTCGGTGGGGGCGAACGGCGGCTCCTGCGCGCGGAGCCAGGCGAGCAGGCCCTCGGGCTGTCCGTCCGAGCCGTCCACCGGTTGTCCGTCTACTTCGGACAGCAGGAGGATGCGTTGCGGCATAGGGGATCCGCGCTCGTGGGCGGGCAGGCCGGTCTCCACAAGTTCCACCCGGTGGTCCTGGCAGATAGCCGCGATGGTGGCCATCGCGCGCAGGTCCACCTGCCCGGCGCGGAGGGCCTCGCGCACCACGTCCGAGGCGGTCAGCTGGGTGTTCTCGGCGAGTTGCCGGCCGGCGGCCACCCGGCTCGCGGAGATCTGGTAGCCGGCGTCGCTGCCGGTGAACATCACGGCGATCCCGTCGAAGCCGGCGATCCGCACGCCGGGCGGGTGGTCCGCGGCCATGGCGACGAGCAACTCGTCCGGCTTCGGGTTGCCGTCGGCCCTGCGTACCGTGCCCGGCGGCAGACCGGCCCTGCTCAGATCGCGGCCGAGCTCGGACCAGAGGCCGGGCGGGGCGGCCAGCATGACGCCCTTGTCGACCTGGGTACTGACCCAGGTGGCCAGGCCGGCGTGGTCGGGTGGGGTGTGGGCCGGCGGCCGCAGGGGGAGACCGGCCGCGGCGACGGCGACCGCGGCGGCTCCGGCGATGCCGGCCGTCGCGCGCCTGAGGACGACCTGCCAGCCGGGGCGTTGCCAGTTTGCGGCGTCTTCGACGAGCACCGCGACCAGGAAGACCGCGGCGAGCACGAGGGCCGGCAGCAGTACGTCCGCGCCAGGTCCCACGATGGCGGCGAACCCGGCGCCGGCGCCGATGCCGGTCGCGACCGGGCGGAGCCACCCGACGATCAGGCCACCGACGGCCGCCGCCGCGACGAGGCCGATGAGCAGCGTGCGCTGGTCGTCGCTGAGCAGGCCGGCGGGCCGCAGCAGGAAACCGCCCCACCACAGGGCCGCCGAGGTGGCCGCGGTGACCGCCAGGACGGCCAGCGTGATCGCGCCCCTGAGCAGGAGGTTGGCCCGCGGGGAAAGGGCGAACCACACCGCCGCGGTCACGCCGATCGGGATGATCGTGATCGGCGCGGTCGGCACCGCGATGAGCAGCGCGACGGCGCCGACGCTGACCCAGCGGGGGTCGCGCCAGCCGATCGCCGCCGCGGCCGCCGCGACCGCGATGGACAGCCACGACGCCGCGATCGCGCCGGGGCCGACCGGCGCGAGCAGGGTGATCACCGGGCCGCTGACCGCGATCATCCCGACCGCCACGGCGATCACCATGGGCCGGACCCGCAGCACGGCGGCCGCGACGACGAGGCCGACGATGAGCAGCGCGGTGGCGGTGATGGAGAGTTCGCGGGCTGCGGCGAGCACGCTGTCGTGGCGGCCGAACGCCGAGGTCACCGTGGTGTACATGCGCAGGTGCAGGTCGGTGATCGCCAGCGAGCCGTCGACCCGCTGGGTGCCCAGGCCGCTCGCCCTGCCGTAGGCGGAGTCGACCAGCGCCGGCTCGACGGCCGAGGCGGGCAGGGTGCTCGTCGTCCTGACGACCCTGACGATGGCCGCGCCCGCCGCGACGGCGACGAGCACCCAGCCGACGGCCTTGACCGTCGCGGAGCGCCAGCGGGGTGGCGGCGGTTTGCGCGGCCGTGCGTCGGCGGGCTGTGGGTTGAGGTCGAGCCACGGCGCGGCTGGACGTCTCCTGCCGGCCAGGGCCTTCAGGGTGATGGCGGCGTCGACGACACGCACGAAGGGGAAGAGCAGGCCCACCAGGAGGTGGCGCCGGGTGGTGAGGGTGACCAGGTAGTCGCCGACGGCCAACCCCGCGGCGACGAAACCCAGGTCTGGCACCAGGAACGTGGCCAGTGCGGCCAGCGGAAGGAGGGCGAACAGCACGCTGGTGACGAAGAGCTCGGCGACCACGGCCTTCGAGGCGAGGTCGTGGCGCAGTCCGTGGCGGTGGATCGTCTGCCAGAATCCGGTCGACCAGTGGCTTGTCTGGGCGAGGAAGTCTTTGAGCCGGGTCGGGGCCGCGGTGCGCGCGGTGATGTCGTGGCAGAGCTCGATGCGGCCGAGCTGGCGGCGGTACACCTGCATGGTGAGGTCGAGGTCGGCTTCCGCGAGGCCCGGCGGGTTGATCTCGATCTCGGCGAGCGCGGCGGTCCGGAAGGTTCTGGCGACGCTCGGCAGCCTGCGAGCCCTGGTGTGCCGTTCGGTCAGCGCGTACTGCCTTGCCCGGTAGCTGGTGAGTGGCGAGCGCCCGCCGGAGGTCCAGTCGGTGTCGACTCGGACGTCGACCGCGGCCACCGCGTCGTCGTCGAACAGCGGGATGACGCGCTCGAGGTGGTGCGGATCCAGCCGGGTGTCCACATCGAGCAGCAGGACGAAGCCGTACTCGTCGAGCAGCCGGAAGGACTGAATTCCCGAGTCGATGGCGCTTGCCCAGCCCTGCCGTGTGAACGTCTCGACAACCTGGACGCCGTACTCCCTCGCCAATTCCGCCGTACCGTCGGTCGAGGCATCCGAAACCACGAAAACATTGGTCAGCGGCACCACTCTCGCCGCCGAATTGAGCGCCCCGACGATCCGATCCTCGCGATTATGCGCGGCAATGAGAACCGCTACATTCTCACCCGGTCGACTACGCTCAGCGACTGGTCCGTTCCGCTGGCGGCGCGCCGAACCCGCTGCAGACGTCATGCTTGCCAGCATGAAGTGTGTGCCGACGATCAGCAGCGCAACCAGGCCGAGGAAGATCATGAGTCTCCCAGCACTCAGCCATATACCATCGGTAATCGAATCTGCCCATTTCCGGCCGGACTCTACCCGACGGTTCGCCGAATACTAGGTCCATAAGTCCTCAGAAATTACCTGGAATTCGCAACTGCGTTTCTGCATGTTGCGGCATGCGCAGCTCAGACCGTGGGCTTGACCAAGATCAGCCCCTGCTCGATGCCGCTGATGGCAATGGTCCCGCTGGCAAAGAACGGGTAGTTGTTCCACGCGCCATTGAATCCGTTGTTGTTGTTCGCCGGGTAGATGTCGAAGAAACCGATCTCCCGCAACGTGTTCTGGTTGATCCCGCTGGCGTCGAGGATGCGCAGCCCGGCCCGGTAGTTCGCCTGGTAGACCCGGTTGCCCACGATGTACTGGTTGTGGTCGATCGCTGAGCCGATCGTGGTCGGGTTGTAGGTGCCGCTGTGCACGGGCCGATCGAGGTCGGTCACGTTCCAGATCAGCGTGCGCGGGTTGCTGTCCAACTCGTCGTCCATCACCAGCCGGGAGTGGTCGGCGGTGAGCCAACCCTGGTGGGTGTAGCGCACGCCGGTGTAGCTGGTGCGGGAAAGCTGGCGGGGCGCGGACTTCGTGGTGACGTCGACGATGGTCAGCGTGTCGGTGTTGTAGTTGAAGCAGATCTCGCGGTTGCGGTAGGTGGTGTCCGGGCCGCGGTAGATCACGCACTGATTCTCGTGTACGTAGCCGTCATTGCTGACGCAGCCCGCGTTGCGCGGCGACGTCGGGGTCTGCACGTTGACCATGTGCACGCCACCGCTGCAGGTGTTGGTCCCGACCGCGAAGATGAACCCGGTCTCCTCGTTGACCGACAACGTGTGCGAGTTGCCGAAGCCGGTGTAGCGCGCGTTCGGGGTGAACGTCTGCGGGGTGGTGACATTGCGCAGCCGGGTCAGGTCGAACACCTGCATGCCGTGGCTGGAGATCCCGTCCGCGCCGATAAAAGCGTGGTTGCGGTAGACCTTGATGTCTCGCCAGCTGCTGCTGGTTCCGTTGTGCGACGGCAGGTTACCCAGGTAGCGCGGGCTGGTCGGCACGCTCACGTCGACGAACGCGGCGCCGTTGGTCCGGCCGAAGATGATGTACTCCTTGCCGCTGCTGGAGTCCGTCCATCCCCACATGCTGTTTCCGTTGCCACCGCCCATGCTGGACAGCGGCAGCACGCTGAGCAGGTCCACGTTGCGGCACGGGTACTGGCCGGCGAACCCGCCCGTGCAGGTGATCGCGGCGGCCGGAGTGACCGGCCCGGAGCGCGACGCCGGCTCGTGATCGCGCATGAACGCGGAGATCTCGGCTTTGCCCTCGGGAGTGTTGGGGTCATGCGCCGCCGCCGGCAACGTCAGGATCGCCGTGGCGGTCGCGGTGAGCAGGGTGACACCGATCAGCCTGTGGGTGCGCATGGTCAACACTCCCTTGGACATCGCGCCAATTCGGACGCATTGGGAACAATCCTCGCGTCCCGCAGCCACGGTAAGTGGTTGATCGGCTCCGGCGTGCATCCCAACTGTCTATGTCAGCGGCTAATGGAGTCCCAGAAGGCGCAGTTGCTGCCAGGGAAGCTCGCTCGCGTGCTCGGCGCCCTCGTCGACATTGGGCACATCGACCAACGCCGGTGCGGTCCGATCGACGAAGTGATGGCCGTAGACCGCAACCGCGTGCGGGCCGGGCCGAGGCCAGCCGGTAGCTGCTCAAGTGTCATTGACGACTCCGCGCACGGGACCGCGGTCGGTGAACACGAGGTCCCGTGCGGAGTCGGGCTCAGCGCCGGCCGGCATCACCGATCCCATCAGTCCGAGAACACAACCGACGGCGATCACGCTCCGGCGCCGAGTCATAACCCGTTATCCGATCATGAGTGCGGGCAGGTGTCGCGGTACTCGGAAATGGCCAGATCGCGCGGAGCGGGGCAGAGGAACTGCTCGTAGCGGGTGTCATTGTCGATGAACCGCTTGAGCCACGAGATCATGTACTTGGCCATGGTGGTGTTGGGGCTGTTCGGGAAGAAGTGGCTCGCCCCGCGCAGTTCCATGTACGCCTTGTCCAGCGTCGACGGCAGGGAATTGTAGAACGGCTCCGAGTGCGACGTCACCGACGCGGTCGAGTCGTTCTGCCCGCCGATGATGAAGGTCGGAACCCGCACTTCGGACCAGGTCTTGTCGGTGTTCCATGCCGCGAGCGGAACGGCCGCTTGCAGCGTGGGCCGGTCGGACGCCGCCTCAAGGGTTCCACCGCCACCCATGGAGTGACCGGACACGCCGAGGCGCGACGCGTCGATCCTGCCGCGCACGGAGCTGCGCTGCGTCAGGTAGTCAAGCGCGGCAAGCAACTGCTGACCGCGGCTGGCCGGCTGGTCCAAAGTAGACAGTGTATCGATGGTCATCACCACGAACCCTTGTGAGGCAACCCGTGGTCCGATCCAGGCAATGCTCGACTGGGTGGCGGTGAAACCGGGCGAGACGCTGATCGCGCCGAACGTGCCCTGGCTGGTGTCCGTCGGGAAGTAGATGGTGCCCCCGCCGAACCCGCTCACGCTGAAGCGAGAGACGGTGACCTGGGATACGGCGAACGGTCCGCGTGACGCCTCGATGCTGCTGACGGTCGGCGCGGGCCCACGTTCGAACGGGTTGTCGGCGGCAGCCGCCACCGAAGTGCCGGCCAGCGTTCCGCCGGCCAGGGCTAGGGAAAATGTCAGTCCAGATAGGACGCTCGATAGTCGGCGCACGACGGTGTACTCCCTACTGTCGGGGAGCGAGGGGCATACCCTCGGCTTCCGATCGGTAACGGACGGTGCTTACTGTCCCCGTCGTTCCGGCCAACACGCATCGGCGAAATCGCCAGTCCTGTCGGGATCACACGCGCCGGCATTGGCGGCTGGCGCCTACCCTCGCGATTGTGAGCGCAACCAAAGACGACATCGTCGCGCTGGCGGCCAGGTGGATTCACCGCGGCATCCGGCTCGACACCCGCGCGCTGGCCGCCGAGTTGGGCATCTCGCGCACCACGCTGTTCCGCCGCATCGGCAACCGCGAGGACCTGATGGGCGACGCGCTCTGGACGCTCTCCGACCGGACCATGCGCGCCGCGATGCTGCACTGGGAGCAGGCAGCGGGACTGGCCGTGCGCGACGAGGCCGGGCGGTTGCGCTGCCTCGCCGTCATGCGGGAGTACCGGTCGGTCATCGCCGCCGACCGCGGGTTCGCCCGGCTGCTCGACGAGGAGCCGACGGTGGCCATCCGGGTGCTGACCGATCCGCGCGGCCGGGTGCAACCCAGAGTCGTTGCCGCGCATATGGATCTGTTGGCTCGGGACATCGCAGACGGAGGGTTCGTGCCAGCGGTTGGCCTGGAGAGCCTGTGCTACGCGCTGGTTCGGCTGGGTGAGGCCTTCCTGTACTCCGATGTGCTGGCCGCGCGGGCGCCCGACCTGGACGCCGCATCCACCTTGATCGCCGCACTGGTGGAGGGTGGCGTCCGGGAACCCGCTTAGCGGGGGTTGTGAAACACATCGCCGTGGTGTTTCATCGGGTCATGGCGCAACGGAGCGCGGGTAGCTGGCCGCCGGGTTTTCCCGGCTCGCTTGACTACCCTGAGGTGCCGGCTACGGCGATCTTGATGGGCTCGGCGCGCCGTTATGGCGACCGGGTCGCGTTTGCCAAGGACGGCAAGGAATTGAGCTTCGCCGAGTTGGCCGAGCGGGCCGCTCGGTTGGCGAACGGGTTGATCGCGGCCGGGGTCGGACGCGGTGACCGGGTGGCCCTGCGGATGCCGAACTGCCTGGAGTTCCCGGTCGCCTACTACGGGGTGCTGCTGGCCGGCGCGGTGTTCGTGCCGGTGAACCCGCTGCTCCCGGAGGCCGCCGCGGCCGCGCAGATCGCCGACGCCGGAGCGGTGCGCACCATCACCGCGGCCGATGTTCCCGCGCTGTGCCAAGGGAACTCCGCGGTACCGCCGCAGGTCGACGTCGACCTGTACGCCGATCTCGCGCACCTGTCGTACACCGGCGGGACGACCGGGGTGTCCAAGGGCGTCCGGCTGCCGCATCGCAACGTCGTGGTGAACACGCTGCAGTATTCGTGCTGGGCAACGGGTTCGGTGCCGGCGTTGGACTCGGACGGCGGGCTGGTGCTCGATCAGATCGGCACGAGCGAGGAGTGGCCGGTGCGGCTCGGCACCGGCGTCACGATCAACCTGACCCCGTGGTTCCACGCCATGGGGAGCATCGCCGGGTTGAACGCGGCGATCCTGACCGGCACCACGCTGGTGTTGCAGGACCGGTTGGACCCGGCGGCCTACCTGGCCGAGGCGGAGCGGTTGCGGGTCACCACGATGGGCGGCGCGCCTGCGCTTTTCGCCGCTCTGCTGGCGCATCCGGCGGCGGCCACCGCCGATCTGTCGTCGGTGCGCGGGATTGGTTCCGGGGCGGCGCCGATGCCGCTCGAGTTGACCAAGCGGCTGTACGAACTGGTGCCGAACGCCGTGATCAGCGAGGGTTACGGGCTGACCGAGGTGACCATGGGTGCCACCAGCGGCCCGTCGCACCGCTCGGGACTGCGCAAGATCGGCACGGTCGGGGTGCCGGTGTTCGACACCGAGGTTCGCATCTCCCAAGAGGATTTCGACGGTGAGCGTGGCGAGGTGTTGATCAGTGGGCCGCAGGTGATGGAGGGTTACCACAACCGGCCGGAGGCCACCGCCGAGGTGCTGGTGGACGGGTGGTTGCGCACCGGCGACATCGGCGTGCTGGACGACGACGGCTATCTGTCCATTGTGGACCGTAAGAAGGACATGTTGCTGTACAAGGGGTACAACGTGTATCCCCGCGAGCTGGAGGAACTGCTGGCCGCGCAGAAAGGGGTGCTGGCCGCGGCCGTGGTCGGCAAGCCGGACGCGTCGGTCGGCGAGCTGCCGGTGGCGTTCGTCGTCGCGGCCGACGCCGGCCTCACCGCGGCCGGGCTGATGAGCGCGATCAACGATCAGGTGGTGCCGTACAAGCAACTGCGCGAGGTGTACTTCGTCGACCAGATCCCTGTCTCGGCGGCCGGCAAGATCCTCAAGCGCGAGCTGCGCGGCCGGTTGATCGGCTCGTCATGACCGGGGGTGCGTACGGCCGGGAAGTTGAGCTGGACCGGCTCCGCACGCTGGTCCGCGCGGCCAGGGACGGCCGTGGCGACGCGCTGGTGATCCTTGGGGAAGCCGGCATGGGACGGACAACTCTGTTGCGGGCACTGCGATCCGAGGCGAACGGGCTGCGGGTGCTCGGCTTCGCCGGTGTCGCGGCGGAGCGTGACCTGCCGTTGAGCGGACTGCACCGGTTGCTCGAGCCGGTCGCCCGGCACGCCGCCGCGCTGCCGGCGAAGATGGCCGAGGCGCTGAGCTACGTGGCCGGCCGGGCGGGCGTGCCGGACCAGTACCTGCTGTGCTGCGGGGTGCACCGGTTGCTCGGTGGGCTATCGGCGACCGCGCCGGTGCTGTGCTGGGTGGACGACGCGCACTGGCTGGACCAGCTTTCCTTGGAGGTACTGGCTTTCGCCGCGCGCCGGGTGGCCGGGCGGCGGGTCGCGATCGTGCTCACCGGGCGGCCGGAGCTCGACCGGGTGGACGGGATCGAGCCGATGACGTTGCCGCCGCTCGCGGACGCGGCCTGCGACCGGTTGCTGGGTGACCGGTTGCCCCGCAGGATTCCGGCCGGGTTGCGCGCGATCCTGGTCGAGCAGGCGGCCGGCAACCCGCTCGACCTGATCGAGCTGGCCAGTTCCCTTGGCCCGGACCAACTCGCCGGCCGGACCCCGCTGCCGGACGTGCTGCCCCAAGGGAATCAGCGCACCCGCTACCGGTCGCGGCTGGCGGCGCTGTCGCCGTCGGCCCGGCAGGCGGTGCTGGTGGCCGCCGCCGAACCCACCATTGACGCCGGCACGCTGCGCCGCTGCGCCACGGAGTCCGTGCTGCGCGAGGCGCACGAGTCGGGCCTGCTGCGCGAGTCCCCGCTCAGCCCGGTCGTGCGCGCCACCCTGTACGCCGAGGTGTCGGCCACCGAACGCCTCGCCGCGCACGCCGTGCTGGCCAGCGTGCTCGACGACGACCGGCAGGCCTGGCACCGGGCGCTGGCCGGCAGCCCCGATCCCGGGCTGGCCGACCAACTCGCCGCCAGCGCCGAGGAGACCGCCGACCACGCCACCGCCTCCCACCGCTGGGAGCGCGCCGCTGTGCTGACCGTCCACAGTGGATCGCAGGCGGCGGCCCGGTTCCTCAACGCGGCGCGTCAGGCCTGGCATGCCGGGCAGGCCGGCCGCGCCCGCGGCCTGCTGGCCCAGGCCCGCGCCGCTGGCAGCGACGAGGCGACCCTGCTGCACGGCGAGATCGAGCTCCGCGACGGGGAGCCGGCCCTCGCCACCCACGCACTCATGGACGCCGCCGACCACCTCACCGACCCCGCGCAGGCGGCGACGGCACTGATGCTCGCCGGCGAGGCCCGCCGGATCGCCGGCGACCTACCCGGCTACGCCGCACTGGCCGCCAGGGTCGCGAAGTTGCCCCGGCAGCCGGACTGTTCGCTGACCGTCGAGCTGGCGATGGCCCACTTCGCCGGCGTGGCGGCCACGTTCGACGGCCGGTACGGCGACGCGGCCGAGCCGTTGGGGCGGGCGATTCGGCTCGGGCGGGAGGCCGAAGACGTGCGCGCCGCCGTGTGGGCCGCCGGGTCGGCGTTCGCGCTCGGCCAGGTGGAGGAGGCCTACGAATGCGCCAGCGCGGCGGTCAGTCGGGCGCGGTTGGCCGGGGAGCCGGGGTTGTTGCCGTGGGCCCTGGTCTACCTCGCGCTGTCGGCGTTGGTGCTCGACCGCCACCGGCCGGCCGTGGCCGCCGCGCTCGACGGGTTGGCCGCCGCGACCGCTGTGGCGCAACGGAACTGTGCGGTTCAGCACCTGACGCTGCTGGCGCTGTCGGCGGCTCTGCTGGGAGACCGGGAGACCGCCCTGTCCCGGCTGGACGAGGCGGCGCCGGAGATCGCGGACCGCGGCCTTGGGCGGCCGTCGGCGATGGCGTCGTGGGCGCACGCGTGCCTCGATCTGGCGGCCGACCGGCCGGCGGACGCGCTCGGGCGGTTCGACACGATGGGCGCGGGCGTCGGCGTGCCGCAGCTGGGGATCAGGATCATGGCCACGCCGCAGGTGGTCGAGGCGGCGGTGCGCTGCGATGCCCACCAGCGCGGGGCGAGGGCGCTGACGTCGTTCGACCGGTGGATCGCCGGCTCGGACAGCCCGCACTGGCAGGCACTGTCCCGGCGCTGCCACGCCCTGCTCGCCCACGACCCGCACCAGGCCGAGGAGCACTTCCGGGCGGCCATCCAGCTGCACCGCAAGGGTGGCGCGGCGCTTGAGCTGGCCCGCACCCAACTTGCCTACGCCGGGCGGCTTCGGCGCGAGCGCCGGCCGGTCGCGGCGCGGGATCTGTTGCAGGAGGCGGTAAGGATCTTCCGGGGCTGTGGGGCGGACAGCTGGGCGGAGTACGCCAGGGCGCAGCTGCGGGCGGCCGGGGCGGCGATCGCGCCGACGCGGAGCTCGCTCGCCGCGTTGACGCCGCAGCAGGCGACGATCTCCCGGTTGGTGGCTGCCGGGGAGACCAACCGGGAGATCGCGAAGCGCCTGGTGATCAGCCACCGCACGGTGGATCACCACCTACGCAACATCTTCGCCACCCTCGGCGTGCGGTCCAGAGTCGAACTCACCCGCAGGGTCGCCACCCTCGACGTGGATTAGTCTTTGCGCCCGTGCCGGTGTGCCAGACCTGTGGTGGACCACTGCCGACCCGGGCGGGCAAGCCCGGGCGGACGTCGGTGTACTGCTCGCAGGCCTGCCGGCAGAAGGCCTACCGCGCGAGGCAGGCCCCCGGCGACACCGTGCCGGAGCTGATCGCCGACATCGAGCGCCGGGTCAAGGATCTGACCCCGCGGCCGCCGTCGACCTTCTATACCGAGGTGTCCGCGCTGGCGTCCTCGGTCGGCCAGCTTCGCAGGATCGCCAAGGTGGCCACCGAAATCGTCACGTCCGAGCCCGTGACGGAACCTCGGCCTCAGGACGAAGCCGCCTTCGCCGCCACGCTCGAGCCGCACCGCAAGGAGCTGCGGGTGCACTGCTACCGCATGCTCGGCTCCTACGACGACGCCGAGGACCTGGTGCAGGAGACCTTCCTGCGTGCCTGGCGCAACCGCGAGGGTTTCGAGGGCCGCGCCACCTTCCGCGCCTGGCTCTACCGCATCGCCACCAACGCCTGCCTGGACTTCCTGCGCCGCAACAACCGCAGGCCGACCCGCTATGACCCGATGCCCGGCACCGACGCCGAGCCGCCGGACCGGATCGCCTGGTTGCAGCCCTACCCGGACGAGCCGGTCTCGGCCGAGCCGGTGCCCGACGCCGCGCTGGTCTCCCGGGAGACCCTCGAGCTGGTGTTCCTCGCCGCGATCCAGCACCTCCCGCCGCGGCAGCGCGCCGTGCTGATCCTGCGTGACGTGCTGGACTGGCCGGCCGCGGACACCGCCGAACTGCTGGACATGACCGTCGCGTCGGTCAACAGCGCGCTGCAGCGGGCCCGCCCGACGCTGCGGGAACGTATGCCGGACCGGCTGGCCTGGAAGGCCGACCCCAGCGAGGAGGAACGCAAGGTCCTCGACCGCTACATGGAGGCCGCGGTCAACTCGGACGTCACGCTGATGGCCGAGCTGCTGGCCGAGGACGCGCTGCTCACCATGCCGCCCGCGCCGATCTGGTTCCGCGGCCGGCAGACGATCCTCGATTTCGTCACGCCGGTCTTCGATACGAATTCCCCGCAGTGGTTCGGCCGCTGGCGGCACCTGCCGACCTGGGCCAACGGCCAGCCGGCCGCCGCCGGTTACGTGCAGCGCCCCGGCACCACCGTCTACCGGGCACAAAACCTCGACGTGCTGCGCGTCGAGGCCGGGAATATCGTCGAGATCACCACGTTCGAGCCGCACCTGCTCCCCGCGTTCGGCCTGCCTCTAACACTGCGATGAGTTTTCCGCCCGCATACGTCTCAACGTTCGACACTCCACCAACGAACGGAGAGACCAATGGCCAAGGTGATCGCCGACATGACGATGTCGCTCGACGGGTTCATCGCTGACCCCAAGGACGGCGTCGATGAGCTGTTCGGCTGGTTCTCCAACGGCGACGTCAGCACGCCCATCCCCAGCGGCACCTACGCCTTCCAGACCTCCGAGGCGAGCGCGGGCGTCCTGCGCGACGCGCTGGCCGGCGCGGGTGCACTCATCACCGGCCGGCGCAACTTCGACCTCACGCAGGGCTGGGGTGGTCATCACCCCGTCGGCGTGCCGACCATCGTGCTCACCCACAGCGTCCCGGACGGGTGGCCGCGCGAGGACTCCTCGATGATCTTCGTTACCAGCGGCCTGGAAGACGCGGTGGCGCAGGCGAAGGAGATCGCCGGCGACAAGGCGGTCGTGGTGGCCACACCGGATGTCACCCAGCAGCTGATCAACGCCAGGCTGCTGGACGAGCTCAGCGTGAATGTGGTGCCGGTGCTGCTCGGCGACGGGATTCCCTTCTTCGCCAACCTCATCAAGGCCCCGGTCAGGCTCTCCGACCCGACGGTCGTCGAGGGCAACCGGGTAACTCACCTGCGCTACCGGGTGACGTACTCCTAGGGTGAGCCTCTATGAGGTTCCTCTACCGGGCCATGCTGGCAATCGCCCTGTTCTTCCTGCTGGCCGCCGGCGGAATGGCACTCGGTGCGGAGGAGACCGACTCCATGACCCGCCAGACCGTGCTGGCCATCGCTGGGGTCGGGATCGCGATCGGCGCCCTCGCCGCCGCCTACGGCGAGCGGCGCTGAGTAACGCTCGGTTGTTCACAACCTGTTGTTCAGTGCGCGAGCGCAGACACTGAACAAACACCATGCCGTACACAACCTGGTGTGGAGTTCGGGATATTGGGGCCGATCGACGTGCGGCACGGGGGACGAGCGGTGGTGATCGGCGGCGGTCGGGAGCGATATCTCCTGGCCACGCTGCTGCTCAACGCCAACCGCTGCACCGCCGCCGATCGGCTCATTGGTGACCTGTGGGAGATCCCGCCGGTCACCGCCCGGGCGCAGCTGGACACGATGATGGGCCGGTTACGGCACAGGCTGCCGGCCGTCGGGGTCATCGTGACCAGGCCGAACGGCTACGAACTGCGGCTGGGAGCCCATCGGTTGGACCTGGTGTGGTTTCGCCGGCTGGCCGAGCAGGGGCGGCGGCTCGCCACAGCCGGGGAGTACCGGGGAGCCGCCGCCTCGTTGGCGCAGGCCGATGCCGTGTGGCGCGGCCCCGCGCTGGCCGACGTCCCCGCGCACCTCTTCGTCGGGATGCGGGAGTCGTTGCACGAGGAGCGGCTGGCTGCCATCGAGACCCGGCTCGACGCGGAGCTCACCCTCGGCCACCACCACCTGGTGCTGCGCGAGCTGAACGCGCTGCTTGCCGAGCACCCGTACCGGGAACGCTTCTACGAGCTACGCATGGCGGCGCTGGTCGCGGCCGGCAGACGGGTCGACGCGCTGGCCACCTACCAGATGGTCTACCAGCGCTTCATGAAGGACATCGGCCTCCTCCCCGGCTGGAAGCTCCGCAACCTGGAGCGCCGCATCCTCGCCGCCGATCGCGAGCACTGACCCGCCGGACGGAATGGTTGCAGGGTCAACTACGTTGTCCAGATCATGGAGTTCGGAATCTTCAGCGTCGGCGATGTGACGCCCGACCCGACCGACGGCAGCGTGCCGAGCGAGCACGAGCGGATCAACGCGATGGTCACGCTCGCGTTGAAGGCCGAGGAGGTCGGCCTCGACGTGTTCGCCTCGGGTGAGCACCACAACCCGCCGTTCGTGCCGTCCTCGCCGACCACGCTGCTCGGCTACATCGGCGCGCGGACCAGCCGGCTGCTGCTCTCCACCGCGACCACGCTGATCACCACGAACGACCCGGTGAAGATCGCCGAGGACTACGCGATGCTGC
>WUUC01227242.1_pt1 | contig 14937 bp, 10 predicted proteins | sample 6278441 | NCBI WGS metagenome assembly WUUC01 (sample SAMN13675441, study PRJNA597444) | soil metagenome | isolation source: soil | place: USA: Washington | collected 2017-10
AATGGTGCCGACCTGGTGTTGAAAGCACATTCCCGAGGTGATACCAGGTGCATTTTTCACGCCATGGACGAAGTTGACGTAAAACGAATCATGCAGCATCCATATACAGCCGTTGCCACCGATGGCGTTTTGAGCGAACCCGGATATGCACCTGCTCATCCGCGGGCATATGGAACATTTCCGAGAGTGCTCTCCAAATATGTGCGGGAGGAAGGCGTGCTGTCAATGGAAAATGCGATCCGCAAAATGACCAGCCTTCCAGCTTCAAGAATGGGATTGACAGACCGTGGCTTGCTACAGGAAAATTACAAGGCTGATATTGTTGTATTTGACCCGGAGACAATTAAAGACAAAAGCACATTCTCATCACCTCTCCAATATCCGGAGGGAATAAACTACGTATTGATTAATGGGAAGCTCACACTGGAGAATGGTGTGTTAAATAAGATAACGCCAGGCAAGGTTCTCCGTGGTCCAGGGCGAAAATAATCGATTCATGCCGGGGCACACCTGAAACCATTGTCGCAACCATGAGCAGAATGATTGGAGTTGTTGGGGGTGTAGGCAGCTATGCAGGGTTGGATCTGATTAGAAAGATATATGACTATACAGGTGCAGGATCCGATCAGGAACACCTACCGGTCTCCATGCTGTCTGTTCCTCATAAAATATTGGATCGATCAAAATTTCTGTTGAAGGAAATCAATGAGAACCCCGGCCATAACATCGCGGAAATCATCACGGCCTTATATCGAACCGGTGCCGAGATTATCGGAATTCCATGCAACACTGCACATGCTCCTGAAATATTTGAGACTATTAAAGGCTCAATACCAAAAGGATGCACAATTGTGCACATGATTGACGAAGTCGCTTCGCATATAAAAACAAATTTTCCTCAGATCACCAAAGTTGGCGTCCTGGCAACCAATGGAACGTACTTAACCAATATTTATCCGATAACGTGTTCAAAATATGGGATCGACGTGATCCAACCATCAATGGAGATGCAGACGAGTTTCATTCATCCCGCTATTTATGACCGGCACTATGGGATAAAAGCATTTTCCAATCCCGTTACCAAAATGGCCAAACGCCATCTGATGTTGGGGGCCAGGTACCTGGAGAGAATGGGTGCAGAAGCTATTGTTCTTGGATGTACCGAAATTCCTTTGGCGATAAACCAAAGCAGCATTAATAGTATAGTTATTGATTCTACAAGTGTGCTGGCAAAGGCGCTGATAAGAAAGTCAATGGAAATTTAGCTTGCCCACCACCGACCACTCCCGTCCCTTTTAGAACATCCCGCAACTTGCGAATCTGCTTGGTCTGCGTTGTTCGCAACGTTTTTATTGGCACCATCCTTGACATTGCATTTCCTGTACCTGAAATCTATCTGCCATGTTGCTCCACTTCTTTACAACGGTCACCCGCGCACTTGTTCGCAACAGGTTCTTTAACCTGCTCAACGTATTTGGGCTGGCGCTCAGCATATCCTGCTGCCTGGTCATCTACCAGTTCCTGAAACAGCAATTGAGCTACGACTATTTTCATTCAGAAAAGGAAAATATCTATCGCGTCATCCGGCAATCAAGCATCAACGGCATGGACTATGATATCGGGATAACGTCTGCACCATTTGCCGGTGCGTTGGCAAATGATTTTCCCCATGACATCACCGAAACCACGCGCGTCTTTCACACCAGCGCGCTCGTTCAATCCGGAGACAAATCATTTCTGGAGAACAATTTCATGCTCGGGGATCCTGATTTTTTCACTTTCTTTTCTTTTCCACTGAAGAATGGAGATCCCCGCCAAGTCCTTTCACAACCAAACTTCGTGGTTGTTTCAAGTGAAATAGCCCAAAAGTATTTTGGTAACGAAGACCCTATCAACAAGACGCTCCGTGTTGACAATGCATTTGACGTTGTTGTTACCGGCGTTATGGATGAATTGCCTGGTCCCACGCACCTTCAATTTGATATGATGGGTTCTATTCAATTGATAGAGCACGAACCGTGGATGAAAGACTGGTGGAACAATAACCTCAATACTTACATTCGTGTTCCATCGCCAGCTCAAGCCACGACCCTCCAGGCAGCATTACCTGATTTCATGACGAAGTATTTCGGAAAGGATTTTGAAAAGGCCAGGAACCGGATCGAGCTCGGGCTGGAGCCGCTCGAAGACATCTACTTCAATAATTTAACGCGCTATGAGCGTGGAGTCGTTCATGGCGACAGGATGTATGTTTATATCTTCTCGAGTGTCGCGGTTTTGCTCATCATCCTGGCTGCCATCAACTACACTAACCTGGCAACGGCACAATCTGCAACGCGTTCCACAGAAGTAGGCATCAGGAAATCGCTAGGCTCAAGCCGCTCGGCAATTGCTACACAGTTCCTGATCGAATCGCTCGTGTTATGTTTGTTATCGTTTGTGCTTGCCATTGGTTTTGTTGAGGCAGTCGTACCGCTGGTGGAGCGTGAGTTCGGCCTTTCGTTCGATGGTTTTTTTATGGATCCGGGGCTTTGGATACTCAGTAGTGTCCTCGTCCTGGTCATTACGTTACTGGCTGGTGGTTATCCGGCATTGCTATTGGCTTCTCTTAAACCGGTCAGTATCATGCGAAAGGAAACGACGGGTAGCATGAGATTCCTGTTTACGCGAAAAGTACTTGTCGTATTTCAGTTTGGCATATCGATCATGATGATCATTGCCACAATTGTTATTTCCGAGCAACTTCACTTTCTCAGGAGCAACGACCTTGGATTTGACGCTGCCAATATTTCTATCATTCGACTTAACAACGAGACGATGGGTAAGCAGCGGAACGCGTTCAGGGAATTGCTGCTGCAACGGCCGGAAATTCAATCCGTGGCAATGATGTCCAATGAACCGGGGTCGACCATGTTCGATGCGAGTTCTGTCCAGGTACAAGGTGAGGAGGATTTCATCAGGATGCGGACACTGTGGGCCGACGAAGAGTTTACCAACACACTGAATGTGCCGGTGTTGGCAGGTCGCTTTTTCTCACCATCCTTTCCTGCCGACAGCCTGAATGCTGTTGTGCTAAATCGAACTGCTGTACTGCAACTTGGCTGGAAGCCGGAAGAGGCGTTGGGGAAGCGGGTGATGATATCGCAATTTGACTCACTGTACAAAAGCGTTGTCGGTGTTGTCGACGATTTTCATTTCATCTCTCTCCGCAACAAAATCGAGCCCTTGATCATCTCATATGGCGGAGCGCAGGTAATGGCCGTTAAACTCAATGGAGCGAACCTGAAAGAAACGATGAAATTTTCAGAGGAGATATGGACGAGCTTCGGTCACGGTTTTCCGATGGAGTGGTCATTCCTTGATCATACACTCCAGCAGCAGTATCGCCAGGAGGCAAATCAAAACAGGATATTCAACGTCTTCGCAACTGTGTCTTTGATCATCGCATGTCTTGGTATCCTGGGTTTAACGGCAATCATTTCGGTTCGCCGGACAAGGGAGATCGGGGTGAGGAAGGTACTGGGAGCGACAATCTTTCAGGTATGCATACTGTTAATGAAAGACATGGTGACAATGATCGTTGTCGCTGCCGTCATTGTTACACCTTTTGCCTGGCTGTTAATAACCAGGTGGCTCGAGGGATTTGCCTATCACGTGCCGCTTAGTGCAACCTGGTTTATTCTCGGCGCACTGCTTGTGTTCATCGTTTCGTTGACGGTTGCCGCATCGCAGGCCCTCGTAGCGGCCAGACAAAATCCTGTTCGTGCACTTCGCACTGAATAGTCAACAAATATTCCTATTCATTCCTAAGGCTCTTTGCCGGGTTCACTCTCCCGGCGTTAAGCGCCTGCAATCCTACGATCAGCCATGTGAGCACAAGAGCCACTGCTCCGGTCGAGGTGATCATCCACCATTCCAATGTCGTTCTGAATGTATATTGTTGAAGCCATTCATTCATGACCCACCAGGTAAGTGGTGCCGCAAGCAGGAACGCTATAATTACAAGCTTGCTGAAATCTTTCGTGAAAAGGAACACAATGCCTGCAAGCGAAGCGCCCATCACTTTGCGGATGCCGACCTCCTTGGTACGTTGTTCTGCGGCAAAGGCAGATAAACCAAAAAGTCCAAGACAGGATATGGCGATGGCCAGGAGCGCAAACAGGTTGGCGAGCTTGCCTGTAAGCTCCTCGGCAGCAAATTTGTAAGCAAAACTTTCATCCGCGAATTGATAGGAAAAAGGGAATTCCGGGTTATGTTCCTTGAACACGCCAGCAATACCCTGCATCACGTCACTGAGCGATTGCTCCTGGGAGAGACGAATAAGAATATTGTCGGCACGCTCCGGTCTGAAAAGGAAAAGCGTTGGACTCGCGGGACCATATGGCGAACCCATGATGATGTCGTCTATAACACCAACCACAGTGTATTCGCGGCGCGCAAAATTGATTATTGCGCCTATCGGATCTTTAAGTTCCATATGGTCTACAGCGGCCTTGTTTAATATCATCGAACTGCTATCGTTGAATGCCGCGTCAAATGTTCTTCCGCGCAGAACTTTTGCTTCGAGTGTTTTCGTGTAGTCATGATCAACATCGATGATAGCATAAAAATCTTTTTGGTCCTCCCGTTGCCCCTGCCACCGCGGCATACTCCATGATTGAATTGTTGTTACAGGACTGGAGCAAGCACTTACAGAAGTGGCCAATGATCGTTGCACCAGCTCGCGCTTAATGATCTCATAATTTTTCTGTGCATCGCCTGTGGTGGGGATCATCAGGAGATTGTTTTTATCATATCCCGTCTGCCGATCCTTAATAAAACTGATCTGGCTATAGATCACGACAGTCCCGATCAGGAGAGCGATTGAAAAAAAGAACTGCATCGTTACCATCACCTTTCGTGGCAACGCACCTTGCTTGCCCACCCCGGGTTTTCCTTTCAGCACTGCGATGGGCTTGAAGGAAGATAGGAAGAATGCCGGATAACTTCCCGAAGCCACACCTGTAAGGAGGATAAACACGAAAGCCATTAACCACACCATCGGATCCATGTAGTCGACAGCGAGTTCTTTATTCACCAATGTATTGAAGAATGGTAAGAGTCCCTGCACCAGCACGATTGCGAGCACGAAAGCCATCAAAGCCATTAGTACCGTTTCACTTAGAAATTGCAGTATAAGCTGCTTCCTGTCTGAGCCTATTGTTTTACGTATACCTACTTCCTTGGCACGCTTCTCCGAACGCGCAGTTGCCAGGTTAACGAAATTGATGCATGCCAGCGCCAATATCATGATGGCGATAGCGATAAAGATCCGTATGTACGTAATGGCACCACCCACACTTTTCCCGTTGGCAAATTCCGAATACAACCGCGAACGTTCGAGCGGAAACAACAATAGTTCTTCTTCTGAGTCGCTCTTGTGCTCTTTGATGACATTTTTTATATGTGACTGCAATTGCTCCACATCCGTATTGGCCTCAACTTCGATATACATGAGAAACGAGGCGTTGTTCCAGAACGTCAAGGTCGCTTTGTATCCTGGGTCCATGACCATTGCTGCCTTGAACGGTATCAGGCAACCAAACTGAAGCGTAGAATTGCGAGGCGGATCCTGAACTACAGCCGTTACTTTGAGTTCGGCCTTGTTATCAACACGAATTACATTCCCCAATGCCTTCCCTTCGCCAAATAAAGCGCGCGCTGTTGATTCGGTCAGCACGATCGATGACGCGTCATCCAGCGATCTTTCTTCCGATCCTTCAATAAACTTAAAAGGGAACATTTTCAGGAAGTCTTCGCCAACCACATTGTAAGGCTTTTCGATCATGACTTCGTTATACACCATCGTAGCTTTGCCGAACTTGTAATCAGTCGGGCTCACATATTTAATTCCGGGTGTTGTCTTCAACACTTCCCACAGCGGTAGTTGTACGGTATTTTGCGTGAAGATCCCTTCGTCAGAAGGTCTGTTAATGTACAAGCGGTGAAGCCGATCGATATTCGGAAGGAACCTGTCCCAGTGTAACTCATCCTGAACCCACAGCAGGATCAGTATGTTGGAGGCAAGACCAACGGCAAGACCGAAAATGTTGATGACGGAGAAAACTTTGTTGCGGCGGAGATTCCGGAAGGCAACGGTAAGGTAATTCCTGATCATGTATAGATAGGTTAGGCACCTCGGACTTGCCAAAACAATGCCACGCATTTGTGAGAAAAGCAGGAGGGAAACCGCGTTTTGGAAATGAGCATGCAGCGATAGTGAACATTATTGTTCAGTGGCGGGCATGTTACGCAGAGCTTCATGGCATCAATTCGCGCCCCAAGTCCCAACTTGACGCCTTCCAGCTATGTCAAAGGCAGACGACACCAGACCATCATTCTTACGATCGAACTACGAGGGTCATTTCAAAACTATTGATCGAGCAATTTTTTCAGCGCCAGCCGAAGCTGGTGCTTTCTTTTCGGGTCAAGATCATGGTCAGCGTCAATGAGCTCCAATGCTTTCCTGTAACTTTTCGCGGCTTCTTCTTTTTGATTGACATTCAACTGCGCATCGCCGAGTGCGCTCCATGCTTGTGCCGATAGCGGATATGTGACAATGCCAAGCTGCCTTACCTTCAACGCGCTTTCGGGTTGACTGCGTTGGGTAAACCTGAAGTTGTAAAGATCAAGTGCCGACGCGTCGATCAATTTCAATGATGGATTCGTGCGGACCGCATTTTTTGCAATTTGAGTTACCTTATCGAATTCGCCGGCCATGATCATCATCTCCAGCTCCTCCGCAGAAGGCACAGGCGCCAACCCCGCGCTTTTCAACTCTGTTTTTACTATTCCAGGAGGCAAGCCATTGTCACTTGCCACGTTGTTGATAAATGATTTTGCTGCGGCATCGCCTTTTACATAAGCATCGAAGTACTTCGCGATACTGGTGTAAAGGTAAACATAAGCTTTCCTGTTTGCGTCCGGGATCATTGGCAGTGAATACAGGTCGGCGACGAGGTACGCGTGGCTCATGTCCTTGAATACGTAATAATACCGGTCGGCATATAAAAGCGCATTGAGTATTCCCTGGCTGGGCGTTAGCCATGGTTGGGGGTCTTTCTCATCTTGTAAAACAACGAAGTATGGAACGGTAAAATTTACCGGGTCGTAGTAAATGGATTCCTTTAGCGTCGCTTCAGTGCCAACTTTTCCTTCCCACCCATCAATACTTACCACGGCACTTGCATTGCCGCTTTTCATCTGGTACAGCAGCGCCGTCATGCCGTCGAAGTTCACGCCGATCACACCCAGCCGGCCCAGGTCGGCGGACGGTATTGTTCTTGCGAACGATAAGACATATTCGATGTTATTGATCCGGTCGGCAAGCACACGCTGGGGTGCGTTGACCTGCCGTGTGCCATCGCGGGAAATGCCCGGTGTAAAAAATACGATGTAACCGATGCTGGCGAGATGTTCAAACAGAGCAGCATTATTGCTGGGGCCACCATCGCTGGCTACGACGATCACGGGAAATGATCCATTTTTCATCCGGGCATCCCGTACCGCTTTCATCGGTTGGCCATATGCGGATCTGATCTGCTCGTCACTGAGCTCAATACCGGGACCAAACTTAGCGGGAAACTTCAGGACGTCGACTGATTTCGACTTTTGCTCATCCGTCAGCGGAATAAAATCATTTTTTTCGAGGGTGAGGTACACGTAAGCCTTCAACTGCATCTTTTCGTCGGACGATGCTTCGGCGGGGTACCACATACTCAATTGTATGGGCACCGCCCGCTCTCCTTCAATTTTTTTCCCTTCGAAATTAGTCCGGGGTCTGACATTTCTCCCGTAGTCATATTTGTTGAACACCTGGTAACCGACACTGTGTTGTCCGTCGGGCAGCGTAAGCCAGTTGGTCGCTTGCCCCCACGTGTTTTGCAGCGGCAATAGCGCGAAAGACAAACTTACGGCCATCAAAGTGAACCTCGTTAACCTCATGGATGATTTAACATTTTAATCCGCACTTAAGATAAGGGCTGAATGGATGGCTGGATTAACCGTGAAAGGGGGATTTATCAATTTAAACCCAGGCGTCAATTCTCCCACTCAAAATGAAAACTTTCTGAATACCTATGATTGTTGGTAATGAGCGCCTCGCATTGTGCTACGACCTCCGGATGTTGGTCGGCCAGATTATGTTCTTCTGCGATGTCGGAGGCGAGATCAAATAGCATCTTTATTTCTTCTCCTGGTTGATGGACGTTCAGTTTGATAAATTTCCAGTCACCCATTCGTATCGCTTGTTTGCCCTTCTGTTCATAAAACTCCCAGTAGAGAAACCCGTGTTTTTGTTGTTCCCCTTTGCCAAGAAGAGCAGGGAGGAAAGATATGCCATCTGTTGTTGGCGATTTCGCGCCAGTGAGCTCTGCCAGCGTTGGCATGACATCCCAGAACGCAAGTGGTTCATTGCTTGTCGATCCTGGTTTAATATGATCCGGCCATGCGGCAATGAAGGGCACCCTGATGCCGCCTTCGAACATATCGCGCTTAAGCCCGCGCAATGGTCCATTGCTGTCGAAGAAGCGGTGATCAGCGCCACCCTCATCATGTGGCCCGTTGTCGCTGGTGAAGATGATCAGTGTATTGTTGCGTATGCCCGCCTGATCTAGTTGTGTGATGATCTGCCCGACACATTTATCGAGGTAGGTGATCATAGCTGCATGTTCCTTTTGAGGCGTTGGCCAGTGTTCGCCGGTATAGGCCCCTGCGTCAGCGATTTCCATACCGGATCGATCGAATTGCTTCGCTTCGTTGTTGGCATGAGGAAGTGTGAGCGCCAGGTAGAGGAAGAATTTGTTTGCTTTCTCACGTTCGATGAATGTCATGGCCTTTTCAATGAGCTTGTCCTGTGCGTATACTTTTCGTTCGGTGGCAACTCCCGCAATTTTGTTCGCACCAGGCACTAATGTTACTTTGTTCGGTAGATGATCTTTTGTTTCATTTTCCCACAGGAAGGATGGATAATGATTGTGTGCATGAACCTGGTCGAGGTATCCGTAAAAGTAATCGAAGCCTTTTTTAAGCGGTGTGCCTGGACTTCCCGTGGTTCCAAGTCCCCATTTACCAACAAGGCCCGTGGTGTACCCTTTCGTTTTCATGATTTCTGCAATCGTAACGTCATCTTTATTCAAGGATGCGGTTGCTAGGTTACCCCTTACTGTTGTGTGCCCTGTGTGTTGTCCCGTCATTAACGAACTGCGTGACGGTGCGCAAACTGTGCTGCCTGCATAAAACTGGGTGAACTTCATTCCTGATCTGGCCAACTGATCGATGTTCGGTGTGCGGATCTTCTTTTGACCATAAGGCTGCGTGTCGCCGTAGCCGAGGTCATCCGCGAGAATGAAAATAACGTTTGGCGATTGTTGCGCTTCCGCACGATTCGTTTCAATGCACCATATAACTACAACAATCATAAAGTTTCTCAGGTAGTTGGACATTGCTGGTCGTTTTGAATTTTGTTTTCGCGAAATGTTCCGGCGGCGCTGTCTTCCGGAAATGTTTTTTCGGCGTTGCAGCGATCGGAAGCATCTCAATTTCATGGAAAAAATTTCTTAAAACCAGTTTTGCATGATTTGAAATTCATTTAACCATGAACTCGAGCCCGGAAACAAAGGGCCAGTCACCACAACAGGTCATTTTTCTGGTTCGTGATTCATGAGGGAAAATGTACCTTTCGACTATGCGTGTTCCATTTCGTTTTTTTAGTCCTATAGTTCTTGTCATTTTTTTTGGTTGTGAGTCCAAATCTCCAACAGGAGGTTCAGCCACATCGGAACCAAAAACATTTACCAACCCATTGTTGCCTGCGGGTCCGGATCCGTGGGTAACCTATTACAACGGCATGTACTACGTTACCCACAGTACCGGCAACAACCTGAAGTTGTACCGGACACGCGAGATGAGTGAACTGGCAACTGCAGAATCGAAGGTGGTGTGGACACCGCCCGCAACGGGAATGAACAGTAAAGAGATATGGGCGCCGGAGATCCATCGGGTAAATGAAAAGTGGTACTTCTATTACGCTGCCGACGATGGTAACAATCATAACCATCGCATGTGGGTCCTGGAGAACAGTGATGAAGATCCGTTTTCCGGCAATTGGATTGATAAAGGAAAGCTGGATCTGCCGGATGACAAGTGGGCGATTGATGGAACTATTTTCGAACACAAGGGAACGCTTTACTTCCTTTGGTCGGGATGGCAGGGAGATGAAAACGTACGGCAGGATATTTACATCACACGGATGATTAACCCATGGACCGCAGACACACAGCGCGTGCTTTTGTCGAAGCCGGAGTTGCCGTGGGAGATCAAAGGTGCATCCAAAGAACTTCCAACAGTGAACGAAGGGCCGCAGATGCTGAAGCATGGCGACAAATTATTTATTGTGTATTCTGCCAGCGGATGCTGGACGGATGATTACACCCTGGGAATGCTTGAAGCCAGTGCGATTGGAGATTACCTGCTGTTGCCAAATTTGTGGAAGAAATCTGACAGCCCGGTTTTCCGGAAATCTGCGGAAGCGCATGCGTTTGGTCCGGGACACAACTGTTTCTTTCAGTCACCGGATGGAACGGAAGATTGGATCATTTACCACGCAAATCCGGAAGCTGGGCAAGGTTGCAATGATTTTCGTTCGCCAAGGATGCAGCGTTTTACGTGGACAGAGGATGGCAGACCTTACTTTGGCGTACCTGTTAAAGTAGGAGAGAAATTGAACGCGCCTGCCGGAGAATAATGGTCTAAAGCAGGGGTCATTTTCCGCAGTTGCAGCCACCGAATTTTGTGGGTCGTTGAACACTTTCGCCAAATACGACTTCCCTGCGGTCGGTGTTGCGTACCGCGATGCGCAATGCATCGGTGGTCACCGACTGTGGTCTGGTACCCGCCGTTAGAACATAAACCAACCTTACGGAAATGTTTAATTTTGTACCAATGAAACAACTCGTATTTCTAATTTCATTTTCAACGTTATTCACATTCGCGTCGGCACAGGATCTGAAACCTACCGACAAACAACGAACCGGCATCACATCATTGATCGATCAATACTCTCTTGCTCGTGAAAACCGTGACACTGTTTTGTTAAAAAAGATCCTGACCAATGAAGTCGATCAATTAGTTTCTAACGGGGCATGGCGTGATGGTATCGCCTCATCTGTAAATGGAATGCTCGCCAGTTCGGCCAGCGCTCCCGGAACACGATCATTAACCGTCGACAAGCTCAGAATGTTAAGTTCGAGTTGCGCCATTGTTGATTGTCGCTACGAAATCAAAAACGAAGACGGAACAATGCGAAAGATGTGGAGCACGTTTCTTGTTGTCCTCGATAAGAAACAATGGAAGATCAGTGCGATCCGGAATATGTTGCCTGCCAAATAGTCTCTGGTCTCATGCGTTGAACTCGGACCAGGACTAGGACTACGACTAAGACTAAGACCGGGACTAAATCTTCACACTCTATCCGAAAGAACTTTCGGCTTCTTTTTCCTCAGGTACCTTACAACAAGATAGGCTACGGCCGATGCGATCAGTCCAATGTTCCATACATCGAATCCACGGAAGACTTCACCGTACAACGCATAATTCTCAACAAGCTGAAATAGCCAGAAGATCCCAAATGTTGCAACGATACCATTCATTTCCTGACGCAAAATCTTCCTCCAGTTGAATGAGCGGTGCGATGGTTGATAATGCCTGAACGATGGTATGAACGTAGGTGTCCGTTCAGTCCACGCTATATCATTCTCTGTGAACTTCGCGCTGATAAAGCTTTCTTCCGCATAGATGATCCTTTCGTAGTAAATCCAGAACAGCAGGACGAACACAGCAACAAACCACGCGTCGCAAGACAGCATAGCAGTGCCCAACGCCATGAAAAAATTACCCACGTACAGTGGATGCCGAACGATGGAGTAAATACCGGTCGAATTGACGACGTCGGCGATTTGGTTTTTAATATTTCTGCCCGATGTATTGTGGGGTGCAAACCCCAGCGTCCAGGAACGGATGCATTGACCTAGCAACACCACCCCGAGGCAGACCCATTGGTACCAACCGAGAAACACCGGCCAGTCTTCGCCAGGGTTACTCTTTATATGATAGTAGAACAGGATCAACGCAGGCGGGATCAAGACAACCGGCAATTCTCCTCGATATTTGAAGAGAAGGTCGCCGTGAACCTGCATTTGCTTACGAAGCAACATCAGCCAGAGCTTTTAGGTGTGGAACAATTGGCTGCAAATATAGAATTCCGGTGCTTTAGTCGAGCAATGGAAAGGATCATTTCGGATAAGGTTTGGCGGATTTATAGAAGTGTCACCCACAGTGGTCCGGTACCGGCCTCGGAAACATTGAGGCTGGTCACAAGACCGATGCATCGGTGCGCACCGACCGCGATCGGGTCCCCGCCATGAAGCAATAAGGCTGGTGACAAGACCAGGAGAGTTTGTTTTCCAATTGCGTAAATTGATTTTCCCGATTCAAGTATGAAGCAAATTTTTCCATTTTATCTGATCCTGATCATCTTTTCCTGCGACAGGAACGACCCTGAGCCAGGTATTGAGATCGCATTGAACGGCGATATGGAAACTGGAGCGACATTCCCTATGGGATGGAATTTTGCGCCAGGGCTTATAGCGGGACATTCGTCTTCATGGTCTACTGAACAAGCCAGTTCAGGCACACGTTCGTTGAGCATATCGACACCTGGCAACATTAACTCCATTGCCCTTTGGAGCCAATACTATGGCAACGCCGACAAGAATGTATCGGGAAAGGACCTTACCTTCTTAGTAAAAGTAAAAGGTAATAACCTGGCTGGCCTGGGAATTTCTATTGCCATGAGAGCAGACGCTGGTTCGGGAAACAAGTTTGTTACAACAGAAGGTGTTAAAGCTATTAAGGGAACTTTTGATTGGACGACTTACGCAGTGAACATTCCTTTGGTTCCAGAAGACGCAACCGGCGTATATTTATTCCTGATCTTTCTCCCGAACAGCACCGGGACTGTTTACTTTGATGATGCGAGCTTGACCTATAAATAGGCTGCCGGTCGCTTCTGTCACAGCTGGGGGGATAAAGAGTTCCAGTCTTTTCCATCATACCAGATCACATTTATTTATCTGGGAAATATTTTCCGCTTGGAGATGGTGGTTGACGCTTATAAAAAACCGTCCTTTTTCTCGTAGCTTTCCACCTGGTTCATATGGCGTACCGGATGATCCTGTTCTTCATCATTTTCTGGGCCACCTGAAGAAACAGCATGAACGATTAAACAATGTGCTACCACAAACAATCGAAAGCAACGGCCGGTGAATTGGAAAAATACTACGAAGCGGTTATGCGTTACGTGGATTATCAACCCAATTATTACGAGAACGCCTTCGACTTCAACACCGATCCTGTCTTAACTGCCGATCGACCCAAAGAATTGTTACCCTATGCATGGGGGTTTATCCCATGGTGGTGCAAAACATTGGAGGAAGGGCAAAGACTTCGACTTCAAACTTTGAATTGTATAAGTGAAGAAATGTTCACGAAGTCTTCTTTTCGCGACTCGGCCAATGAAGGGAAGCGCTGCCTGATACCCGCCACCGGTTTCTTCGAATGGCATTGGGATAATCCCGCAAAAGCAAAGAACAAAACACCCTTCGTCATCAAAGCGAAAGATCAGGACATCTTTAGTATCGCCGGCCTGTATTCCACCTGGCTTAATAAACAAACAAATGAAGAAGTATTGACGTACACTGTGTTGACAACCGTGAGCAATGCCGCGATGAGTTACGTGCATAATTCGAAACGACGTCAGCCCGTGATCATTAAAAAAGAATTTGAGAAAGATTGGCTCAATCCAAACCTTCCGGAAGCGGACATACTTGAATTGTGTAAGTCGATGCCGGAGGATTTCCTCACCTACTATTCAATAGGGAAGGGGATCAGCGGCAATAAGCTGACAACCGCGGAAAAGAATAACCCGGACATCGAGAAACCCGTTGAATACCCTGCCGGAGAGGTCGATGCTGCAACCGAGGCGTCAGGCAAAAATAAAAAATCGGGAGCAGGCCAGCAGTCTCTATTCTGATTTTTTTAATGTATCGTCAGAATATTATGATTATTTTTTTCGATACACCCAGATCGGAGAAGTATAGATCCCGTCTTTATCTCTTTGCGTGATCTCGAGATAATAATAGAACTCCTGGCCTTTAGGAATCGGATGCATAAAAGTCAATGTGTTTCCAATTTTGGTTGTCAACTCTTTCGCCGCCTTCTTACTACCAGGTTGACCGTACATCACCCGGATGAGTGGTGTCTTGTCGTTGGCATCCGGGTCGCTTACCGAGACACTAATGTGCGCATCCCCTTCCGTTTTAAACATGCTGCCCATCGGTTTGTCATTGATGATGAATGAAACCTCTGCATTCCAATCCGTCGATGCATAGAAGCGCATCTTCCTGTAGGCATCCATTATATTCTCCGGGGTAAGACGCTCCGCCATCACCACCGTGCGGGAGCTCGCCATGCGGCCGAAGGTCAGATAGTGATTGTCATGATCGATCGTTGGACCCAGGTGATAACCCGCCGCTAATAAAGCTTTGTAAAAGTTGAGATACTTAAGCGGTGCCGTGCCCTTATAGTCAATGTTCTTCGCGCTGTGAGGTCCGTTCATGATCGCCACGCCAACGATTGCCTTGTCGGCGACTTTGTTATACTGAGCATTGCAGATATCTTCGAAGTCCCCACTTTGAGGATGAGCGAGTGTTGCAAATGCACCAGGCACATTAATGATCTCTGTCCAAAGCGCATTGTAGTTTCCTTCTTCACAAAGTATATCACAATTGCCCTCGTCCCAACCCATCAATTCGTCGACACCATATATCAGGACATGACCGA
>WUUC01233892.1_pt1 | contig 14935 bp, 10 predicted proteins | sample 6278441 | NCBI WGS metagenome assembly WUUC01 (sample SAMN13675441, study PRJNA597444) | soil metagenome | isolation source: soil | place: USA: Washington | collected 2017-10
GCCGGGACCGGGCTGCACCTTGCTCAGCTCGACCAGCATGCATTGGTGTGCGGGGTTGCCCGCGCTCGGCACGGGGCACGCGGGGTTCGCGCCTGCGACGGGATCGCAGGTGAAGCTGAGCCGGCCGCTCGGCGCGACGTTCTGCACGCCCGCGGCAGGCATCGGGATGTCTGCCCACGGCGCGTTCTGCTTGTCCGCGATCGTCGAGCCCCAATCGGCCAAGCGAAAGCGCGCCTTGATCATGTTCGCGACGATGCTGAACGAGCCGTAACCGGGCGTCGCGAAAAACTCGTTCGATGCGGCGGCATCGATGTGATTGACGGGCGGCGGGTCCGCGCCGATCTGGTTCCAGTCGAGCGTGATGCCGCCGACGCACGGCGCGCCGCCGCTACCGACCTGCGCGTCCTCCCACAGCGTCGTGTTGACGGAGTTTTGATCCATCACGATCGCGCCTGCGACGGGCGTGACGGCGATCGGCCATTGATAGAGCGCGGTGATCGGCGGGCCGCCGCTCTGGTTGACGGTCATGCCGTGCCACGCGCGAAAGTCACCGGCGAGGCCGGCAGGCGCCATCTCGATGCGAAGGGTGACGACCCAGCGATAGAGGCCGCCCGCGGCCGCGGTGTACGTGACCTCGTCTTCGATCCAGATCGGCGGAGCCGCTGCGGTCCAACCACCCGAACCGCCCTCCGTCGCGCGGTTCCAATACTGCACCGTCGCCGGGGACGGACCTGCGCCGACGACCGCGCTCATGTTCACGTGCAAGAGGTGGTAGTTGGCGGACGCCGGTCCCGCCGCGGCCTCGCCGAAGCCGAACCACACGCTATCGCCCGCAGTGTTGCCGTTCGGGTCGACGAGCGCTTGCATCGTCACGAACAAGTGACCGCTGTGGTTCAGCGCGCGCACCGTGGCCTGCGTCGAGAAGCCGACGTTCGGCGCGTCGTAGCGGCGAGAGCCTGCCCAGCGCGGGTCGTCGACTTCGGGCCGCGTGACGCCCGACATCGGCATCGGGTCGACCCACTGCGGCGGGCCGTTCAAGTACGGCACGCCCACGGCCTCCGGGATGCAGCCCGCTTGCGCGTGTGCGCGGGGCGCGACGGTGGCGAGCAGCGATGCGAAGAGCAGAAGTGCAAGAGCGAAGAAACACGAACACGAACGCGACATGAGCCGACCTGATTTTTCTTACAGCGAGTTTCGTACTTCGACAAAGAACAGATAGTCCGTATCGGGCAGCGCGGATCCGCCCGCGGTGAACGGGTCTGGGAGCTGCGCATCGTAGTCGTGCGCGACGTAATACGCATCGCCAAGCGCGGCCGTCGTGAAGCGCGCGTAGGCGGGCGCATCGCCGCTGTAGACGGCAGCGATCCAGTAGTTGCCCGCGTTGATCGCGGGCACCGCCATGTTCAAGTTGATGTACAGCGTGCCCGTCGCGTCGAGCACGCGGTTGCTCGAGCGCGCCACGATCGCGCCGGGCACGCCGCCGTTGTCCCGGTACAGCGCCATGCGCACGCTCACGTTGTTGGGCGCGGCCATCGCGTGCAGGCCGAAGCGCTCGATCGTGACGCGGCGGTCGAGCGTCACCGGGATCGCGAACAGGTAGTCGACGCTGACGCTCGAGCTCGCCGTGTTCGTGTTGTTGTAGCCGCGGTTGTAGGCGTTGTTGCCCGCGCAGCGATTGCTCGTGCACAACTCGGCCGGGTAGTCGCAGTCATCGCCCATCGAATAGAAGCCGTCGTCGCCGCACTCGAGCACGTGGCTCGTGCTGGGCGCAGCGTTCTCGCAGCTCGCGCTGCCGGGCTCACACTCGCCGCCGCAGGCGTTCGTCGCGTCGATGCAGACGAAGGGGCACGTCTCGTGCAGCGCGTACTCGCCTTGGTCGTTGCAGCGGTTGCGCTCGTCGATGGCATCCGGGTCGCAAAGGAACGCGCCCGGCCGGCAGTTGCCGCCGCACGCGCCAGTCGCGTCGACGCACACGAAGCCGCAGGTCTCGCTGCCGCTCCACGCGTAGTCACCGCCGCAGATCTCGCGCACCGTGTTGCTGCCCGAAGCGCAGCGATCGTCGCCGGGCGTGCACTCGCCCGCGCAGCGGCCGCTGCCGTCGTCGCAATAGAAGGGACAGGCCGTCGTGGCTTCCCACATGAAGTCGTCGTTGCACTCTTCGCGCAGCGTCGAGCTGCCTTCGGTGCAGCGGAACGTGCCCGGCGCGCACTCGCCCACGCATCGGTCGGCAGCGCAGTCGAACTCGCAATCGATGCCGTCGATCCAATCGCCATCGGCGTCGCACAGCTCGGTGTCGCCGCCCGAGCACTGCTCGTCGCCAGGCAAGCACTCGCCGATGCACGCGCCCGCCTTGCAGACGTAGTCGCATTCGTCCGACACCTCGTAGGCGCCTGCATTGGTGCACGTGAGCACGTTGCTCTCGTCGCAGCGCCTGTCGCCGGTCTCGCAGCGGTCGACGCAGGCCTCGACCGTGCACACGCGCGGGCACGTCTCGATGTCCTGCCAGACGCCGTCGCTGTCGCACGTCTGGCGCTTGTCGCCCGTACAGCGGCGATCGCCGGGCACGCACTCGCCGGCGCACTCGTCCTCGATGCACACGTAAGGGCACGGCGCGCCCTCGTCCCAGCGCCTGTCGGAGCGGCAGATGAAGAGGTCGCCAGACTCGCAGCGCTTGTCGGTGGGCTCGCAGCCGTCGTCGACCATCGCGTCGGCGCCCGCGTCGTTGCCACCAGTGCCGCCAACAACGCCGCTGCCGCCTGCGCCGCTCGTCCCGCCTGCGCCGCCTGCGTCACCGGGATCGACAACGCTACCGTCGAGCAAGCTCGCGATGCCTTCACCATCGAGCCGCACCCCGCGGCACGCACCCTCGATGCAGTGCTGCGCCGGCAAGCAGTCGCTCGGTTCGGCGCAGCGAGTGCGACACGCCTCATCCATACACCGCGTGCCGCTCGGGCACTGCGCGCTGGTCTCGCAGCTGCTGTCGCTCGGCAGGATGCACACGGCGGTCTCTTCGGCGCGCAGGCAGGCTTGTTCCGCCGCGCAGTCGCGGTCTTGCGCGCACGGCGGGCTGCACACGCGAAAGATGCACAGCTCGTCGTCCGGGCAATCGGACTCGAGCACGCAGCTCTGACGTTCCGTTCGCGCACCGACCGAGTCGTCGAGCGTGGCTTCTTCGATGCCCAGCACGCCGCTGCAGCCCGCGAGCAGCGCCAAGATGAACACCTTCCCTGCGCGGCGCGTGGCCATGCTCAGAACGCTCCCTTCACGCTCGCGCCGATGAGCTCGTCGCCGAGCAGCGCTTGCAGCGTAGGGCCTGCGCGCTCTTCGTCGTTCGGCGCGCCGGTCGCGAACAGGACCACACCCGCGGCGACCAACACGCCGCCGCCGATCAACGCGACCGTCGCCACATCGCCGTGCGCCATCGCATCTTGCCGATCCGATAGGCCCGCCGCATTGCACGCATTGCCTTCGCAATTGGCTTGCGAGGCGTCGTTGGCGTCGACGGCGAGCAGCGAGAACACGCCCGCGACACCGAGCGCGACGACGCCCGCTGCGCCGAGCGAAAGACCGATCACCCGTTGCGTCCCGAGCGCCTCGAAGAAGCCCGGCTCTTCGGCGGCCCCGTCCGTTGCGGCTTGCGGTGCGTCGCTCAGCGGCGCGAGCGTGATCGTGTACGTCGCGCCATCCGCAGGCACGAGCACCTCGAGCGTCGCAGCGCGCTTACCGGGCGCGCTCGCTCGCACCACGTGCTTACCGGGATCGATCGGCAGCGCCGCGCCCCACTGCGCCGGCCCCATCACCGCCGCGGTCTCGGCATCGGTGCGCTCGACGCGCAGGCCCACGGTGCGCACGTCTTGCGGCACGATCACCATGAGCTTGGACAGCCTGCGCTCGAGCTGCGCCGCGCGTTCGCGCGCCACCTGCTCGCGCGCGCGCTCGGCTGTGCGATTGGCGAGCGCAGCGGCCTCCAAGAACAGCGACCACGCGCTCGCGGTGCGCCCGATCGCCTCGTAGCAAGCCGCCAAGTTGAGCTGGGTGCCGACGCCGGGGTCGAGCCGCTGGCTCTCTTCGAGCTTGGGGCAGGCTTCGGCGTGCGCGCCTTGCGCCATCAGCTTGCGCGCTTCATCGAACAGCGCCTGCGCGGCTGCGGCTTGCTGCGGTGTCGTCTCAGCCGACGCTTCGGCCGTGAACACCAAGAGCGCGATCATCGCGCTGGCCCAACTCCCGCGTGTCCCCTTCAGCATCGAGAGACGTTAGGCCGATGTCACGTCCGCGCGTGTGGCGAGTGTCACGCGCATGCGTGACGCCGGACAGTTGAGCGATGTTTGGGGGCGCGTACATGCTCGCCTTGTGAGCTGCCTCTCGTCGCGCGGCTCATTGCGCGCGCACGACACCCTTGTCGAGGTGCACGCTGCCTTCGGCGCACCGCGAGCGCTCCTTGGTCGACCACACGCGACGTTCGAGCGCCGCAGCTTCGAGCTCGGTCTCGGTCGCTGCAACGATGCGCGCGCTCGCCTCGGCCAGCTCGAGCGTCAGCACGCGATGGTGCGCCTCGAAGCTCTTGCCCGTGCTGTCGCGGCCCCACACGCCTTGCCGCACGTACAGCGTCGTGCCGCGGAGCTCGGTCGGCTCGCCGGGGATGCTGATGCGATCGCCGAAGCGCGGGTTGCGCGGATCGCGCAGATCGACGTGGCGCAGGTAGTAGTGCGCTTCGGGCAGCGCGGCGCTGCCACCGACCTTGTCCAAGCGAAACGCGTAGAAGAGCCGGCCCGCGTCGTGCAGCACGCCGACGGCGAATTCGGGCTCGGGCGTCAGGATCGTCGGCAGCCACGCAGGCCGACTGGGGTCGTGCAGGTCAAGCACGCGCAGCTCGATGCGGCTGCCGATCGGCTGCCCGGCGGGCTTACCGTAGCGATGCGCGGTGCGCGCGAAGACCAAGCCGTTGTCGATGGCGAACGACGGCTGCGCGTCGAGCGGGCGGTGCGCAGTGCACAAGTCGTCGCTCTTGATCGAGGCGACGCGCTGCACGTCATCGACCGCGCGCGCGTCGAAGATCTCGATCCGGCACGGCTGCCGCCACGACTTGCCCGCGATGTCATGGACGAGGTCCTGCGCCGTCGCGATGAGGATGCGGCCGACGTGGTCGAGCCGCGCTCGACCCGAGATCGGAAACGTCGCGGTCGGTGTCGACTCCTGCGGATGAGCCTTCGCCGCGACGAATTCGAGCTGCGCGGTGAGAAGCTCGCCCCGCGCGTCGACGCGCAGCTCGGGCGCAGGCCAGCGCACACGCGCGAGCGCACAGCCCATGCCTGGCGCGCGCGGCTCGAGCAGCTCGGCTTCGGTATAGCGAGGCCAGAGATCGATGAAGCGCGCAGCCGCGCCGTCTTTCGCGCCGAACAGCAAGCCGTGCTCGGTGCGCTGCACGAGCGTGCCGTCTTCGAGCCGCGCGCGCAGCCGGCCGTCGAGCCGCGGGCCAAGCTCGAGCTGCCCCTTTTCGTGGATCACGACCGGCTGCGTGCCGTCGTGGAAGACGCCGTTTTCATCCAGCTCGGAGAACGGGACCGAGAGCTCGCGCGCCGCGCTGAACACGCTGTGTCGAGGGACGAACGCGTTGTCGTAGGCTGGCAGGGGCAGCTCGCGCACCGCCGATTGCGCGAGCTCCACGCGAAAGGCGTACAGCGGCTCGAGCCCCGGAAGCGCATACGTAGAGGTGTGCAGGAAGCTCGTTTCGTAGGGCGCGACGCCCGCCAGCAGCGCGCGGTCGGGCGACACGAAGAAGTGTTGACCGGTCAACTCCTGCGAGCGGATGGCGCAGCTCTCGAGCTCGACCAAGAGCCCGTGCGACCGCGTGCTGTTCGACACAGAGTGGTCGTTCGAGATCAGCAGCGCGCGCGAGTCGAAGAAGAGCGTTTGAGCGATCAGAGGTGGCGAATAGATACCGCCGCCCTCGCTCGGAGTGCCGTGCGAGATCTGCTCGCACTGGGCGAGCGTATCGACCGCGCCGCGCGCGCCGACGCGAATGCGCTGGACGTGGTGCGTGTCGGTGCGCCGTTCGAGCTCGCCGAATACGGAGGAACGAAACGCGATGTCGATCGGCGCCGAGCGCGGCGCATCGGCCGGCGCGGCGAAACCGTGCACTTGCAAGCCCATGGCGATCGGCTCGGACAGCGCATCGCCTACGCCGCGCGCGTCGAGATCGAAGAAGCGCGCGTGAATCGGTGTATCGCCTTCGTTCGCGGGCGAGGTCTGCACCATCAGCCAATCGCCGCTGCGCAGCACGCGCAACGCGGGCTTTGCGATCGCCGCTTCGAACGCGGGCACGAGCGCACCAAGCGGCGCGTCGCGGAGCTCGAGGACACGCGCGAGCGTAGTGGCCGGCTGCTCGCACGTCGCATCCGGCGCGTCCGCGATCACCACGACGCGCAGTCCGCCGCGCGCCGAGCGTTGCGTGTACACGCCCCGCGCGTAGCCGCTCTGCACGTGCTCGCTCACGAGGCGCGGCGCCGAGCCGCGCTCAACCGCCAGCCAGCGCACCACGTACTCCTTTTGCGCGTTCGTCACGACCAACACGCGATCGCCGAACGCGCGGACGTCGAGCAGCCATCCGGGCAGCTCGAAAGCGCTCGATACTTGCGCGCCCGGCGCGGCGTCCGCATCGACGACGCGCAGACCGCGTGCGCCATCCGCCACGACGAAGCGGCCATCGCCGAGGGGCGCATCGAAGATCGCGTCAAGCCCTGCGGAAAACGGCGCCGACCGCGGAACGTGCTGCTCGGTCGTCGACGTCGGGTCAGCAACGACCTCGACGGACGGCCAGCTCGGCGAGCATTCCGACGTCCTTGGCATGCCGCCGAGCACCCAACGCGGCAGCATCAGAGCAGACACGTAGTCGCCGCTCGCGGGCAACGCGAGCAGTGCTTCGTCGTCCAAGGGTTTGCTGTGCTCGACGGCCGGCGCCGGTCGAGCGCACGCAGCGAGCAACACCGCGAGAGCGCCGAGGAGGTAAGCCATAAGGGTTCGACAGCCTAGCGGCACCTGCGTTCGCCGCGCAGCGGCTCTATGAATAGCGCCGACCCGAGCATGCCGGAATTTCTTCAGCCGCTAGGCGCTACATCCGCAGCAGCGGGCGACCGATGTCGAGCACAGGCCAGGGGATCGCCGCGCACGTAAGCACGAGCCACAGCAGCTGCGCGACCAACACGCTGCGGTAGCGCGCACGCCCTTGTCGCTTGCGGCTCTTGCCGCGGCCGATGTGCGCGGCCGCGATCGCGAGCAACATGGTGACGATGTGCTCGACGCCGAAAAACCTGAGCTGGGCGTTCTTCATCGCACCGCCGAAGTCAGCAAAGGCGGCCGCGCTGATCGGGCTCAGCCACAGGTACAGCAGAAGGCCGAGCAGCATCTGCAGGTCGAGCGCGCTGAGAAACCCTTTGTGCAGCCGCTCGTCGCGCTCCGACCACTCGGCGCTCGCGCGAAAGCCCGCGATGGCCGCGCCGAGCAGCAAGAGCCCGAGGCCGAGCACGGCATAGCGCAGCCAGGAGTGCGCAAAGAGCACGAACGGGTAGAGAGATACCTCGGACATGTCGGGTGCGTCGCGCGTAGGTCCCTTCCATTACGCGCGCAAGTTGGCAAGGGCTAGCGGCGGAGCACGAAGGTCATCTCGACGCATTCCGGCGTTGCCATGGCAGCTCGCGAGCTCGCATGCGTCGTTCGTCGCGAGCGACGTCGTCAGCATCGTGCACGCTGCGTCGGTCTCGATCGTCGGCGCCTCGGGGTTGGGCGCGTGGATGCACGGCAGCGTCCAGACGCAGTGCGTCGAGATCGAGAGCATCACGTTCGTGCTCGTCGTGCCGGCCACCGTGAACGCCATCGTGCCCGAGGCATCCGCCGCAGTCTCTCGCGCGTGCACAAAGCAATAAGGCCTCCCGCACGCCATGCGTGCGAAAGGCCCTAAAGCTTTCGAATTCAGCGCTGATGGATCAGCGCCGGTTGGGCTCAGCGACGGTTACGACCGCCGCCGCCGCCGCCGCCACCACCGTAGCCGCCGCCGCCACCGCCGCCGCCGCCGAAGCCGCGACCACCGCCGCCGCCGCCACCGCCGCCGCCTTGGCGCTCTTCCGCCTCGGTCACGCGGAGATCACGGCCATGCAGGTTGCGCCCGTTCATCTCGGCGATGGCTTTGCGGGCGCCTTCTTCGCTGCTCATGCTGACGAACGCGAAGCCGCGCGAGCGACCCGTCTCGCGATCGAGGATCAACTTCACCTCGGTGACGGTGTCGATCTCGTTGAACGCGTCCTGGACCTCGATCTCGGTGGTCTGGAACGCCAAATTGCCGACGTAAAGGCGATTACCCATGATGTCTCTCTCTCTCTTCACTGCTGGCTGGCGCGCTCTTTTAGGGCTGCGCTCGCCTTGTTAACGGATGTTCTGCGTTGGTCGCCGGTAACGACTTGTCCGCGATTCCGTCGAGGAAAGAGGAAAGAGCCGAGTAGCCAGTAACGTTCGCTGCGAGGGTCAGATAGCACGCGAAAACCACCGAGGCAAATCGCGGGCTTAGGCATCGTTCGTGCCGCTGACGAGCATTTAACTCCCAGTTTGATAAGCTACCCGTTCGAACCTCGAGCACATCGCGTCAGGAGCTCAGCCTTGGACAACGTTTTTCTCTATCAACACGCCTTGCGTACGGAGTGGGGCTACGGCGCGGTGACCGGCACGGCAGACGATCGGACCACGTTCAAGTTCGACGACGGCGCGACGCGAACGATCACACGCGGCCACATCCACCTCATGGTGCAGGTCGAGCTCGAAGAGCCAGAAAACAGCGAAGTCCGCAAGCGCATCGCCCGCGCCGCGAAGGCCAGCTCGCCCGCCAACGAGCGCAAGCGCGCCACCAAGAAGAAGGTCAAGGCCGCCGCGGCAGCCGTGGCCGTAGCTGAGCCGGCCGAGCCGGGCTGAGCTCGCTCGCAGAGCGTTCGCGCGCGCGAGATCAGCAATGGTCCGCGCAGCGCAACGCCACGCGCATGAGCTGCTGAAAGCGGCCTTCGCCCATCGGGTGTATCCCGGCCTTGGCGTTGTGCACGTAGGCAAAGCTCAGCGCGCGCTGGGTATCGGCGAAGGCGCCGTTGCCGCGGTAGCCACAGTGGCCGAACGCGCCCGGCACGAACCGACCGCCGAGCTGGATGCCGTGGTAGCCGAGGCGCCACTGCGGCGACAGGCCCATCACGCAGTCGATGCCTTGGCACTGCACCTCTTGCAGCGCGGTGACCGTCGCGGGTGAGAGCACGCGCACGCCGTCGAGCTGGCCACCCTGCGCGAGCATCGCGTAGACGCGCGCGAGCGAGCGCGCGGTGAAGAGCCCGGTCGAAGACAAGATGCACGCGCGCCGCAAGCGCGGGTCGTTCCACGACATCGCGCTCGAGACCGGCAGCACCATCGCTTTGCGCACGTCGTCGAGGCTCACGCGACCGCGGCTGAGCGCGTGCACCGCCGGCGCTGCGAAGCCGAGCGCGTGATGGCCGATCGTCATCAGCTCGCGCGCCGACTTGTGATCCGCGCAGCGCAACAGCTCGGGCTCCGGCGCGCCGAAGTACGCGCCATCGAGCTGCAGCGGCACCACGAGCCGCTCGTGGAGCAGGGCAGCGACGGATTTCTTGCCGACGCGCTGCAAGAGCTCGCCGAGCACCCAGCTGTACGAGATGCCGTGATAGCCCGAGCCGTCCTCGGGCAACGGCGCGGGCTTCGCGCGCGCGACATTGCGCGCCATCGCTTCGAAGCCGAGCACCTGCCAGAAGTCGTCGATCATGTCGCCGAGGCGGTGCAGGCCCGCGCGGTGTGAGAGCAGCTGGCGGATCGTGATCCGTTCTTTGCCGTTGTCTGCGAACTCGGGCCAGTGCTGCGCGACGCGGTCGTCGTAGCGCGCGAGCCCCGCGTCGACGAGCGTGTGGAAGAGCGTGGATGCGACACCCTTGCCGGTCGAGAACGCCATCACCAACGTGTCGTTGCGCCATGCGTTGCCGCGCGCGTCGCGGCTGCCGCCGTACGCATCCACGACCGCGCGCCCGTGCTGGTACACGCAAACCGCGCCGCCGGTGTCGCGCGAGGCGCGCAGCTGGCGCGCGAGCTCGTCCGCGACGGGCGCGAACGCGGAGTCGACGTGACCCTCGATCGCATGTGCCTTGCGCGTGAAGAGCACGGCGCGGTTCTAGCTCAAACCGGTACGTGCATGTGCATCAAGAACGAGAGCGCGATCACGAGCCCCACGAATTCGTAGAGCGTGCGGCGATCCGACTCGGGCGCGGGCGGCGTCGCGAACGCGCGGTACGCGGCGACGAGCGCGATCACGATCAAGAGGCCTTCCTGCGTCATCATCCACGCGCCGATCAGCGCGCACACCACGTAGATGCGCTCGCGCTTACCGAGCGCGTGAAAGCCGCGCGCGCCGTCGAGGCTCCACACGGGCAACAGGTTGAACAGGTTCAAGTACGCGCCGCTCTTGGCGAGGGCGCCCCAGATCGGTTCGCCGGTCGCCATGTAGACGACCAAGCAGAAGAGCGCGGCGAAGAGGCCCCAGATCGGACCGGCCAGGCCCACGCGCGCGTCCTCCGCCGGGCTCGACGGATATTGATGCATGCGCACGTACGCGCCCAACCCCGGGATGAACATCGGGGCCGAAGCCGCGATGCCGTGCTTTCGCAGCGCAGCGACGTGCCCCATCTCGTGCACGTACATGCTGATCACGAAGCCGACCGCGAACTTCCAACCCCACAGCGTGAAGTACACGCCCATCGCGAACAGCATCGAGAGCAGCGTCTGGGCCTTGGTCAGGCCGAGCAGCAGGAACTTGAGCTTGGTCACCGCGAAGAGCGCGACCGCTTTGAACTTCCACAGGATGAGGCCCGCGGCCGTGAGCCCGCCGAGGCTCGCCTTCCAGCCTGAGCCCTTCGCGGCCTGTGGCGCAGCTGCCTCGTGCGCGCCGCTCGCCGCGAGCTGCTTGAGCTTCTCGGTAATCGCTCCGTGCTGGCGCGACTGCGGTGGGAGGAGATCGAGCGCCTTGCGCCATGCGCTCAGCTCGCCCGGCACGTCGCGCGCGCTCGCCGCCGCTTGCGCCTCTTGCGCGAGGCGCTGCAGCGCTTCGGTGTGCACGAGCTTCTGGCAAGTCGGGCAGACCAGCGCGCCTTGCGGAAAGAGCGCGCTGCACGAGGCGCATGTTTGACCTGCTGTTGCGAGTTTCACTGAGAGCTCAGATCGCGGGGGCGCCGAAGGGTTGCGCTGCGGGATCGGCGCCGAGCGTGAACGGCCCCTGCACCATCACCGCTGGCGGCGCGCTCAGCTTCCACGCTTCGTAGATGCCGATGCCCAAGATGATGAGGCCCATGATGTTCTCGAAGCTCGCGATCATGAGGAACGGCAAGACGAGCGAGAAGATGGCGGCGACCACCACCGAGCCGTCTTCGGAGCCCTCGAGCACTTGCGGCACGTATGTCGCGGTGATCGACATGTAGGTGAGGATGATCGCGAGCGCGCGGTAGCGCTTCTTCGCCTCGAAGCCGGCGCCGGCGCGCACGGCCTTGCCGACCGCGATGCCGACGACGATCGAGATCAGGCCGAGCTCCCAGCCGGTGATGGCTCCGATGCCGTAATAGAGCAGCGCGCCGAGCGCAGCCGCAGCGCTGCCGAACAAGAACGCGCGGAAGAACGAGCCGGGCTTGCGATGCTCCTCGGTCAAGCGCGCGTGGCACGCAGGGCACATGTGCGCCGCATTCCAGCTGTAGTACGTCGACTCGATCGCGCCCGCGCAGTGGGCGCAGGCCATCTGCGCGTTGTCGGGCGCGACCTCAGCGTGCTCGAAGTTGAGAGGATCCGAAGGGGCCGGCTCGTTCATGACGGCTCAGCGTATCAGCTCGCTTTGCCGGGCGCGCCGCGTGTCACGCCGCGCTGTGTTTTGCAGGGTGATGTGCTGCGCACCCTCGCGGATGCGCGGCGCGCTGACGGCGCTTACCGCGCGCGCAGGTTGTACGTGTCGCTGTCGAAGCGATGGATGCCGTAGGGCCCGGCGGCCATCAGGATCTCGCCCCGGTCGAGCAAGAGCTTGCCCTGCCAGTAGCCTTCGCTCGCGAAATACGCCTGCGCGACCGGCGCTGCCGGGTCTTCGACGTTCACGACCAGCACGCCGCCCGAGACGTTGAACAGCGCCTTGCCGTCCTTGGCCGTGGCGAAGCTCGCCCAGTTGTCGATCTCGGTCGCGCCTGCGACTGCAAGGTCGCCTTCGTTCAGGATGCTGAGCGTGTGCGGCTCCTGGTTGCCGTTGTTCACGTAGCTCCACACCGGGTCGTGGCTGACGAGCACGTGGCCGGCGCCGTCGACACTGACGTTCTGCACCATGCGTTGATCGAACAAGCGCTGCGCGCGCAGCCGCGCAAGGCCACCGTCGAGCTCGAGGCGCGCGATCAACGTCTCGGCGTCGAAGTCGTCCCACACGATGTCGCGCGTGAAGATCGAGCTGCCGTCGACCGCGATCACGTCACCCGGCACGTTGATGCCTGCGCCGAAGGAAGGCGCGCTCGGGTTGCTCACGTCGAGCTTGCGCACGAAGCGCTTCACGTACGGGCGCGGATCGTCTTCGACGTCGAGCGGTTGCTGGTAGCTGAAGTACACGGTCGTGCCGTCGATGATCGCGAGCGTGCCTTCGTCCGCGTCAGGCGTCTCGACCGTCGCCGCGAGCAGAGGCGCATCCGGGTTCTCGAGGCTCAACACCTCGAACGAGTAGTGCGTCCACGAGCGGTACTGCTCCTGGATGGAGCAATTCTCGGTGACTGCAGCGTCGGGCGCGAGCTCGCAGCTCGTGCCATCGCCGTCGCACTCGTAGATGTCGCCCGTGCACCATGCCTCGGTCTCGTCGAGCGGGCGCGTGCACTGGATGCTGCCCGTGATGTACGAGCCCTCGCAGCCTTCGTTCGTCGCGCGCTCGCAGCCGCCGTTGTTGGGGTACGAGTAGCAGTACTCGGCTTGGCCGGTGGTCTCGTACTTGTGGTGCGTCTCGGGGAAGACGATCGCCTTGCCCGCGACGAGCTGCGACGGGCCACCGCCGCCGTAGTAGCGCCCACCGCAATCGAAGCAGTCAGCGGCGAAGCCAATGTCGGTGAGCCCGTAGTAATAGCCGCCGGCGTAGCTCGGGTAGATCTTGTCGGTGGTCAGCGTGCCGCGCGCGCGGGGCGCCGCCGGGTTGCTCAGGTCGAACACCTCGATCGTCGTGTCGTAGACCGGCTGCTCCGCCTTCTCCGGCTGCGTAGCGGAGTAGACCGAGGAGATACTCACGAGCAGCTCACCGACCTGGACGATCTGCGCGCCCGAGGGCACCTCGAACGAAGCCACCGCCGCGTCGACGTCGATGTCGCCGCTGCGCGGCACGATCTCGACGCGGCCCTTCGGCAGGTGACCGCTCGGGTTGTAGTAGTAGTAGCCGCGGTCGCGCACGCGCGCGACGAACTCATCGGAGAGCGCGATGACCTGCGTGAAGCTCGGCGCGACGTCGACGCGGCCGAGCTCGGCCGGCGCGTCCGGATTCTCGAGATCGAACAGGCTCAGCTGCTCCTCGGAGAGGTTCGCGGCGACGCCGTCGCTCGGCAGAAACGAGCGGCGCACCGAGGAGCCGTGGTCCATCACGCCGCGGCGCGTGAGCGTGGTCGCCGAGTAGGTGAGCACCTGCACCGCCGCCGTGTACTCGTTCCAATCCGTATCCCAGCCCTGAAACGGCAAGAGGATGAGGCCGGTCTCTTCGGCGCCGTTCGGCGCGGCCACCGACACCGCACCCTCGAGCACGCTGAACGCGCGGTCGTCCCACTGCGCTTCCGAGCTCGACCAGCCGCTCAAGTCGATCTCGTCGCGATCGATCAAGGGGCTTGGGTTATCGATGTTCGAGATGTCGTAGAGGCTGACGGCGAGCTTGCGCGTGTTGGCCTCGTCGTTGGTGCCGATGCCGATCAAGCGGCTGTCGTCGAGCGTCGCGCGGAAGAAGTCGTTCCAACCGGAGACGATGAACTCGGCGTGCTCCTCGCACTGGCCCTGTGCGTCGACCGAGAACGCGTGGAACGGATCCTGCCGCAGGTAGGTGACGAAGAAGGCTTTCTCTTCGACGAAAAGCGTGGCGAACAGCTGCTGGCCATCGCCGAACGAGCAGTGATCGAGCGGCGTCGCGGTGTCGAGGCTCGAGACGTCGAACGTCTCGAGGTGATTGGTCTGCGTGCCGCTCCAGCTCGAGCCCGAGACGATGCGCAAGACGTCGCCCGTCACGTCCATGTTGAACTTGTTCTGGACGATGCCCATCGGCTGCACGTCGGCGCCGAGCACCATCGTGCCGTCGGGGTTCGAGATGTCGACGAGCGTGACGGTGCTGTGCTGCACGCCCGAGAGGCTGTCGTAGGAGTTGCTCGCGACCATCATCACGTCGGTCGTGGCTTGAATGTCTTGAACGTAGCCGCCGAGATCGAGGCTGCTCTGCGCGACCAGCTCCGCGCCGCTGACATCGAAGCTGCGTAGGATCGTGTGCACGCCGGACTGCGAGCCGTCGGTCCAGTCGCCGTACTCTTGCGCCGCGACGTACAGCGCCGCGCCATCGCCCTGCGTCAGGCGGCTGGTCTGGATGTTGCCATCGACGAAGTGCTCATCGAGCAGCTCGGGCTGCGCGCGGTTGCCGATATCGACGACCGCGACGAGGCCACCCTCTTCGACCTCGACCGAGACGTCGTCGCGCGTGCCGTAGTAGCCGCGCCAGTTGTTGAGCAAGACGACCGCGCGGTCGCCCACGACGTAGAGCTCGACGGGCGTGCCCGTGAGGTCCAAGCGGCCTTCGACGCGCGGCGCGTTCACGTTGCGCACGTCGAGGATCTGCAGGCCGCGGTAAGCGTTGAGGTTCAGGATTCGGCCGTCGCCGAGCACG
>WUUC01240085.1_pt1 | contig 14934 bp, 11 predicted proteins | sample 6278441 | NCBI WGS metagenome assembly WUUC01 (sample SAMN13675441, study PRJNA597444) | soil metagenome | isolation source: soil | place: USA: Washington | collected 2017-10
GCTCACGGCCATACTTGTTTGCTACAGCACGTCCGCCACGTCTTCCAATCTCTCTGTAGAATTCAGGGCCGTATTTTGCAGAAACTGCTTCGCCACCTTTATGGCCAATTTCCTGAAAATGTTCATGGTCATATTTATCTGCGACTGCTTGTCCGCCTTTATGACCTCGTTCTTGATGATTTTGATTACGTGAATATTTGCGAGCCATAATTCACCTCTTTTCTTATTATTTTTTAACCTCAAAATTGGATCATCCTTGATCCATTTCTATCATAAAACTTTATGTTAATATTTTGTCAAGATCTTATAAAAATAAAATTAAGCGAGCGAAAATTAAAAAGCAAAAAGGAATCTATTAACAAGGTAGACTGAAATTAAGCGGGCGAATTTTTTTGCAGATGGAAAGTCTTAGAAATGACTGCAAACTCTTAGGTTTGATTCAACTCCTTTTTGCTATTAAATCATCCTAAAATGCTGTAGATTCTTTGTATGAAACCTCAGCTGCACCAAAAAATTATTCTAACGATCAAAAGGCTTGGCATCCATGGAGAGGGGATAGGAGACCATGAGGGCTTTACAGTCTTTGTCAACGGAGCCCTCCCTGGAGAGACCGTCACTGCCTCCATTATTGAGGTCCGCAAGAACTTTGCTAGAGCAATGGTCGTTTCCTATAATAAAACATCACCTCACCGAATGACGCCGCCATGTCCGGTCTTTGGACAATGTGGAGGCTGCCAGTTGATGCATTTGGACTATCCTCAGCAGCTTGAAACCAAACGACAAAGAGTGGTTGATGCCTTGGAAAGGATAGGTAAGCTCTTCAACATACCTGTCTCTTCGTGTGTTCCTTCCCCGAATCCCTTGGCCTATCGCAATAAGATCCAGCTTCCAGCTATAATGGACCCGCTGTTGAGGATGGGTCTTTATGCATTCAACTCTCATGACATTGTCGAGATTGAGAAATGCTATATTCATTGCTCGTTAGGAGAACAGATCTTTGCTAAGGTTAAACAAATTTTAAAGGCCGAGCCTGATCCTGCTTTGCGATTTGTCATCATTAAAACGGCTGTCAATACTAACCAGGTCCTTGTCATCTTAGTGACGGAAGGAGAAGGCGCTCTCACCCTGCCTGCAATTGCTGAAAAAATCATGGAATCTGCACCTGAAATTAAAGGGGTCGTACAAAACATCCATTCTTCTTCTGGCAATACGGTCTTGGGCAAGACCTTCCGGACACTAGCAGGCCACTCATCAATTGTGGATAAAATCTGCGGGCTTCATTTTAAAGTCTCTCCGGCTTCTTTTTTTCAGGTCAATCCTGCCCAAGCAGAAAACATTTACCAAAAAGCGTTAGAATTGTGTGATTTAAAAGGGGAGGAGACTGTTCTCGATGCTTATTGCGGCGTTGCAACTCTCTCATTAATTCTCGCTTCTCACGCTAAACAGGTGATCGGTGTTGAATGTGTTGCTGATGCGATTGCCGATGCCCAAGATAACGCTAAGCGTAATCAGATTAAAAATGCTGTTTTTCATTGTGCGCAGGCTGAAAATTTCATCAGCACGCTCGCTTCAATTGATGTAGCTGTTCTCAATCCTCCCCGTAAGGGATGTGATCCTGTCTTTTTAGAGAAGCTGGCGCTTTTGAAGCCGCGCCGCATTATTTACATCTCGTGCGACCCAGCGACATTAGCACGCGATCTAGCCCTATTACAAAAATATACCATCAATGCAGTTCATCCTTTTGACATGTTTCCTCAAACGGTCCATGTTGAATCCATTGCTGAACTGACGCTTAATTACTTATCATGAAGATGCCGACAGCGATCAGGCAAAAGGCAAAGTACTTTTTAAGCTTGTCTGAGCTCATACGGTGCGACATACGAGCGCCGAATGGGGCTGAGAGAAAGGTTGTAACCGATAAGATAAAGAATGCAGGCAGATAGATAAATCCAATGGTATGTGGATAGACAGTCTCTCCGAGGCCAAAGATCAAATATGAGATCGCACCTCCAAGAGAAATAATAAATCCTGTGGCAACTGAAGAGGCTACTGCTCCCCGCATGGACATTTTAAATGCGACGAAAAGCGGCACCATCATGGTTCCTCCGCCGATACCTAAAACATTAGAAAGAGTGCTCACACCAAAACCCGCAAGATTTAATATCTGAGAACGGGGTGCAATTTGCTGTTCGACTTCTGGAAGCGCTCGATTGCGGTAGAAATAGAATCCCAAAGCAATAGCAAAGACTCCAAATATCAGTTTTAAAACAGATGTAGATAAAAGATAGCTGATAAAGGCTCCTGTGATACAGCCTAAAATAAGTCCGGGAAGCATTATCTTGACGAGCTTCCAATCAACAGCTTGCTCTTTATTATGAGAATAAGTAGCTGAGATCGCATTAAAGATCATTGCTGCCATTGAAGTTCCCATAGCTAGCTGCATCAAATCCACTGTAGGGAATTTCATTAGACTGAAAACTAAGAGTAGGCAGGGAACTGTGACAATACCTCCACTCATGCCAAGCAGGCCAGCTAGAAACCCAGCACTCATTCCAATGAAAGCATAAGCAAAAAGTGAAAGTACAAACATAGATCCTTCATACTTAAAGAGAGACAATGATGCAAGAAGTTCATTTTGTACGCAGTCTTGATATAGTTTTTTCACAAAGGCTTTGAGATTTTGGAGCTTTTCCTTTTATAAGAAATAAGACTTTTTTATTGCCGGATGCTTCTATTTCATCCTTAATGGATATTTTTAACTCTAACTTGAATTCACTCTTCAGAAGGCGAGAAAGAGCCTTATTTTAGATAGATTAATTATAGATATCCCCCTATAAATTTAAGCAACCCATTAGAACAATGACCTTAAAAGAAACCTATGAGATACCAGCTCAAGGCCTAACTAAATACCCTTCAGCAAGCTTAAGAGAATTATTCGATGTATCAGCTTCACTTATTCTTGCTCTTTTCTCCGGTAGTCTCATGGGGTTTTGTGATCGACTTTTTCTCTCACATTATTCTCTGGAGGCACTGGAAGGTTGTGTGAGCGCAAACTCTCTTATTGCTTTATTTCAGATCCCATCGATTTCCATTGCATCGATTGCCCAAGTCTTTGTTGGACGCTATAAAGGCCTTGGAGACAATTTCAGAATTGGCACCAGTGTTTGGCAAATGATCTGGTGGGCCCTGGCTTCTTTAATCATCATCTTGCCCTTAGGGTTGCTAATAGAGCCCATTTATTTTAAGGGGACTTCGGTTGCAACCGTCGCTAGTGCCTATTTTAGACCATTACTTATATTTAATTTCCTCTTTCCTTTAGGAGTAGCACTTGCCTCATTTTATATCGGTCAGGGACATACAAAAATTGTTTTTCTAATTACATTGATTTCACATCTTATCAATATCGCCCTCACTCCTTTGCTGATCTTCGGAGTTGAAGGGTTTTTCTCTCCAATGGGTATTCAAGGAGCTGCTATCGCTAATATCATTGCACAAATGATTTACTGTGCTGTTTTGCTTACTCTTTTTTTGCAGAAGAAACATAGAGAAACTTATGGAACAGCAAATTACTCTTACGATAAGACTTGCTTCTTTGAGGGAATAAGAATTGGGATCCCGAGTGCCTTGAGTAGAATGATTACACTGGCAACCTGGGCGGGAGCTACACAGATCATGCTTCGAAAAGGAGGAGATTACTTGCTGGTTCTTTCTGTAGGATCAAGCATTCATCTCTTGTTTACTTTTCTCAATGAAGGCATCGGACAAGGGATTGTTCCTATTGCCTCTTACCTAATGGGGAAGAAAGAGTGGTCTCAAATCTGGAAATTAATGCGGTCAGCCCTTCTTCTCTTGGGGTTCTTTTTAGTTTTCTTGTCTATTCCTTGCTTACTATGCCCTGAAATCACAATTTCGTTTTTCTTTACAGAGACTCCCAGCCCTCATCAACTTCATCTTCTCAAGATGACATGCTATTATTTATGGCTATATTTTATGACTTACGGCTTTGGCAAAATCGGCATGAGTTTTTTGGTTGCTGCACGGGACACTATCTTCTTGCTTCTTTTTAATCTTTCCACCTCTTGGTTAGTGACCTATATCTTTGTCTACTGCGTGATCCATCTTTTCAATTCTTCTCCTGATAAATTATGGCTCACCATGTCTATTACCAGCCTCATTGCCGGAATGGCGTACTTGTGGCGGCTGAGACAAGAGAAATGGAAAGTAAGCACCTTTGAAGGCCGACGCTAGAGCTCCAAGTTTTTGCCTTATCTGCAGGGACTCAGATCTTCCCTTGAGCAATGAAACATGCTGGAAAGCAAGTCTTCAAAATGCTTGCACTCATGAGGGCTTCCATTGCTGTAAAACCAAGTTTTAGTCTGGGGATTATATCCAAAGCTTGAATCTGCAATAAGACCATTTTCTTGTACCCAGGCGACGGCAAATTGGTCCTTCTGCTCTGATAAGCCTAATAAATAACTAAAAGGCTTTTGATCTAAGAGCAATATCTTTTTCTGAGAAACAAAATAAGAGCCTTTCCAAGCAGGATGATTAGTGAGCTGTTTCTCTTCATCCTTCTTTACGATTCGATGATTTTTCCGTGATGCTGATAATTTTTGACTCATAGGTCCTCCTTTGAGTATTGAATTTTTTTGAACTAGCTAAATTTAACGCATGGAACGATTGAGAGCTAAGATCTCGGGCAATATAAGCCCATTTGAAATCGACCTGCTCAGTTCTTTGGTATACTTCCTGTAAATATGATTTCCTTTTATAAGAATCCGTATCGTAAAAGATGGGGATAATAGGCATTTGTTCCATAAGAATTTTCTCGGCTAATGCTAAATATTCTAATCGATCTTTTGAATTTAATTCACTTGCAGCAGCATTTAAAAGATATTGAAAATCTACATTTTCCCATTTGGCAAAATTGACACTATTTGTTCTGTGTTTAAAGGCATCCAAAGTGTAATGAGGATCATTAATAGGAGAAAACCAACTCATTTCGCCAATTTGAAAATCGCCATAAGTCAGCTTAGAAAATAAAGTTGACCATTCACAGTTTTCTAAACGGCACTCAATTCCAAAAACTTCTTTCCATTGCCTAACAATCGCCTCAGCGACCTTTTTTCTAGCTTCTCGTGTCATATGAAGGAAAGTAAAAACCGGCAAATCCTCTTTTTTTAATTTTAGCTCTTGTAGTGCTTCGGCAAATAAGCGCTCTGCTAAGGCTCTATCTTCTTCTAGCGCTTTTTTGTTGGCAAATTGACTGTAAGCCATGGGTAGGGGTGCAGTTGCTGGCAAAACGGGATAAGCTAAAGATTGAATGATTTCTTTGCGGTTAAGTGCTAAGCCTAAAGCTTGCCTGAATTTGGCATGAGAAAAAGGGAAACGTTCGGTATTAAGAACACACCAGTAGACAAAACCCGGAGGACCTGATTTTACTAATTCTGGAGTTTGATCAGCAAAAAAGGGTTCCCAAGGACTAATAGGTCTGCCTAGCCAGTCGATCTCACCTTTTTGATACATTTCTAAGGCTGTATGAGGATTTGTCTTAGAAATCAAAATACGCTCAAGCTTGACTTCTTTAGCATCCCAATATCGTTCATTTCTTATGAATTCATAATTTTGATCAGCTTGAACCTTTTTTACACAAAAAGGTCCATTACACACATAAGTACTTCCTTCTTGGCTGGACCAGTTGGGGTGGGTCTTATCTAAGATGTGATTTATAGGAGAGTAGAAGGCATGGGCAGTAAGCTCTAAAAAATAGGGAGTGGGATGCTCTAGATCGACAATTAGGGTTCTTTGGTCAAAGGCTTTGATCCCAATCTTCTTTGAGGGAATCAGACCTTCCTTAGCTGCTTGGGCATTTTTAATGGGGTAAAATAAATAAGCAAAGGCAGTTTTGAATCCAGGGTCGAGAATTTTCTTCCAAGCATATTCAAAATCTTCTGCTGAAATAGAAGTGCCATCCGACCAATAGCTCTCTCTTATTTTGAACATATACCGCTTTAAATCTTTAGAAATACTTACCGATTGGAACAATGAAGAGGAATTCATTCGCTACCCGATCGAACGACAGCTGGGCTATGGGGCTTTCTATTTCCCCAGAAAAGGGGGAGAGGGGAAAATTCTGAGGTACAAAGTCGAAGTGGTCAATTGCGAGGGAGAAATCGTCGAAAAATGGGAGCATCATTTTTGGACAGAATTGATCGACATCGACCGGAGAAGTATTTCTGTTTAACAGGTGGTAGTCGTGGCAGCACTATTGAATCTTTAGAACGACCACAGCTCTAAAATTATCGGAGTATTGCCCAACCGTCATCGCATTGACAATTCTGTAACCACAGCGATGAGCAAGTTTTTCAAAACCCTCTGGAGTGTAATAGCAATTTATAACCTGGTCTATGCGATTTGGGAATTCAACAAGCTGAGGCAAAATGCCCGGATGATCAAAGGGGAAGCGGAAGATGACTCCCTCTCCAAAAGAATCCTCTCTTATAGAACTCTTAGAGGATGCAGCCAGCATTTTATTTCCTTCATATTTTTCCCCCTTGGGAATGGCGTAGCTGAGTATAAGATAGCATTCCCGAGTCATCTCATTTTTTGCTTGGACGAGAAAATGTTCTGCATCAGAGGGCTCTAATACGGGAATTAATCTCAAGGCAATTTTCACTTGTTTTTGGCATTTGAAGCGATGAATGTCAATTGAATTCAGATAGAGAGCATTGGATAAGTGAAACTGAACTAGGGGAGGATGAAGGGAAAAAGTACGAGCGAGGGTTTCTGCGATATTTAACGCGCCTATATTGATATCCGTTCCCATACAAGCGCCGGGATGAATCCCATTTTCCAGTCCAAAAAACAACAGACCTAAGAGATTCCCTCCATTCCAGCATCCGTATTCGTAGATATATGTTTTTCCATCGATGAACGGAATGGCCATTGTCCAAGCTCCAACAGCATCTTCTGGAGCCGCATCGAAAAGATGCTGAATGACTGGATCATCTTTTAATTTGCCGGAGACGGAAACGGTGTGGTTTTGAGGGGATCCTTCAAAGGCTAAAGGAATACTGGGTTTTTGAGTAGACCATACAAGTTCACTACAAGTCCGGATAAAATCAGGGGGAGAATACTCTGTCAAAAATCGCCTTTTGAGAAGAAGTCTATTTTGACGTGTAAATATCTCTTGAAAGTTTTCGTAAGAGTTGTCCCTATTATACGCTTCAAGAGAAGACAGAGTGGGAGGGCTATGAGATCTTAAGAGTTCCCAAGATTTTTGCAGTTCGGATCTATCGACAGAGTTTTTGAGACGCAAGTGATAAGAAAGCGCAGCGCCAGTTAAACGTTCTGCTTTTTCCAGAGAAGTGAGTTGGCAAAATCGTAAAAACTCTTCTCTCCCTTTTTGAAGGCAAGATGAAAGAGTGGAGCTTGAACTTCTAGAAATATCTCTTCTAAAAACAGTCGAACTCAGTTCCGGGTGGGTGAGTAAAGAGGCTCGCTCTGTTAGCTTGAAAACCCGAATATCTACTCATCGGAAGAGCGTTTCTTAAAATAGGGATCATTTGGTTGGTATCCGACTTCCGAGTTCTTCAACTTTGTGTGTCAATCTGTTCACTTCTTCAAGAAGATGAGCATTTTGATCACTGATAGATGACATCCATTGTTGGATTTTCTCTAATTGAATGCTTGGCTGTTCTGTGGGTTTTCTAGACAACATCGTTAAAATGCGAGAATTTTTTAGCCTTTTCATCGATTCGGCGTATTCTTTGGAACCTGGAATCGGATATTCAGGAGCTCCGACGTAAGGATTTTGAGAAGAAAAAAATCTCCTCAATGGAAAAACAGCTCCCTGCGAAAAAGTTTTTTGTAAACAACGACTGGCTGCACCGGTTAAACTAGCCATAATAGCCTCCTTCAAAAGAATGACAGAAGAAAATTTACTCCATTTTCGTCTATTTGTCAAATCTTAAAAAATAGTAATAGTAAATTCAATGACATATGTTAAAGCGCTTTCTCTTGGTTGAAACAGACTTGAAAACAGAGAAAAACAATTCTTTTCCTAGGGAAGGGGCCGGGCGTCTGATTTGTAAAAAATCCTTAAAAGCCTAAAAACTAGGCTACGGAGCTTTCTATTTTCCCAGAAAAGAAGGAGAAGGGAAAATTCTAACGTACAAAATTGAAGTGGTCAATCGCGAGGGAGAAATCGTCGAAAAATGAGAACATCATTTTTGGACTGAATTGATCGACATCGATCGGAGAAGCGCTTCTGTCTCCTCCCAACCAAGACAGGGATCCGTAATAGAGACCCCGTAGTTTAGGAGAGAACCATCGTCGCCGAGCGGTTGCTTGCCGCCAAAAAGATGGCTCTCCAACATAAATCCAGCAATCGCCCGATTGCCGTTCGCGATCTGTTCTAAAATCGGGTGAGTTTCAACAAACGTCACTAAAGTCCCATAGAAATCCTTAGCGTACGATTTTTTGCAAATTCTGAGGCAATCCTTGGAGGCATTCGATTTGCATGGTGAATTCGATTTCTAGGACGATCGTATGGTTGATTCGATTGGTTTGACGCTTCCCAAACAATTGGACTTAGAAGTGGGGATAAGTTCTGGAAGCCGCTGACTGGATCTAACATTATTATATTCAATGGATTATACCTTAAAATATCAGATTCCTATGGAACTTTTATGCCTTTTGTTGAATTACACCCCAAGCAAATGGAGTTTCGAAAGAAGTCTAATGAAAGAAAAGGAGAGATAAGCAATCTCTTTTAGGCTTGCAGGCTGATATTTTGTAAGTTTATCCTGTCCAAGAGGCATGCCAATGGATTTCATTGTGACAGCTTCTGCTTATTTCTAGGTTTTCCAATACAGAGATAGGCCTTTAATTTTCAGAAGTATTGATAGTTAACCATTTAAAGTCCACCTCCCCAGCATATGAGCTAGAAGGCAATTGAATATGCTTTTTCTTCATATACTGCTTTACTTCATAAGAAAGGGAAATTAAGGGAAGCTCTTCGATGAGAATTGCTTCTGCATCTGCTAAGTACTTTTGTCGTTTCTGCTTATCGTGCTCTCTGTCGGCAGCATTTAAAAGGTCCTGATAAGTAGAATTTTCCCACTTAGCAAAGTTGATTTTTTCATGCTTATACTTGAAAGCATTTAGAGTATAGAGCGGGTCGTCAACAATTGAAGTCCATCCCATTGCTCCTATTTGATACTCTCCTTTTGTCATTTTATCGAAAAGAATTTCCCAAGAATAGTTCTCAGTCTTGCATCGAATCCCAAGAGCCTCTTCTATCTGGCGTTCAATAAGATCGGCAATACTGTCTCTGACTTCACCTTTCGTATGAATAAGCGTAAGAATAGGAAATTCCTTATGGGATATTCCTAGTTCCTTTAAAGCTTGATCGAAATATTTACGGGCTAATTCAGGATTCCTACTGGGAATAGGTTTGTCAAGATGCTGAGTATGAGCATAAGCAAGGGGAGTGATGGAAGCCGTTCCTGCGCCATATTGGAGATCAGCTAGAGATCTACGGTCAATCGCCTGGGCGATGGCTTTCCTAATGTTTTTATTATGAAAAGGGTAAGCTTGGACATTAAATACATACCAATAGACACCAGGTGTATAATAAGTTTGGATAGATTCATCACTTGCCTGGGCAAAAGAAAGTTCCCAAGGTCTAGTAGGTCTACCCAGCCAGTCGATTTCATTATTAAGAAACATCTCAAGCGCAATCCTAGAGTTCGCCCTCAACACAATGATTTCATCAAGATCAACCTCACTGGCATCCCAATACAGAGGATTTTTAGCAATTTCATAGCGTCCCAGCCGTGGATCGGCCTTACGCAGGTAAAAAGGCCCATTGCAGACATATTTGATGTCATCCTGTGAACACCAATAAGGATATTTTTGGTCTACTTGATGGTTAACAGGGGAGAAAAGAGGATGAAGCAATAACTCTAAGAAGTAAGATGAAGGTGCTTCGAGTTCTATAGAAAGAGTAAAGGGATCAAGAGAAGATATTTTTGCCTGATCTATAGGAAGAAGGCCTTCTTTGACAGCTTTAGCGTTTTTAATCGGATAAAATAGATAAGCGAAAGGAGTTGAAAAATGAGGAGAAAGGATTTTTTTCCAAGCATACTCGAAATCATAAGCGACGACCTTATCTCCGTTAGACCAATAGTATTCTCGAAGCTTAAATATATAAGTTTTTAAGTCCTCAGAGATGCTGACCTTCTCGGCTAAGGCAAGCGAAAGCGACCCATCCTTTCCCTTACGCGTCAGGCCTTCATATAATATTTTAAGTAAGATGGTTGAAAGAGTGTCACCTCCTAGACGAGGATCCAAAGAATAAGGCCAATCCTGGAAGTTCAGCCGAAGTGTATGGAGATTCTTCTTTTTTTTCTTCCATTCTTCAATTAAATCATAGATGGCTGATGCAAAGAGCTCTTGATTTTCTTTATCAGATGAATGGCAAATATAACCTGAAAGCCAAGTTTCTTGAAAATTGACAGAAAAGTGAGCATAGGTTTGATTTGCTTGATGATCTGGACGCAGACGACGATCCAAGATTTCCTTCAATTGAGAGTTGCCTCCTCTTAAAATTACAAGGGAATAGTCTTTCTCTTGATAAGTCTTACTGAAAAAGTTCTCTTTCTTAAACATCGGGGATTCAATGAAGCCAAGAACTACTTGAAAAAGAGATGTTAGAAGCGATAAAGGCAAGAGACCCTGCATTTCAATTGGAGTAATAGAATAAAAAAAATTTTCCAGAAGCTCAGCCGAGACATGGGGGAAGACATTCTTGAGCTGCAAAAGCTGCTCCCCCTGTTGAAGGATCATCCCTCCATAGTAATCGCGGATGGCCCCCAATGCTTTCTCTAAAAGGGTAACTACTTTTTGCCTAGCGAGATAAAAATGAGTTGAGGAATCTGGTCTCAAAAAAGAAGTTCTTTCAAGCCGAAGCTGAAAAACATTTGCTTCCTTAGAGTATTTCTCAGATAAATACCCTACAATTTGCGTTCGATCAGGGAAAAATTGGGCTTCTTTGCCCAGCTCAGAAAATAATTCACCTAAAGGACGATCTTGATCATGAAGAATTCGAACTAGAGTCACGGTAAAAAAAAGATGCTCTAAAGTCTGCTTCTCTATGGAAATCACCACCTGAGGTAAGTCTTTTCTTTCCGTTAGCTCTTGACTGAGAAAGAAAATGTTTTTCATGGTTTCTTCTTCATTACGGTTCATGAAGATAGAAGGAGTGAGTTTTTCGACCCTTTCTTTGAGCTTTCCTCGAAGGTGCTTGAGAAGTTGTTTTCGTTCATTGATGGAAAAACACTTTCCATCAAGTTTCTCGATTTCTAAATAAAGCGATCGGATTGCGCTGTAAGATGTTTGAGATAGATAATAAGACCCTTTTAAGGCTTGCGTTTTAGGAAACAACTCTTGGACAGATAAAAGGATATGCTGTTCATCAAAATATTCATATTTAGCTGGAAGGTATACCACTAAGGCAATCCCTAAGATGGTTTGGCTTCCAAATGGAGAGGAAAGCTGAGAAGGAAGAAGGCGTAGCAACAGATGTCTTTTTTCTGGAAATATGCCCATATTCCTGAGGAGCTGCTTACGTAGGAAATAATGAGAGCATATGATACGTGCAAGAGATTGAGATGATCTTTGCCCTCTAAATTCAGGGGTTGTAAGAGCAAAAAGGCATCTTAAATCATTAAAAATATCATTTTCGATATAGTTGGGATATTTCTGAATCAGGTCAACGAATAACTGGAAAAAGGGGAGTGGCTGCTGTGGATAAGAACTCATTTTGAGATTCAAGAGATCTGATGAATAGGAAGGATATTTTAAAATAAAACCGAGTTCTTGACTCCAAGAGGGAAGATGGGACTGAAGCGTATAGTGTAATCCCTGATTCTCTACCAGTAGACGAGCTTCTGCAATAAAGAATTCAGAGTCGGAAATTCCTTCTAAATGAAAAAATTCATGATAGAAAGCAAGCAAAGGGATCTTTTTCTCAGGGCTTAGCCATTTTTTTAAATGATTTAAAAAGATTTCTTCAAGCGAAATATGCCTTACAGGTTTGCAGATAAGGAAGATAGAAAAGCAATCTGGGAGTGTCTCAAAATTGATCCATCGGACGAAAGGAAGTCCATCTGACAACCAAGAGAAGAAGTCTTTTTTGTCTTCAAAACATAAATTAGGAGGTAAAGCCTTCCGAAGAATTTCTATAATTTTCTTCCGGGCTTCATCAGTAAAAGATAACGGCAGGGGGTATGTTAGACGAGGGATAATAAAAGGTTCAATTAAAGAAAATGAGGAATTAGCAAGTTCTTTCTCGTTAACAAGGGAAAGTATCCTCATCAATCCTCCTTCCTGCAGAAGCAGTGATTGGGAGTTTAGCCGAAAGTTACGAAAAAGAGAAATACATAATAAATCTTAAAATTAGCTTAACTTTAATTTTTAAGTGATAGGGGAAATTTATCTTCTTTTTTCATGCCAGATACCAGATCTTCAGAGCCTATAGAAAGCCTCATTTTTTTTAATATTCGCCAAAGATAGGCAACACTGGAAGTTAAACAAGGAATTGCCATGAGACACCATAGAGTTTCTGCCGGCCAATTCATGATGTAAAAGGCAAAGTAAATCGGAAAGTAATTGAATAACCAGGCAGTTATTGCACTATAAAGCATTAGAAACCTTGTATCTCCGAGGGCGGTCAATATACTGAGTCCAATCCATGAGAGTCCTTCAAAAAGAAAAAATAACCATAATCCATAGCAAGCATGAATTAAAATTATGAGCTGAGTAGGAGGAATAGGCTTTGGATAAAAAGTGACAAGTAATTTCATTGGAAATATGAGCAAGAAAATTGTTAAGACACCCATGATGCAAGCAAGACCCATGAAAGCCGACCTTGCGACACTGAGAAGCTGTTTTTCCTTTCTTCTCCCAATGATATAAGAGGATACTGTAATTAAACCCTGGCCTAAACCCTCACTTAAGCAAGAGAAAAATATACAAAAACTTCCAGTAATAGAAAGAACTAAGAGATAATCTCCCCCGAAACGTGTTAAAATTCTAACAACAGCAGCCCAGGCTATCAAAGTGATTAGTCTTGCCATTGCTCGAGGCATTCCTAAACGAATACATTGCAGTAACGGATCTTTGCGTATTCTCCATTGACCCGTTCCATGAAGCTCTTGTTCTTTTTTACGGACAAAGAGGATAAAAAGAATCAGGCAATATAAAGCTTGGGCAATCACAGTGGCTAAAGCAGCCCCAAAAATGCCCAAAGCTGGGAAAATCCCCGGGATTCCAAAAATAAGCAAAAAATCTAGGCTTATATGAATCCCTAGACTAATGGCCATTACCCAAGAGACAATTCGAGTTTTGCCTTGACCTGTAAAAAAAGAAGCTAAAGCAGCTCCTAAGGGAAACAGGAAATTGGCAAATACTAAGCAATTGAAATAGGAAACTCCAAGATCTTTTATCGATGTATTATCAAAAAAAAATGAGGCTGTTATAAGACCTAAGGGAACTGTCAAAAGCATGGTCATTAAAGAAAACCAGATCATCTGCCAGATGACCTCTCCTAGACGTTCATTTTGCCCAGCTCCACGATACTGTCCTACAAAGACCTGGGCAATCGAGGTGATTCTCACAAAAGGGATCTGAAAAAGCCAAGCCAGATAAGAGGCGCTTCCACAGGCTTCTAGAGCTTGAAGAGAGTAACGAGACAGAAAAAAACGATCGCAGATCCCCATCAAACAAATAAAAAATAGGGAAAACACAAGGGGCCAGGATATAGATCCCAGTTCTCGAAAACTCCCTATGGGATACTTAGTTAAGGCGCTACTTTCTGTAGCTGTTTTTAAATTAGGAATCATAAACAGCTAGCTACGGCTTTGGCTCTTATGGACGAGAGTTTCTCCTTTTTCCAGATGATGCAAGATTTGAGGGATCATTTCAGATAAGCATAGGAAAGAATGGGGATTGCCATTTTGAAAACACCATTTGCCAAGCGATACGTCAGCCCAGAAGGGTGCTAAGAGAGTCTTTCCATCTTTTAATTGCCAACAGAGCTGGAAGCAAAAAGGATGCTCACGGGAATCTTCAACTAATTCAATAGATCTTTCTTTTAAATCTTTTTCAGAAATAGGAGATAGCCTAGAGGATCTCCAATCTGGATGGTTAAAGAGTTGATCCAAGAATAAGCTTTGGTTTTTTTGATGATTGATACTTGGAGCAGAAACATGGATAATGGCCATAATTTTTCCCCTTTTTTTGGTTAAAATGAAGATTCTTTAAATCTTCAGCTCTAAAATATCATAAAAAGATAAAAAAAAGAAAAGCATAAGTTCTAGTACTCTAGAAAAACGGACTTTTAAACTTATCCACTAATTATAGAGGTAAAAACCCGGAAAAGGGGATGATGGCAATGATCGTCATGGAGCTAGATCCATCTGGCTTATATCGAAAGTATTGTCTTACCCAATTTGGTCGGCAGTTTACTAGAACTCAAGAGTTTAGATCAAAAGACAAATCAGCAACCGAAACTCTTCTCTTAGATATTATCTTAAGCGCTCGCGATTGGCGTGATTATTTGATTTTACAAGATCGAGGATGGTTTGCTTAACCTCAGGCCTCCTTAAATAATCAGAGGAATAATGACTTTCAAGATAACGGCTTTTTCTATCTTTAATTTGGACCTTTGTTTTTTTGCCTGATTGCGAATCAAAAAGAGTCTTAGCAAGATAGGCGATCATATCATTGTCATTGACAAAGTTCACTACACGCAAGGCCAAACTATCAGGAATATCAATCACCCCTCCAATAGTTACCACGCTGATTCTATCTTTATAAATAGTGAGTTTTTCTAAAGCCCGGTGGCCAATATCGGCTCCTTGACTATGA
>WUUC01193970.1_pt1 | contig 14929 bp, 11 predicted proteins | sample 6278441 | NCBI WGS metagenome assembly WUUC01 (sample SAMN13675441, study PRJNA597444) | soil metagenome | isolation source: soil | place: USA: Washington | collected 2017-10
CTGCGATGTTCCAAAGAAGGAATTGATCACCGAAGAAAGTGTTCTTGCATTGATCAAATCCACTGGTGTGAAAACCTCATTATCACGTACATTCATTCTCTCACGGATAGTTCTTGCCATACGTGCAAGACCTACACCGAATTGGGCATATAACTGCTCACCTACTGTGCGTACACGACGATTGCTCAGGTGATCAATATCGTCGATCTCGGCTTTACCGTTTGTTAAACGCACAAGGTATTTGATGATAAGAATAATATCTTCTTTCGTTAATACTTTCTTCTCGAGAGGTTGATCAATATTTAATTTGCGGTTGATCTTATAGCGTCCTACTTCGCCTAAGTCATAACGTTTATCACTAAAAAACAATTTGTCGATAATGCCACGGGCTGTTTCATTATCTGGAGCATCGGCGCCGCGCAACTGGCGATAAATAAACTGAACCGCTTCCAACTCGCTGTTAGAAGTATCCTTATTTAACGTGTTATAAATGATTGCATAATCTCCTCCTACATCTTCCCGCTGGATAAATACGCCGGTCAGATCCATTTCTGAAATGGTTTCAATGGCTTCTTCATCCAGTACAGTATCACGCTCCATAACGATCTCGTTTCTTTCTATAGATACTACTTCACCAGTATCCTCGTCCACGAAATCTTCTACCCATGTTCTTAAAACACGGGCGGCAAGGCGTTTACCAATATATTTTGTTAAGGTCTTTTTATCGGTCTTAACCTCATCAGCCATTCCAAATAGTTCAAGTATATCCTTATCTGTTTCGTAGCCGATAGAACGTAACAAGGTCGTTACGGGGAATTTCTTCTTCCGATCGATGTAAGCATACATCACATTGTTGATGTCTGTCGCAAATTCCATCCAGGCTCCCTTAAACGGAATTACTCTTGCAGAATATATTTTAGTACCGTTCGGGTGAACAGACTGACCAAAGAATACTCCGGGTGAGCGGTGTAACTGGCTAACCACTACACGTTCGGCTCCATTGATAACAAAAGTACCACGGGGAGTCATGTACGGAATGTTACCCAAAAATACATCCTGGACAATTGTCTGGAAGTCGACGTGCTCTTCATCATTACAGCTCAGGCGAAGCTTGGCTTTTAATGGTACAGCATAAGTCAAGCCACGCTCCATACACTCGTCGATGGTATATCGTGGCGGATCTATGAAGTAATCCAGGAATTCCAATACAAAGATGTTTCTCGTGTCAGTGATCGGAAAATTGTCTTTGAACACCCGGAACAAACCTTCAATATTACGTTTGTCGGGAGTGGTTTCCAGCTGGAAAAACTCTTTGAATGACTGGATCTGCACTTCAAGCAGGTCAGGAGTTTCGGCCAGGTGCTTAATCTTACCGAAGTCAATCCTTTGATTCAATTTTGTTGAAGACATATATGAAAAACCGGTTTTAAAGAATTCAGGACGTGCAAATCACTCACAGGCCTTTGTTTTTTTTAAACAAAAACTTATGAAAATCAATTACTTAATGTGATCTGGAACGTCAAAATATTTTTGGCCAAAATAAAGGAATGCAAAGGTAAGGAATTAAAGTACACCGCCAAGAAAAAAAAGCCGACAAAAACCCCGCCAAAATGCCGTTAAAAAACGCTTTCCTGGTCTTTGCACAAATCTACCTTACACAAAACCCGGAAATAAATGAGATGGAGGCAAATAGTGAATGACTATCTCACTTTTACCCGCTTTGAGCGGATCGGAATCATTACAATCCTGGTTGTAATAGGGCTATTAATTCTATCCTCCGTTTTTTCTACATATAAGACTACAAATCAGAAACTACCTGACACTGCCTGGATAAACGCAGTCAGAGAACTTGAACAAAAAGAAATTGATCGCAAACCGGATGCAAACGATGCCGAAAACAGCTCAACTGCTTATCAATATGATCCTTCGAAAAACAGCTATTATAATAACAGGCGGGAAAGCGAAATGTTTTACTTCGACCCTAATACGCTATCCAAAAGCGAGTGGCAAAAACTGGGACTTCGCGATAAGACGATCGGAACCATACAAAATTATTTAAGCAAAGGTGGTCACTTTAAAAAAGCGGAAGATTTAAAAAGGGTTTATGGCTTACGCAATGACGAGTATGAACAATTGGCCCCTTTTGTAAAAATTGAAGGCAAACCAGTAAAAGACCAGAGTTTTGACCTGGCGGTGAGGAGAATCGAAAAGAAACCCACATTCAGCAACGGTTCCCGGTATAATATTATTGAAATTAATGCAGCCGATACTACTGCCTTTATCAGCTTGCCTGGAATAGGAAGTAAACTAGCTGGCAGAATTGTAAACTTTCGAGATAAACTTGGGGGCTTTTTTGCTGTAGAGCAAGTACGGGAAACATTTGGTTTACCTGATTCCACTTTTGAGAAGATCAGGCAATACCTCAAACTTGAACACAAAAGCATTCGTAAAATCAATATCAATACTGCAACCGTTGATGAGCTAAAAGCACATCCTTACATCCGGTATAGTCTTGCAAATTCCATTATAGCTTACCGGAATCAACATGGACCCTTTTCAAATATTGAAGGTATCAAAAAGATCATGGTCATCACTGATGATATTTATATAAAGATTTCGCCCTACCTCACATTAGGCTTATAAATAAAAAACCGTTTCAAAGCTTGTACCTTGAAACGATTTTGTTACTATTTTACTTAATAGCCTGATTAATTATAGCCCGGGTTTTGTGGCTTTAAATTTGGATTATTTAGCATCTCCTGTACACCCAACGGCATCAGCAAGTGTTTTTCCTGCAATGCCTGATTGGAACTTTTATTAATATGGCCTATAAAGTCATCGAACCCTTTTGTTGTTTCATTGAACACTTTTCTCAAACGCACCATATCAAACCAGGTAATGCCCTCATAACAGAGTTCATGCCAGCGTTCTTTCCAAACAGCTTCGCGGAAAGAAGCCTGGGTATATGCACCAAGAGCTGGTGTTGTGAGTTGGGCCCTATCCCTGATCATCTTGAACGCATCGTAAGCAGTTTGATCAGGACCACCGCCTTCGTTTTTAGCTTCTGCATATGCTAAAAGTACTTCCGCATAGCGGATTTGCGGCACATTTAGATCATTTCTGGCTGATCCTTTTTTACCCGGGCTGCCAAAAGCTACTACGTTGAAATGTTTAAAAATATAGGGAGCACCAAGTTCAAATGAAGCACCGTCTCCATTCATAAAATAACTGGTATAAAAATAACCTTCCTGGTTCTTAGCACGGCGATCACCCGGCTCGTATGACTGGTAGAAAGATAAAGTCGGAACTGAACTGCCCGTTCCATTCGCTCCATATACGCTCACAGGTTTGAAATTCGGAAACATATTTTCCATTGGGTTGCCTGCAACATCCGCTAAATACTGTAGCTCGAAAATATGTTCTACTACATTCTCAGTAGTTACACTGTGTACATCGGCATAGTTCGGAAAAAGATTGATAACACCTGGATTGGCATTGGCATAAGTGATCACTTCATAAGCTTTATCCGCAGCAAGTTTATAATGTGAAGCTCCTTTATTGAGCGGTTGGCCAGCCATGGTCAGGTATACAAATGCCAATTGTGATTTAACAGCTGCAAGTGATACGCGACCACTGGCATCCATCCAGACAAAACCCGCTGCCTCTGCTGCTGTAAGGTCCTCCACAATTAAGTTATATACCTGTTCGATTGGCGTTCTACTCGGGTAAAAATCTTCCGAAGTAGCTGTTTGAGGTTTTGTTATCAAAGGAATATCGCCCCATAACCTGACCGCATAAAAATAAGCCCAGGCCCTTAAGAACTTTGCTTCACCCAATATTCTTTTTTTCTGAGCTTCATCCATTGGTGTAATGCCAGGAACTTTTTCAAGAACAAGATTGGCATTTGCAATCACTCTATACAGACCGTTCCACCAATTGATGATATGCCCTGTGTTGCCATCATATGCAAGAGCGTAGAGGTTATTCAAATCCGAATTCTGCGCAGTTTCTGTGGTAGAAGTACCTGTCACCGCTTCTAGCATTTGCCAATTGGAAGAGAAAATACCTGCGCCACCGCCATAGAATCTCGTATCTGAATAAACGGCAGCGATAGCGGCTTCTGCGTGTTCAGGTATGGTGTAATAGCTGTCGGGAGTTAAATTCGAAGGATCCTTTTCTTCGAGGAATTTTTTACACCCGGGTAGAATGAAAATTGCTCCCAACAGTATTAGTAAGCCCTTATTTCTAATTATATTAAGATTCATAGTTAATAACTTTTAAATTTTATAAGTAGTTACAGTCCAACATTTATTCCCACCATGTAGATCGTCGGTTTAGGATAACTATGCCAATGCATTCCCTGCGAAAAAACATTTCTGCCATCGTCAGCATAACCGCCCGTTGGCGTTGTTTCCGGATCGGCCGTGAGCTCGTCACTGGCTATTATAAAAAGATTCTGAACAGATGCATAGACTCTCAGTCTGTCTAATTTCAGTTTACTTGCAGTATTTGGTGAAAAACTATAACTCAATAAAATATTTTTACCACGTATGAAAGATCCGTCTTTGATCCAACGGGTATCTACATTCGTTACATATCCGGCTCTTGTATCACGCAGTTGAGCAATTGGTGTATTTTGATTTTGTGGAGTCCATGCATTCAACACTGTTCTATAACTATTCGCCAATGATACTCGATCCTCACTTGAATGCGACGTCATGTCCAGGATATCATTACCATACGAATACTGAAGTTCGACAAGCAGTCCAAAGTTTTTATACCGGAGATTGTTTACAAAAGCGCCCCATCCTTTAGGGCTACCATTACCAATGATCATTCTGTCAGCATCAGTAATCTTGTAATCACCATTTACATCCAGGTATTTAATATCACCTGGAAATATTGTCAAATTGTTACGATAGCTGGTATATTTAGCTGCTTCAGCAATTTCTTTCTCACTCCATGTTCCCAGCCGAACAAGGCCCCAAAAAGAGCCAGCAGCTTCTCCTATACGAATGATGTTAGTGGGATTGGTGAAATTAGCTCCGCCTACATTGAAAATGTCGGAAGGAGTAGCAAGGGAAAGAACTTTATTCCTGTTCATTGAAAAATTAAGCGTCGAGGTCCAGGAAAAATCTTTCGTATTGATATTCGTGGTCGTCAACGCCAACTCAAGCCCTTTGTTTTCCATTGAACCTACATTCTTCCTGATGGTTGCATATCCGCTGGTACGTGGTACCGGCGCATCCAGCAACATGTCCGTCGTTTTCCTGTAATAAATATCCGCTTCAATGGTTATTCTATTTTTAAACAGCCCAAGTTCTACTCCAACATCCGTTTGAGCTGTTTTTTCCCATTTCAAATCAGGATTGGCCAACCTGTTTATCCCTGTTCCGCCTACCCGTGCATTATTGATAATTGCAGCATAGCCCGAACTTAAAAGGGATAAAGATGAATAAGCCGGTATTTCCGAGTTACCGGTTAAACCATAGCTAGTTCGAATTTTTAAATTGGAAATAACGGCATTACCCTTTAAGAAATCTTCTTCGGACACTCTCCAGGCCAATGCTGCCGAGGGGAAAAAAGAAAACTTATGATTTTCTCCAAATTTGGAGGAGCCATCCGCTCGACCAGTGAAGGTTACTAAATATTTTTCTTTCAAACTATAGTTAATCCTTCCAAAATAAGAATTGAGAGCGAATTTAGAAGCGTTGGAAGATGCACTTGGATTGGTACTACCAGCACCCAAATTGTTATAAGAAAAATAATCTGTTGAAAAATTTTCGATCCTTGCACCACTACTAAAAAAATTCGATTCCTGCCAGGAAAGGCCTAATAGTCCCGTAAAAGAATGGATATCATTGATCCTTTTATTATACGTAAAGTAATTCTCAAGCGACCAGAATGTTTCTTTTCTATTATTTGAAGCTGCTATACCTCTTTGATTTCTGGCTAATGTCCTGCTTTCAGATTGGTTATTTTCCTGGCTCACGATATTAGCGCCTAATATTGTACGCATCTCGAGGCCTGTAGCAAGATTAATATTTGAATAAAAACTTCCAAGGGTTGTTTGCGTATTTAAAATATACCTCGTGTCAGTTACCCGATGCACCACATTGTCGCGTCCTTCAGCGTTAGGATAATTTCTGTTGTCAGCCCAACTGCCATCAGCATATTTTACCGGGAGAAAAGGGAAATCCTCCACTATGCTCCGCGCCACCTGGTCGCTTTGGTCGATGATATTTTCTTCCTGGTTATTATAGCTTAATGTTCCTCCAACTTTTAACCAGGGCTTGATTTGATCATCAAAAGAAAACCTTGCAGAATATCTTTTAAGATAGGAAGTCAGGATAAGTCCCTCATCATTCCGGTAACCAAGGGAAACTGAATAGTTACTGTGATCATTACCGCCTGAAAAACCTAATTGATGGTTCTGTGAAATCTTACTTTGAGTAGCTTCATCTAACCAATCGGTATCATACAATGGATTACCATTACTGTCAAAAAGCCTAGGATCTGTTCTGGCCAAAGCCGGGTTTCTTGCAACATACCTACCAGCAGCCCATCCGGCAGGATCAAATTTTTGCATGTTATTATAAGCCAAATCTTCGACTGCCAAAAACTCCTTAGCATTTAATACTTCTGGTTTAATGGGGCCAATAGTTGGAACGCTAAAATCCGCATCATAAGTAACTTTTCCGGCACCCGCTCTTCCGCGTTTTGTTGTAACAAGGATAACACCATTTGCTCCCCTTGCACCATATATCGCGGTCGAAGATGCATCTTTTAAAACTTCCACAGATACGATGTCGCTCGGATTAATATAATCAATCGCCTGGCTGGCCTGCGCCTGGTTACCCGCAGGTATGGCGACTCCGTCAATTACGTATAATGGGTTATTGGAAGAATTAATAGAGCTGAAACCCCGAATCCTGACATTCGTTCTGCCACCGGGCCGGCCTGAGTTGGAATTTACCTGAACGCCGGTAACCCGGCCTGCTAAAGCCTGGCTTAAAGAAGAAGCTGGCCGTTCCTGCAATTGTGATGCCTTTACAGTCCCAACCGCTCCGGTAAGATCAGATTTACGGCGGGTACCATAACCAATTACGACCACATCCTGTAGTGATTCTGAACCTGGAACAAGGCTAATATTAATGACGGTTGAAGCGCCGATTTCCATTTCCTTATCATTATGACCAACAAAGGAAAAAACAAGTGTCGTCGCCGAAGCCGGCACTTCAATACTAAAGCTTCCATCACTTTTTGTTTGGGTGCTGATGCTTGTGCCCTTTGCATTTACTGTAGCACCTTCCAAAGGGGAATTGTCCTTATCCATTACCTTTCCTGTAATAGTTTTTGATTGTGAGTAAGCTGAAAAGGAAAAACAGAGAAAGAGAAAACTGCATAGAAGCAGCCTGAAAAGAGTAAGATCCTTTTTCATACGCAAGCGTTTTGAGGTTTTTGTATTGATTTTGAATGCGGCTATTGCTATGGTTTTAACAAATGCCATAACCAAATTAACGAACAAAAACGATTTAGCAAAAATAAAAAAACAATTAATAAGTGTTAATAATACACTGAAACACCTCCTACTATTTAAAAGCCAATCTTATTCTGAACTAAATATTTTGCTTAACCTATTTCAAAATCTTAAAAACACTTTTATGTGGAGGTGTCTTGCCTCTCAAATAAACAACGCTTCATTCGACAACAAAAAAACCCTTCGCAAATGCGAAGGGTTTTTATTTTATAACGAATGAATTAAGCAACTTCTACATCAGCACCTGCTTCTTTCAGCTTAGCTGCGATCTCATCAGCTTCTGCTTTCGATACGCCTTCTTTGATTGGCTTGGGAGCTCCGTCAACAAGATCTTTTGCTTCCTTCAGACCTAAACCAGTCAGGTCTTTTACGATCTTAACTACGTTCAGCTTTGAAGCGCCGGCTGCCTTCAAGATTACATCGAATGCAGTTTTTTCTTCTGCTGCTGCCGGACCTTCGCCACCGCCTGCGGCTGCGACAACCGTTGCTGCTGCTGGTTCAATTCCGTATTCTGATTTTAAGAAGTCAGCTAATTCCTGCACTTCTTTTACTGTTAAGGCTACAAGGCCTTCTGCTAATGCTTTTACGTCTGCCATTTGATTTAAATTTTTACCGTCTTCACTGCTCATTTATTAGCTCCGACGGTGTTATTAAAAAAATTTGCCTTTTATGCCCCTCAGGCCTGGGTCTTATTCAATATGCAATGGACAACGGGCAACTGCTTGTTGTCTATTGTCAATTGTCTGTTATTCTGCAACCGCAGGTTCCGCTCCACCAGCCTTCTGCTCGTGATGGTGCAATAAAGCAGCCAACACACGTTTAGCAGGAGATTGCAACAACCCGATAACTTCACCGATAAGTTCATTCTTAGTCTTAATCTGGGTAAGAGCTTTCAGACTGCTATCACCAGTATAGATATCACCATTAATGAATGCTGCTTTCAATACAGGCCTTTCGTTGTTATTTGCTTTACGAAAAGAACTGATGATCAGGGCCGGCTCTTTTGGATTTTCAGAGAATAATAAAGCAGTTACTTTATGCAATGAATCATATACGCCTGCATATTTTTCACCGTCCAAAGATTCTAATGCTTTTTTGATCAATGTATTCTTAGCAACCTTCATTTCGACCTGCTTATCAAAACAAGCATGACGTAGTTTTCCTATCTGTGCGACAGTCAGTGATTCTGTATCTGCAACATAGAAGTTATTGTATTGAGAGAACTTGCCTTTCAGCAGTTCAATCACTTCATTTTTTTGATCTTTAGTCATTTTATATAAATTTTTGACTTTTCAATTAATCAGACTCTTCATAATTCCTCTCCTTTGGAGAGAATTTAGGTGAGGTCTTAATGAACAAATGCTTTTGTATCCACAGTAATGCCAGGGCTCATTGAGCTGGCCATACTGATCCCTCTCATGTAGGCACCTTTTGAAGAAGACGGTTTAGCCTTTATAATTGCATTCAGCAATTCCTGGCTGTTCTCAGCGATCTTCTCAGGAGAAAAACTTACACGACCGATAGATGCGTGAATAATGCCAACTTTATCAACTTTGAAAGCGATCTTACCGCCTTTTACCTCATTAATCGCATTTGCAACATCATTGGTAACAGTACCGGTTTTAGGATTTGGCATCAGGTTCCTTGGACCTAATACTTTACCCAGTCTGCCGATCTTCGGCATCACTGACGGAGTAGCGATGATAACATCAACATCTACCCAACCACCTTCGATCTTTGTGACAAATTCATCCAGGCCAACATAGTCAGCTCCGGCTGCCCTTGCTTCGGCTTCTTTATCGGGAGGACAAAGCACTAAAACTTTTTTCGTTTTTCCGGTTCCGTGAGGAAGTGTAACTGTGCCACGGATTGCCTGATCTGCTTTTTTAGGATCAACCCCCAGTCGTACATGCAGATCGACTGAAGCGTCGAACTTACAAATAGAAATTTCTTTTACAAGTGTAGAAGCTTCTTTTAATGAATAAGCTTTGTTTTTATCCACCTTAGCGTCTACAACTTTTCTTTTTTTACTGATGAATGCCATTGTAATTCTTTTTTAGTTCGTTGAATTAGTTTTCCCAGGGAGCTTTACCTTCTACGTTCAGTCCCATGCTGCGGGCCGTACCGGCTACCATTTTCATGGCGCTTTCGACAGTAAAACAGTTCAGGTCGGGCATTTTATCTTTTGCGATAGCCTCTACCTGTTCCCAATTTACCTTGCCCACTTTGGCGCGGTTGCTCTCTTTGGAACCTTTTTGAATTTTTGCGGCTTCCATCAGCTGAATAGCAGCAGGAGGTGTTTTAATTACGAAATCAAAACTCTTGTCAGTATAAACTGTTATTAATACGGGAAGTACCTTCCCTTGTTTGTCCTGTGTGCGAGCATTGAACTGCTTGCAAAATTCCATGATGTTTACACCCTTGGAACCTAACGCTGGACCGATTGGAGGTGCAGGGTTGGCCTGACCGCCCTTGCACTGTAGCTTTACAAAGCCAGAGATTTCTTTTGCCATTTTTATCTTTTTTGGTGTTAACGACCTTTCTTCATCAAGTGAATACTTGGTCTCCCAATCCGATAGCTTTCGGATTCATCAATTCTGCCTATGCAGGGCATTAGCAGATAAAGAAAGAACTAATTGGGGCGGCGAAGGTAAGGGTAAATGTTGAATTGAAAAAGATCCTGGCAAAAAAGCTCCTTAAAACTATTAATACTATAAAAATGAAGTTGCAAATCAAACACTTAAGTGAACGCCCCCCTTCTACTTCTGTAAAAAATCTTCATATACCAGTTGCATCATCGCCTGTCCGGCCCCAATATCTTTTGCGTCAACCCGCCCTTCCCGGGAAATCAGTTGTTTTCCTACATTGTCATAAATCAGCCTTCCCGTTGAGTCAACAAACCCGAATCCATTATTAAAAGAAAAAAAGGCCCATGATTTTGTAGCAGGGTCGAATATGTCTTTGCTGAAGGGAAACTTATTACCAGTTAACCCGGCCTGCTTGGATAATGTTGCTGCAATATCCAGTTGAGAAACTACATCATCAACCACGATCGCCTTTTTTTTCAAAGCCCCTCCTATCCAAAGCATCGGCGTACGAAATTCATCCGCTTTATTCCCGGTGCCGGGAAGAGGATGGCCATGATCGCCGGTAATTATAATCACAGTATTATTCCACCAGGATTGCTTACTGCATTTATCAATAAAATCTCCTATCACTCCGTCTGTATAATGCAATGAGTTAAGAAATTTCGTCGTATTATCATTTCCCTTAAAAACCGACGAAACGGGAGTTTCGAAAGGCTCGTGACTTGTTAACGTAAGCCATGTTGCGAAGAATGGCTTTTTCGCTGCATCCAGGTTTTCAAACACCCGATTCATTACTACGCCGTCATGTGCGCCCCATTTTGAGTTCATATCTTTCGAAGCAAAGTCACTTTTTCCAATAATTGGATCAAAGCCGCCATGCAACAGGTATGACTTTATATTAGCGAATTCAGGTTCACCCCCATAGAAAAAAGGGGTATAGTATTCTCTGAGTTTAAAAAGTTTTGATAGCACCTGTAGTTTTTCTGATTTACCCGGAGAGTGGATAATAGTTGTATTCGGCATTGCGGGGTAGCCGCTCAATATTGCAGGGATACCTTTGTTCGTTCTATCCCCACTTGCATATACATTGCTAAAGAAAATACCTTCCTTTTTTAAACCGTTAAACCTTGGAGTTACTTCCCGGTTATTAATTGAAATATGTATAGCTTTCTCAGTAAAGCTTTCCCAAATAATAAAAATTACGTTCGTCGCTGTATCGTTTGAAAAGTCAATAACCTGTTCAACAGTTGAACCAGCACTATACAAACTGTCCGCTATGGTCTTCACTTCATGTGCCGGCAAATACTGATAGGGATTTTTACCAGAAGATCCCTTGCTCACGACGCTATGCAAAAAGTTCCAGGAGGCATTAATCGCAGCATGGTTAGCATAATTGTTCGTGGAAAAATAAACACTGCTTTGGTTTAGTGGAGCGAGTTGAAATCCACCGCGAATAGGAACGATAAGGCTTCCGGTAAACAACACAATCAAAACACCCGTAACAATTCTATATCTGTCCTGCTGTTTGAAAAATATCCGCCTGAGCATGAATCTAAAGCAGAAATAAAACAGGACTAAACAGGCAATAAATACAATTGAAAGGAAAAATAATGGCAGATGACTCACTGAAGCAAATGCTTCCACTGGCGTATTCAAAAATTTAAGTGGTGTCGAATCGATCCTGAATCCCCATTGGTTATAAATTTCAAGATCAAAAAAAGAGACAAGCGATATTAACAGGAGAATAATAAAAGTATAACCCTGATATACAACTAAGCGGTTGAAGAATTGAATAAATAAACTTAACAAAACAAATAAACAAACCGGAGCAAGAATATAAGCGGCCACAGACAAATCCATCCTCAGACCATACCAGAAACAAGAAAGAATTGTTGTAAGAGATAGCTGCTGCGTTTTGTCAGCATGATAGATAAAGAATACAGTCCTCAACAGGTCAAAAAAAATCACCCAACTGAAAAAATAAAATACTAAAAACCTGAACTTTGAAGCCATTACGGGAATATTAAAAATTATACACCTACCAGGTTACCAAAACTAAAACGACTAAGATACATTACAACTCAACGATTTTACTACAGAAGTCACGCAATCACTATTCAGACTTTGGCCTACTTTGGAACAAGATCAAATAATTCCTGAACTGACTGTCGTAAAATGAGTCGATTCGTTCTACTTGCCTATTTTCCAGGTAGGGGCCGTATGAAATATAGGTTTTACCAGGCTTCATTACCGTGTCAAATTTTACCAACGAGCCTGTGGCCCTGTAAAAATAGTATGGCATTTGGTACCGGATAAAAAAAGGGATAATCTTCACCGGGTTATTGTTTCGTTTCAGCAAGGCATCTCCTGCAATAATGTTCATGTCCAGGGAATCCGGGTAACCCCAGTAATGAACCTGGCTGGCATTTGCTTTCCGGACGATATCTGTTGCCAGCATCTCGTAATCGGTCTCACCTTTTTCCTTTACCGGAATTCCTATCGTTGCATAAGAAAACCTTGTAAGTATAATGCCTAAAATAAATAACCAGATCCTGTACCGTGGGAAAGAAAAGAAAATAAAAAGAAAAACGACCCACAACGCGGCAAAGGGCAAAATTTTCATCCAACTAGTATCTGAAAAGAAGGGAATTACTAACACACAAATAAATACAAGGCAAAAAAACAATCCGGCATACTTAAGATATTGATTCAACTTTCCAGGGCCCTGCTTCACCCATTGCCCGTAGACATAGCTTATAATGGTCATGGCAAACGGAATGAACATAATAATATACCTGGTTTTTTGAGCCCCTGTGATCCAGTACACTCCTATATTTAAAACGATAAAAAGCAATGAGAACTTTACTAATTGATTTTCCCATAAGCTGATCTTGGGTTTCGTAAACAAAATAAGCAACAGCAGGCACCACGGGGCAAGTACCCTGAAAAGAACTACCGGGTAAGTAAATATTTTATACATTCTACCGGTTGACTCTTGACCAACAGCTGACTTCAGCAACGACTCTTTTAAGAGATTTACCAGCGGCACTGCAGGATCGCTGTAAAAACTATAAACATAATAGTAAGAACCGGTCAATAACAAAAATAAAATGAAGCCAACCACGTGCTGCGGTTTAAAGATCACTTTAACAGAACCAGCATAAACACATAAAGCTACTGATGTTAATCCCTGGAAAACTATAGAAGGGTAGCCTTTCGTTAGAAAGCCAATAGCACATAATGCCCACGGGACAATAAAAAGCAGCGTATAGTTTTTCCTCTCATAAAACCAAAACATTGAGATCGCCTGCAGGTAAACAATCAAACTATAAAACACATCGATTTCGGCACCATTGGAAAGCGTATAAAAATATAAATCTGCGCTTGTAACAACAAAAAATGCCGACAATGCTGCGATATTTCTTCCCAAATACTTCTTTGATATAACGTAATGACTCAACCCGAGAATCAATAATGAGATCAAGGACGGCAGTCGCAATGTGAATTCGGAGCCTGATCCCGTTAACCAAATGAAGCCTGCTAAAATCCAGTTGAAAACCGGGGGTTTGTTATAATATTCCCAGCCCAGTGTATGCGGTACGATGTAGTTACCAGACTCTATCATTTCTAATGAAATGATCGCACGGCGTGATTCTTCGATCCGGAGATCAAGATACCCGAGATTTAAAAGCACAGACAAAATATACAGGGCAATTAATCCTGTAATCAACAAAAATGAACTATTTCGGGTCAGCCAGTTTTTCACCGAAGTAAAACTAATTCTATCGCCTAAAATAAAAAAACTGGTTCAGGCAGATCCAAACCAGTTTTTACATGTCACCTTAATATTATTAGCTTATTTTCTCTACCTGCATATAGTTCAGTTCCACAGGTGTAGAACGTCCAAATATTTTTACGGTTACTTTCAATTTTTTCTTTTCGTCGTTCACATCCTCAATTACCCCATTAAAGTCATTGAAAGGTCCTTCAATGATCTTGATTGTTTCGCCAACAATAAACGGTTCGCTCATGCTAATGCCGCCGGCTTCCGCCATTTCATCCATCTTACCCAACATCTTATTTACCTCAGCTTTACGCAGGGCGATCGGGTTTTCCTTTCCCAGGAAATGGATAACACTGTTTGTATTCTTGATGGTATCGCGCAGATCATCGCTTAACTTTCCCTCAAGTACCTCGATCATCACATAGCCAGGATAGTAGTTACGTTCACGCATCACTTTTTTACCATTCACAACCTTATATACTTTCTCAACCGGGAGGAAGACTTGCTTTACCACTTCACTCCAGCCACCACGGGAAATCTCTTTATCAAGATATTCTTTAACCTTACGCTCTTTGCCACTCACTACACGAAGTACAAACCACTTGGACTCCTGTTGCTGCGCATTTTCAGTATTAATCGTTGTTGCTTCCATTAGTTAAAAAGTTGGTTGTATACAAACTTCAACGCCCCGCCGGCTGCAAAGTCCATTAATGATATAATGGCTGTTATCACCAGTGTTGACACAAGTACAATCATTGTTGACTGCTGAAGCTGCTCCCAGTTAGGCCAGGTCACTTTTTCAGTCAATTCCTTGTACGATTCTTTCGCGTAATTAACAATTTTGTTCATGTACTCAATTTGAAAATTTGAAAATGTGCATATTGGAAAACGGAGGTGAAAAATGAAAATAATTTTTCATATTATCAAATCGTATTTTCGAAATTAACCTGCACGGGCACTAGGATTCGAACCCAGATCAAAGGTTTTGGAGACCCGTATGCTACCATTGCACCATGC
>WUUC01063353.1_pt1 | contig 14928 bp, 7 predicted proteins | sample 6278441 | NCBI WGS metagenome assembly WUUC01 (sample SAMN13675441, study PRJNA597444) | soil metagenome | isolation source: soil | place: USA: Washington | collected 2017-10
GGCAGATCATGGCGACCGTCGCTGCCTTGGTGCCGAAGTGCACGTGCAGATGCTCGACGCGATCGCTCCGCAAGGCTGCAAGCAAGGCGCACGCCTGACTGAAATAGCCGAAATGCTTGGGTAGGCCGCGTTCGGAGAGCCACCCAACAGACAACGTGAGCCAAAGACCTGCTACAAAACGCGCAGGCGACCCCAGCAGCGCGCGCAGCATAGCCCCGCTCGTGAACAGCGGAATGACGCGCGTCTTTTCCGTCTCCAGGCGATCAGCGGCATGAACGGAGCCATCGAGACCGCCCGGCCGCAAGGTGTATCTGGAGACGTGAAGTCCAGCCCGCTCCACCGCGTGAATCTCGCGGCGAATGAACGTCTGGCTTACGGTCGGATAGTGATTGACGAGATAGCCGACGCGTCGCAACGCCGCTGCCGGCACGACCGCGTCGGAAGAGGCATGCAGCGGCTCGCGCTGCGCACGGCTCTGTGTCAACATTCTTCCCGTTCTTCCGCTGCGTTGGCGCGGCGCAGTATACCTGCCGACTATCCATGGCGATGAGCGAGAGCGCACGATCTCGCCTTTCGCAACAGGATAAACTGTCGTGCCGATGTCCCCCGATCCTCATTCCGTCACAAACTCGGGCATCGATCGTGCGCCCGCTATCGGCATCGTCGTGATCGGCCGCAACGAAGGGCAGCGCCTCGTCGCCTGCCTGCACAGCGTTGCCGGGAAAGGCGCCACGATCGTCTACGTCGACTCCGGATCGTCCGACGATAGCGTCGCGCAGGCGAAGGCGCTGGGCGCGGACGTCGTTCTATTGGCAACCGATACCCCATTCACTGCTGCACGCGCTCGCAACAGCGGCTTCCGGCGATTGCTCGAGGTAGCGCCCGACGTCCGTTTCGTGCAATTCGTCGACGGTGACTGCGTAGTCGCAGACGGCTGGATAGCGTTCGCCGCAGCTTTTCTCTCGAACAACAAGGATGCGGCGATCGCGTGCGGACGCCGCCAAGAGCTTCGCCCGGAGGACTCTATCTACAATCGTCTGTGCGACTTCGAGTGGAACACGCCAGTTGGCGAAGCTGAAGCGTGCGGTGGGGACTTCCTCGTGCGGCCGGATGCGTTCCAGAGCGTCGAAGGATTCGACGATCGAATGATTGCCGGCGAAGAACCCGAGCTTTGCTATCGGCTTCGACGCAAAGGATGGCGAATTCACCGCTTGGATCACGCGATGACATACCACGACGCGGCGATCACGCGCTTCTCGCAGTGGGTAAAGAGAAATACTCGCGCCGGGTACGCCTATGCCGCGAGAGCCGCACTGCATTTCAGTGCCGGCGATCGCTACTGCATGAAAGAAAACGTGCGAATCTTCTTCTGGGCTTTTGTGCTACCAGCCGCCGCGTTGCTGCTTACCTTCGCCGTGTCCGCCTGGTTTCTGCTCGCGTTCCTCGCGTATCCCGCGCAGGTGGCTCGGCTCGTCTTGAAATTCGACAGGCGGTATCGGACCCAGGGTTGGAAGCGCTACTGCGCCGCCGTCGTGCTGTGCAAATGGCCAGAGTTCGGCGGGCAGGTGCTCTTTGCTACACGGGCGTTACGCGGCCGCAAGCAACAAATCATCGAATACAAGTAGCGCCGATTCGCAACAGCCACTTGCCTAGGCGTAGACCCCATGACGCCTGCACCAGGTCATCAGCATGAACACGCTCCAGACTCTCGACCAATAGATCCCTGTCCCCTGCTTCTTGAACGCTCGCCAGAGCCGATTGACCGACTCGGCGTTCAAGCCGATCGAATGAGCCAGGTTGATGTCACTAAACGTGGCATCCAATCGATCGGACAGACGTTGGCGGCACCACACGGCCAACGGTAGCTCGAAGCCAGCTTTGCTGCGATCGAAGAAGCTCGCGTCGAGCTGGTCTTCCACCATCCGTTTCAGCACCGCCTTTTTTTGCAGCGGCATATAGCGTTCTTGATCGGGTATGCGCGCCGCAGCTTCTACGAAAACGTGATCGAGGAGCGGCACGCGTACCTCCAACGACACGGCCATGCTTGCCGAATCGGTGTCGCGCAAGAGGCGCTCGCCCAAGAAGCTCACCAACTCGAGGTTACTCACTGCTGCGAGATCGCTCTGCCCTTCGATAACGCCGGCCAAGGCGTCGACCTGCGCTTGCTCGAGACCCCAGCGCAAGTCCGCTATCGGCGACGTCGTGAGCTCATTGAGAAAATCGGTCGCGAACAACCCGTACGACACCTGGTACATGCCGAGCAGATCACCGCGAGTCGCTAGTACATCGTCGAGCTTACCCCAGCGCGTCTGCGGGCGAACTTCGGAGGGCCGACCCATGACGACTTGCGCGGCAGCCCGGGAGAGCGCGCGTCGCAAGCGCGGCGGCAATGCACCTCCGACAGCCGCGACGCGTCGGGCGCGCGGCAAATCGACGAAGCTCTCGTAACCGCCGAACAGCTCGTCTCCGCCCGTGCCCGCGAGCGCCACCTTCAGTCCCGCTTCGCGGACTGCACGGCTGACGAAGTACGTGTTCAACGCATCGAAAGTCGGTTGGTCAATGCACGCTAGGGCATCCTCGAGCTGGTCGTCGAAGGTACGTTCGGTGAGCGTCACTTCGCGATGATCGGTGCCTAGCGCCTCGGCGACGCGGCGCGCGTAGGACGACTCGTCGTAACGCGGTTCGTCGAACCGGACGTTGAAAGTGGTCACCGGCCGCTCCGAAGCCCGCTGCGCCATCGCGGCGATGACCGAGGAGTCGACACCACCGCTCAAGAAGATTCCGAGCGGCACGTCACTCACGAGGTGAAGACGGACGGCCTCCTCCAGGCTCGAGCGCGCGGCAGCAACCGACGCGGCTGCGTCGTCAGACGGCGGCGCTTTCGGGTATCGCCAATAGCGCCGCGGCGACAGCGGCGCTCGAACGCTCTCCGCGTCTATCCGCAGCGTCGCGCCCGCCTCGAGCAGCTGAACGCCCTCGACCATGGTCCGCGGCCCGGGCACGAACCCGTGCCAGAGGAACGATCCCAAGCCGTGGCGATCCAGCTTGCGCGGTACGACCTCGGTGGCGAGCAGAGCACGCAGCTCCGATGCAAAAAGAAAACGTCCATCTCGAACAGCATAGTAAAGCGGCTTGATGCCGAGCCGGTCGCGAGCAAGCAGCAAGGAGCGCTCGCGCGAGTCCCAGATCGCAATGGTGAACATGCCGCGCAAACGTTCGATGACGGACTCGCCCCACTGCAGGTAACCGGCCAAGATGACTTCCGTGTCGCTCGAGGATATGAAACGTCTGCCGAACCCTTCCAGCTCCGCTCGCAGCTCGGCAAAGTTGTAACACTCGCCGTTGAACACGATGGCGACATCGCCGGTCGAGTCGACCATCGGCTGCCGACCGGCGTCGCTCAAATCCAAGATCGACAAGCGGCGATGGCCGAGCACCGCGCCCTGCTCGCCGCTCGAGCGCCAGATACCGTCCTGGTCCGGGCCGCGATGCACCATCGCGTCGCACATTCGTCGGGTGTATTGACTCGCCGCGTCGTCGACTGGGCCGAAGACGCCCGCAATACCGCACATCTACTGCTACTCCAAACGCGATTCTTGCAAGGGCATGCCCTAAATGCGGGCAACTCGGGGAACTTTTCGCCCTGCGCAGGCCAGCGGCGATACTAGCGTAGTTCGCTCGCCGCAAACCCGCGCGCGGCTCACGCTTTGCGGCGCAATCTCAGTCACAGCGCGGGCGCGCTCGTGCGCATGCCTTTATGTAGCATGGCCGCTGTCGCAGCGCGCCGGCACCGCGCCAAATGCGTGACGCCGCTGCTTGTCGGTTCGCTACTACGCGTCTAAGATTCACCGTCTCATCCGGGGTGCCCCATGCCCGGAGCATGGTTCCAGGACACTATCATGCAAGCCAAAGACCCCGTAGCCGTCGCAGAAAAACTCAGCCGCGGTTCGATAAAGTTTTTTTACGACGTTCATTCCAAGTTCGAGTGGCCCGACAAGCTCGATGACTCGGAGTGGGCGATGTCGCCCGAGTATGTTTCACTTTTCGGCACACCCACTTGGGACGGCCTCTCCGAGGCGCAGCAGCGCAAGCTCGCGTTTTATGAGTGCGGTGGTTTTTTCAGCATGATCCTGCACGGCGAACGGCCGCTTCTCGAAGGCATGAGCCATCGGCTGTACACGAGCGAAAAAGACTTGACGATCACCGAGTACATGCATCACTTCCTCGACGAAGAAAACAAACACATGATCATGTTCTCCTCGTTCTTGCGCCGATATTTCGGCAAGGTGTACCCGGAAAAGAAAGTTGCGCACGCGCGCGTTCTCGCAAAGGGCGAGGAAGAGATCAGTTTCTTCGCCAAGGTGCTGGTCGTCGAAGAGCTGAGTGACGTCTACAACGTCGCGATGGCGAGCGACGAACGTCTTGCGCCAATTGTACGCGCCATCAATCACACCCATCACGTCGACGAAGCGCGGCACATTCATTTTGGACGCGTTTATCTGAAGCAATTGTGGGATCGGCATACGCCTGCGTGGAGCGAGGAAGCAAAGCAATCGTTCCGCGCCTGGCTCGTCGACTACATCAACGCTAGTTGGCGCGACTTTTACAGCCCCTATGTGTACCGCGATGCCGGGATACCCGACCCCTACGGCGTGCGTGAGCACGCGCTCGCGTCGCCCGTCTGCCGCGAGCATCGGCAGCGCTGTTCGATGAAATACGTCAAGAATCTAGTCGACTGCGGCATCCTCGCAGAGATCCCACAACTGCAATGACGGAAAACGAGATTCGCGGTCAGCTCCGTGATTGGATCTTCAACCGCGCGAAACACAAGCCAGCGTCCCTGACCGACGACACACCGCTGCTCGACAAGGGAGTTCTGACTTCGCTCGATATCGTCGAGCTCGTGTTGTTCATCGAACGACTACGAGGCGGCGCCGAAGTTGCCGTCGAGGATCTCGACCCGGCCGCCTTTCACAACGTGAACGCGATGTATGCTGCTTTTTTTGCGCCGGCCTAGAGAATCGGCCGACCCGCGCGTCGTCGTCATTCCGCTGCGAAGATCAGCGCAAACGCTGCCTTACGATCGCTCTTGCCGTTAGGGGTTCTCGGCATTTCTTTCGCCACAGCGAAGCGTCGCGGGACCATGTAGGCGGGCAGATCGCGTTGGCACCGGGCGACGACCTGCTCTTTGTCCGCCCCTGGGGCAAGACATAGCAGCGCTCCGATGCACTTCTGCTCGATAACGTCGCTGTCGTTGAAGACAACCACGGCCTCCGTCACTACTTCATTGCGCAGAAGCGCGGACTCGATTTCACCGAGCTCGATCCGATTCCCCATGTATTTGATCTGCTGATCGCGCCGGCCTATAAACAAAAACGAGCCGTCGTCCGCTATGCGCGCTAAGTCGCCCGTCCTGTAGAGCGGGTCATGAAACTTGTTGTGCTGCGGATTTTGGATGAAGGCTTTGGCCGTTCGCTCAGGATCGTTGAGATAGCCGTAAGCAACCGACTTGCCGCGGACGACGATTTCCCCTTCTGCGCCGGGCTCCTTCGACAGAGTGCCGTCCTCGAGAAGCGCATACACCTCCATGTTCCGGCGTGCCTTGCCGATCGGAACGGAATCCGCCCCGACGACGGAGGGAGGGGTAATCACGTGGTACGTGCAGTCCACTGTGATTTCGGTCGGGCCGTACATATTCGTGTACTGAATGTGCGGGTAGCGCTCCATCCATTGACGAACGATCTCGGGAGCGAGCACCTCGCCGGCCGCAATGACGTGCCGAAGATCGGGAAAGATGCCCGGCGTCAGCCGGCCGGATTTCAGCAAGATCGTCATGACACTCGGCACGCAGAACATGACGCTGATCCGGCGCTTGATGAGCCACGGAATGAGCGTGATGAGCACGACGTTCAACTCGTCATGAACGAGGTGCAAAGTCGCACCAGTAGCGAAAGCGGTATAAATGTCGAAGGTCGAATTGTCGAAGTACAGCGGCGCGTGATTGGCGATCACGTCGCGATCGATCAAGCCGTAAGTGTCGACGCACCAGTCGATGTAATCGACGATCATCTGGTGACTGATCATCACTCCCTTGGGCTTGCCCGTGGAGCCGGAAGTGAAGAGTACATACGCGACGTCGATCGAAATATTCTGTGCCGACAGCGGAGCTTTCGAATCCTCGACCTCGTCATCCATGTTGACGATCGTGAGATGTGGGGTTGGACCGAGGAGCTCCCTGAAACGAGCTTCGCTCTGTCGATCGACGATCACTACTCGCGTGCCGGTCGCCGAAATAATCTCTTGTAAGCGATGCGCGGGCGAAGCCGCGTCGAGGGGCACATAGGCGCAGTCGGCCTTGAGGATGGACAAGATTGACTTGATCGAGTTGACGCCCTTCTTCATGTAGAAAGGAACGAACGAGCCTCTGCGGACACCCGCTTTCTGCAAGCGTCTCGCAGTGGCGTTCGAGAATTCGTCGAGCTCGACGAACGTAATGGACTCTTCTCTGCAGCAGACCGCGGGCTTGTTCGGGAACTTTGCCGCCGATCTTGCGAAGTATTCTTGAACTAGCATTGGCACGATATGGGCGCGGAAAGTTACGGCGATCCTTCCATGAGCGGCGTCAAAGCGTCAAGGAATTGAATCTCACCTGTGCGCTCGAGAACGGCGTTGCGCAGTGTGACGGCTCGCGCGCTCGCCACCTGGTTCACTGCCATGCGCTCCATCGACCGTTGTTGCGTATGCGTGACTCGCGGCCTGCGACGCAGCTCGAAGTCACGTAGTGCTTCGTGAACTTCTCGTTCGCCGAGCAGTCGCCCCAAGACCAGCCCATCCTCCAGCGCCATCGCCGCTCCTTGCGCGAGAGTCGGCGGGCAAGCGTGCGCCGCATCTCCGATCAGCACGCATCTACCGCGCGACCACGACGGCAGGTTCACGTTCCAGTAACTCGTGGGGATCAAGGCTGTGCGCTCGTCGATGCCATTGACGACGTCGGCGGCGAAGCCGCCGAAATCTTGAAACGCCGAGCGCAACTGCAGCGGATCGGAACTGCCGTGCAAGATCTCCGTCGCGACCGGGCCGGCGCCGCAATAGACCTTTCCCTCCGGCAAGGGGTGCAGTAGCAGTGTGCAGCCGTTACCCAACATGTACTGCGGTCGCTCGAGGCCGGCGGGACACGCGGCGACGAAGCGCCAGCCGCGAAAACCCGCCAAGGGTTCTATGCGCGGAATATCGAAAACGGCTTGACGCACCTGCGAGTGCACACCGTCCGCACCGACGACAACGTCATAGCGCTGGCGAACATCGTCGGTGCGGTGGATCTCCACGCCGCCGTCATCCTGCTCCGTGCCGGTGACCGACACACCCCAAGAAACAGCGATCGATTCGCGGCCGCCATGGAGGAGGACCCGCTGCAGCGCTGCCCGCTCCACGTTCGCGAATGGCGACCAGTCTTTACGACTCGTTAGGTCGACGTCGAACAGGAAGCGCTGGCGCTCGTCCGTGAACCGGATAGCGGTGACGCGGCGGCTCGCGTCAAGAACCGCGTCGCCAAGGTCTAAGTCTTGCAACACGCGTATCGCATTACCCGTCAGCAGGAACGCGACACCTTCGGCATCGCTGGGCTGACGGCGATCGATGACGTCGAACTCGATGCGGACGGAGCGCAGCGTTCGCGCCAACGCGAGACCCGCGATACCCGCGCCGACGATGAGGACTCGCGGACGCCGAGCCATGCCGGCCTCATCAGCGTCGCGAGCCGCGCTTCGGCCAGCCACTTAACCGTCCGCCTCTGTAAATCCGTGAGGCCCGTGCCCGTCCATGTTCGTGAGATGCAGACCCAGCACCGTGTTCTCGAAAGGCGCCATTTTCGCTTGAAGCTCCGGCGAGATCGCGAACAGCCGGCGGCGTTGTAAGACCCAATAGCTCGACGCGGCGAAAGCGCCGACCCATGCGGGGTGCGACTGGTTCGAACAAACGAGATCAACTCCGAGTGCTGCAACATGGGCGTCGGTTGCAGCGATGACGTCGGGCGCATCGGCAGGCGCCGCAAAACAGTCGGAAATCTGTGCGACATACAACGAGCCGAAGCGAGGATCCGCTTGCATGCGCTTGGCATGCACCACGGCCCAGCCTATGACGCGCCCCTCCCGCTCCACCTTGAGTCGCGTGCCGCCGGGCCAACCCGTCCGCGGTAACAGCGCGTTCATCATGGCGCGATCGCGAACAGCTAGGCATTTGTAGGCCGAGTGGTTCTCGTCCCAGAGGCGGTCCGCCCAATCGCCGAACTCCTCGACGACAGTCACCTCGACACGGCGCCGTCGACGCAGGTGCCGCACTTTGAGCGCCGCGTGCAACGCTGCGTGACCGAGCGATCCGAGTCCCGTGAACGCAAGCGCGTCGATCGCCAAGGCCAGCTTGCGGTTTTTTCGCAGGTACGCGTTGTGCCTGAGGAACCGATAGGGGCGAAGGATCCGCAAGCACATCGGCATGGGGTAGAGCATCCACCCCATCGAGCGTAATAGCAGGACCAGCGGTTCATGTTCTCCCCCGTGCCCCGTGCTGTATAGCAGGGGGTACTTCTTCAGCATGTCGCGGAGCAAGCGCAACCCGAGTGCGCTATAGCGTGCATCGATCGCAGCTTCCGTGAATGGGCCCTGCCAGTCGGTCACCCACTCCGGGGCGCCGTCGATCAACCAGCGCTGCGGCTTTAGCGCATAACCACCGCGGACGTGGCCATCGTCATCGACGGCAAGGTGATACTCGCGCCAGGCGGAAGACCCGGTTCGTCGCGGAATCCAGTCCGGCTCCGGGCTGTCGTAAAACCGCCACTTCGACCCTCCAGCTCGCATGCGCATGTTGAATGCGCGCACGGCGTCTTGATGCTCGTTGGAGTGGGGAATGACACGAATCGGCATGCTCTAGTCTCAACCGCGGCGGCCATATGCTACGCGCGGCGCGCGCCGAGATTTGAATTTCGTTCACATTTTGACGGCCACGGCGAAGCGCTCGCGCCGTAACCGACATGCTAGAATTCCGCCCGGCCGGGACAGCACGGCACGGTTGATCCGTCTTCCGAAGCGACCTGGGCATCGGTCTGCCGTTGCATGCCGAGGGTCCCGCAACTCTTAGGTTCGCGGTGCCCGAACCGCGCGGGCAACGGCGCCACAAACTTGAATTTTGGTCACGCTTTTCGGCAGCGAATTTACCGATAATTAAGTCAACTGGTGCTCGCGGCAAAAAGCGTATAGACATCCGGCGCGAATCTGTACGAGTCGTAGCAAACCGCGGGCGCCATCGGCGCGGCGAGATCGTTTGGCCTTACTGGCGACAGTTGCGACGACAGCACGGCCGCAGGAAGCCGGTCGCCCGACTACCAAGGATCTCGGTTAATGCAGACCAATGACAACGACATCGCGATAGTCGGAATCGCACTGCGCGTTCCCGGCGCCGCGACACCCGAGCAGTATTGGAAGAACCTGGCGGCCGGCGTCGAATCCGTACAAACGTATACCGACGAGGAGCTCCTCGCGCGCGGAGTCACTCCCGCCGAGCTGGCCAACCCGAATTACGTCCGCGCCGGCATACCACTCGAGAACGTCGACCAATTCGATCCTGAATTTTTCGGCTTCAGCCCGAAAGAAGCTGCGATCCTCGACCCGCAGCACCGGCACTTCTACGAGGTGGCATGGGAGGCGCTCGAGCGCTCGGGTCATCCGCCTTCGAAATTCCCGGGCGCGATCGGCATTTTCGCCGGCTGCGGCATGGGCGCCTATTTCACGTTCAATCTTCTGTCTAACCCCGACCTCATCGACACCGTCGGGCTATTCCTGCTGCGCCACACCGGCAACGACAAGGACTTTCTCGCCACACGCGTTTCGTATGCCTTCAATCTGAAAGGCCCGAGCGTCAACGTCGTAACCGCGTGCTCGACCTCGCTCGTGGCGACGCACATGGCCGCGCAGAGCCTTCTGTCCGGCGAGTGCGACATGGCCTTGGCCGGCGGCTCGACGATCGAAGTGCCGCATCGCGTCGGCTACATTTACAAGGAAGGCGAGGTCTTGTCGCCAGACGGCCATTGCCGGACGTTCGATCACCGCTCGAAGGGCACTGTATTCGGTAGCGGCACGGGCGTCGTGGTGCTGCGGCGCCTGGCCGACGCACTGGCGGACGGCGACCATATCCACGCCGTTATCAAAGGCAGCGCCGTGAACAACGACGGCGCCTCGAAAGTCGGTTACCTCGCGCCGAGCGTCGACGGACAGGCGGCCGCCATCGCCGAGGCATTAGCCGTCGCGGACGTGTCGGCAGATTCGATTGGCTACGTCGAGTGCCACGGGACCGCGACACCTGTCGGCGATCCCATCGAGCTCGCCGCTCTGACCCGGGCCTTTCGCGAGTCGACCAAACGCACGGGTTACTGCCGCATCGGCTCGGTCAAGACCAACATCGGGCATCTCGATACGGCAGCCGGTGTCGCCAGCCTCATCAAGGCCACGCTCGCGCTAGAGAACAAGCAGATACCGCCGTCGCTGAACTACGAAGCGCCGAATCCGGTCATCGATTTCGCGGCAAGTCCATTCAAGGTCGCGGCAGCGCTCACGGATTGGGTCGTCGACGCCGAACCGCGACGTGCGTGCGTGAACTCGCTCGGCGTCGGCGGCACGAACGCATTCGTCGTGCTCGAGGAGGCGCCCGCCGCGCGTGCGCAGCCCTCGAACGACAAGCCGCAGCTGCTGGTACTCTCAGCTCGCAACCGGCGCGCCCTCGACGACGCGTCGAAACGTCTCGCGTCTTGGCTGCGTGACAATCACGACCAGCCTTTCGCCGACATCGCGTACACGCTGCGAGTCGGTCGCGAGGGTTTCGAGCAGCGGCGCGTGCTCGCAGCAACGACGCACGACGAGGCTGCAGCATTGCTCGAAAGCGCCGACCCGCGGCGCGTGTTTACCCACGTGCGCGATGTCGATCATCCGTCGCTTGTCTTCATGTATCCGGGCGGCGGCGCGCAATATTTTCGGATGGGCCGCGGCCTATACGGAAGCGAGCCCGTGTTTCGGGAGCATGTCGACCGCGGTCTCGCGACGCTGAAGACGCGCTTCAAGACGGATCTAGCTCCGCTCTTCTTCGCCGAGGACGCGCGGCGCGAGGAAGTCACCAAGCTGCTCGCCCAGCCCGCCAACCAGCTACCGCTGACCTTCATCATCGAGTACGCGCTCACGAAGCTGTGGGCCGAATATGGCGTGAAGCCCGACGCGTTGATCGGGCACAGCATGGGCGAGAACACGGCAGCCTGCGTGGCGGGGATTTTGTCGTTCGACGACGCGATCGGCTTGCTCCTGTTGCGCGGCCAGCTCGTCGAGCAGGCGCCGGCGGGCGGCATGCTAAGTGTGCCCATGCCAGCGGGCGAGCTCAGAAAGCTAGTCGGCGACGAGCTCGACATCGCGGCTTCCAACAGTCCCGCGCTGTCGGTCGCCTCCGGCACGCGAGCGGAACTCGACAAGCTTGCCGAACGATTGACGCAAGACAAGGTCGAGTGGCAGCACGTCAAGGTCAGCGTTGCGGCGCACTCGCGCCTGCTCGATGGCATTCTCGAGCCGTTTCGTCGCTACCTTGCGAGCATCGAACTGCGCGAGCCGCAAATCCCCATCGTCTCCAACCGCACCGGCCAGTGGCTCGATGCAGCCGCGGCTCGCGACCCCGACTACTGGGTCGCGCACCTGCGCAATACGATCCTCTTTTCCGAGGGCGTCCAAACCCTGCTCGAGAACCAGGATCGGGTACTGCTGGAAGTCGGCCCCGGGAACATGCTGAGCTCGTTCGTTCGGCAGCATCCCGCAGCTCCGGCACAACGCGTGTTGTCGTCGATGCGGCACCCCGAGGACACGTCCGGCGACGACGCCTACTTCCGCGCAGCCGCGGGACGATTGTGGGCGGTCGACCGCGAGCCCGACCTCGAGCGGCTCCATCCAGGCGAGCATCGGCGCATTCCCTTACCGACCTACGCGTTCCAGCACGCGAGCTTTTGGATCGAAGCGACCGCCGGCGCCGTCGCCAGCCGCAAACAGGTGAACCGTCCGGCACGGTTGGCAGACCCCAACCAATGGCTGTTCGAGCCGCGGTGGGTGCAGCAAGGTCAACTGGCAGAGCCGAGCGAAGCGAAGAGTAAATGGCTCGTGTTCGACGCCGGTGAGCCGCTCGTAGCAGCACTCGTCGGCCGCTTGCGCGAGCAAGGCCACACCGTCGTCACGGTAATCGCGGCGGACGCGTACGCGCGTCTGGATTCGCACCGCTATTCGATCGCGCCGGAAGCCGGTGGCGCTGGCTACCAAGAGCTCATCGACGAGCTCGCCGGCAATGACTTGTTCCCGGACCGTGTGCTGCACGGCTGGCTGTTGACGCGTGACCGGAGTTTCCGCCCCGGCTCGAGCTTCCTGCATCGCAACCAGGAGTACGGCTTCTACTCCTTATTTCATTTGGCCCGCGCGTTCGGCAAGGCCGACCCCGACCGCCGTCCCCTGCACTGGGTAGTGCTGACCAACGGCATGGCTCGCGTCGCCGCGGAAGCCGTTCCATATCCCGATAAGGCGACCGCGCTCGGGCCTTGCGCCGTCATCCCGCGCGAATTCCCGAACATCACGTGTGCAGTCGTCGATCTAGAGCTAGCCGAAAACGGCGGGGCGAAACAGAAACGAAACGGCAACAGTGGCGCACACGCTGACCCTGCCGTGGTCGACCGCTTGGCAGACGAGCTCTTGGCGCCCGCAGGTACGTCGATCACAGCCTGGCGCGGCGACGTTCGATGGCAGCGCCACATCGTGCGCGCGCGCTCGCGCGCGAATGCCGTGCCGTCAAGCGACAAGGTGCGCCAGCGCGGCGTCTATTTGATCACTGGCGGCCTCGGCGGCATCGGCGGCGAGCTCGCAACGTGGCTAGCGCGCGAGTATCGCGCGCGACTCGCGCTGGTCGGCAGAACGCCGCTGCCGGCACGCGAGGATTGGGATCACTGGCTCGCGCAACACGAGTCGTCCGACACGATCAGCCGCGCCATCACGAAGATCCTCGAGCTCGAAAGTCTCGGCGCCGAGGTTTTAGCCATTGCGGCAGACGTGACGGTCGCCGAAACGATGCAGCAAGCCGTTGAGGACGCTCGCGCCAAATTCGGCGACATCAACGGCGTCATCCATGCGGCCGGCGTGATTCGCGACAATCTCATTCAGCTCAAAAGCCAACGCGACATCGAAGAGGTCTTTTCCGCCAAGGTTTACGGCACGCTGGTGCTCGACGAAGTTTTCCGGCGTCAGCCGCTCGACTTCATGGTGCTCTTCTCCTCGACGAGCGCGTTCGTCGCGCCACAGGGGCAAGTCGACTACGTCGGCGCAAGCTCGTTCGTGAATGCCTTCGCCGATTCGTGCCAAGGCACGCGTCCCTATCCCGTGACGGCAATCGCGTGGGGTATCTGGCGCGACGTCGGCATGGCGGCGCCGGCGCGGCCGCTGTCGACGGCTGCGACGCTCGACGATGCAATTGCACACGGCTCCGTTGTGCCGTGCCACTATCCTCTGTTCGAAACCCACCACGCCTCGCGCGAGGGACTCGCAGAACAGCACGTGTTCGCAGGAGCTTTGTCCGCCGAGCGGCACTGGGTCATCAACGAGCATCGTCTCGGCAGCGGCGAAGCCTTGTTGCCGGGCACGGGTTACATCGAGCTCGTTCGCGCCGCTCTGGCCGAGATTGGGCATGAAGGGCCATGGGAGCTCGGCAATCTCGTCTTCCAAAATCCGTTGTTCGTGACCGATGGCGCACCGCGCGATTACCGCGTTCGGCTGCGCGGTGACGGACGCCGCTGGGACGTCAGCATCTTCGCGCGTCGCGCGAACGGCACGGGCCGAGACGGATGGGAGGAATCGGCGAGCGCGAAGGTCAGCGTGGCGGTGCGTCAAGCGCCTTCCCAGCTAGCGCTCAACGAAGCGGACGCACGCATCGAAGGATCGTCGACCAGCGCGGCGGGCTCCGGCAGGCTGCGCTCGCGACAGGAAGACCACCTCAGATTCGGCCCGCGCTGGCACGTGCTCACGCAGGTCAAGGTCGGCGGCGCCGAGGCGCTGGCCCACCTCAAGCTACCCGACGCACACGCCGACGACGTTAACACGTACGGCCTCCACCCGGGCCTGCTCGACATCGCGACCGGTTACGCGATGGACTTAATCCCCGGCTACCGCGATCAAGAGGTGCCCGAGAATTTGTGGGTGCCAATCTCGTATCGTGCCGTGCGCTTCTACCGTCCGCTGCCCGCCGAAGTCGTGAGCTCCATTCGCATCAACAAACGCAGCTCAGTCGACAGCGGATTTGCCGCGTTCGACGTGTTAATTACCGACCCGGCCGGAGAGCCATTGGTCGAGGTCGAAGGCTTCACGCTGCGGCGCACGGACGGTGCGCTGCGGGTTCCCGCGGTGGAAGGTGCGGCCAAGGGCGTCGAAGGCGAGCCGGTGCCGCCGTCTGCCAAACCGCTCTCGCCTGCCGAAGAAGCCTTGAAGCACAACGTCTCACAGGGCATAGGAGTCCGGGACGGCGTCGAGGTGTTGCACGGCATCCTGAGCCGACCAATGCCGCCGACCATCATCGCGAGCTCGATGAATGTCGTGGAACTGCTCGCACAAGCGGACGCGTTGGGTCAGGCCGCCAGCGCCTCCGGCGAAACGCGCTTCGCCCGGCCGGAGCTCGACAGCGACTTCGAAGCACCGCGCGACGACATCGAGAAAAACCTCGCGGATCTTTGGGGCAAATTGCTCGGTGTAGAGGGCGTGGGTATCAAAGACAGCTTCTTCGACTTGGGCGGCCACTCGTTGATTGCCGTCAGGCTGTTCAACGAGATTGCCGATCGCTGGAGCATGGATTTGCCCATGTCGGTGCTCATGCAGTCACCGAACA
>WUUC01126827.1_pt1 | contig 14925 bp, 10 predicted proteins | sample 6278441 | NCBI WGS metagenome assembly WUUC01 (sample SAMN13675441, study PRJNA597444) | soil metagenome | isolation source: soil | place: USA: Washington | collected 2017-10
GGTACTTCGTGATGGTCTACAAAGCCGATGACGATATAGAGACCCGGGAGATTACGGTGTACAAGGAAACTGATAAACTGGTTTACATCGAATCGGGACTGAAAGATGGAGAGCAAGTGATGACCAGGTTTCAGTTGTTGGTATACGATGCGTTGAACGATTAACCGAAGCGTAGCCCTTTATGGATAAGTTTGTTAAGAAGATCATATCTTTTTCGCTGAAGAACCATTTCTTCGTGTTCTTCACCACCGCTGTGCTGGTCATCGCAGGTGTTTGGAGCTATTTCAAAACACCGCTCGAAGCGTTCCCGGACGTTACCAACACCCAGATCATTCTCGTAACCCAATGGAATGGCCGAAGCGCCGAGGAAGTCGAACGCTTCGTCAGCATCCCGATAGAGGTTGCGATGAACAGCGTGCAACGCAAAACGAGTGTGCGTTCAATTTCCATGTTTGGCCTATCGGTAATGAAAATCATTTTCGAGGACGATGTGGAAGACTTTTTCGCACGGCAGCAAGTGAACAATCTGTTGCGGAATGTCAGTTTACCGGAAGGCGTTGAGCCGGACGTGCAGCCACCCTATGGGCCGACAGGTGAGATCTTCCGGTACACGTTGAAAAGCGACCGCGGCACGAGCGAACTGCTTGCCTGGCAGGATTGGGTAATTGATCGCCAGCTCCGGGCTGTTCCAGGCGTGGCTGATATTGTTTCGTTTGGTGGTTCGAGAAAAGTGTTTGAAGTAAACGTCAACCCGTTGTTGTTGTCGAAATACGACATCACACCGCTTGAAGTGTATGACGCCATTACGAAAAGTAATATCAATGTTGGAGGTGATGTGATCGAAAAGAACGGCCAGGCGTATGTCGTTCGGGGGATCGGACTCCTTGAAAGTGTTGAAGACATCGAGAATATCCTCATAGAGGCGATCGACGATGTGCCGATCCTGGTGAAGAACGTTGCCTCTGTGAAAGTAGGCGCACTCCCAAAGGTGGGCCAGGTCGGACTTGATGAAAACGACGACGTTGTTGAAGGGATTATCGTCATGCGCAAAGGCGAGAACCCTGCCCAAGTCCTGGAACGTGTAAAAACCAAAATAGCAGAGATCAACGGGAAGGTGCTTCCCAGCGATATCAAAATGATCACGTTCTACGATAGAGACAAATTGATGGACTATTGCCGTGAAACAGTGTTAGGCAATCTCATCGAGGGTATCCTCTTCGTGACGATCGTGGTTTTTATTTTCATGTTGGATTGGCGAAGCACTGTGATCGTCTCCATCATTATACCGCTGTCGTTGCTCTTTGCCTTTATGTGTTTAAAGTTAAAGGGAATGTCGGCCAACCTGCTATCGATGGGGGCGATAGATTTCGGAATCATCATCGATGGTGCGGTCGTGATGGTGGAAGGACTGTTTGTACTGCTCGCCACGCGTGCGAAAGAGATCGGCATGGAACAGTACAACAGTCTTTCCAAGCTAAAGTTGGTAAAGAAGTCAGCGTCGGAACTTGGCAAGGCGATCTTTTTCTCCAAGTTGATCATCATCACGAGCCTGGTGCCCATTTTTTCTTTCGAGAAGGTGGAAGGTAAATTGTTCTCGCCTCTTGCCTACACGCTTGGATTCGCGCTGCTCGGCGCACTGTTCTTTACGCTTACGCTCGTTCCTGTTCTCACGACACTTCTTTTCGACAAGAATGTAAAGGAGAGACACAATATGGTCGTTGATTTTTTCAATCGTATTGTTTCGAAAGGCTTTACGTTCACACTTGCGAATAAGACCAAGACAATCGTCGCTGTCATATTAATCATCGGTGCAAGTGTATTTTCATTCAGGTTCCTTGGTTCTGAATTCCTTCCCAATCTGAACGAAGGCGCCCTTTGGGTAGAAGCGAAATTACCGATGAGTAGCTCGATCAATGAAACTGTGAAGTTCGTTAGGATCTTCCGTACGGAGTTGAACAGTTTCCAGGAAGTCGAATCGGTATTGTCGCAGATCGGTCGTTCAAATGACGGAACTGATCCGTCGGGTTTCTTCTACGTACAGTGCCAGGTAAATCTTAAGGCAAAGAAATCCTGGGAGAGAAATATTTCCACGGAAGAACTGATTGAAGAGATGGACACGAAACTAAAACAGTACCCAGGGGTAGTTTATAACTACTCGCAACCCATTATCGATAACGTGGCAGAAGCGGTCGCTGGTATCAATGCTTCGCTTGCCGTCAAGATCTTCGGCGACAATCTGGAACTTATGAACAGCAAGGCAGATTCCATTGCATCCATCCTTAAAACTGTGCGAGGCGTGAAGGACCTGGGAATTTTGCGAAACATCGGCCAACCCGAGCTAAGCATCATCTTAAATCAAAAAAAGATGGCTGCCTACGGCGTTAACATTGCAGATGCGGAAACAGTGATTGAAATGGCGATTGGTGGCAAGACGGCAACGAAGTTTTTCGAGCAGGAGAAGAAGTTCGATGTACGTGTTCGGTATGAGGGACCTTACCGGAAGTCGGAGCGGGAGATCAAAGAACTTAAAGTGCCTTCGATGAAAGGAAATAAAGTACCATTAAAGGAGATTGCTGAGCTCAAATCTGTAACGGGTCCGGCTTTTATCTACCGCGATAATAACAAACGTTTTATCGCGATCAAATTTTCTATTCGTGAGCGCGACCTCGGGAGTACGATTTCCGAAGCTCAGGAGAAAGTGAATGCACAGGTGACAATCCCGAGAGGTTACAGCGTGGCATGGAGTGGTGAGTTTGAAAACCAGGTACGGGCGCAAAATCGACTGATGGAAGTTGTACCGATATGTTTGGTACTCATCTTCTTTTTGTTGTTTGTCGCTTTCGGAAACGTGAAAGATGCAGGGCTTGTCCTGGTCAACGTTCCGTTCGCTATGATCGGTGGTATCCTCGCCCTTCATGTTACAGGAACAATATTCAGTATTTCGGCAGGCATTGGTTTCATTGCGTTGTTTGGTATTTGTATCCAAAACGGCGTGATCCTTATATCGGTGTTCAAGAAGAACATTGAAGGAGGCATGCCGATGCAGGCGGCCTTGATTCGCGGCGTTGAGCAACGCACACGACCGGTTGTTATGACGGCGTTGATGGCAGCCATTGGCCTGGTGCCGGCTGCAATTTCTACTGGTATCGGGTCGGAGACACAAAAACCGCTGGCCATTGTCGTCATTGGCGGGTTGATCAGCGCAACAATTCTGACGTTGCTGGTATTCCCCTTAGTATTCGAAAGGGGCTACAAAAGAACGGTAACTGCAAGGAAGGAGGGTATTGAAAAAAGAACCTTTGAGGACTACGAAGGTTAACACCAAGCCTACAGTTAAAACTTCATTAAGGTGAAATGCAGACATAGGTTAGGTCTAGTGATGTTGATGGCATGTTGGCAATTCGGCCACCATGCCAATGCCCAACATTCACCATCCTTCGAGAACCTTTCTATTGATCGCCCCGATGTTTCTAACCTCCCCACAACCGTTCGTCCTGGTCACTATCAATTTGAGATTGGATCAGAATGGGGCAACGGAGTTCAAACAAATGAATTCTATGTTCCCAATATGGTGTTCCGTACGGGTATCAACACCAAATCAGAACTACGTATTGGAATAAATCGACTCTATCTCGATTCCATCGGATCGGGTATGAGCGACGACGTGATCTTTGCGTCGATCTCCGGCAAGTATAGATTTGTTGAAGAAGATGGATTGCGTCCGGCAATTGCCATTCAACCTGAGTTCTCACTTCCCTTTGGCGATGGCGCTTACATTCATCACGGTCATCCTAACTATTCGCTCGCCGATTATTCGATTATTTTACTATTCAACAATACGCTGCGCGAACAGATCTTCCTCAACTACAACGCCGGAATGTTCTGGAGCAGGAGCGATCGTATAGATTGGTTGCTTTCTGCGTCCGCAAGTTTTCTTCACACGCATCGATTCGGATATTTTCTTGAGTTGTTCACACTTGTGGAGAACGATCAGTTTCCATTGTCGGTCGATGGAGGGCTAATGTTTCTGGTCACACCCCGTTTGCAGTTCGATGCATATTTCGGATACCGTGCGCTTGAAGAAGAAGCGGCATGGTATGGCGGTGTCGGGGTTGGGTTCCGGTTGGATCGTGGAGATATGGTGAGGAAGACGTTTAGGGAGATTGGTATACATCACTAACCAATTTCGCCTTCGGCTAAAAAAAGCTATTACGCGGAGTTTCGCAGTGGAGTTTGTGCATTGCAAAAATGCGTGCGAATTTTCACGCGTGAAGTGTTGCATTTATATATTTTATTAACGTGCATTTCTCCGCGCACCTCCGGCGTAATGCCTTTTTTTATTCAGCGTCGAGGCGCATCTCTTCAACCGCAAAAATCACCGCAACAAAACCCCAAACTCCCTTCGGTAAAACCCGACCCCCGGCGAAGAAAATTCTACTCTTTTCGGCACTCCATAGGTTTAATTTTGACCCTACTTTTTCAAAAAACAACCTCTTTTTTTGAAAATGACCCTCAAAATCACCCTATCGAAATCGGATTCGGTGATTTTTTTTGAAAAATGGCCTCTTTTGTGACCTATGTTTTAAATCTTTGATAAATAATTGAGAGCGGAAAAACCAAACAAACAAAACCCTCAGCCTATGAAAAAATCTGTCATCTTTCTCGTCTTGCTAATCGCCGTCAGTGTGCTCGCACTGTTTATACCGGCTGTACCTAAGCAGATCGTCACCGAAGGTATCGTTGCCGGCGATGTTGCCTGGATGCTCGCAGCCACTGCGCTCGTATTCTTAATGACTCCCGGCCTTGCCTACTTCTACGGAGGTATGATTGACGCCAAAAACATTATCTCCACGATGCTTCAGAGCTTTATTGCGATGGGCGTGATCAGCGTGGTGTGGATCGTGGTAGGCTTTAGCCTTGCATTCGGCGATTCTATCGGAGGTGTGATTGGCGACCCACGAACGTTCTTCATGTTCCAGAATGTACTTGATGGAAAACCGTGGTCCCTGGCACCAACCATTCCGTTGGTGTTGTTCGCATTCTTCCAGTTGAAGTTCGCTATCATCACGCCAGCATTGATCACCGGTACTTTCGCTGAAAGGATCAGGTTCAAGTCTTATATCATCTTTCTTGTTTTGTTCTCACTGCTCATTTATGCGCCACTCGCGCACATGACGTGGCATCCGGGTGGGTTCCTGTTTAACCTCGGTGTGCTTGACTTCGCGGGTGGTACCGTAGTTCATATGTCGGCAGGCTTCGCCGCGCTTGTAGCCGCGATGTATCTCCGCAATAGATCAGAAACAAAAGCTGCGATATCGCCAGCTAACATTCCATTTGTACTCCTCGGTACTGGTTTGCTTTGGTTTGGATGGTTTGGTTTCAATGCTGGCAGTGCACTTGGCGCAGGGCCTTTGGCAGCGTCGGCGTTTGCAACAACAAACACTGCGTCTGCAGCGGCAGGTCTCTGCTGGGTGCTGATGGATGCAGTTAGAGGCAAGAAGCCTTCGGCACTTGGTTTTTGTATCGGTGCAGTTGTCGGCCTTGTGGCCATTACGCCTGCAGCAGGTTTCGTCACCATTCCTTCCAGCTTGTTCATCGGAACGATTGCGGCCTTGATCAGTAACCTCGTAGTACACTGGAAGTCGAAGACTTCATTGGAAGATACGCTTGATGTGTTCCCCTGCCATGGTGTAGGTGGAGCAGTTGGTATGGTGATGACTGCATTGCTGGCCCACCAGTCAGTGAACGCGGCAAACACCACCGGCAACGGTTTGCTCTTCGGAGAGTTTGTACTCTTCAAAGCTCATATGATTGCCCTCTTTATTGCCATAACGTTCATTGTTGTGGGTTCCTACATCATTCTGAAGATCACGGATCTCATTTCGCCGATGGAAGTAAGTACAGAGGAGAAGAAGATCGGTTCAGATGTGAGTCAGCACGGAGAAAATATTTACGACGTAAAACCCGCTGTCTGATCAGTTCACTAAAGCGCCCGGGGAGGTGTGCGATACCTCATCCGGGCCACCTTAGCTTATTGTTAATTAAAACACATTCAAAATTATGAAAAATCTCTTACAGCGATTTATATATAGTGTGCTGTTAACTGTTGCCTGCTCGTTCGGAATCAACGTGTCGGCGCAGGATGTTATCGTGGCTTCCAACGAAAAAGTTCCAACGAAACCAGCAGAAGGCGCAATTGTTACTGAAGGCGAAAAGGCTGAAGCAAAAACGAAGGAAGAGGAGGGAAAGGAAGACGAGGAAGACGGCGCTCTTTCCGTGTCAGGATATCTCGATAGCTATTACTTCACCAATTTCAACAAACCCGCATCCCGTAATAACATGGGTCAGTCGGGTGTTGGCCGTGGCTTCGACAGGAAAGTGGACCAGTTTACCCTGGGTATGGTTCAAACGATTTTCACTTACTCCAACAAAAAATCGGAAATGGTGGCAGACCTGGCCTTCGGTCCCAACGCGCAGTATGGTAACTATGGCAATACACCGATTGCATACGGCAACGATGTGTTCTCCGGTGTGATCATCAAGCAGGCCTACTGGAAGTATAACGCGTCCGACAAATTGTCGTTCACGATGGGTCAGTGGGGAACACACATCGGATATGAACTGATCGATGCGCCGCTCAATTTCTTCTACACCATTAACCATACTTTCAATAGCGGGATCCCTTTCTATCACACGGGACTTAAAGGTCAGTATGCATTCAGCGACAAAGTCTCGTTGATGCTCGGTGTCGTGAATGGTTTCGACTTCCTCGATGACAACAACAGGGCAAAAGGCCTCATCGGTCAGCTCTCGCTTGCTCCAGCGGAAGGATTAAGCATTTACTTCAACTACATTACGACTAACGAATCAAATGCTGACGACCTGGGTAAAACACCCGATGGTAACTTCACAGTATATGATTTGAATGGTAACTATACCACTGGTAAACTTACCATTGGCTATTGGTTGATGCTTGGAAGCCAGAAAGGTGAGCTTGGATCTCCCGGTACTTTCGTTCCTGCCGATGGTAACATTGATGAGAAAAAAACCTGGTACGGTGCCAACCTGTATCTGATCTATGCCGCGTCGGACCTGTTCAGCATCGGGCTGAGAGCAGAACATTTCAACAACGACTCAGGCGCACGTGGCCTTCGGAACTTCGACGCGGCTACTGATGGTTTTATAGGCGCAAGTGCAAACACCTTTACGTTAGGCGCGAATTTCACTCTGGCGGATGGTCATTTGTTGCTGAAGCCGGAGTTGAGAATGGATTCGTTCACCAAACTCAATGGTGCAGGTAACGAACAGTCGCAACAGTTTATGGACGCTGATGGGAATTTCACCAAGAATGGTCAAACCACTTTGGGTATGGCCGCGATTTATAAATTCTAACAGACCACTATCGTAAACAACCACTACTATGTCAAAGAAGATCAAACTTGAGTACATCTGGTTGGACGGATATCAGCCCACCCAGAGTCTTCGGAGTAAAACAAAAATCGTAAAGGATTTTACCGGCTCGCTTGATGGATGCCCCGGTTGGTCGTTCGATGGAAGTTCCACCGAACAAGCAACAGGAAGATCATCTGATTGTTTGCTCCAGCCTGTCGCCCTGTTTCCCGATCCGGCACGCAAGGATGCCTATCTCGTGATGTGCGAGGTATTGAATCCTGACGGAACTGCGCATGAGTCGAATGGTCGCGCAACGATCGAAGACAACGATCGTGATTTCTGGTTTGGATTTGAGCAAGAATATTTTCTGTGGAACCCTGCCTCTAACAAGCCACTTGGCTTCCCCGAGCAAGGTTACCCGGCCCCACAAGGACAATACTATTGTTCGGTGGGTGCAAAGAATGCCTTTGGAAGGGAGATCGTGGAGCAACATTTGGATTACTGCCTGGCCGCCGGAATTAATGTTGAGGGCATTAACTCAGAGGTCGCCACAGGCCAGTGGGAATTCCAGATCTTCGCCAAAGGCGCCAAAGAAGCCGGGGACCAGGTTTGGGTTGCGCGGTATTTACTTGAAAGGACAGCGGAGAAATACGGCGTCGCCATCCATTGGCACTGCAAGCCGCTGGGCAATACGGACTGGAATGGATCCGGCATGCACGCCAACTTCTCCAACAGTTTACTGAGAGAGTGCGGTTCGCAGGACATCTACGAGCAGGTTTGCCAGGCATTCGCACCGATGGTGAAAGAACACATCGCCGTGTATGGCGCCGACAATCACCTTCGGCTTACCGGTAAGCACGAGACACAGTCGATCGACAAATTCTCGTACGGTGTTTCAGATCGTGGTGCTTCCATTCGCATTCCGATCGCAACAGTTGAAGGTGGCTGGAAAGGTTGGTTGGAAGATCGCCGCCCGAATTCGGCGGCAGACCCATACAAAGTTGCAGCACGTATTGTTGAAACAGTGAAGATGGCAAATGTGGAGTATGCTGAAGTCCATTCAAACGGACATGCTAACGGCAACGGCCGCAAGAAGTAATTTTCTATAGTTGGTTTTAGATGATGTGTGAAAAAGGTCTTCGGAAACGGGGACCTTTTTTTTATTTCCAAGGTGGTCTTGTGACCAACCTTTTATGCTTTGATGGCAGGTGCCCGATCATGGGCAGCGACCTGCCTGCAGGACCTTTCCAATTCAATTTTTGCCAAAAAACTGATCCTGGGCGTTAATAATACACTACAAACCAGTTTAATCGAGATTTTTAGCACGCTTGTACTGACAGAACACCTGTACTTTAGCATTTCGGAATTTCGCGACGTTCGCGAGAATGTTTTAACTGGTTATTTCGTTGGGGATAAGCATGTCCAGGATATTGACCGTTGTATTCTTCATCATCGTTTCGGCAACGATGGGCCAAACCCTTACTGGTCGGATATCCGAAAAAGGTGGACCACCTTTACCTCAGGCGCACGTGCTCGTTACACCTGACTCTGTTCGAAGTGTATCGGACAACAACGGCAAATTCCGTATCACGCTTACCAACGGTCCTAAAAAATTAGTCGTCACCTTCGTTGGTTACAAAACATGGACAGGCGACATCGTGCTGGATGGTGACGTTGTGTTGAACATCGAGATGAGTCCCGAAACCCGGCAACTCGACGAAGTGATTATATCGTCGAACAGGCTGCACGAAGAATTGGTGAATTCCACCCGAACGAGCACGAATATCATTACGTCACGCGACATTGAAGCAATACCTATGCTTGGCGGTGAGGCAGATGCAATTAAAACATTACAGTTGTTGCCTGGAACGCTGCGTGGCGTAGAAGGAAGCTCCGACTTGTTTGTGCGAGGTGGTGCAGCCGATCAGAATCTTGTATTACTCGATGGCACTCCAATTTATAATACAGGTCACCTGTTGGGATTCGTCTCCGTGTTCAATCCCGATGTATTGGAAAAAGTGGAATCGATCAATGGTGGATTCCCGGCTTCGTTTGGTGGACGGCTTTCGTCTGTACTCAACGTGGAAACACGCTCTGAGATAGCACAAGCTACTCATGGCTCTGCCGATATCGGGTTGATCGCTTCAAGACTATTTCTGGAACAACCGATAGTAAAAGACAAAGCAAGTTTCTGGATCTCGGGACGTCGAACCTATCTCGATCGCGTAGCCAAACTAGCAGGCATCGATATGCCCTATTACTTCTATGATATCAATGCAAAATTAATTGTCAAGCCAACCAGGCGTGACCAGCTTCAGATATCCTGGTATAACGGCGATGACCGCCTTCATCTCTTCCAGGACAGGAACAATGATGGTGATGGATTTCTTACTGCATTCGTTTCGGGTAATAATAGTCAAACATTGAACTGGAAGCGCGATCTCACTCCCAATTGGAACAGTAACCTCACTGCCATCCGTTCAGTCTATCGCTACTCGATCACTACAGCGTTCGGTGCGAACGAGTTGCAAGCTTTCTCCAATATTCAGGACGTCGGGGGCAAATGGATCATTGCGAATGATAGTTTGTGGGGTGGCACATTCAGTGGCGGTGTAGATGTTACCCATCATGTGGTAAGTCCGAATGTGATCAACACTTCGGGAACCGTTGCCGAATTGCTGAAGAGCAGCAGTTCCGATGGACGGGTAGCGTTGGAGGCTGCTGCATTCCTTCACTACGAGCGATCGCTGTCGAAGAAGCTCACTGTCGCTGCCGGCTTTCGCGAATCGATGGCTGCTGTAAAGCAAGTCAACTATTTCAATCCTGAACCGCGGATAGCGTTACGATATTCTTTGGGAAACAATACTGCATTGAAAGCGAGCTATTCGCGTATGTCGCAATACATGCACAGGGTTTCGAGTTCGGCAGTGTCATCACCAACAGATATCTGGTACCCTGTTACCGACAGCATTAAACCACAGAATGCAAATGTCCTCGCGCTTTCGTTCCAGCGGCTCTTGCCACGCCACAATGTTTTTGTCAGTATGGAGGGATACTACAAGAATATGAACAGACTGATCGGCTATGAGGAAGGTACTAATCTATTTTTCAATACCGATTTCGAATCGAAATTGATCCAGGGAAAGGGACGGGCTTTTGGCGCTGAATTGCTCGTGAGAAAGCAAGCGGGAAAATTCACTGGATGGGTGAGTTACACCCTGTCGTGGTCGCAACGACAATTCAACGAAATGAATAATGGGCAATGGTTTAGTGCGCGGTATGATCGCCGGCATAATGGCGCTGTTGTAGGACAGTATGCTATTGCCAGTCGCTGGGCAGTATCGATGGTTTGGGAGTTTATATCCGGGTCGAAGTTTACACCGGTAATAGGTCAATATGCAGTAACTGCGCCAACGCTGACAGGTATAGACCTGATACCGGTTTACGCGCCTTTGAACAGTGTAAAGTTGTCGGATACACATCGCCTGGATCTTGGCTTGAAGCTCAAGAGCAAGCCAGGAAGCAGATTTCATTGGCAATTATTTACAGGGGTGTACAACGTTTACAACAGGACCAATCCTGTAGCGATTGTTATTGAAACGGATGAAGTAACAGGAGTGCCCAGGTATTCGCAGCCGGGGCTGTTCGGGTTTCTGCCTTTTATAAGTTATGGTTTTGAATTCTGATACGATGAAGTTGTTTGGAGCGATAGCGATTATATCACTGACTTTGGTTACGGCCTCTTGTGTGCCGGACCCGTTGGAAGTAAACAACATTCCGTTGGTGGAGCAAAAAATTGTTGTGTCTTCGCAATTGATTCCCGGACAATCTGTTGCGGTGTTGCTTACAAAATCGGTAGGCGCACTGGAAGCGAACGAAGACCAGGATTTCGAAGCGCTGATCGAACAGATTGCTGTTACCGATGCTGAAGTATCGATATCCGGTGAACAAGGTACAACGCAACAACTCACCCATATCGGGAATGGGATCTACGGAGCAGTGGGTCTTTTGCTGGAGCAAGGCAACGCATACACATTGAAGGTAAGCAGCCCGACGATGGGAGAGGTTCAGGCTACAACAACCGTTCAATCATTTCAACCATTCGCGTCGGCAGATGCCAGGTTGTATGTGACTGGTGACGATACACTGGCCCGCGTCAATTACGTAATCAATGATCCACCAGGAAAAAATTTTTATATGGTAAATGCGCAGCGTATAAGACGGAGAAATTACCAGGAACGCCTGATCAATCCACCATTAACAACAGCGCTGATCTCTGATGCTTCCCGCGATGGAGAGGCGCTGTCAGATCAATTCACTGTTTTTCTACGAAACACGAACAAAGGCGACACGCTTGCTCTTTTCCTCGCGAATGTCAGCGAAGACTATTATCGCTTCGCACAGATCCGGCAGGATACCCGCTTTGGTTTCATTGAATTCATAAGTGAGCCGATCAACTATCCGACCAATGTTAAAGGCGGTCTGGGTTATTTCAATCTTTATCTTCCCGACGGCAGGCTGTTCATATTAGAGTAGATTGCTGGAACCCGGTAGTTCCTGAAGTCACTAGTCAACATTTCATAAATAATTCGCAACCAGATGATCGTACAGGGGAGGGCTTTTACCGAATGCAGCCTGAGAAAGGTGCGCCAACTGTGCGGATAGATATCTGTTGTGTTCAGACTTCCCAACACAAAAGCGAAGATCAATAGTCCGAGCACAAGCCAGCCTGCAGGATTAGGCTGGATAACCGCCCATATCGCAATTCCTGTAAACACTATAATATAAGTGGATGATTCAGAGGCCGAACTGAACAAGACCGGGAACATCAAAACGGAGGCGAGAAGCAGGAACTGGAACGCAGGTTCCTTGTACTTGCTTATGCGGATGTAAGGCAACGCGAACAATATTACGCCGGTAACAAGGAAAGGTGTATTGGGAATGGTGGGATCGGAAAACAACCGCCGCACAAAACCGAGAATAGACATGTCCTGCCATGAGGTTAACGAAACGTTCTCTGAATTTTTGATCACCAGGTATTTGTACCATTCGCTATACATGTTGATCACATATTCAGGTGAAGACAGCATCATTGGAAGAAAAAAAAGAACCACAGTCCAAAGAAGCCCACCACCGATGAACTTCCATTTGTTTTTTACCTGGAAGAAAAAAGCGAGCCCAACCACCCCATAAAGTTTTACAAATGTCCCCGTGGCAATTGGTAAGGCGGCGAGCATTTCCTTTTGGTACCAGATAAAAGTAAATGAGATCAACAGGAATGCAGCGATCGCAATATTGAACTGAACATTGAATCCTGCTGTAAGTAATTCATTGAGACAGATCAGCATAATGGCGTTCTGCTGCCATCGCAACAGCGGCAGCGACATAATCGCCCATGCCAGAAGGAGCACCGACGTGGCGACGTATAGGAGATGACCCGCCCAGTTGGGGAGAATTGCGAAAGGCGCGAACAGCAAACTGAACACCGGGCCGTAATGGTTTTTATCATCATATTCATCGGAATAGCGGCCGTACAATGATCGCTCTTCCGTGGCATGCACATAGGTGTACTTGAAGATCAGGTAGTTGTTGGAAAAGCTGGTGGTAAGAAAGTTGTGCTTCACGAAAACTGCAAGGATCACTATGCACCACAGGACTATGGCTATGCGGGGATGGTGAACCAGCTTGTGTAAGAACGTCATGATAGAAGTTTGATCTTCAAATTTTAATATTCTACTTTTCATAACCAATTATCTCCCGTCAATGACCGACCTGATCGTAATCATCCCCGTGTACAATGAAGAGGTTAACGTCATGCCGCTCTATGATCGCCTTCGCAAAGTGATAAATGGTATGGCGGTAAGTTATGAGTTCATTTTCATTAATGACGGGAGCCATGACAATACACTAAACATAATTGAGGAGCTTTCCCGCCAGGACACGCACGTTAAATACATCGATTTCAGCCGGAATTTTGGACACCAGGTAGCGGTAACAGCCGGGCTCAATTTTGCCAGCGGTAAGTTTGTTGTCATTATAGACGCCGACCTGCAGGACCCACCTGAGGTGATCCCGGCTATGTATGAAAAAATGAAAGAAGGTTCGAATGTAGTTTACGCCCGCCGCAGGGAACGCAGAGGTGAAAGTTTTTTTAAGAAATTTACCGCGCGTATTTTTTACAGGGTGCTTTCCCGGTTAACATCTATTGATATCCCCGTCGACACCGGCGATTTCAGGATGATGGATCATCGTGTTGTTGCGGCGTTGAACCGAATGCCGGAACATCATAAGTTTATCCGGGGGATGGTTTCATGGGTGGGATTCAAACAAACATTTGTTGAGTACGACAGGGCAGAAAGAGGAGGGGGGAAGTCGGGTTATACTTATCGCAAGATGCTTCGCTTCGCGTTTGACGGGATCACCGGATTTTCAAGTCTGCCCCTAAAGATTGCTACATATGTTGGTTTCCTGTTTGCGGGGGTATCATTTGTGTTGATACTTTTTGCACTTTACGCAAAGTATACTTCACAAAACTACGTGCAGGGCTGGGCCTCGATCATGGTAAGCATTTTATTTATTGGCGGTGTTCAATTAATCTGCCTTGGGTTGATCGGCGAGTATTTAATTCGAATGGATGCGAACCTCCGGCAGCGACCTCTATATATTATTAAGAACACTAATTTCAGCGATACCCCTTTTGAGGGGCCACGTTCATCGAACAGTTGATGTTGGCCTTACCGATGTAGTGTATTAGGTGATATTACACTTGCAGGTTCGGCCGGAATCCTTAACTTCATTCCAGATTTTTTAATTTAACCCCCAACCTCTTTATGAAAAAGCTAGTTCTATTGCTGGCATTCAGCGTTGTTTCGTTGTGCACTTTTGCTCAGGATTATAAGGCCTTTCGCTGGGGTCTCGGTCTTGGTTATGCTTCGCCAGGTGGCGGCGGCGAAGGCGCTAAAGGTGGTGTGCTTTTGTACACAGAACCTTCTTATCGTGTGAATGATCAGATTGCAGTTGGTCTTCGCCTGGAGCTTGCTGTCATGGCCAGAGTCGCAGTTAGTGGCACTTCATCCAGCAGCACTGCTGAAGCGGAAGTGAAAGCCAACGGTTCTTACACCATTAACGGTCAGTATTATTTTGGTTCAAGCTCATTCAGGCCATTCCTTGGTGCAGGTTTTGGCGTATTCCAATTGGCATCAGCAACGGCCAGCGCAAACAGCAGCGGATCAACTTCAAATGGCGAAGTGGCAGGCGGAACGAAGATCGGGTTTTATCCGAGAGCTGGTTTCGATATTGGACACTTCACCATGAACCTCGAATACAACATCATCCCTAAGACAGAGGGTATCTCTGCAGATTCGAATGGTAACCTTCAGAATGTCGAAATCAAGAACGGCTACCTGGGATTCAAACTAGGATTCTTCATCGGTGGTGGTAAGAAATAAATAGAAAGTATTCTATTCATTCACAGGAAACCGGGGTCATTCGACTCCGGTTTTTTTTGGCCCTATTATTATACAATTTCAACAA
>WUUC01043807.1_pt1 | contig 14922 bp, 11 predicted proteins | sample 6278441 | NCBI WGS metagenome assembly WUUC01 (sample SAMN13675441, study PRJNA597444) | soil metagenome | isolation source: soil | place: USA: Washington | collected 2017-10
TGGTCATCTTCGTTGTCCTCGGCGCAGTGATTATGTCATCGTTCAACAACATGGCGATGCTGTTCCTCGGTCTCGAGATACTTTCATTGTCGCTCTACGCGCTCGCCGGCAGCCGCAAAGACAGTCTTCGCTCGATCGAAGCCGCGTTCAAATATTTCCTCATGGGATCCTTTGCCACCGGGTTCCTCCTGTTCGGCATCGCATTGATCTACGGAGCCACACGGTCATTCGACCTGGAGCAGATCTTCAACGCCGTCATGAACGCCGATGGCACAATGCCGGGTTTCTTCTACGCAGGGATCCTGCTGATGATGGTCGGACTTGCATTCAAGATCTCAGCCGTACCTTTTCACTTCTGGGCACCCGACGTTTACGAAGGATCACCCACGGCCATCACATCACTTATGGCCACCGTTGTCAAGATCGCCGCCTTCGCCGCCTTCTGGAGGATCTTCGGAGCTACCTTCGCCGGCGTAAGCGGCAACTGGACAAAAGTTATCACCGGGCTCGTTATTCTCACGCTCGTTATTCCAAACATCACTGCGATCTACCAGCAGCGACCGAAACGTATGCTGGCATACTCGAGTATCGCACACGTTGGATACATCCTGTTGGGATTCGCGGGTGCAATGGAGTTGCAGTTCGTTAAGCCATTATTCATTCTGCTGTACCTGGGTGCCTATGCGGTGTCGTCACTCGCGGCGTTCTCGGTGCTGATGAAAGTTGAAGAAAACGGCGGTTCGTTCAATGGGTTGTATTATCGGAACCCGATGCTCGCCGTCACAATGATATTTGCGTTGATGTCGATGGCTGGTCTTCCTCCCCTCGCCGGGTTTGCAGGGAAGTACTTCGTGTTCATCATGGCGATGCGAGGTTCGCATACCCTCCTGGTTCTCCTGGCAGTCGCCATGTCTGTGGTCAGCGTGTACTATTATTTCAAGGTCATCATCGCGATGTTCAACAAGGAGTCGGACATCACGCCGGTCACGGTTTCATGGAGTACCCGGATTTTCCACCTTCTCCTGATCCTGCTGATCCTTGGAATCGGCCTCTTCCCCTCCATCCCGGTCCTCGCAGGTATAATCGGTTTCTAATATTTTCGTGGAGTCCTTTTTTTCGCAGACTTCGGTGCTTTCCGCATCCGTATTTTTCCGCCTTCCGTGTTTTCCGTGCTTTCTGTGAGAAACCCTTTTGTAGTTTTCTCTAAAAATCCTATTTTCAATCGTTTGTTATCCTAAAATGAGATATGGGAAAAGTCCGAAACATCCTCGAAGGCAAAGGCAATAATATCTTCTCTGTCGAACCTACCACAATAGTCTACGCTGCCATTGAAACTATGGCTCAGAAGAACATCGGTGGTCTGCTGATCTGCGAAAACGGTAAACTGGTTGGTATTTTCACAGAACGCGACTACGCACGTAAGCTGATCCTCAAAGGAAAATCGTCGAAAGACACGACCATTGGTGACCTGATGACTAAAAATCCGTTTACCGTGGCGCTAGACAGTAGCATCGAAGAATGTATGCAACTCATGTCGAACCGCAGGATCCGTCACTTGCCCGTTGTAGAAAACGGTGAACTTATCGGGGTGATCTCGATCGGTGACGTTGTTCGATTCATCATCGAAGAGCAGAAATCGATTATCGCACACCTGGAGAGCTATATCGCGGGACAGTAATGAGGAGGGTGAAGAGGGTGAGGAGGTGAGGACTTGTGGCATTGTGCTTCGTACGTTCTTCACCTCCTCACCTTCCTCCCCTCCTCCGTTTAAGTCCCTCAAGCGTCATTTCCACCATCACCTTCGAAGGATAAAAGGCGTATAGCAATTTCACGAGGTCTTTATTCTGCAACTCATTAGCCAGGTCGAAACAGAACTGAAACCCTTCCGGTTTTTCTTTCAGGAGATCGACCACGTTCCAGATTGAGCCCGCTTCACCGGTTTGATTGAGAAAGTCAGATGTTTTTTGCTGGAGATAAGAAGGGTCGATAGCGCGAATGCCTTCAATAGAGATAGCACATTTTACAGTGGTAATGTCGCTTTGTATCTCGTCCTTTATTTGACCGCTTTTAGAAAGCTTGTTAGCGATCATCAGGGCATCATTTCCTGCGACGGTCTTAATGTCATAAAACTTGTTAGAGTCCTTCTTCGATTCTTCGAAAAGGAATTTAAGCACTTCCTGTACTTTCGTCATGGCATTCGTTGCGAACCTTTTGCGGACCATTGCGTAACTCTGTGCAACAGCTTTTTATGCACTAAGTTACGTGAAGGACACGCAAAGTTACGCAAAGCTATTCCTGAACCGTTTTTGAAAGCAAGCGTTTTACGAGACTTGACCACTCAAGCGGTGAGATAAACGACAATTTCTGGGAAATCTCGGGTTTCCCGGGCTCATGTACGATCGCCGTAACGACATTGTTATATCGCTTGATCTCAAAGAGTCCGACACCAGCAGTACCATCCGCACTTACTTCAAGAGCTAAACTTTCCGCTTTACCGGATGCTTTTTTAAACGTGACGAGCCTCGAGAGCTCAAAGGAATTGTTGTCGATCTTAACAACGTCGTGGGGTCGTGCTTTTCGGGTGAGAATTCTCCCCGTATTATCTGACAGACTGAAAGCTGCCGACAATCCGTTACACCATCGGTTCCATTCCCCGATGCTGAGAAGGCGATTGACAGCCGCTTTGAATAATTGTTTGGCCTCGTTGATGGAGGCAGCAGTAACACTATGTTCCGCCGCCGGGATTGATCCTAATACTGAATCCACCCTACCTGGTCAATATCTTTTTCATTGGTAGCGCTATAAAAGTCTAAAGAGGCCGCATCATTAATACGGCCTCTTAAATCGATCCCTCTCCTTTCGCTGGCATTATCCAGACTCAAGTTCAAAGAATCTCTCTCAGATGCTAACTCGGAAACCATTCGGAATCTTCGTATGCAACACTCCCTGAGCGATCGACACCTAGCCGTTGGGTAAATATCGTGCCAGTATCCCCCTCATCGGTGCGAGCAGGCTTGCAAGCGTATGCGGGCGATCTAAAATGCATTTCGATTGTAGACTTTTGTTGACATCGTGGAATTGCTATGACTCGAATTCCCCAGCTGACCTATACGATGAGTGGTAAGATGAGCACAGATTGCGTTGTGGCGAGATTATTGTTCGCGTTGTTTAAAAAATCGAACAGTTATGAAGCTGGCATTACATAAATACAGAACCTGGATTGGTGAGATCTATGGAACATATATCACACTTGGGCTCATTGCATTCTTCATGGCGTGCTATTGGTTGGGGTTGGACAACGTTCGTGAACTCAGGTTATTAAATTTCCCCATCATGGTCGCTGGTATCTACTACGCATTAGACCAGTGGAAGAAAACACATGGTGGTCTCAGCTATTGGCGGGCATTGACCGTAGGTACCTACACAGCCGGTATCGGCGCACTCACCTTTGCCACGTTCCTCTTCGTGCTCTTCACACTGGACCACAATTTATATTTAAGGGTGGTAAAAGAGGAACCGCTTGGTGAGTACATGAACCTGTTCATCGCCACATCGGCCGTTGCCCTGGAAGGAGTTTTCGCAGGAATCATGGCGACTTACATCGTCTGCAACTTCATTGAGACGGACAAAGAATAGGGAATAAGCGCTATATTTCACCTCATGAACGAGGTGGAGTTAATTGGCGTCAGTAATCGCTACGGCGACTATCGAGCGCTCGACAACGTTTCCATCGGATTCAGGAAAGGAAAGATTACCGTTGTGATCGGCCGTAGCGGCAGTGGCAAATCAACGCTGTTGAAATCTATCAACGGGCTTGTCAGACCATCTCAAGGAAAGATATTCATTGCAGGGCAGCCGCTCGACTACGACAACATTTCCCCCCAGCGCCGGCAGATCGGTTATGTAGTACAAGGCAATGGCTTGTTCCCACATCTCACTGTAGAGGAGAACATCACTCTTCCGTCCCTGGTTGCGGGCCAGAAAACCCGGCGAGAACTCGTTGGTGGAGCATCGGATCTGCTTCACCTTACACGTCTGCCAGAAACTTACGCCAATAGATATCCTTCAGAGTTATCCGGTGGCGAGCAACAGCGTGTCGCGTTGTGCCGGGCGTTGTTTCTTAATCCCCCGGTGTTGCTTATGGACGAACCATTCGGAGCGCTAGACCAGATCACACGCAGGGACATCAACAACAGCATCCTCGAACTTCAGAAGCTATCGAACCTCACAATTATCATTGTCACCCATGATGTTGCCGAAGCGGCTCGTTTGGCTGATGACCTCGTTGTGCTCGAACGCGGCAAAGTTCAGCAGTTTGACAGCAGGGAAAAAGTCATGCAGGCGCCGGCTAATGCGATGGTGAGGGACCTTATTCAAGCCAGCCTTAATTGAAAGCAGTAGCCCTGATATCTTTACTCAGTGTGACGGTGGCGTTCGCCCAGCAACCGGTTCGTGTCGGGGCTAAACATTTTACGGAAGGGTATATTCTGAGCGAGATCCTTGCGCAACTCATTGAGTCTAAAGGTATTCCTGTAAAGCGAACATTCAACCTCGGGGGCACCCTCGTCTGCTTCGAAGCTCTCAGGAATAACGAAATTGATATCTACCCCGAATATACGGGCACGATATCAAGAGAGATCCTGAAACTGGAAAATGACATTTCCCCCGACGAGCTCAAGAGTCAGCTAAACCAAAAATTCACCCTGGCCATTGGAAACCCATATGGGTTCAACAATAGCTATTCACTGGTTATCACGAGCGAGGTGGCAGCTGAACTGAAGCTTTATTCGATCTCCGATCTGAAAAATCATCCTGATCTGAAGACTGGTATCAGTTACGAATTTCTTAAACGGGAAGATGGATGGGGCCGCCTGGCGGAAATCTATTCTCTGCCCCAAGATCCGGTTGGACTCGAACACGGTCTTGCTTACCAGGCTCTTATCGGGAAAAAGATCCAACTCACTGACTGTTATTCGACCGACGGTGAGATCTCTGCAAACCACCTCATCGTACTTTCAGACGATAAGAACTTCTTCCCCCTATACGAGGCGGTCTCATTTTACAGAACAGGGATTAGTGATGAAGCTACGAAAGCTGTGTCACAGCTCCATGGGTTGATCGACGAAACTGAAATGAGCGCAATGAACGCTGAAGCGATCTATGGAAAGAAGTCATTTGAAGAAATTGCCCATGGTTTCTTGATTCGCAAAGGATTGGCTTCCAATGAAAAAACCCGGTCGACTTCGTCTAGCCTTGACTGGGGCGACCTCGCGTCAAAAACCACTCAGCACCTTTTACTCACGTTTACGGCGCTCATCTTCGCGATTGCATTCGCAGTACCATTGGGTATCCTCCTCTACTGGAATCCGCGAAGCGCGAACAGCATACTCTACGTTGCCGGTCTTCTGCAAACAATACCATCGATCGCCTTGTTGGCCATCATGATCCCTGCCTTCGGTATCGGCGCCTTTCCGGCAATAGTGGCGTTGTTTCTTTATGCAATACTTCCGATACTGAGGAATACAGTCAATGGCCTGAGGAACATAGACCCGTTACTGAAAGAGATCGCTGCCAGCCTGGGAACATCGCGCGGACAATCTTTGCGTTACGTGGAATTTCCCCTTGCACTGCCATCGATACTGACAGGCATCCGCATTGCCGCGGTCATCAACGTTGGCACGGCGACACTGGCTGCCTTTATTGGCGCCGGGGGACTTGGTGAATATATCGTGACCGGACTGGCATTGAATAACACATCGATGATCTTAACCGGTGCGATACCGGCGGCTGTGCTGGCATTGGTGATCGAGGTGGTCTTTGAAGCGATCGAAAGAAGAATGGTTCCGGTTCATCTCCGAAACAAGTGAATATCATTGATTGAGTGATATAAACCTGGGTTTTACAAACACAAGGTTAAAATAGTTTTTGGTACAATGTAGTCTCTACAACCTGCTTCATTTGTCTATGACCCAGCGTTTCGCAGACATTGTCTTTGATCGTCCTTGCGATGGCGCCAGTTGAGAGGTCGTTACAATCAAGGCCAAACGGGTCTTCGATCTCCTGCGCCATCAGCTCCACGCCGATCATCGTAAAGGAGATGAACATCGAAAGTGGGATTGTATAAAAGCCGAAGTCGAGGTACAATCCAAAAGGCAACATCAGGCAATAAACAGAAATAAACATCTTGATATACACTGCATAGCTGAATGGTATCGGTGTCTTCCTGATGCGTTCGCAGGCGCCCATGACGTCGGTAAGAACCTGGTGTTGCTGTTTTAGGTTGATGATGTCTGCATCTGTAAAAACGCCGGCCCTGTAGATCGTCTGCATCCTGGCGAAGATCATCAAAGCTATGTGATTCGGCTTGTGCTGTTTCAACCTGAGGTCTTCCAGTTCCTCGTCGGTAAGTTCGAGTTCGTCCAGCTTAACGCCATTGCGCAAATGCTCCTTCAGTGCAACGCCAAAGTTGGAAATATGACGAGCAAAGAACTCACGGCTTGCTTTATCGTCCTTAGGCAAACTGGCTTCGAGCATGATGGCCAGTTGACGGGTGTTGTTCACAAGTGTCCCCCACAATTTTCTTCCCTCCCACCACCTGTCGTACGCTGTATTGGTCCGAAAGACCAACAGGATACTAAGTACGATCCCCAGCAATGAAAATATTCCTGAATGCAGGCGGGGCTCGATCGCGAAGTAATACAATCCTGTACAAACTAAAGCCGACATGATTCCGGAGTACATCACACCATACATGATCTTTTTGATGGTCCAGCTGGTGGTCAGGTTCCAGATATCGCGGAACCAGTTCTTATTGGGTTCGTATACGATCATTATTTTTTTGGTTCTGCTTTGTCTTCATATTGGCTGTAAGCTTCGTGCGCTGGTGAAAAACACCAGCACAGGCGCTCCAGGCATAATGATCATTACTTTTTCGTTTCTGCCTCGTGCTTCATCTTGCGCTCGTATTTACAGGCGACCTTTAGTTGCTCTATGTCGGTAATTGCCTCGTGAAGGACTTTGATGCCGCCGGTTTCAATATCATATACCCAACCGCTCAGTCTCGGAAGTGGTCCTTTCGCCCAGGCCTCACGGATGATCCGCGTCTTTCCCAGGTTGTTGATCTGTTCCAGTACATTCAGTTCGACCAACCGTCTCGACTTCGAACGTTCATCGGGTTGCATCTCGATCTCCCATGAGTAATATTGGTGAGCACTTTTGATGTGGGCCAGCCAACTGTCGATCAGTCCCAGCTGATCACCTTTCAGGGCAGCATTCACACCGCCGCAACCGTAGTGGCCACACACGATGATATCCTGCACCTTCAATACTTCGACAGCATACTGGAGCACGCTGAGAAAGTTCAGATCATACTCGACAACGAGATTGGCAATGTTGCGATGAACGAACAGGTCGCCGATGCCGGTTTGAGTGATCTCATTTGGATCGATCCGGCTATCCGAACACCCGACCCATAAAAACCGCGGCTGCTGTCCTTTCGAACTGTCTTTGAAAACCGAACTGTTTTCCTGAAGCTTCTTCGCGACGAAATCTTTATTGCCCTGAAGAAGTTTTTCAATTGTTATTTCCATTTCTTATGCATTTTGGCGCGCGGCTCCGTCGCGTGCCCGTTTCATGTGTCTGCAAGTCAGGCACGCGCCGGAGGCGCTCACTTATAATTAATTTTCAGCAAGATACTCATGCACAAACTTGATCGCCATCGCTCCTTCCCCTACCGCCGACGCCACCCTGTTCATTGCTCCCGAGCGCACATCGCCTGCGGCAAAGATACCCGGGCTGCAGGTTTCAAGTAAAAATGGTTCACGCTTCAACTTCCACGATTTTTTGAATGCGTCATATTTGAGAAGATCGCGGCCGGTTTCGATAAATCCTTTGTCGTCTTTGATCACGTTAAGTTTGATCCAGTCAGTGACAGGCTTCGCCCCAATGAAGATAAATAAAGCAGCCGCCTTTGCCTGCCTGCGCGCCTTCGTGTTCACGTCCTCGAGACACAACTCTTCGAGTTTGTCTGTGCCGTACACCTTCCCCACTACAGTTTCACCAAGGACCTCGATATTTCCGGTGCTGGTGATCTGGTCGATCAGGTATTGTGACATCGTGGAAGAGAGGTCTTTCCGCCGTATGACGATAAACACCTTTCTCGAATGATTCGACAAGTACATGGCCGACTGCCCTGCAGAATTTCCACCTCCCACGATATACACATCCTGGTTCTTGCAGGCATGGGCTTCCGTTGTCGAGGCGCCGTAGTAAATTCCCGCGCCTGTAAACTTTTCCACATCCTCGGCTTCCAAAGCACGGTAATCGACACCCGTGGTGATGATCACACTTCGGGCGTTGAGGATACTACCGTCCCTCAGGGTGATGATCTTATAATTGTCTTTGATCGAGATGTCTGTTACTTCCTGCGGTGAGAGAAATTCGACACCAAACCTTGTGGCCTGCGATAATGCTCTTCTTGAGAGATCCGCACCGCTAAGTCCATTCGGAAAACCGAGATAATTCTCGATACGCGAACTTGTTCCGGCCTGTCCTCCCGGCGCACGTCGTTCGATCATCACCGTGTTCAATCCTTCCGAACCGCCATACACGGCAGCTGCCAGGCCTGACGGCCCCGCGCCGATGATAGCGACATCGTACATGTTGTGCTTGGCCTGGCTGCTCATCCCGGCGCGCTCACCTACTTCCTGGATGCTCGGACTCAATAAAAACGACCCGTCTTCGAAGAATACTGCAGGGAGTTGTCGAGTGTCGATGTTGTTAAGTGCAAGAAGTTCCTTGGCGGTTTCATCCTGCAGCACGTCGAGCCACTGGTATGGAATGAGGTTACCGGAAAGAAAATCCTTGATCTGGTGGGACTTTGGTGACCACTGATATCCTGCAATACGAATACCGTGGAATAACGGGATGTGACTACTCTGCCATTCATCCAAAAGATCAGTCAGCGGGGGGAGAAGTTTTTCTTCAGGAGGATCCCATGGTTTCATGAGATAGTAATCGAGCTGTACATCGTTGATGGCGCGAATGGCGGCTTCAGTATCTGAGTAAGCCGTGAGCAAAACTCTTTTCGCCAAAGGATAAACAACCCTGGCCTTTTGCAGAAATTCCACGCCCAACATTTCGGGCATGCGCTGGTCGGAAAGAAAAAGCGCGATAACTTCACCCTTTTTCTTCAGGTCGGTCAGCAAGCCCAACGCTTCGGTAGCCGAAGAGGAACTCACGATCCGGTAATCCTTTCCGTAAGCATTCCGCACATCACGAACTACTGCCCGCAATACCTGTTCATCGTCATCTACAATCAGTAGTATAGGTTTCTTCATCTAATTCGGTTTCAGTTTGTGGGAAAACAGACGATAAATTTTGTTTTCCCCGGTTCGGATGTCACTTCAACTTTTCCGTTGTGCTGGTTCACGATGTTCCTTACCACGTCGAGCCCCAGCCCGGTACCCTTCCCAATAGCTTTAGTCGTGAAAAACGCGTCGAATATTTTATCGAGGATCGTTTTAGGGATTCCAGGTCCATTGTCGGTAATGGTGACAACAGTAAATTCCCTGTCTTTCTCCGTTTGGATCTCAAGTTTACTGTTGGGCTGCCCCTCCATTGCGTCGATGGCATTATCGATCAGGTTGGTCCACACCTGGTTCATTTCGCTTACCAGGATATTGGCTTCCGGAGGCTCATGTTTAAAGTCCTCGATTACCTTGATACCTGCTTTCTTCAACTTGTGATTCAGCATGGTGAGTGTATTGCGGATGCCGGTATGGATGTCAGTCTTCTGTTTCTCGGGAGCCTGGTCCATGTGCGTATATCCTTTCACCGACGTTACCAGTGTGTTGATGCGTTTGGAGGCTTCTTCGATCTCGCCCACCAGCTTTTCGGTCGATAGAACCTGGTGGAGCCAGCCGATGACCGGTACGTTGTCTTCAGCCCGCAACCACGACTTCAGTTGTTCGAAATCGTCGATAGTAAAACCGAATTCAGCAAATGTTTCTGTGATCTGCCAGGGTTCCGGCACCTCGTTTTTCTCGAGCCAATCGTTGAGTTGCTCCTCGAGCTCGGTTCGCTGGAGGAGAGACAATGGTTTACGGCCGTGACCTTCGAATTTTGTGAATACAAGATTGTTGACCTTATCTACAATACCGTCGTCTGTACGGATCTTAAGAACACGCTTGAACTGTTCCGGTGCGGCCGACAATCGTTTCTTCAATTCCTGCGCACTGCGGACAATGGCGGCGGAAGGGTTGTTGAGCTCATGGGCCAGGCCGGCCGAGAGCTTTCCCAGCGCCATCATCTTATCGTTCTGTTGCGTGAACTTTGTGAAGTCACGCACCCGGTCAGTCATGTTGTGTACCAGGGCTTCTGTTACTTCGTGGCAGGTGCTGATCATCTCCGTAAAATGATCGCGGTGCAAAAAGTACAGCTCCAGGCTTCCGACGGCGAACCCTTCTCCCGACGCGGCCTTCATCCGTGAGTACGGAAGGCGTCCGAGTATTTCGAGTCGTTCGTAAGTACCCATGTCGCGACGATTTCCGTTCTGCAGCATGTAAATCGTCAGTCCTCCGTTCAATACAACCTGGAGGCCGTCAACCTGATCGCCGGGTGCAAAAACCCTTTCGCCATCGCTGTATGAACGGATCTCGCCGTTGGCTACCAGCCATGCGAGCTGGTTTTCGGGCACCGCTTTGAATTCTGGTACGGATTTCAGTTCAGCGAGAAGATCCTTGGTCATAGGGTGAAGGTAATGGATAGTCTGCGGTCTATAAAACTTCGGTGTTGGATATTGGGTGTTGAATGTTTGACTTTTCTTAATCCAACTTACGGTTCCTGTAAGCGAATTTTGTTATCAACACAAAAAACACCGGTACAACAAATATCGCCAGCGAGCTTGCGGCGACCATGCCCCCCGCCACCGTCCACCCGATTGTCTTCCGGGCTTCGGCGCCTGCACCAACCGCAAATGCGAGAGGCAGCACACCGAAGATGAACGCAAGAGATGTCATGATGATGGGCCTAAGGCGAAGTTGTACGGCTTCGAGTGTGGCAGCAACGATCTCCATCCCGCGGTCAACTCGTTCTTTGGCAAACTCAACGATCAGGATCGCATTCTTCGCAGCAAGGCCAATGAGTGTGATCAGACCGATCTGCGCGTAGATGTTGTTCGTGAGATTAGGAAGGAATGTCAGTGTAAGGATCGACCCAAACGCCCCGATAGGCACTGCAAGCAATACTGAAAAAGGAACCGACCAGCTTTCATACAAAGCAGCAAGGAACAGGAAAACGAACACGATGGATATAGCGAAGATCATCCCTGTCGCGTTACCGGCCTTGATCTCCTCGCGGCTCATAGCCGAGAAGTCGTAGCTGTATCCGGCTGGCAACACCTCCGCTGCAACTTCTTCGAGTGCTTCGATCGCTTCGCCGCTGCTATAACCGGCCTTGGCCGTACCGTTGATCTCTGCAGACCGGAACAGGTTGTAGTGCGATACGACTGCAGGCGTCTCGATAAGCTTCGAAGAGATCAGTGCACTGAGCGGCACCATATTTCCTTGTGAATTCCTGACGCGATACTGACCGATATCCTCCACGCTCCGGCGATACAAGGTATCGGCTTGTGCTACAACCCTGAAGTTGCGCCCGTAGAGGTTAAAGTCATTCACATAGCTGCTCCCGAGCAGGGTAGCCAACGTACCATACGCTTCGGCTACGTTGACTCCCAGTTTCTTTGCTTTCTCTTTATCGACCTCCACGTGGTAGCTTGGTGTACGGGTATTGAAGAAAGAGAATGCAGCACCAATCTCCGGCCGTTGGTTGACGGCTGCAAGGAATTTGCGCATGACCTGCTCGAACGTTTTAATATCATCCGAACTGGTAGTCTGCAGGAGTTCGAATGTGAACCCTGATGACTGACCAAGACCTGGAATGGCAGGTGGTGATATCACACGGATAGTCGCCTCTTTGATGTCGGCAGTCCGTCGTTGTATCTCCTGGATGACGTGAGGTACGTCCTCCGTCTTCAGGTCACGGTCGTCCCAATGCTTCAGGTTGACGAATACTGTGCCGGTGTTGGACTTGGTCGAGAATGTAAAGAAATTCAACCCTGCCAGCCCCCCTGCTGCACGAACAGCATTCATGGAGCTAATGCGTTTCGTGATCTCCAACATCATCGCAATGTTGCGCGTGGTAGAAGTGCCCTCCGCCATCTCGTATGTTACCATCACTCGTTTTTCGTCTTCAACTGGTAAGAAACCTGTCGGTTTTGCATCGAACAGGAAGTATAACCCGGCAAACAAACAAACCATCATTACTACGACGTACTTCGAGCCCTTGATCCATTTGCTGACACCTGCTGTGTACCCGTTAGTGACACGTTCGAACCAGCGATTGAACCGGTCGAAGATCCGGTCAAGAAAGTTCTTTTCACGATCTGTCTTTGCAGGCTTCAGCAGCAGCATTGACAATGCGGGTGTGAGTGACAATGCAACGAACGCCGAGATCATTACCGACACTGCAATAGTGATCGCGAACTGTTGATACAGTTTTCCTACGATGCCTGGCACGAAACCCACTGGTACAAATACCGCGGCGAGGATCAGTGCGATCGCAATTACCGGCGCCGATATCTCCTTCATCGCTTTGACCGTAGCATCCTTCGGCGAAAGCTTGTGATGGTCTATGTTGTGCTGGATCGCCTCCACGACCACGATGGCATCGTCCACAACAATACCGATAGCGAGCACGAATGCAAACATGGTGAGCGTATTGATCGTGAACCCGAATGGAATAAAGAATATGAAAGTACCGATCAGTGAGACCGGTATCGCCAAAACAGGTATCAACGTCGCTCTCCAGTTCTGTAAGAAGAGGAAGACGACAAAGATCACCAGTATGAGTGCTTCGACCAGGGTTATTACTACTTCTTTGATCGACGTAGTGATTACAGACGTAGTCTCGAGGGGAACGATAAAATCGACATCCTTCGGGAAGCTCTTCTTCATCTCGTCCAGGGCTTTTGTCACTCCTTCGTATGTTTCGATAGAGTTCGCTCCCGGTGCCAGATAAAGCAAGATGAATGCAGCACGACGACCCAGCGCAAAAGGGTTGTTGCCGTAATTGAACCTTGCAAGTTCTACTCTCGCGACATCTTTCAGGTAGAGCATAGTGCCCGTCGCTGGATTCGAACGGATAACGATGTTCTCGAAATCTTCCCTGCGATTGATCCTGCTGTTCGTAAGAACATTGTATTCAAATGCCTGCACACTGGTCTGCGGATAACCACCGACCGACCCCGCCGCAACCTGCACGTTCTGTTCGGCCAATGAGGCCAGTACCTCCTGTGAGGTAACGCCCATACTGGTAAGCTTGTCCGGATTGAGCCAGATACGCATTCCGAATTCATCGCCCACCATGAAGATATCGCCCACACCTTTTACGCGCAGCAGCGGATCCTTCATGTAAATATTCGCAAAGTTTCCAAGGAACGTACCGTCATGAGTTCCGTTCGGCGACACGATAGCAAGCGCCAGGAAGATCGAAGGGTTACGTTTCCTCACGGTGAGACCGAGGCGTCGCACAACCTCCGGCAACGACGGCTCTGCCACACTCACACGGTTCTGAACATCCAGCGTCGCAATGTTGATATCAGTTCCAATCTCGAACGTTACTGTAACCGCACTCTGCCCACTGGCAGTACTGTTGCTGGACATGTACGCCATGCCCGGCGTTCCGTTCACCTGCGTTTCAATCGCAGTGGTTGTTGTTTGTTCTACCGTCTGCGCATCTGCACCAATGTAGTTACCCGAAATCTGCACGGTAGGCGGGGTAATGTCGGGATACTGCGCAACGGGCAGTGTGCTCATTGCAATCAGCCCAACCAGTACGATCACGATCGAGATGACGATCGAGGTTACCGGTCTTTTTATAAAAACGTCTGCTATCATGAATTCGTTGTTCGTTGTTGGTTGTTCGTTATTCCCGGCTACGATGAAGATTATTTCTTTTCCGCGATAGTTACTATCGAGCCCTCCCGAAGGTTCTGAACGCCTTCAACAGCGATCTTGTCCCCTTCTGCAAGGCCCTTACGAACGATAATGTTGTTGCCGACTTGCTTGCCCAGAAGTACTTTCTTCTGTGTGACCTTGTCACCGTTCAATGCATAGACAAAGAACTCACCGAGCATTTCCGTCACTGCTTTGTAGGGAATCACAATCGCCTTTTCGTTCGAAGGTGATTTCACGCGCACCTTGGCGCTCATCCCGGGACGAAGCACCAAATCACTGTTGGGGAATGTCAGACGCGCACGAATGCTACCCGTTTGGGAATCAACGGCACGGTCAATCACAGCGATCTGACCGATGCCAGCATACTCCTGGTTTCCGATTGCGAGGTGGAATGTCGAATCTTTCACAGTTGCACCCTGCAGGTTGGAAAACCTGAGTATCTCTTTTTGGTCGACGTTGATATCGGCTGCTATCGGGTCGTCGGCTGATATTGTATTCAGCACGGTCTGTCCCGCACTCACTGCTGTACCGAGCCTCACATTAGAAATGCCGATCCTTCCTTCAAAGGGAGCGATGATGGTACTGTAACGAACATTGGTTTGCACACTCTGAACTGCAGCCTTCGCTGCCTCGACTTGCTTTACAGCGGCCGTGTAGGTAGCCTCCGCATAATCGACCTGCTGTTTGGCAATCGCGTCGTTCTTCGCAAGCTCACGGTAGCGTTCCACATCCTTCTTTGCGCGCTCGAGGTTTGCTTCCTGCACCTGCAGACTGGCGACAGACTGCTGATAAGTTGCTTCATACGATTGCTGATCGATAGAATACAGCTTCTGACCTTTCTTGATCTTGCTGCCTTCCTGGAAATGGATGCCTGTTATGTATCCATTTACCTGGGGACGAAGCTCGA
>WUUC01119167.1_pt1 | contig 14921 bp, 13 predicted proteins | sample 6278441 | NCBI WGS metagenome assembly WUUC01 (sample SAMN13675441, study PRJNA597444) | soil metagenome | isolation source: soil | place: USA: Washington | collected 2017-10
CACACGCTCGCTTCGCTCGCGGCTACGGTTGGCAGGCCGCGTTCCACGAGCGTCATCGAAGGTTGTCCACCGCAGCCCGAAGGGCGAAGGTGGACGTGCATCACTCGTCTGGTCTTCAGGCGTCGCGCGACAAGCTGCGCTTGTCGCGACTCGGCACGAATCCCACCCCCAGGGGGCGTTACACGAGCGTCATCGAAGGGTTGTCGCCGCTCAAAATCCCGCCGAATCAGGCATGATCGTGGCGAACATGGCCGTGTATCTTGATTGCGCCGCGACCACGCCGCTCGATCCCCGGGTGCGAGATGAAGTGCTGCGCTATTTCGGCGATGAATTCGGCAACGCGGGCAGCCATACGCACGCATGGGGGCAACGTGCGCGCCAGGCGGTCGAACGCGCCCGCGATCGAATTGCGGCAGTGGCCGGTGCAGCGCGTAGCGAGGTGATCTTCACAAGCGGCGCGACCGAGAGCAACAACCTGGCGATTCTCGGACTCGCCGGCCACGACCCGATGCGACGACACGTCGTGTCAACCGCCATCGAGCACCGCGCCGTTCTCGAGCCGCTTGAGGAACTGCGGCGCCGTGGCTTCGAGGTCACGCTAGTTGCGCCCCAGCCATCTGGTGCCGTCAGTGCGGGCGCAATCGTAGCCGCGATGAGACCAGACACACTGCTGGTCTCGGTGATGCACGTCAACAACGAAACCGGTGTCATCCAGCCGATCGCGGATATCGCGGACCAACTTCGCGGCTCGGAGGCGTTCTTCCATGTCGATGCCGCGCAGAGCTTCGCTCGCGAGTTGGACACGCTGCGCGATTCGCGCATCGACTTCATCAGCGTCAGCGCGCATAAGATTAATGCCCCCAAAGGTGTCGGCGCATTAATCGCTCGTCGTCGCGACGGCGAGCGGCCACCGCTATGCCCCTTGATGTTCGGCGGCGGGCAGGAGCTCGGATTACGGCCCGGAACGATGCCGGTCGGCCTGGTCGCCGGCTTCGGCCTGGCCGCGGAGCTTGCGGTCACGGAGGCGACATCGCGGGCAACTAAGTGCCTCGCATTTCGCGATGCCCTCATCGCCGGTCTTGCGCCGCTGTCGCCTATCGTCAACGGTGACACTGCGCGCGCCGTCCCGTACATCATCAACCTCTCAGTGCCAGGTATTGATGCGGAAGTGGCGATGGATGCCTGGCGCGATCTCGTGGCCATCTCCAATGGCGCCGCCTGCACCTCGCAGAGCTATACCTGCAGCCACGTGCTGAGTGCCATGCAAATTCCGGCGTCGAGGAGTGACGGCGCCTTGCGTTTCTCCTGGAGCGCGGACACGCCGCAACCCGACTGGAAGGCGCTCGTCGCCGCGATCGAACCGCACCATCTGTCGCCTTCGGCGGCGGGCCGATGAGCGCCTCGCGCGATCAGACCGTCTACTACAAGCGCTCGAGGTTCACCACCCATCTGCCTCGTGATCGCCGGTATTCGCCAGCGCACTATTGGATGCTGGAAGAGTCCGCGGGCATCTGGCGCATCGGGTTCACGCGGTTCGCGACTCGCATGTTGGGTGACATGGTGGAGTTCGATTTCGTGGTCAAGGAGGGCCAAGTGGTTGCCCTCGGGGACGAGATTGGGACGGTCGAAGGGCTCAAGGCGGTGACCAGCCTCTTCGCCTGCGGTTCGGGATACTTTTTGGGCGAGTCGGCGCAATTACGCAGTGATGTAACGCTGGTCGAATCCGATCCCTATGGCAAGGGGTGGTTGTATAAACTGCGGGGGGTGGCGGACCCCGATGCGGTGGACGTCGATGGCTACGTTGCAATCTTGGACGCGACGATCGACAAGATGATGGAAAACCGCCACGCCGGCACTGAAGACGAGGCACCTGAATGAGTGCTGATTACGTGATGGTGGGCGGATTCCTGGGCGCCGGCAAGACGACGGCGCTACTGCGCTTGGCCGAACACTTCAGCGCGCAAGGACGCCGCGTCGGACTGATCACCAACGATCAGAGCCAAGGGCTGGTTGACACGTCGATGGTAAACGCCAGCGGCTTCCCCGTCGAGGAAATTACCGGTGGATGCTTTTGTTGCCGCTTCAATTCGCTGACCGAAGCCGCCGATCGACTGACCCAGGACAGCCAGCCCGATGTGTTTCTCGCTGAGCCAGTCGGCAGCTGCACCGATCTTCGTGCGACCGTGCAGTACCCTCTGCGCCGGCTGTACGGCGACGACTACCGCGTAGCCCCACTGAGCGTGCTCGTGGATCCCGTGCGCGCTGAGCGCATGCTCGGCCTGGCGACGGGCCGCACGTTTTCGCCAAAGGTGCAATATATCTACGAAAAGCAGCTCGAAGAGGCCGACATCATTGTCGTCAACAAGCGTGACCTGCTCGACGATGAACGTCGCGGTGCGCTCGAGGCCGCGCTGAAGACTCGCTATCCGCAGGCAGAGATCATGTCCGCGAGCGCGCGTACCGGGGCGAATCTTGATTCCTGGTTCGGACGATTGTCGGGCCAGCTGACCTCGCGTCCCGCGATCGACGTCGACTACGACATGTACGCCGAAGGAGAGGCGCTCCTGGGATGGCTGAACGCCACATGCCGGTTGACGTCAGCCGCGCCCTTCGACGGAAACCAATTCCTTCAGCGGCTCGCAGATCGAACACAGCTGGCCCTTGCGGCCAAAGGGTTCGAGGTCGCGCATTTAAAGATGACACTGTCACCCGACGAAGGCGCGGACCTCGCCGTGCGGAACCTCGTGAGAACCGAAGGCAAGTCCGAATCGATCCATCGGCTGGCCGACCAAATGACCAACGGTGAACTGATCATCAACCTGCGGGCTGAAGGCGATCCGGATGAGCTCCGAGGGATTGCCGTTTCGTCGCTCGAGGCGACGGCGCAGGCCGACCGTGTCGCCGCAACGATCGAACACAGCGAACACTTCCGTCCGGGACGTCCGGTGCCGACTCACCGGCTGACCACGCCATGAGCAACCACGGACCACGGATTCTCTACTGCCACTGCGCGTTCGCGAAAGTGGTGCCGAACGACGTAAAGGCGGCAGTCCTCGAGGGGCTTTCCAATGCCGGGGTGGAATTTGATGCCGTGCCAGACCTCTGCGAAATGGCCGCGCGCGGCGATGCGCGATTGAAAGAGTTATCCGACACCAGTCCCCTCGAGATTGCAGCGTGCTACCCACGGGCAGTGAAGTGGCTGTTCGCCTCAGGCGGCGCCACCCTTGCGGAGCCAGGCGTGCGTGTGTGGAACATGCGCGTCGAATCCGCGGATGCGATCCTGAGCGGAGTTTTACAGTCCAGGGACGACGCATGATTGGAGTGCCGACCCGCTCGAGGGTGACGTTGCAGATCGACGGCGCCGACGCGTCGGCGCGGTCCACGCTGGCGCGGACACTTCTGGAAAAAGGCGTGGAGGTCTCATGCCGTCGTGACGCCGGCGTTGCCGCCACCGGCGATCCGGCCACCGTCCTGAGCCAAATACAATCGGACGCGCCGTCATCGTCCTGGAAGCCCTGGTTCCCCGTGATCGACTACACGCGTTGCACGAACTGCATGCAGTGTTTGAGCTTCTGCCTGTTCGATGTCTACGGCGTCTCGGCGGACAAGAAGATCCAGGTGCAGAATCAAAGCAACTGCAAGACCGACTGTCCGGCCTGCTCCCGAGTGTGTCCGGAGGTGGCGATTATGTTTCCGAAGTATCGCCACGGGCCGATCAACGGGGATGAAGTTGCCGCGGACGATGTGCGAAGGGAGGCGATGAAGGTCGACATCTCGGCACTGCTCGGCGGCGACATCTACTCGATGCTGCGCGACCGCAGCGCCAAGGCGAAGTCGCGGTTCTCAAAAGAACGCGATGACGATCGCGCGCTCAAGGAACGGCAGAATTGTCTGGTGGCCTTGAAGCGCAATCTCGAGATTCCACCCGAGGTGCTCGCATCGCTGCCATCCGCCGACGAGATCATGGCAAAGGCCGAAGCGGCGCGGCAAAAGGCACGTGACGCCTTGTCTGAGCAGCGCGCACCGGAGGCGGAATGATTGTCGCCATGACGCGCCGTGTGCTGAGCGAGGCCTCGCCGAAGGTGATCGCGAAGTTCGTCTACAACTTCGGCGTCAAGGGCGTGCGCTCGGTTGAGCTGCACAAGCGCCGTCGCAAGCGGGGTGAAAATTTTCCGCCGTTCCTGTTCATCTCCGTCATTTCGAGCTGTCAACTTCGCTGCCAGGGATGCTGGGTGGACGTCGCGGCCCCGTCGCAGAAGCTGTCGCTCGACGAACTGAATCGCATCATCAACGACGCGAAGGCACACGGCAACGCCTATTTCGGCATTCTGGGCGGCGAGCCGCTAATGCATCCGCAGCTGCTCGATTTGTTTGCGGCACACCCGGACTGCTACTTTCAGTTGTTTACGAACGGGCAACTGATCACCGATGCGATCGCCGCGCGCCTGGCGCATCTCGGAAACGTCACGCCCCTGATCAGCATCGAGGGATCAGAAATCGTGAGCGACGAGCGACGCGGCCGCGGCCAGGTGCTCAGTAAGACCCTGGCTGGCCTGGACGCCTGTCGTCGGCACAAGTTGCTCATTGGAGTCGCCACCAGCGTCTGCCAGACCAACATCGAGCTGGTATCAGAGGCCTGGCTGCGCCGGCTGATTTCAATGGGTGTCCATTACGTGTGGTTTCACACCTACCGTGTCGTCGGGCCGAAGCCCAATGCCGAACTGGCGTTGCGCCCCGAGCAGGTATTGGCGGTGCGTCGTTTCATCGTTCAGATGCGATCGCGTCTCCCGATCGCGATCGTCGACGCCTACTGGGACGATCGCGGCGAGGCGCTGTGCCCGATGGCGACCGGCGTCAGCCATCACATTGGACCGGGCGGTCACATCGAGCCGTGCCCCGTCATTCAGTTCGCCACCGAGACCATCAGGGACCGGGCGTCCATTTATGAAACCATGACACGGTCGGCGTTCCTGAAGGACTTCCGCGAGGCCGCCGCTGAAGCGACCCGGGGTTGCATCGTGCTGGAGCGCCCCGACATCGTCCGCGCTCTCGTGCGCAAGCATGGGGCGAGCGATTCGACGCAGCGTGGGACGGCAATGGCCGAGTACGAAGCAATGACGCCCCGCAAAAGCCAGCACCAGCCTGGCCAGGAAATTCCGGAAGACCACTGGGTCTACCGATTCGCGAAGAAACACTGGTTCTTCGGCTTCGGCGCGTATTCATAGACACTGCCATGAGCGTTCAAATCACCAAACGGCCGTTGCGCATGATACCGACGCTTCCCCAGCGTCCACCGCAGGCCACCGTGCCACAGACGCTCAGCGAGCGCGAACACGTCCGCGCCGTGGTGCACCACTATGTTGAGCAGCGGCGCACAGAGATCGTTCCGCCGCTTGTGCTCGACGAACTCCGCAAGCACGCCGATGCAGTCGTCGCCCTGTTCGACATCGACCCGCTGTACCGCGACTACACAGGCATCCTGATCAGTAACGAGGTCTGGATCGATCAGCTTGCGACCGTACCGTTCGAGCGCCGACTACTGCTCTTGCCAAAGTGTCTCCGCGTCGAGGACAAGTGTCCCGCTCCCTTTGACGAATTCGGATTGCTCTGCAAACAGTGCGGCCTCTGCACGATTCAGGACCTTCAAGAAGAAGCCGAACGACTCGGTTATGCGGTCCTCGTCGCCGAAGGATCGGCCCTGGTGATGGCCCTCATTCAATCCGGTAAGATCGACGCGATCGTCGGGGTTAGTTGCCTTTCGGTACTCGAGCGCGCCTTCCCTCACATGGAAGCGGCGGCGATTCCCGGCATCGCGATTCCGCTACTGCAGGACGATTGCAAGAACACCTCGGTTGATATCGACTGGGTCTGGAACGTGGTGCACCTGACCAGCGATGACCAGACACGCCGCCTCGATCTCGATGGCCTGAGGTCGGAGGTCCAAACCTGGTTCACGCGCGAAGCACTGGACGATGTGTTTGGGTCGGCGGCCGGCGAAACCGATATCGTCGCGCGCGACTGGCTGGCCGCAGATGGCAAACGATGGCGACCATTCCTGACGGCATGCGCGTTCAAAGCGCTTCAGGATGATCCGCTCACGCCGTTTCCGGACTCGTTGAAACGCGCCGCCGTTGCGGTCGAGTGCTTCCACAAAGCATCGCTCATCCACGATGACATCGAGGACGCCGACGACCAGCGTTACGGTCAGCCGACAATGCACGTCCAGCACGGCGTGCCCGTGGCGCTGAATGTCGGGGACCTCTTGCTGGGTGAGGGTTATCGGCTGCTGGCCAGCTGCGGGGTTGATTCGCGGACGACGGCCGAACTAATCCGCATTGCGGCTGCTGGCCATCGGCGGTTATGCCTGGGACAAGGCGCGGAGTTGTCATGGATGCGAACGCCGACAGCGCCGACCGCGGACCACGTCATCGACATCTTCCGGCAGAAGACCTCGCCCGCCTTTCACGTGGCCCTCGGTATCGGGGCAGCGCTGGCGGGCGCGGATGCAGAAACGCAGCGCGTGCTGAGTGACTATAGCGATGCCTTGGGTATCGCCTACCAGATTCGTGACGACGTTGAGGACCAAGCCGGATTTTCGGCTCCGTCGCTGATTCTGGCCCTCGCGTGCGACAAAGCCAAAGCCTCCGGCCGCGATCGCGTCATGACCGCGTGGCGCAACGGCCCGTGTTCGGAAGAAGGACGCGATGCGTACCGCGCCCTGATCGTGGAGCTGGGGGTCGAAGACCGTGCGAGGGCGCTCCTCGAGGCCTACAAGGAGGAGGCGATCCGCACGCTTCCAGCGCTGCAGAACGCCAGCCTCAAAGGATTGTTGCGGCGCGTGATTGGCAAGGTCTTCTGCGTCGAGATCAAGGGTTGGTGCGGTGAGTTTGAGACTCGAAATGCTGCAGGTCGCCAGACTGGCGTCCACGCAGCTGGGTGAGTCGCGGGATCTCGTCGCGGCGTTCCTTCGCGAGCGTCTCAACGCGGACGGCGGCTTTCAGGATCGGGCTGGCGACAGCGATCTCTACTACACGGTCTTCGGGCTCGACGGGTTGATCGCGCTGCAGGAGGATCTGCCGTCTGCGTCGCTAGATTTTCTCCGCGCCCAATCAGCAGGCGCGCTCGATTTTGTTCACGCCGCCTGTCTGGCGCGCGGATGGGCGGCGATGCGCGCCCGTCCCGAGGACGCCACAATCGATGCCATTCTCAATCGCATTGAAGGTTGCCGCAGTGCGGACGGCGGCTACGCGAATACGCCCGGTTCGGTTACGGGCAGCGCGTACGCCGCATTTCTCGCGCTTGGCGCCTACCAGGATTTCGATCGCCCTCTGTTGAATCCCGATCGTCTCCTCAGTTCGCTTGAAGGATTGAAGGCTGTCGACGGCAGTTACGGCAACTTCCCCGGTATGCCTTCGGGACTCACGACGACGACCGCTGCAGCGGTGCTGGTGCTGAAGCAATTGGGGATCGTTGCCGCGCGTGATACCAGCATGTGGCTGCTCGATCGCTGCTACAGTGGTGGCGGTTTCTTCGCCGCACCGGCGACACCAATCCCCGATCTACTGTCGACCGCCACAGCGCTGCATGCGCTATCCGCGCTTCACGTGCCACTAGGCGGGTTGCGCGAGCCGTGTCTCGACTTTGTCGATTCGCTGTGGACCAACCGCGGCGGCTTTTTCGGATCGTGGGCTGATAATGGGGTGGACTGCGAGTACACCTACTACGCACTTCTTGCACTGGGCCACTTGAGCCTCGAGCAGTCGTGACCGACGGGACGCTCGACCGCGATCGAACAATTCGTGTGCTGGCCGATCGACTGCTCGCGGCACGAGCCGCGGATGGTTGCTGGGAAGGCCACCTTGCGAGCAGTGCATTGTCCACAGGCACTGCGGTGTTGGCGTTGCACTTAACGGCTCGTGCTGGTCGCTCGTTCGATCCGCCACTGCAGCCTTTAATCACGGCGGGTGTCGGATGGCTGAACGCAAACCAAAATGCGGACGGTGGGTGGGGAGACACGGCGCGCAGCCGCAGCAACATCAGTACTACGGCGATTGTTTGGGCGACGCTGTCGTTGGTCGCTCCCGATTCGTCGGGACTTGGAGCCGCGACGCAGTGGCTACGCGGTGCGGCCGGCGGTGTGTCACCAGAGGCGTTGCGGTCCGTAATCCTGCGGCGTTACGGTCAAGACCACACCTTCTCGGTCCCGATCCTGACTGTCCTCGCGCTTACCGATAAGCTCGGCGACTCTGCCTGGCGCTCGATACCCCAACTACCGTTCGAGCTGGCGGCGTTCCCTCACGCCTGGTTCCAGTACTTGCGGCTGCCGGTCGTCAGCTACGCGTTGCCGGCGCTCATTGCGATCGGCCAGGTTCGGCATCGCTGGGCGCCTTCTCGCAATCCGATCACCTGCGCGCTTCGTAACCGCTTACGCGACGTAACCTACGCGGTGCTGCGTGAAATCCAACCTGATAGCGGCGGTTATCTCGAGGCGACGCCTCTCACTAGTTTTGTGGTGATGAGTTTGTCAGGCGCGGGACGGTCCGAAAGTGCGGTCGTTACGGCTGGAGTGAAGTTCCTGACCGGATCGATACGCCAGGATGGCAGCTGGCCAATTGACACGAATCTTTCTACCTGGGTGACGACCCTGTCGATCGGCGCTCTGGCCAATGCCGGACAGGTACCAGTGAAGGATTGCCATGCCATGCGAGCGTTTCTGCTGCAACAACAGAGCGTCACCGAGCATCCGTTCACTCATGCGGCGGCAGGTGCGTGGGCATGGACGCCGTTGAGCGGTGGCGTTCCTGACGCGGATGATACGTCGGGTGCTCTAATCGCGCTGCGCGCGCTCGGTGATCCTGATGCTGTTACGATCGCCGCCGCGGCCGCCGGAGTGAAATGGCTGCTCGGCGTGCAGAACCGCGATGGTGGCGTGCCGACTTTCTGCCGCGGATGGGGCGCGCTGCCGTTCGATCGGAGCACGCCAGAGATCACCGCACACGCGATACGGGGGTGGAGCGCTTGGCTGCCTTTCGTCGATGACCGCCTGCGGGCTGAAGTCAACGTGGCGAGCCTCCGGGCGCTTTCGTATCTTGAACGAAGCCAGCGGGCCGACGGATCGTGGATTCCACTCTGGTTCGGCAACGAGCACGCCCCCGATGAAGACAACCCGGTATATGGGACCGCCAAGGTGTTGCGCGGCCTGGAGACGCCGTTCATTCGCGAGCATCCGACTGCCCACGCTTGTGCAATGCGCGCACTGCAGTTTCTGTTCGACTGTCAAAACGATGATGGCGGATGGGGAGGAAATCGTGGCGTCCCGTCGTCTGTCGAGGAAACCGGCGTCGCGCTCTGCGCGATCGCCCAGTCACAGGCCAATGTTAATGACGTTGATAACCGCCAACGCAGCAACGCGATCGACGCGGCAGTGAGCTGGCTGATGCGAGCGGTCGAGACACCACCACCAGCGTCGCCCATTGGTCTCTACTTCGCGAGACTCTGGTACTACGAGGAGCTCTATCCGCTGATCTTTTCGCTGGACGGGCTCGCGGCGACTCGTTAGCGCTTGTCCAGCATTGTTTCGACACGTTTCCGATTGTGCAAGGTCCGCTGATGGTGCACGAGACGATGCTTCGCTCAGCGGAAATAGATCGCGATCCCTGCAGAGACATATCGCCTCGAGTTGTCGTTTAGGGCGATCCCAGCCTCCGCGAGTAAATCGATCGTGTCGTTGAGCTTATATTCGACGCCCGGCACGAGATGCGCAGTTTTGAATTCACCAGGCACGCCGATGCCTTCGAACGCGAGATCCAAGCCGCCGTAAATTTCCAGCCGTGGCGTCGGATGACCGCTGGCGAGGACGGTAAAATCGACCCCGTTGTAGGCGTCTGTTGCATCGCCCGTCCGACGATGAAGCCCGCCAGCCAGTGAGACATCCACGGGTGCGTTCTTGACCAGCCAATACTCCGCGTTCGCACCGAAGAAAGTGACGCCGTCGTAAAACGCGACTCCGCCTTCCAAATCGAATCGCGGCGTCAATCCATAGCCGGCGAGCACGGCAATACCAGTAGAGGTGTCGCCGCCATCCCTGCCAAGCACAAACATCGGGTTCGCCCGGACCTTGAAATTACCCTGGTTGATGGTCTGGGCAGATTCCATGATGCCGAACTCCTGGGCCCGAGCGGCGGCAGGGATGAGTATCAGCCCCGCGATTAGTACAGCCAGCCGTTTCAATCGCACGCAATCCTCCAAAGCAAAAACACGACAGGCACGCCACAAAATTGCGACGCTCTTATGTATCGCTCGACGGCTCTCTGCGAAGGGCATGCCGACTTAGTGCACAGACAGCGGCTTCGCCGACGTCACGCCACGTCGGTTGCGTCGGACCCTTCGAGAAGCCAGCCGTCAGATCACGGGCGTAAAAACACTCGCGTGTGTTGGAATTCGCGACAAACCTTTGCTCCCGCCTTTCGTCCCAACGTCGTTGGCAAACCACACCTTCATCGCCTAAGCTCAGCGCACATCCCGGAGGCCCCGTGCTGCAAGATCTGCGTTACGCGATCCGCGTCATTCTGCAAGGCAAGGCCTGGAGCGCAATGGTGGTGCTGTCCCTTGCGCTCGGCATCGGCGCCAACACCGCACTCTTCAGTGCCACCAACGGGCTGCTGCTGCGCAAACTGTCGATCACTGACCCCGACACGCTCGTGCGATTCAGGCACGTTGGTCGCAATCAGATGGCCAATAGCATCAGCGAATACGGGTCGATCGCGCGCGAACCCGGCGTCGAGAGCGGATCCACGTTTTCCTATCCGCTTTTCCAGGAATTACAGAAAGGCAATCAGACGCTGAGCGATTTGGCTGCGGGTGCGCCTATAGGGTCGGTGAATGTCGTCGTCAACGGCAGCGCCGAGATTGCCACCGCGTATATCGCTTCCGGCAATTACCAGTCATTGCTCGGCGTCCGCACCATTCATGGACGGACGATCACGAGCGAGGATGACCAGGCCAATGCAACGCCGGTAATGACGATCAGCGCGCAGTACTGGAATCGTCGTTTCGGCAACGACCCCTCTGTCGTCGGTAAAACTGTTCAGGCCAACAACACGCTCGTGACCATCGTCGGCGTTTTGCAACCCGAGTTCACCGGCATTCAGCGCGTCGTCGCCGACGCACCCAATATCACCTTTCCACTGGCGCTCGACCCCGTGCTCAATCCAGCGCCACCGAGCCCGCCCGGCGCCCCGCCGAGCGTGCCTCGTCTCAGTCAGCCGACCTTCTGGTGGCTACAGATCGTCGGTCGGCTCAAACCCGGTTCCACGCCGGAACAAGTCACGGCCAATCTTGATGGCGTGTTTCAACAGGCGGCGCGGCAGGGTATGAGTTCTTTTCTCGCGTCGCTTCCGGAGCAGGAGCGCGGCTTCTCGCGCAATCGCAACCGCACGGACGTGTCGCGCCTGACGGTCAGTTCGGCGGCGCAGGGTGTTTACGATAACGATGCCTCAACGGTCCGTGCCGTCAGCATCATCAGCGTTGTTGTCGGCCTCATCCTGCTACTGGTCTGTGCCAACGTCGCCAATCTGCTGTTGTCACGTGCGGCGGCGCGACAGCGAGAGATTTCAGTGCGGCTGTCGATTGGTGCGACCCGAGGCCGATTGGTCCGCCAGCTGCTGACTGAAAGCGTACTGCTCGCACTCATCGGCGGCGCCCTCGGGTTGCTCGTGGCGTATTGGGGACGAAAGTTACTGCCCGGCACCACCGGTCAGGGACCGTTGGATTGGCGCGTGCTGCTGTTTGCGTCCGGCGTCGCGCTCACGACCGGCATCTTGTTTGGCATCGCGCCAGCCATGCGAGTCACCGGCACCAGCGCTGGCGAAGCGCTGAAGGACAACACGCGTAGCGTGACGGGCTCGCGGACGCTGCTCAATAAATCTTTACTCGTTCTTCAGGTTGCCATTTCGCTGGTCTTGCTCATTGGTGCTGGACTCTTTTTGCGCACCGTCGACAACCTTCGCAAAGTGAATGTCGGGTTCAACCCCCAGAATCTCGTGCTGTTTCGGGTCAACCCACAGCTCAATCGCTACGACCCGCCGCGAATTGCGTCGTTGTACGAGCAGATGGTGCAGCGGCTGATGGCGGTGCCGGGTGTGCGAGCGGTGACGCTGACCAATCCGCCATTGTTGTCGGGCAGCGTGAACTCCACCAACTTGGTCGTGCAGGGCAGGGTCTACGCTCCAGGCGTGCTCGAAGATCGACGGTCACAGGACCACAGCGTCAATCGCATGCGCGTTGCCTTCAACTTCTTCGACACCATGGAGATTCCATTGCTCCGGGGACGCGGATTTACTGAGCGAGACAACCTTCCGGCTCCCAAGGTGGCGATTATCAACGAGGCGGCCGTACGCAAATTTTTCCCCGATGAGGATCCGATCGGGCGACGATTTGGTAGCAGCCCCGAAACGAGCGGCCAGATCGAAGTGGTTGGCGTCGTGCGCGACGTGAAATACAGCGAGTTGCGAGAGCCGGCGCCGGCAACGATGTACGTCCCCTACAACCAGAACCCCGTTGGCGCGATGGCGTTTGTCATTCGGACGTCATCCGACCCAACCGCCGCCATGACTGGAATTCGCGAAGCGGTTCGCCAGGTGGATGCAAACGTGCCGCTCACCGACATGTCCACGCAAATGGAGCAGATTGAGCGACGTTTCATGCAGGAACGCGTGTTCGCGCAGGCGTACACGCTGTTTGGTGGACTCGCGGTGCTGGTCGCCTCAATCGGGCTGTTCGGTCTGATGTCGTACAGCGTCACGCGCCGTACGACCGAGATTGGCATTCGCATGGCGCTCGGCGCGCAACAGCAGTCCGTCCTGCAAATGGTGATGCGCGAATCATTGCTTCTCGTGGCCGCGGGCGTCGTTATCGGCGTGGCCGTCGCTTTGGGCGCCGGCCGATTCGTCTCGTCGCTGCTCTTTGGCCTGGAGGCCACCGACCTGACCACTAGCGCATTGGCCGTGGTCGTCATGCTTGCCGTATCCGCATTCGCCGGTTATCTGCCAGCCCGGCGGGCCTCACGTCTGGATCCCATGCTCGCGCTACGTCACGACTGACCAGTCGATTGCGCGGCGGCGCCTCGTCCGCTCCAGCCCGCTGAGGAGCGAGGTGCAATCGGCGGAGCCGCGCCAACGTGCCCCTGAGTCCGATGAGCAGGCCGGAGGTCAGGATCTTGCACTGCATGGGGGTAGGCGATCGCAGGTCGCCTTCATACCAACTTTCCTATCTGAAATGAGAGACACGATGCCTATTGTTGATACTGCGCAAGATACGGGTTCCTTTTCGACCGAAGCCTGGGAGCATTCCGAAGGTCCGGTCGCACGTCGCATTGAAGAAGAGACCGCGAAATTACCCTCCGACACGTTCCTGTGGGCGGCTTTGGGCTCGATGGGCGTGGCGCTCCTGCTCCAGATGTCGGGGAAGCGGCATGCCAGCCTGTTCGTCGGCCAGTGGGCAGCACCGTTCCTGCTGTTCGGCGTCTATAACAAGCTGGTCAAGGTTGGCGGTTCGGATCGGCTGCAGGGCTAGTCTTCCATTAATCATCCCAACATCCCCATCGGCAGGACGCTCGCCAGGGGCGTCTTGTCGGCGGGGATCACGATACAGTCAGGGGCCAGGAGACACCATTGATGGCCCCCGCACGCGCAACGCAGATCTTCGTCAACTTGCCAGTAAAAGACCTGAAACGCTCAATCGGGTTTTTCACCCGACTTGGCTATACCTTCGACCCGAAGTTCACCGACGACAACGCCACTTGCATGATCATCAGCGACAACATCTTCGTGATGCTGCTCGTCGAAAAGTTTTTCCAGACGTTCACGCCCAAGCCGATTTGCGACGCGTCACAGAGTACCGAGGCCATCGTCTGCCTGTCTGCAAACAGCCTCGAGGCGCTCAACGAACTCGTGTCCAGGGCCGTCGCCGCAGGCGCCAGGACGCCCAACCCTCCGGTCGATCACGGCTTCATGTATCAACACGGGTTTGAGGACCTGGACGGTCACTTGTGGGAATTGGTTTACATGCGGGAAGAGGCGCCGAGCCCAGTGTAACGGCACCGTCGCGCGTGGGATCGCGTCGGGCGTGGACGAAGTGAGGCGGGCGATGACACATCATCGCCCGCCGTCGCATTGTCCCGGTCCTCGCCGGGCGCGGACCTGCCTAGAAGCGCAAGCCGAGTGCGAACAAGAACGCGCGGCTTCCGGTCTGACCGGAGCGCCACGTCGGATAGCTGTTATTGCTGTTGGCTTGACCGAACCGCGGACCTTCGGTAAACGTCGTCGGTAAGCCCAACGCGTCCACTGGCCCATCCCAATTCGCAAAGATCGTCGTGTCGTACTGAATCAATTTTTGATTGTTCAGCGCATTTAAGATCTCGACCTTCAGATATGGGCGCAGCGATCCCCACACGGGCATGCTGTAGCCGACACCGAAATCGACGACGCCAAAGCTTGGGAATGTTTCGGTTCCGCGCTCTCCAAAGTAAATCGTTTGCGTGCCGCCATTGGGTTCGTTGACGTAACCCGCGGCCTCGGCAAGCGCATACTGGATTTCGCTGATGTCCTCGCCATTGGCGCGCAAGCTGTAGGTCAAACCCGAATTGAAGCGCCAGATGCCCGACAAATCGAGACTGCCAAACGATCCCATATCGAGCAGGTAGGTGGTCCAAGCGCGCAGCTTATGACGCTGGAAGTCGTCCAATCGGCCCGACGGGAAGTTTCGTTCGGCGCTAAACGCTTCCGGATAGTCGGCAAACAAGGACGGAGCGCCCGGCTGATTTGCCGCTTCGCCTTCGAAGTTGCCGTGATTTCTCATTTGCAGCGTCCAGTGCGCTGCCATCGACCAACGCGTATTCGCGCGATAGCGTCCCTGGAACACCA
>WUUC01012125.1_pt1 | contig 14912 bp, 16 predicted proteins | sample 6278441 | NCBI WGS metagenome assembly WUUC01 (sample SAMN13675441, study PRJNA597444) | soil metagenome | isolation source: soil | place: USA: Washington | collected 2017-10
CAGCACGACCTGCTGCCGCTACGCATGGCTGAGCTTGTAACTGACTAAAACCTGCACATCGGGTTAGCTACTGTAGGAGAATGTAGTAAGCATTGGAGTCACGACAAGAGGCAGTAAGATCACGCTGCTTCCGAGCCTCTTCGGCGTCGCCGCTTAACAGTATTCGTTCAACGACCTTTCTCGCCTCAAAGTATTTCTTGCAACATCTATGAAGCAGACACAACCAGAAACACAGCAGAGTGAGAAGCGGGACTGCGCTGCTTCTACTGGAGGGGCTACGGGGGCGTTCTTCGTGCAGCTACTCCTAATAAACTCTACGTTCTTTACCATTAAGCTAGGATACCTTACAGAGTACGTCCCAAAACCCAAACGTCGGGAGTTCAAGTCTCGTTCTGCTACCACCCTGCTTACTTGATCTCTAACGGCTACGGTTGAGTGGTGACTATCCGTGGTCGCCGCACTGTTGTTGAAACAAAATTCAAGATCGTCTGCTTGACCTTCGTCAGAGTCATTCACCGACGGCGCGCCGTGTCAGCGGTATTCCTTCGACCTCTCAACGCAGAATTTGTATAGAGGGCTGCGCGTGTCCCCTCCATCCAATAGCATCAGTTTACTAAGCTCTTTCCTGGCTAATGCTTTATTGCCGACTGCCTCCGACCGGGCGACCGCGTGCAACTGCCTCTCCAGGGCTCTCTGGAGCGCCTGAGCCGCCTCCGGGGGCTCGTTCGGTGCCACTTGGGCACGGTAATTATTATACCGCTCCATGACTTTGCCTTCGCGCGCCACTTTCTCGATGGGGATCATCTGAGCGCTGGCCGGGGCGAACCAGAAGAGGAGGAAGACGGCGAGCAGAGAGACGCCGAACAACTTCAGTATCCAGGGGCTGACGACCGGCCTTGAGGACGTAACCTTGGGCGGGGCGTCGTCGTCGTCCTCGTCTTCCCCCAGCATGCTGAAGCCGCCGTCCTGGCTGTCGGTCTGCTGCGGCTCGTTGTTTACCTCGCCGAACACGATGCGAGCTTGTTTCATACCCGTACTCTCCACGCGGCAGGTTAGAAGAAGACTTCTTTGGTGAGCTGCGCTCTCCACGTGAGGGAGGTCTGCTTGAGGTCGGGGCCGAACTGTGACTTCTTACCTGTCCAGATGAGGCCGGGCTGCACGTCCTCCCCGTCGCGCGTGCCTCGCCGGAACAGCGAGGTCAACTGGAACTGCTCCTGGTCGTCTAGCTTGCCCACCTCGCTTATCTCAGTGATCACCCGCTTGCCGCTGTCGAGGCGCGCGAGCTGAACGATGACGTTCAGCGCTGAGACCATCTGGTTCCGCAGCGCCTTGGGCGGGATGTCGAGCTTCGCCATCGTCGCCATCGTCTCAAGCCGGTTCAAGGCGTCGTAAGGCGAGTTGGCGTGCAGCGTCGACATCGAGCCGCCGTGTCCGGAGGTCATGGCCTGGATGAGGTCCATCGCTTCGGGCCCGCGGCACTCGCCGATGATGATGCGGTCGGGACGCATCCGGAGCGCGGAGTGGAAGAGTTCCCTGATGCTGACCGCCCCTTGCCCGTGCCGGTCGGCGGGCGCCGTCTCGAAATAGAGGACGTGCGACTGTTCGTGGGACTGTTGAAGCTGTAACTCCGACGAGTCCTCGATGACGATGATCCTTTCGGTAGGCGGGATTTTGCTGGAGAGGGCGTTGAGCAGTGAGGTCTTGCCGGAGCCCGTCCCCCCTGAGACAATGATGTTCTTCTCAAGGTCAACGACGACCTCCAGGTACTCCTTGGCCTCAGGGCTGAGCGTCCCGCCCGCGACCATACCTTCGAGCGAGAAGCTGTGCTTGAGGAACTTGCGGATGGAGATGCACAGCCCTTTGCGCGAGCAGCGGGGCATGACGATGTGCACGCGCGAGCCGCCCGGCAGCCGCGAGTCGATGCGCGAGGTGAGTTTCGTGATCCGCTTGTTGGTGTACTGCGCGATGTTGCGCGCCACCGAGTGCAGGTACTCTTCATCATCGAAGCTGACCGTCGTCGGTTCGAGTTGGCCCTCGCGCTCGATGTAGACCTCGTCCGTGCCGTTGATGAGCACCTCAGTCACGGTGGGGTCTTCGATGTACTGGTAGACTGGCGCCAGGAACTTCCTCAGCGTCTTCTCAAAGATGACTTCGCGATCCACGGCATCACACCTCCTGCCCGGCGGGGCGGCGCATACTGTACCACGTTCGCGACTCCCGATGACCGGAAGAAGTTAGCGCCGCCACCCGCCCCGCGTCGCGGTCGTCTTGGGGCGATATAAATTCTTGACTTACTCGGGGGCTGAATATAAACTGCCGCCGCATTTACGGGACGTACGGAGCCTCAAGTTGGCCGGACCCTAGCATTCCTGTGTTGGCCCAGCCATAACTTTAACCTTACGACCTGGCCTTACCGAACCTCTCATCCTTCTTCTTTTCGGTAGGCAGGTGTTCCCTCCGCAGCCGAGCCGTCTATGAAACGACGAAAACCGTCACGCCGCGAAGGCATGAACTTCATTTCAGACGAAACAGGCCTTGAGGTCGTCGAGTGGTTCCTCCTCATAGGGGGCGGCATCTTACCTCTGTTCGCATTGATCATGAAGATCATGCTCATGCTCGCCGAATATTACAGCTTCGCGAGTTGGGTCACTTCTTTGCCCTTTCCCTAGTCTTGGTCTGCCGGGGGAGAAGTTTTAGGTTGCCCCAAACCCTGCCTGCATATGCCTCCAGCCTGTGCCGCCAGGCGCCGCGCCGCGGGCCGGATCGCCGGAGGACGGGAGTGAACATGAGAGATAGAAACCTCCAGGAAGTGATGTCGGTCGAGCCCCCGGAAGCCGAAGCGGGGGGAGTGTTCCGCCGCGTGAGGCGGCCACTGCTCGCCTTCCACCGCGAGGAGCGCGGACTCAACACCGTCGAAGCGCTTCTCCTGATAGGTGTGGCGGCGATCATCCTCATCGGACTGCTGCGGGTCTTCTTCCCGGAGTTGTTCAATCAGGTGAAAGAGAAGATCCGGGAGTTGTTCAGCACCACGGTAGGGTAGCGGTTCGAGTGTCGGCCTTAGGCTGACCGCCGCCGCTACTCTCCCACGACCGCTGAAAGAGAACGCCGACCGCCGGGCGACCGCCCGACGGTGCCGCGTATCCGATGTCCTGCGGATGTTCCGCGCGCCCGCCGTTTCGGCCCGGGGCCGTAGCGGCCCAGGATAGTAGCCACAATCCGCGAGCTGTCAGCCTCCGCGCGAGTTCCCCCATGATGCAAGCCGTCGCCATACAGACCGGATTCATCCTGCTGCTCACGCTCATCTCCGCCGTCACCGACTGGCGGCGCGGCAAGGTCTACAACGTACTGACGTACCCGGCTGCCCTGCTCGGCGTCGCCGCCAGCGCCCTCCTCCCTCCGCCGGCGCTCTTCATGAGCGTCTCCGGGCTGGTTGCCTGCCTGTTCTTCTGCGGCGCCCTCTGGTACTTCGGCGGCATCGGCGCGGGCGACGTGAAGCTGCTGGCGGCCATCGGCGCCGTGCGGGGCTTGCCCTTCGCCGTCCACATGTGTTTCTACACGGTCTGCGCGGCGGCCGTGGCCGGGGTCTTCCTCTTAGCCTGGCAGGGCCGCCTGCTGCCCGTCTCCAAGTGGATAGCTCTTACGCTGGCGTCCGCCGTCGTTCCCGGCATGTCCGCCCCGCCCTTGCAGGGTGAGAAGACGACGATCCCTTTTGCGCCTTTTATCTTCATCGGCGTCTGCGTCACGGCCTACTTAGAGGCGGCGAGCGGCGCGCCGCTCTCCTTCTGATTCGGCTATGGCTGAGGACTCCCACCAGGGTCGCACGTCAGCGTCCCGCCGTCGGGCACTCGTGGCGCTCGGCGCGGTCGGGGCGCTCGGGGTGGTTTACGCCGCGGGGCGGCAGGGGCTCGAACTCTTGGGCACGTCCGCGGCTGGCAACGAACCGCCCGGTGGCGTGGTCGGGGAGTTCACCTACGGGTTGACGCGCGCGTTCCTCGTCTCGCTACTCCCCTATTTGGGGGGCATGATTCTGCTGACGTGTCTCTACGTGCTTCTGGCGCTCGCGCTACGGCGCACAGGGGGCGCGGCGGCGGCGCGGGCGGCGGGCGGCGAGTCGGGGGCCAGTGTCACCGAGTTCATCCTCGCGTTCCCGATCCTGCTGGCGCTGCTGCTGGCGATACTTCAAATCGCCCTGCTCGTGCAGGCCAAGTTTATCGTCAACTATGCTGCCTTCTGCGCGGTGAGGTCGGCCATCGTCACCATCCCGGCCCGGGTCAGGTCGGGCCGGCGCACGGAGGAGCGGAACGTCATCAACACGCGCGACGCCGATTCCCCGAAGATGAAGATCATCAGGAGGGCCGCGGCGCTGCCCTGCTTGGCCATCTCCCCTGTGTGGAGTTCCAGGCTGGTGGTCACGACGGGTACGGCCTATAACCCTTCGGCCGTCGCGCCGCTGTCGCGTCTGACGGTCTTCGCCCCCTCGTTAGACTACGAGAGGCAGGTCTTGAGCAGGGCGCTCTACGCCTACGACCGGAACAACACGACCGTCGAGGTGGCGGCCGGCCGCGGCGACCACGACCCCGTCACGGTGACGGTCACGCACCGCTACTACTTGGCCGTGCCCTTCGCCAACCGCGTGTTCGGGCAGAGCTACTTCGGGGGCTGGCTCCCGCGCCTCGGCATCAGGACAGCCTGGTACTACCCCATCACCGAGCACTACACGCTCCTCAACGAGGGCGAGCCGCCCTATCCCGAGTCGCAGAGGCGCAGGTTCGGCGACAGCGACGTTGAGATAGAGAGGTACTGACGAAGGGCCATGGGTGAAGACATGCGACAACCGCATGAGGGCGCGGCCGGAACCCCCTCGGCGCACGCCGACGAGGGCGGGCAAATCTCCGTGCTCCTCGTGCTCGGGCTAATCCCGCTCGTCTTCCTCATCGCACTGATCTTCAACACGGCGAAGCAGACTTCGCAGAAGGTTCAGATGCAGGGGGCGGCCGACGCCGCGGCGGTCTCGTCCGGCGTCTGGGTGGCGCGCGGGATGAACCTGATGGTGCTCAACAACAACGCCATGGCCGAAATTCTCTCGGTCATGATCGTCGTGCGGTCGCTCGACCAGACGCTACACATCATGGCCATCGTCGGCCCCTTCATCGTGAGGGCGCTGATCGCCGCCGCCAAGGTCACGTTCGGCGCGTCGCTGATACTCGCGGCGGCCGTCAAAATCCAACTCAGGTATTACGCGCTGCTACAACGCGGTACGACCGCGCTCGACCGGATGCTGGGGAGAGTGGGCTGGAGCGTGATGAGGGCGCTCGACGTGCTCAATCAGGGGATTAAGGTGATTACCCCGCCCATCGCGCTGGCGCAGATGGTGCACTACGCTCAGATGAACGGCGCGCGGAAGTTCTGGTTCATGCTCACCGGGCCGCGCGGGGCAAACGTGCGCCTGCCGGGCGGCGTGCGCGTGCCGCGGCTCGGCGGCATCAGCCTGCAAAACTTCATGCCGATGATGCCCGTCGGACGCGGCCCGCAGAGGTTCATTGCCATCGAGGCGGGGAAGTGTCAGGTGCCGAAGCTGAGGGAGGTGGCCGCCGACCTTCTCATCCCGTTCTCGCCACTCTACCCGCTCTCCTCCTTCATCCTCGACCGGATGATCGCCCGGAACCTCGCGTCGCTATCCGGCACCTCGGACGGGGGCGGCGGCAGAAGAAATCTGGCATGGTACTTCAGGGTCGTGCTGAATCGGGTTCTGAGACTCATCTCCGGCAGCGGCATGCTCAACTGGCCGCGCAACCCGCCGCGCCCCATGCTCCTTGACGATCAACCCTCGCGCTCGCCCGCCCAGCGGATGAACCGCTCAGAGGAGGATGTTGACCTGAAGCGGGTGAGGAAGTTCCTCCAGTTCCTCGTCATCGCCGGCGCGCAGCACGACCTCGCCAGCCCCATCGCCGGCCGGCGCTTCGCCAACCGCACGGCCGTCTGGCTGCCAGAGACGCAGGTGACCTACGCGCAGGCCGATGTTTACAACCCGACGTACTGGAGCATGTTCCGCCAGGACTGGCGGGCCAAGCTCGCGCGCGCGCGCCTGCTTGATGAGAAGACGGACGACATCTTGCAACTGCCGGTGCTGCGCGCGCTCGCGCGCTTCAACGAATGGTCGTTCGTCAACACGCACTGACAAGGAGGCGGCATTTGGGCATGTCGGCGGAAATGTTGGGCGGGCGGCGGCGCGGCGAGCGCGGCACGGCGGCGATGGAGATGGTGCTGTCGCTCCCGATACTGGTGCTCGTGATACTGCTGCTCATCGGCCTCGGCCACACGCTGATGGCTAAGCCGCGGTCGCTCGTCGCGGCGCGCTACGCGTCGCAGTATGGCATCGTCCACGGCTCGGCGCCCTCGGCCGCGGGAGTCGCGCAATCGGTCGGCGAGCGCGGCCAGCGCTGGTCGCTTCTCGCGTATAAAGGGCGGGCCGACGACGAGGAGGTCGGCGAGCTGGAACGCGAGTCGCAGCAGGTGAACGAGAGCGGCGTGTCCGGCTTCTTCAATTCGCTGCTCAACTTCATGAGCGGCGACGGGCGCTACACGACCGTGGCGAGCACCCGGCCGCGCAGAGGCATCGTGCCGCGGCTGATGACGGTGGGCGAGGCGCGCGGCGCGTTCGTTATCGAGCAGGACACTTGGAATTGCGAGAAGAACCGCGGAAGCTACCTGACACTCATCACCTCGCGCGCCTCCTCGTCGCTCGGTTCCGTCCCGCTCCTCGGCTCCGTCGTCAACGCCATCGACGGGAAGATCAAAAGCCTGCCGTGCTGCGAGACTTATAAGAGCCGATGAAGCGACCTGACAACGCCAAACTCCGCGCGAGGGCTCCCGATCTGGCGGCGGCGGCCACCGCAACAGCCCTCATCGTCTGGGGCGCGGTGAGCTACGGCCCCTCCCCCAAGGGGCCGGCCGAACCCGCGGTGGCCCAGCCCGCCGCCCCCACGGCCGAGCGTGCGGTCGAGGCCGAAGTCGCCGCCCCCGCGCCGGAGGCCGAAGCCAGCACAAGCTTCCGTGGCGCCCTCGCGGGCGGCCCGCGCTCCGGCCACGACGAGGCGGGCGTGAAGGAACTCGTTGACCGGATCGAGGAGCGTTACCGCCGCCGCGGCTATGTCAGGGGCCGGCACGGCGCGCGGGCCGTGTCGAACGTGGCGGCCGGGCGCCGGGGCCCTTCGGACGAAAGGCTCTACTGGCGCGCCGCGCTCCCGCAAGGGGAGCTGATCTTGGCAACCGGTGTGGACGGCGACCCTTTTCTGGACGACCCGTCGGCGCGCCCTGACCTGTTCGTGACCACGGTCGCGCCGGGCGTGGGCGGCGGGGCCAATTGGAGCACCCTCCGCTACGGTTTCGCCCGGGAGTTCGCCGCCGCGCTGGAGGCGGGGGCGGACTTCCCGGGCGGCGACCCGCCGGACGTGCCGCGCGCAGACGGCACGCGCCGCTTGTTGAGTCTGCCGCAGGCGGCCTCGGGCGGAGAGGGCTTCCTGGCCGTCTACGAGAGCGACAGCCCAGCGCATGAACTGGCCGCTTGGTACGTCGGCGAAATGTCGCGCCGCTGGTCGTACGACGTTCTGGCAACAGAGCAGGCGAGAGAGCTTGCCGAAGGGGTCTACTGCTTCACGCGCCCCGGGCGCTTCTGCATGCTCTGGGTCTCGCCAGCCGAGGGCGGGCGGACGACCCTCGTCGTCAGCCTGCGACAACGGTAGCGCGCCCGCACGGGTGAGGAGAGAAGGATGTCGAGAAACAGGCCAGAGACACAGCCCGGCGCGGTCAGTCCCCGGCGGACTCTGTTCATCGCCGCCGCGCTCGGAGTGGCGGCCGCCGTGCTGAACGTGATGTACCTCTACGACTCACAGAGCGAGGAGCTGACGGTCTACAAGGCCGCCCGCATCATCAAGGCCGGCGAGCCGCTCGATGAAGGTAGCTTCGAGAAGGTGAGGTTGTTGGGCAACGTGGGGCAGGTGCGCAGCGTCGTGGTTGACGCCGACTCGTTCGCCGCCTTCGCCCAGCAGCCTCTGGGCGAGACACTTAAGCCGGGCGACCTCCTCCTCACTCGCTCCTTCATCGTCGGCGGGCAGAGCGGGATGAGCGACAGCATCGGCGCGAACCAGCGGGCGGTGGCGCTCAGAGTGGCGGACGAGGCGCAGACGGTCGCCTACTTCGTGCGCCCCGGCGACATGGTGGACATCTGGGGCGCCTCGGGCGCGGCGGCCTTCCCCATCGCCAAGAATGCCTGCGTCAAGGCCATCGGCGACGCCTACCTCGTCCCGCAGGAGAGCGGCCACGACGGCCGCTATCGCTCGGTCACAATCTTCGTGCCGAGCGACGAGGCGAAGGTACAGGACATGCTGGCCAACGTCGCGCTCGCCGATAACAAGCTCAGCCTCACCCTCGTGGGCGGGTGCAAGGAGGGGCAGACCGTCCTGAACGCGAAGTTCGAGCCCAAGGGTGAAGAACTGGGCAAACACCTCCAGGGCGAGGAGGGCGCGCCCGAGGACGAGCCGTAGCATGTTCGTCATAGCAGATAACACGAAGCCGCTCTACTTCGACGCGACGCGCATCCTCATCGGGAGCGATCCGGCCTGCCAACTGCGGGTCACCGGCCCCGGCGTCGCAGACCGCCACGCGCTGCTGGCGCGCGGCGGTGACGCCGGTTGGTCGGTGAAGAACGTGGGCGGGCTCCCGCTCTCCGTCGGGAACCGCAGCGTCGAACTCAACGAGGTGGTGCCGGTCGCCTTCGCCGACCGCATCAGGATCGGCGCGCACCTCTTCCATGTGCGCGCCGGCGGCGAGGCGGGCGTCATCGCAGAGCAATTCGACGAGCAGATCTTCAAGCTGGAGCAGAAGCTGCACCGGAGAATTCTCAACACCATCAAGCGCAGCTCGGTCAGTCTGAGCGATAAGCAGCGGAGCCAGCGCATTCTTCAGGAGTTGGAGACGAAGCTCGCCGCACTTGAGGCAAAGCTCGCCGAGGGCGGCGGGACGAACGAGGACTTCCTGACCCCGCTTTCGACCGGCGCGCTCAAGCGGCTACTGCTCGATCGCGCGCAGAACGTGGACAAGCGTGCCAAGACGGCCTACGCCGTCGTGGGCAGCGTCACGGACATCACGCCGTTCGAGGGCCTCGTCCGCGACGTGGAGGAACTCATCGGGCTCGCGCCAGGGCAGTCGGCCACCGAGAAGCACGAGCGCATCACTGTGCTGGTGCCGTGGGCAATCCAGCACATGCCGGGGCGCTTCGATCCGTCCGTCCGGCGGCGACTCGCGCTCGGCATCCTGCGCGAGGATCTGGTGGATGTCATATTCGGGCTGGGCCCGCTCGACGACATCATGAACCAGAGCGGCGTCAACGACATCATGGTGCTCCCGTCGGGCAAGATTTACGTCGACCGTGACGGCATGATGACTGACACGGGGCGGAGGATGCTAACACCCGCCGTGGCGATGCGCATCGTCGAACGCATCGTTACGAAGGTCGGGCGCCGCATTGACCAAAGCTCGCCGATGGTGGACGCGCGCATGGCCGACGGCTCGCGCCTGAACGCCGTCATCGATCCGGTGGCCGTTGACGGGCCGGCGCTCACCATCCGCCGGTTCGCCGCCAAGCCCTTCACGATGCAGGACCTCGTCGAGCGGGGCACAGTTACGCGGACGGTCGCCAACTTCCTTCAAGCCTGCGTCGCGGCCAAGCGCAACATCATCGTCTCGGGCGGCACGGGCTCGGGCAAGACTACCACGCTCAACGCGCTCTCGGTCTTCATCCCGCCGAGCGAGCGGGTCGTCACCATTGAGGACACGGCCGAGCTGCAACTGAACCAGTCGCATGTCGTCTCGCTCCAGTCCAAGCCTGCGAACCTGGAGGGGAAGAACGCGGTGCCGATTCGCCAGCTAGTGCGTAATGCGCTCCGCATGCGCCCCGACCGCATCGTCGTCGGTGAGTGCCGCGGCGGCGAGGCGCTCGACATGCTCCAGGCGATGAACACCGGGCACGCCGGCTCGCTGACCACCATCCATGCCAACGAGTCGGAGGACGCGCTGCGCCGGCTCGAAGTCTTGTCGCTGGAAGCCGAGGGCATCGACCTCCCGAGCCGCGCCATCCGCGAGCAGATCGCCTCGGCGCTCGACCTCATCATCCAAGTCGCCCGCCACCCTGACGGCTACCGCCGGATTGTCTCGGTGAGCGAGGTCGTCGAGTTCGACGAGGACTCCGGCGAGATCATCGTCGAGGACATCTACCTCTTCCGCATGCGCCGGAAGAGGCGCGCCCCGACGCTCTCGAAGCTGGCCTTCACGGGCTACGTGCCGACGTTCATTGACGACCTGATAGAGACCGGGCTCGTCACCATCGAGTCCATGTTCGGCGTCTAGCGCCGCCGGGGAGGGAGAAGAAGGTTGGAGCTTCTGATCGTGGCATCGATTCTGCTAGGCGCGGCCGTGGCGCTGGCCGTCTGGAGCGCGGCCACGCCGGTATGGCGCTGGTTCCGCGGGCGCGTGGAGGCCGACGCCGTTCTCTACGAGCGCTGGGCCGAGGAGCTTTTCGTCGATTGGGGTCCGGAGCGTGCTCGGCGCGTCGCCTACCGGGCCAAGCTCGGGGCGCTGGCGGCGGCGCTCTTCGCCTTCGTCGTGATGGGGGCCGGGATCGGCGGGCTGATCTTCGGCGTGGTAGTCGGGGTGGTTGCGTTACGGCTGCCGCGCTTCATCTACCAGCGGCGGAGGGAGCGGCGGCTCAAGCGGCTGGAGGAGCAGCTCCCCGAGGCAGTCAACGTCATGGTCTCGGCCGCGCGCGCCGGGCTGTCGCTGTCGCAGGCGGTCGAGAACGTGGCGCGTGACATGGCGCCGCCCGTCGGCGACGAGTTCCGCGCCATCACGGTCGAGCACCAGCGCGGCGGGCTCAGCCTGGAGGAGGCGCTCTCCCGCGCGCGCCACCGGATCAGGCAGGAGAACTACACGATGGTCTTCACGGCGCTCATCATCAACAACTCGCAGGGCGGCGACGTGCTGCACATCCTCGAAGAGATCGGCGACGCCTCGCGCGAGCTGTTCCGCCTGAAGAAGAAGATCGTGACCGAGACAACCGAGGTTCGGATGCAGCAGAAGGTCATCACCTACATGACGCCCTTCTTCTTCGTGCTCGTCCTGCTCTTCGACGAGAACATCAAGCGTATCCTGCTCTACACCCTGCCCGGCAACCTGATCTTGCTCGCCGTCGTTGTGACGCAGGTGGCGTGCGCCCTCTACATCAGCCGCATCGTCAAGGCCGCCATATGAACACGGGAGAGGCCCAGCCGGACGTGCTGCTGCTAGCGTCATCGCTGTGCGCGGGCGGGGCGGCCTACGCCGTGACGCGCTACCTGCTGCTCGTCTACAACGCCTCGAACGCGGAGGGGCGGCGCATCGAAGAGGGTCTCGTCTACGACGCGGCGGCGCGGCAGACCCCGCTCCCGCGCGTCTTTCAATACTTCCGTCTGGGAATGTTCCTACTGCCACTCGTCCGCCGGCTCCGGCGGCGGAACTGGCTCGACGCCCGCGAACGGATGACCGGCTACGAGGTGCTGCTCGTCAAGGCCGGGTTCAGGCCCTACCTGACGCCCGACCACTTCGCCACGCTCATCTTCCTGTGGATGGCGGTGTGCGGGGCAATGCTGGCGGCCTTCCCGCTCGTGCTCGGGATGGGGCCGGTCGTGGCGGGGCTCTTCTTCCTGGCGGGCGCCGCGGCCGGGTTGGTGCTGCCGCACTACGAATTGCGGCAGTCGGTTGCCGAGCGCGCCGCGCAGATCGAGAAGCGGCTGCCCTACGCGGCCGAGTTCGTCCTGCTGGCGATGGAGGCCAACGCCTCGCTGCCGACGGCGCTCAATGTCTACTGCCGGGAGATAGAGAATGACCCGTTGGCCGACGAGCTGAGGATCGTCGTCTCCGACGTTGAGAAGGGGCTCAGCACGCAGGAGGCACTCGCCGCGCTCGACCGCCGCGTCCGCGTCGACCTGCTCTCGTCCTTTATCCTGGCGGTCAACACCGGGCTGGCGACGGGCCAGCCCATCACCGACGTGATGCGCACGCAGGCGACCGCCACGCGCCGCAAGCGCTACGAGTCGGCCGAGGAGATCGCCAAGAAGGCTTCAACGAAGGCGACCTTCCCGCTCATCGTCATCGTCGTCGCGGTGCTGGTGCTACTCATCGCGCCGCTGATGATCAACTTCTCCACGTCCTTCTTCTGAGCGCGGCGGGCACCCCGTTATGACCAGAGACAGGAAGAAGCAGCAGGCGCCGGCTCCGCCCGAAGACGGCGGGCGCGACTCCCGGCTCCGCCTCATCGACTGGTTCGACGTGGCCGCCGTGCGCGCCGCCCGCGTCCTGCTGGTCGGCACCGGTGCCATCGGCAATGAGACGCTGAAGAACCTGGCGCTGCTCGGCGTCGGCCACCTCTACGTCTTCGACCGGGACAAGGTCGAGATGTCAAACCTCTCGCGCTCGGTCCTCTTCAGCGAGGCCGACCTCGACCAGCACAAGGCGCTCGTGGCGGCGCGGGCGGCCCGTCGGCTCAGCCCGGCCGTCGACGCGCGCTGGAAGGCCGGCGACGTGCTCTTCGACCTCGGGCTCGGGGTGCTCCGGCGGATGGACGTGATCGTCGCCGGGCTCGACAACGTGCGTGCGCGCCTGCGACTCAACGAGATGTGCCTGCGGGCGGGGCGTCCCTGGATCGAGGCCGGCATCGGCGTTCTCGACGCGCACGTCAGCGTCTACCGCCCGGACTCGCCCGCCTGCTACGAGTGCTACACGCCGCCCGAGCTGAAGGAGTTCGGGCTACCGTGCAAGCGGCTGGCGAGCCGCTACGAGAGCGAGGGGCGGGTGCCGACGACGCCGACGACGGCGTCGATTGTGGGTGGCGTGCAGGCGCAGGAGGCGCTTAAGCTCCTGCACCCGCGTCACTGGCGGGGGCGCTCGCTGGCCAGCCGCCAGTTCGTCTTCAACGGTACGAGCGCCGAGGCCCTCGTTGTCGGGCTCACGCGGAACCCCGACTGCGACCAGCACTTCACGCCGCGCCCGGAGTCGTTCGCCGAGGTGCGCGAATTCTCCGCGGCGAAGACGACTGTCGGTGAGCTGTTCGAGGGCGCGGCCGAGTTGCTCGGCTCCGAGGTCACGCTGGAGCTGAATTTCGTGCTGGCCCTGCGGCTGAAGTGCGAGTGCCGCAAGCCCCGCCCCATCCTCCAGCCGCTGGAGAAACTCTACATGGAAGACCTACGGTGCCGGAAGTGCAACTTCCAGCCCCTCCACGCCGAGGCGCTCGACCCCGTGAGCAGCATCAACCGGCAACTGCTGGAATCCCGCCCCGAGTTGCGCCGGGCGAAGCTGGCCCGGATCGGCGTCCCGCCTCTCGACGTGATCCGCGCCAAGGGGAGCCGCCTGCGGCGGACGCGCAAAGGCCGGGACGGGAGGCCGGACTCCTGGCGCCACGTCCCGACGGACGTGTACGTCGAGCTGACCGGCGACCTGAGGGACGACTTCCACTTCCACGAGGCTTAAGCAAACCACCTTTGAGGCACAGGAGCCACGCCATGGCCAATCTCAGCTTCAAGATCAAGCTACTCCACAACTCGACGCTGCCGATCAAAGAGGTCGACTCCGACATGACCATCAGGGAGTTGGTCGACAGCGTCATCATCCACCAGGAGTACCCGCTCCAGGACGACGGGCAGAAGGACATCGAGTACTACCTGGAGAACGGCAAGGGCGAGCGGCTCTCGCTCGACGACACCCTGACGCAGGCCGGCGTGCAGATAGACGAGGTGCTCACCATGCGCTCCTCCTCCGCGCACATCCCGCCCCCGCGGCGCGGCGAGCAGACGCCCGCCCCGGCCGGCATGGTCAACGCCTACGTCCAGTTGCTGGACCTGAACCGCACCGAGCTGGAGAGTTTCCCGCTCGACAAGAAGGTCGGCGAAGTGCTCAACGAGATCATCCAGAAGCACAAGCTGCCGGCGCGCGACGTGAAGCTCAAGGAGGGGAAGTTCTACCAGCTCTTCAGCAAAGCCTTCGGCAGCGTCATGCACGAGGGCATGACGCTGCGCGAGGCGAAGGTACCCAACTTCGACACGCTGATCGTCTCGACCAAAGAGGTGCCAGGATAGAAGCCATGCCAGGAAAAACGTCCCGTCTACGCAAGGAATACGAGGATCTGCGCAAGATGGAGCGGCGCAGCAACTTCATCAAAGTGGAGCCGATTGAGGTGCAGCACGGCCATCCGCCCGAGAAGTACGTCATCACCTACACCTGCCTCGGCATCAAGGGCATCAAGGAGGACGGCGAGCCTATCCCCTCCGACCTCCACCGGGTGGAGATGACCCTCGTCGACTTCCCTGCGAAGGAGCCGGTGATGAAGTGGCTGACGGCGATCTGGCACCCGAACATTGAGCGCGAAGGGCTGCGCAAGGTCTGCATGGACAACCCGAAGAGCTGGTATCCGACGAAGACTCTGTGGGCGCTCGTGCGCGACATGGGTGAGATGGTGCAGTACAAGAGCTACCACGCCAAGTGGATATCGCCCTATCCCGCTGACAAGCAGGCCGCCAAGTGGGTGCGCGACTACGCCGAGCCGAACAAGATCGTCGGCCCCGAAAAGCCGTTCGATGACCGGCCGCTGCTGCGCTCTCTTCCGATCGGGCCGGCCGAGGACGGCCGCTCCAAGCGGAAGCCGGAGCCGGCCCCTCCCGACGGGTCGGGTAAGGAGTCGGGTAAGGGGTCGGGTAAGCCGAGCGCCAAGGGGCACCGGATCCTCTTCGGCGAGCCCGAGCAGTCCGAGAAGAAGAAGGTCGTCTTCGGCGACCCTATCTCCGACCAGTAAGTCTTAAGCGGGGGCGGGCGCGCCCCCCCCCGCAGCC
>WUUC01235762.1_pt1 | contig 14909 bp, 10 predicted proteins | sample 6278441 | NCBI WGS metagenome assembly WUUC01 (sample SAMN13675441, study PRJNA597444) | soil metagenome | isolation source: soil | place: USA: Washington | collected 2017-10
CGATCCTCGGGCTCTACGACGGCCAGCGCCTGCCGCAGCCGATCAGCGCCGGCCAGCCGGCGGCTTGGGCCGACGTCGATCGCGACATTCTCGCCGCACTCGAGCGGGCGCGTCAGGACCGCCGCGCCGTCCGCGTGCTGACGGCGACGATCACCAGTCCCACTGCCGCCGCGGTGCTGGCCGATTTCGTGCGCGGATTTCCCGATGCCCGGCACGTCACCTATGATCCGATTTCCGCGTCGGCCATCCTCGACGCTCAGGCCCGGCAGCACGGCGCGCGCCGCCTGCCGCAGTATCGCTTCGATCGCGCCGACGTGATCGTCAGCCTCGACGCCGATTTTCTGGGCACCTGGATTTCGCCGGTGCAGTTCACGCGAGCCTACGCGAGCCGGCGGCGGCCCGACGGCGCCACCGGCGGCGTGCCGGCCCGGTCGTATCACGTTCAGATCGAATCGCGCCTGTCATTGACCGGATCCAATGCCGACCGGCGGCTGCGCGTCGCACCCGGCGAGATGGCCCACATCGCGAGCCATCTCGCGGCAGACGTGGCGCGGCGTGCGGGCGCCGCGTTCGCTGCCGACGGCCTGACCACGTCGCCATGGCAGCCGGCGATTGCCGAAATTGGCGCCCGCCTCTGGGAGGCGCGCGGCCGTGGGCTGGTCGTCTCCGGCAGCCAGGACCTGCGCGTCCAGGCGCTGTGCGACGCGGTCAACGACATGATTGGCGCCTATGGGAACACGGTCGACCTGACCGCGCCGTCCTTTCAACGCAGCGGCAGCGATGCCGAGCTCGCGGCGCTCCGCGCCGAGCTCGCGCGCGGCGAGGTCGGCGTGCTGTTCGTGGCCGGAGTGAACCCGGTCTACGACCTTGCCGCGGCCGGCTCCGACGCCGCCTCCGGCAGTACTGCTCTCGCCGATCACCTGCGCCGCGTGCCGGTCGTGATCAGCCTCGCCGAGCGTCTCGATGAAACCGCCTCCCTGGCCCACTTCGTCTGCCCGGATCATCACTATCTCGAGAGCTGGGGCGACGCCGAGCCGGTCTCCGGCCTGGTGAGCCTGATTCAACCGACGATCGAGCCGATGCACCGGACCCGGTCGCTGATCGAGAGCTTTGCGGTATGGAGCGGCAAATCATCAACCGCTCTCGAACTGGTTCGCGAGCACTGGGCGACCACGGTCCACGCCCGGGCGGCTGCCGGATCTCCGCCATTCGATCCGTTCTGGGATCGCACCCTCGAGCGCGGCGTGGCGGAGATCGCGCCACGCGCGAACCCGTCTCCGGCACCCGCTGCAGGTCGCTCGACGCCGCCCGGTTCGCCCCGCGTTGCGGCGGTGATGGCTCCGGAGGCATCCGCTCCAGGCCGGTTGACGCTCGTGCTCTATCCCAAGATCGGCATGCTCGACGGCCGCCACGGACACAACGCCTGGCTCCACGAGATGCCCGATCCGGTCACCAAGGTCACCTGGGACAACTATGCCTGCCTGTCGCCCGCCGGCGCCGCCACGCTCGGCGTGAAGGACGGCGACATCGTACGGGTCGCGGCGGCGGATGGCGGCGCGCCGCTCGATCTGCCGGCGTTCGTGCAGCCGGGACAGCACGATCAGGTGGTGGCGATTGCGCTCGGCTACGGCCGGGCGGGAACCGATCGCTTCGGCAAGATCGGTCCGCCCTGGTTCGAAGCCCGGACGCGGCCCGGTCTGGTCGGGGTGAACGCCTCGCCGCTGGTCACGAGCATCGACAACCTGCGCCAGTACGCCGGCGCCGCCGTCAGCGTGGTCAAGACCGAGCGGTCGCGACAACTGGCTTCGACCCAGGTCCACCACTCCCTCGAGCCGCCGGGGAGCACCGAGCGCCGGCCGATTATCCAGGAGACCACGCTGGGGGCCCTCGCGGCCGCAGCTTCTGCCGGCCGCGACACTCACGAGACGGAACACGGGGGAGAAGACCTGTGGCCTGACGATCATCCACAGGAAGGGCGCCGGTGGGGGATGTCGATCGACCTCAATTCCTGCACCGGCTGCTCCGCCTGCGTGATTGCCTGCCAGTCCGAGAACAACGTACCGGTGGTGGGCCAGGACGAAGTGCGGCGGAATCGCGAGATGCACTGGCTGCGCATCGACCGTTACTACACCGGACCGGACGATGAGACCGAGGTGGCGCACCAGCCGATGCTGTGTCAGCACTGCAACCACGCGCCGTGCGAGACGGTATGTCCGGTGCTCGCGACCGTTCACAGCGAAGAGGGGCTCAACCAGCAGGTCTACAACCGCTGCGTCGGCACCCGCTACTGCGCCAACAACTGCCCGTACAAGGTCCGACGCTTCAACTGGTTCGATTACCCGCACGACGATCGGCTGCAGAACCTCGTGTTCAACCCCAACGTCACCGTCCGGTCGCGCGGGGTGATGGAGAAGTGCACGTTCTGCGTGCAGCGGATCCAGGAACAGACCATCGAGGCGAAGCGGCTCGGTCAGCCGCTCGCCGACGGGATGATCAAGACGGCCTGCGAGCAGTCGTGTCCGGCCGAGGCGATCGTGTTCGGCGACCTGCACGACCCGACCAGCCGGGTCGCACGGCTGGCCGAGAGCAATCGCGTCTATCGCGTCCTCGAAGAGCTGAATACGCAGCCGGCGGTCCGCTACCTGAAAATGGTGCGCCACGATCGGCCCGCTGGAGGCGATGGGGAGAGGACCGGTGGCTGAAACGGTCGCCCTCCGGGCGGTGCCGCTGATCGGCGGCCACAAATCGGCTGCCGACGTCACCCGCGACGTCGTCGGCGCGCTGCATGCCAGGCCGTCGCCGCTGTGGTGGGGCGGTCTCGCGCTGTCCGTCGCCGCGCTCGTGGTTGGCATGGCGGCAATCGCCTATCAGATGATCACCGGGATCGGCACCTGGGGGTTGAATCGCACCGTCGGCTGGGCCTTCGACATCACCAACTTCGTGTTCTGGATCGGCATCGGTCATGCGGGGACGCTGATTTCCGCGATCCTGTTCCTGTTGCGGCAGCAGTGGCGCACCTCGGTCAACCGCGCCGCCGAAGCCATGACCCTGTTCGCGGTGATGTGCGCGGCGCTCTTCCCGTTGATCCACATGGGACGGCCGTGGCTGTTCTTCTGGATGCTGCCGTACCCCAACGATCGCGGTCCGCTGTGGGTGAACTTCCGGTCGCCGCTGGTCTGGGACTTTTTCGCCATCAGCACCTATTTCCTGATCTCGGCGATCTTCTGGTACGTGGGCCTGATCCCCGACCTGGCCACCATCCGCGACCGCGAACCGGGCAGCCGGCGTGGGAAGATCTTCGGATTCTTCAGTCTCGGCTGGACCGGATCGTTCCGGGTCTGGCATCGCTACGAGGTGGTGTATCTCCTGCTGGCCGCTCTGGGGACACCGCTCGTGCTGTCTGTCCACACCATCGTCAGCACCGACTTCGCGACGGCGGTGGTGCCCGGATGGCACACGACCATCTTCCCCCCGTATTTCGTCGCCGGCGCGATCCTGTCGGGCATGGCGATGGTGCTCACCCTGATGCTGGTCGCCCGCAAGACGATGAGGCTCGAGGACTACATCACGGCGCGCCACATCGACGCGATGTGCAGCCTGGTGATTCTGACCAGCGGCCTGGTGGGGCTGGCGTATGGAACCGAGTTGTTCACCGCGTACTATTCGGCCAATCCATACGAGCAGTTCGCCTTTCACAATCGCGCGCTCGGTCCGCTGGCCTGGGGCTACTGGATCATGGTCGGCTGCAATGTCCTCATTCCGCAGCTGTTCTGGCTGACCCCGGTCCGTCGCAACCTGCTCGTGGTGTTCGCGATCGCCATCCTGATCAACGTCGGGATGTGGTTCGAGCGCTTCATCATCATCGTCGCCTCGCTGCAGCGGGAGTACCTGCCGTCGGCCTGGTCGGACTACACGCCGACCTCGATCGAGATTGCCACCTTCGCCGGCACCTTTGGATTGTTCTTCACGATGTTCCTGCTGTTCTGCCGGTTCATCCCGGTGATCGCCATCGCCGAGGTGAAAGGTGTGCTGCAACCGGCGCCCGACCCGCGACCGGTGGCAGCGACACACGCTGATGCGGTGCTGTCACCCCGGGCGGAGTCGCGATGAGTGGACGGGTCGTGATCAGCGTGTTCGATCGTGAAGACCACATCCTGCGCGCGACCGCCGCGGCCAGACAGGAAGGATTCGAGATCGTCGACGTGTTCACGCCGTATGCGGTGCACGGGATGGACCAGGCGATGGGACTGGGCCGGTCGCGGCTGCCGTGGGTCTGCTTCGCGCTTGGCCTGTTCGGCGCGGCGGTCACGGCCTGGTTCCAGTACTGGGCTTCGGCGGTCAGCTGGCCGATCAACGTCGGCGGCAAGCCGTGGCACTCCTGGCCGGCGTTCATTCCGGTGGTGTTCGAGGTGATGGTGCTGTGCGCCGGCGCGGGAACAGTGCTGTTCTTCATCGTATGGACCGGATTGCGGCCGGGACGCCGCTCGCCGGTGTCCGACCTCGGCGTCACCGATGACCGGTTCGCGCTCGCCATCCGATCGACAGGCGACCGCTTCGACCGGGCTGCCTTCGATGCACTGCTGCAACGATTTCACGCCGTCCACATCGAGGAACGGGATCTCTTCCCGGGCGCGGCGGAGGCCGGGGCGTGAAGATCTTGACGATTGTCCTCGGCGTCGCGCTTCTCGCCTCGATCGCCGCGAACGTCGCGCTTCGGCGGGGCGCCACGGTGACGCGGCCGCCGCTCGAGTATTTCCCCGACATGGTCCGCACCGCCCGGTACAACGCCTTCGAGACCAACCCCAATTTTCCCGACGGCATCACCCTGAGGGTGCCGCCGGCCGGAACGATCCCGCGTGGGATGCTGCCGCTGGCCAGCGATCCCGCGCTGCCAGAAGGCGAGCGTCCCGGCAACCCGTTCACCGCGGCGGACAGTGCGGCGGCCGAGCGCGGGGCGACGATGTTCAATGCCTACTGCGTGCCCTGTCACGGCACCACAGGCGAAGGCGACGGTCTGGTGGTGCAGCACGGCTACCCGGCCCCCCCGTCGCTCACCAGCGCGGCGACACGGGCGATGAGCGACGCCGAGATCTTCGCCGCGATCACCGATGGACTCGGCACGATGCCGCCGTATGGTGCCCAGATGGCGCGGGAGGATCGATGGAAGGCGATCCTGCACCTTCGGTCCCTGCAGGCGGCGGCGCCGGCCGATGGGACCGCACCATGACCTTGGAACCACGGTCGGGAAGTCGCGCCCGGCCGGTGACCGTTGCCGCCAACGTCAGGAACGCACTCGCCGCCTGCGCCGCCGCAGGCGTGATCAGTGCGGTAACCGGGGCCTTTGCCGCCCCGGAGCGCATGTGGGCCAGCTGGCTGCTGGTCGCCAGCTACGTGCTCGGCATCGGACTGGCGGGGCTCTGTTTCCTGGCTGTTCACTACACCACCGGCTCGACGTGGAGTGTGGCGATCCGCCGCGTGCCCGAGGCCCTGGCCGGAACGCTGATCCTGGCGGTCGCGATGATGGCGGTGCTGCTCGTCGTTCATCCGCAGTTGTACGGGTGGACCACCGATGCCGCACTGGCGGCCGGCACCGATCGCGCGATGGCGTTCAAGCGGATGTGGCTGTCGCGGCCGTTCTTCCTGATCCGCGCGGCCGTCTACTCGGCCATCTGGCTCTTCTTTGCCGCCGCCATCCGCCAGCGATCGTGCCGGCAGGATCACGACGGCGATCCGCGCTGGACCCGGGCGAATGTCCGGCTGTCGGCGGTGTTCCTGGTGCTCTTCGGCGTCACGGTGACGCTGGCCAGTTTCGACTGGCTGATGTCGCTCGAACATCACTGGTTCAGCACGATTTACGGTGTCTACAATTTCGCCGGCCTGTTCGAAAGCGGGATTGCCGGCATCATCCTGGTGGCGTTGTGGCTCGAGCGCAGCGGACCGCTTGCCGGCGTGTTGAATCAAAGCCACCTTCACGACCTCGGCAAGCTGCTGTTCGCGTTCGCGGTCTTCTGGGCCTACATCTGGTTCAGCCAGTACATGTTGATCTGGTACGCCAACATTCCAGAGGAAGCGGTCTACTTTGCCCGGCGCGAGCGCGGCGGCTGGTTCCTGATCTCGATGTTGAATATCGTCCTGAACGGGGTGGTGCCCTTCGTCGTCCTGCTGCGGCAGGATGCGAAGCGGCACCGGACCACGCTCGCGGCCGTCGCCGGATGCGTCCTGGTCGGTCGCTGGATCGATCTGTATGTGCTGATCTTTCCGGCGGTCGTCGGCGAGGCGCCGACGTTCGGCGTTTGGGAGCTGGGTCTCACGCTCGGCGGCATCGGCGCGCTGGGCCTGGTGCTCGTGCGCGAACTCCGGGCGGCGCCGGCGGTCCCCGTATCCGACCCTGAGCTGTTCGAGAGTCTGCAGTACGGCCACTGACCGGCACCAGCCTTGTCCCCAGCCGCCAAGTCCGACGAGCAGCCCGGTCCGGTCGCGCGGCTGGCGCTGGCACTGACCGCATGGACCGAGCGGTGGGTGCCCGACGCCTTCATCTTCGCGCTGCTCGCGACCCTGATCGTGGCGGCTGCCGGCTCAATCGGGAGTAGCTCCAGCCTGCCGCAGGTCGTCGATGCCTGGGGCCGCGGCTTCTGGGATCTCATCCCGTTCACCCTGCAGATGTCGCTGGTGATCATCACCGGTCATGTCCTGGCCACGTCGGCGCCGATGGGCCGGTTGATCCGGATGGTCGCGTCATGGCCGCGCACGCCGCGCGGGGCGGTGGCCCTGGTCACGTTCTTCGCGCTCGCCAGCTCGTGGTTCAACTGGGGATTCAGCCTGGTGTTCAGCGCCGTGCTGGCGCGCGAGATGGCCCGCCGCGTCGAAGGCGTGGACTATCGCGCCCTGGCCGCGGCGAGCTTCCTTGGTCTGGGTAGTGTCTGGGCGCAGGGCCTGAGCGGATCGGCAGCGCTGCAGATGGCTACTGCGGGAGCGCTCCCCGCACAGATTCGTGACATCGTCGCGCACGACGGGGTGGTGCCCGGCGGGATCGTGCCGTTCCGCCACACCATCTTTCTCTGGCAGAGCCTGCTGTCGGTGGCGATCGAGATCGCCCTCGTGACGACGGTGATGTTCCTGGCGACACCGCCCGCCGGGAGGGGACGCACGGCGCGCGACCTCGGGATCGATCTCGGCACCCGCGAGTTCGAACCGCCCCCACGGCCGAAGGACATTCCTCCCGGCGCCTGGCTGGAATACTCGCCGTGGCTCACGTGGCTGATCGTCGCCCTCGGCGGCACCTATCTCGCGCGCTACTTCATGCAGTCAGCCGAGCCGCTCAACGCACTCAACCTCAACATCGTCAACCTGGCATTCCTGCTGGCCGGCTTCCTGCTGCACGGCACGCCGGCGCGGCTCACCCACGCGGTGCAGGCGGCGACGCCGGCGGTGTGGGGCGTGATCTTACAGTTCCCGTTCTATGCCGGGATCTCCGGCATCATCACCGGGACCCATCTGAACCAGGCGCTTGCGGATGTCTTCGTCAGCGTTTCGACGCCGACGACATTCCCGCCGCTGGTGGCGCTCTATTCGGCGGTGCTCGGGGTGTTCGTGCCGTCCGGCGGCTCGAAGTGGGTGATCGAAGCGCCGTATGTGATCGCGGCGGCGCACTCGCTCGAGGTGCACCTGGGATGGGTGGTGGCCGCTTACGACCTGGGCGAAGCGCTCGCCAACCTCCTGCAGCCGTTCTGGATGCTGCCGATCCTCGGGCTGTTGGGCCTGCGCGCCCGGGACGTCATGGGCTATACCTTCATCGTGTTCCTGGTGCTGCTGCCCACGGTGCTGATCCTGGTCACGCTCCTCGGGAGGACGCTGCCATATCCGTTGTGAGGCTGTGCGGCCCACGCGGCCTGAGAGAGTCTGCTCAGGTCGGGGCGATCAGGGACGGACGAGCGTGAGACGCCGCGTCAACCGATCGGGCCCCCTGCGGATCGAGTTCGGGGCCGGACCGAACAGCATCTTGCCGTCCTCGAAGCGATAGAAGCGCTTCTGTTCGGTGCCGACGTAGTCGGGCCGCCACGCCGCCTGAATCTTGAGCGTCGCGGTGCCGGCTTCATCGTTGGTCTCGCAGGGGCCGGAATAGGCGATGTAGGTGCTCAGGAGGGCTGCCTTCATCTGGTCGTTGACACCGACCGGGCCGGAAGGGAACCATGGCACATCGGTCGACATGATCTGGAGGTAGCAGGAGCCGCCTTCCGCGACGATGGCGCCGGCGGGGTTCCGGCCCCACGGATAGTTCGCGACGGAGCCGTCGGTGTGGAGGTCGACCGCTTCCACCAGCTTCCATCGTCCCTGGATTGTTTCGGCGCGGACGGTAACCGAGGCCAGGACGATTATCAGAGTGGTCAGGCTTCTCATCGGTCCCTCCGGCGGCATTATAAGGCGCTGCACCGACTTTCATTGCCGTGCATCACGAGGTGACGAAGATCACGATGATCACGAAGTCTCCATAGCCTTTTCCTAAGAACTTCGTGTCTCACTGCCCTCGCTTCGTGACCTTCGTGATAAAAGCTGCTACGAAGAAGGTGAACGTGGGCCAGTCGTTAGTCGGTCCGTGGTCCTTGCCTGATTCCCGGTGGATGGCGACCCTGGAGGTTGTGATGAAGCGAACACTGATCGGCCTGTGCGCCCTGATCGTTCCACTGACCGGGCTGGCGATTGCCGGCGCCGGTTCTGGCCCTGCGGTCGTCGCGCAGGCGCCGCCGCCGGCGTCGTCGACACCGCTGCCGGCGGGCCCGCCGCCGCCCCAGAATGCCAACGTGCCGGCGATGGCGTTCGAGTCCGTGCCCGATGTCCTGAAGTACTCGCCGGACATGAACCTCGGGGAAGTGCTCGGCGTGGCAGTGAACTCCAAGGGCCGGATCGCCGTGCTGAACCATCCGGGAAGCGCCACGTCCGGGCCCATCTACGGCAACGCCTCGACGCAGATCTTCGAGTTCGACGCCAACGGCAAGTTCCTCCGCGAAGTCGGCAAGGGGGTCTACGGGTTCGGCTACGGCCACGGAATCCGCTACGACAGGTACGACAACCTCTGGGTCGTGGACAAGGGCACGCATGCGGTTACCAAGTTCAACCCGGCCGGCTACACGATCATGAACCTGGGCCGCCGGCCGGAAGGACCGGACGATCCCGAGGAACTGTGGTACCGCGGCGGACGCGGCGGTGCGCCACCGCAGCCGGTCGACGGCTACTTCCGCGCTCCCACCGACATCGCGTGGGACACCGACGACAACATCTACATCAGCGACGGGTACGTGAACTCGCGGATCGCCAAGTTCGACAAGAACGGCAACTGGCTCGCATCGTGGGGCTCCCGCGGCAGCGGCGGCGTCCATGGCAACGAGAATCCGGGGCAGCTCAATACGCCGCACAACATCGGGGTCGACCGGCAGAACAATGTCTACGTGGCCGATCGCAACAACCGGCGCATTCAGGTCTTCGATCGTGACGGCAAGTTCCAGCGGTTCATCGCGCTCAATGCGCCCTACGACAAGAAGCGCCATCCGGTGCTCGGCGGCATCGCGCCGAACCCCCCCGATGAGACGCAGCCGTGGACGATCTGCATCACCAACGGGCCGACCCAGTATCTGTATACCTCGGACTCGGAGCCCGGCCGCATCTACAAGATGACGCTCGACGGAACGATCGTGGGGATGATGGGTGAATCGGGCCGCGGCCCGAACCAGTTCAACTGGATCCACAGCCTCGCCTGCCCGGCCGACGATGTGCTGTACGTCGCGGACATGAACAACTGGCGGGTGCAGAAGCTGGTGATGCGTCCCGCCGGACGAAACTCCGCACGTCTCCGTTGAGCCGGCCGGGAATGCTGGAGCGGCTGGAAGACTGGCTGCGTGCTGATGACGCCGCGAGAGCCGAGTCTCTCCAACGGGTGCAGCAGCGGATTCAGCGGAAGGATCCCCTGATCCGCGCCTGGGTACAGGTGCGACCGCAGGCGCACCTCGAGAAGCGGCCGTTGTCCGGCATTCCGTTCGGCGTCAAGGACGTGATTGAGGCCGAACACCTTCGGCTCGAGTACGGCTCGCCGATCTACCACGGCCACCTGGGTAGCGCCGATGCGGCGATCGTCCGCCAGGTGCGGGAGGCAGGTGGCGTTCTACTCGGCAAGACGCAGACGGCTGCCTTCGCGTGCCGGACGCCTGCACCGACCCGCAACCCGAGGAACCTGCTTCACACGCCGGGTGGCAGTTCCAGCGGATCGGCCGCGGCGGTCGCGGCCGGCATGGTGCCGATGGCGATCGGCACGCAGACCCATGGCTCAGTGCTGCGGCCGGCGTCGTATTGCGGCGTAACCGGGTTCAAGCCCACCTACGGCGTGCTGCCGACCGCCGGCGTGCTGCCGGTGGCGCGCAGCCTCGATACCCTCGGGTTGTTCACGCACACGCCTGCCGGCATGCTCCTGCTCTGGAAAGCGCTCGGGTATCCGTGCGGTTCTCCGTCGCCCGGCCCCGATATCCCGATCGGAGTCCTTGATCCGCTGCCTGATGTCGAACCGCCGATGGCCAGGGCGTTCAGCTGGGTTGCGGGATTTCTGCGCAGCCGCGGTATCGATCTGCAACCGATCGCGATCACCTCGCTGCTCGATCGACTGTTTCAGGAGAGCCGGGTCGTGGAGCAGTTCGAGGGCGCCCGCGTCCACGAGGCGCGCTTCAGGGAACACGGCGATCGCCTGCTGGACGTCGCCGATCTGGTGCGTGCCGGGCTGCGGATCCCGGCAGCGCGCTACGCGGAAGCGCTGGCCTTCATCGGCGAGGGCCGCGCGCGAATGATCGAGCAGTATGAGGCCACGCCGGTGATCCTGGGGCCGGCGGCCACCGGGCCGGCACCGCGGGGATTGGCGTCGACGGGCGACCCGCGCGTCAACAGTCCGTGGACCGCGATAGGCACCCCGGCCGTCTCGATTCCGATCCCCTTCATCACCGGCCTGCCGCTCGGGTTGCAGCTCACTGCGGCACCTGGTCAGGACGTCCGTCTACTGAAGACCGCTACCGCTGTTGCGAAGGTGTTCGAGTCGCCACTGCTGCCGAAACTCTAGGAGGTCGGCGCTCTTCTTCGAGCCCTTTGCCACGAAAACACGAAAACGCGAAATCAAGACCCAAAGTCCTTTCCTGTCTTCGTGCCTTCGTGGCGAAGTGATGGTTACGGGTTCGTTACCCGGTTCGTATCAGTGATCGCCTCGACGACCTTCTTGAAGCCCTGCGACGACTGCGCGCTCCACCGCCACACCACGACCAGGTCGCGATTGGGATCGATGTGGATCACGTTTCCGCCCTGGCCACGGGCTTCGAACGAGTTGGTGGGCGAACCGGGCCACTGCTTGCCGGTCGTATTCAGCCACCACAGGAAGCCGTAGTCCGGTCCATGGGCGCTGGCGGTCGTCGCCATCTTGACGTAGGACGGCGAGACGATCTGCTGGTCGCCCCACTTGCCGCCGCGCTGCCACAGCAGGCCGAACCGGGCCATGTCGTAGGTGCTGATCCACATCCCGCCGCCCCAGCGGGTGCCGCCGGCGACTGAGGCGGTGCGCTTGCCGTCGATGTCGACGTAGGCGTTGGTGTAAGGCACCCATTTCCAGCTGGTCGAGGCGCCGATCGGATTCATCACTTCGTCGCGGAACACATCCGGGATCGCCTTCTTGAACACGCGCAGCAGCGACAGCGAGAAGCGGTTGATGCGAACGTCGTTGTACTCATAGTGAGCGCCCGGCGCTTCGATGGGACGCGGCTTCATCTCGGCGCGGCCGAACGCTTCCTTGCCGATGAAGTCCGACTTCTTGCCCCACATCTCGCCTTCCCACTCGGTCTCCTGCTGGAGGTGCTGGCGCCAGGTGACCTGGCTGTTATGAGGCGAATCGTAGCCGCCATCCTTGACCACCTTGGCCACCGGCTCGTCCAGGTTGGGGATCAATCCCTTCTGCAGCGCGATCGCGGCCACCGTGGAAAGCATGCTCTTGGCGACGCTGTAGGTGGGGTCCGGCCGGGTCGTGTCGCCGAACTCGCCGACGATGTATCCGTGCCGGATGATCAGGGCGTTGGTCCCCGCCCGCTCGGTCGGGATGGACGCCAGGAGCTTGCCGTTGACGATCTCCTGGTCGGCGAAATCGCGGGTCGGCGTCGACGTCTCGTGAGCCTTCATGAACTCGATCGCCTCGTTCAGCTTGGCGGCGTCCATGCCCACTTCCGCAGGCGTCTTGTGCGCCCACTGGCCGGGCGGCGGGTAATACGGAGCCTCCGCCGCGGGCAACGTGACGACGACGACGAGAGCGAACGCTAGTCCAACCATGCCTCTGCGCATCCCACCCCTCCTTCTTCCTTCTTCCGCCCCCGGGGAACGTGGCGGCAGTGTACCTGACGAGCGCGGCACGTGTGGCCAGGAAACGTCGGCTGACGAGCCGGCGGAGCCCCCCTGAGTCGACGAGGCAGGTTACGATGGGCGCCTCGCGGCGGTCAGGTCGACTGCGGCTTGGGTTTGAGCGGCTGCGGCTCATGGAGGATGACGTGCGCGTCTCGAGGCTCTGTCCGGCCGGCGCGATCGGGTTGCTGATCGTCTCGGTGTTCGCGGTCCCGTCGGCTGCCGATCCGCTCACCTGCGATCTGGCCGGCTACAAATCCGTCTCCGGCCTCACGGCCGCGCTCGCCCCCGACAGCCTGACGGTCGCGTGGGACGGGGACGCGAAAGACACGCTGCGCCTGCGGCTGGGGATCGACGACGGAACGCCGACGGTCCTCGAACTAGCCGTTCGAGGCAGTGACGGGTCGTGGCGAACGGTGGCCGAACATGCCACGCCCGAGTTCCGGGTCGTGTCCGGGTTGCGGCGGATGTCCAACCAGCAGCTGCAGCCACTGCGCGAGCTGAAGGTGCCGATCACCCCCGCGGTGATTGACAAGGAGAAGTGGCACGCGTTCTGGGATGCGCCGCTGTTCATCAACCCGACCCCGCGGCAGGGAGGCAATCCGCCGCCGGCGGACGGGATCGCCGGCCAGCCGGGCATGCCGCGACAGCCGGCCGAGATCCGTCGCGCGTCGGCGACCTTCCGGACGCAGCGATGCGCGGTGACGACCAACGGGTCGCGGCTGGAAATCAGCTTCGACGGCCTCGAGGTCGGGGTGTTTGCCGGCCGCCTCCAATTCACCGTCTACAAGGGCACCAATTTGGTGCGGATGGAGGCGATTGCGCGCACCGCCGAGCCGTCCGTCGCGTACAAGTACGACGCCGGACTCAAAGGGCTGACGATCGCCGAAGGCACCCGGGTGCGGTGGCGCGACACGGCCAACACCTGGCAGGCGTATGGGTTGGGCGGCGCCCTGAACGACGAGCCGGCGCCGGTCAAGGCGGCGAATCGCATCCTGATGGCCGAGACGCCGCGCGGAACGCTGGCGACATTCCCGCCGCCACACACGTTCTTCTGGGCCCGCGAGATCGAGACCAATCTCGGCTACCTGTGGTACCGGAAGGATAGCGAGGCCCGGTTCTCGTTCGGCATCCGCCAGGCGGAGCGCGAGGACGTCGAGCAGTATCAGGAGAACTTCGCCTTGTACAGCGCGCCGGCGGGAACCTGGCAACGCATGGCGGTGTATTTCCATGCGGCCGCGGCCGATGCCGCGCCGACTCTCGATCGTGTGCTCGCCTTCACCCGCGCGGACCGGTTCAAGCCGTTGCCGGGTTATCAGGTGATGGCGCACCACTACCACATGGACGTCGGCCAGCGCCTCCGGCGCGCCGGCAGCCTCGACGCGCCGATCGACGATTTCGACGCCATCAGGGCCACCGGCATCACCATCGTCAGCCCGATCGATTCGGTGTTCGTCGGCGGAGGAGCGAGCGCGCCGCGGCGGGCGGATCCGCTGGACATCATGGAAGCATCGCTCGCCGGTGCGCGGCGGCACTCCGACCGCGGCTTTCTGATCATGCCGAACCAGGAGGTCTACGGCAGCCCGCTCGGCGGCCACACCGACCTGCTGTTCTCGCACCCGGTCTATTGGAACGAGCGGGCCGCCGGTCAGCCGTTCGTCGAGGATCATCCGCGTTACGGGCGGATCTATCACATCGGCGGGGCCGAGGACTTCATCGAGATGGCACGGCGGGAAGACATCCTGATTTCGATGCCCCATCCGCGCACCAAGGGCTCGACGGGATATCCCGACGCGATCAAGGACCAGCCGTTCTTCGAGGATCCGCACTATCACGGCGTGGGATTCAGGTGGGGGATGGGACTGGATCTCTCCGAGCAGCGGCTGTGTGACGGCCGGTGCCTGACGCTGCTCGACGACATGAGCAACTGGACCGCGGATCGGCCCGGCCCGCCCAAGTATCTGATCGCCATCACCGAGACCCGGTTCAAGGCGCCCGGCGACGAGGTCTACGCCTCGTCACCGGTGAACTACGTGAAGCTCGATCGGGTGCCGCCGCCGGATCGCACCGGCGAGGTCGTCCAGGCGTTGATGCGCGGCGACTCGTTCGTGACGTCCGGGGAAGTGCTGATCGCCTCGGCCGCGGTCGAGGGTTCGGGAGCGGCGCGGCGGGTGGTTGCCGATCTCGAGTGGACGTTCCCGCTGGAGTTCGTGGAGATCGTCTGGGGTGACGGCCGCACCACGGGCCGGAAAATCGTGTCCGCCACCGACCTGCCGCCGTTCGGGAAGCGCCGGTTCGACATCCCGTTCGATGCCGCGGGCCAGAAGTGGGTTCGCTTCGCCGCCTGGGACTCGGCGGGGAACGGCGCGGTCGCTCAACCGGTGAAGCTGGGCAAATAGGGCAGGTTGGGCAGGTGGGGCGGGTTGGGCAGGTCGGGTGGGTTGGGCAGGTCGGGCGGGTGGGGCAGGTCGGGCAGGTGGGGCAGGTCGGGCAGGTCGGGC
>WUUC01238308.1_pt1 | contig 14909 bp, 14 predicted proteins | sample 6278441 | NCBI WGS metagenome assembly WUUC01 (sample SAMN13675441, study PRJNA597444) | soil metagenome | isolation source: soil | place: USA: Washington | collected 2017-10
TGTCGCTAGAAGTCGTGCTTTAAAACGACCCTCCATCGACACTAATTGTAGTACTTTTCCAAGTGGCTCAGTAGAACTATAAACAATCATAGTACTATTAGGCGCAATGCTGGGCGTTTGATCTAAAAAAGTAGAGGTCAATATTTGTACCCTTCCCGTTTCTAAATCTTGTTTAGCGATATGGTACCCGTCACTACCCCGATTGACCATAATCAAAGAGCGGCCATCGGGAGAAATTTTTCCTCCCTGATTTTGTAACCCTTCCCAGGTCAGCCGTTGCACCTGACTATCTGCTAACTGGAACTGATAAATCTCAGGGTGTCCTCCGCGATCGGAGGTAAAAATAAGCGAACGGCCATCGGGATGCCAGGCTGGTTCAGTGTCATTACTGCTGCCTTCGGTCAGACGGATCATCTGCTCGCTTTTTAAATCAAGGAGATAAATTTTTAGACTACCCCCTTTAGAGAGCGCTAAGGCTAGCTGGGTTCCATCAAATGAAAAAGCAGGCGCTCCATTATGCCGTGGGAATGCCGCTAACTGCTTCCGTTTTTTTGAAGCTAGATCATGTAAAATCAGTTCAGAACGTCGGTTTTCAAAGGTCACATAAGCCAGTTTACGACTATCTGGAGACCAGGCTAAGGACATGATGGGTGCCGACGAACGATAGATCGTTTTTTGGTGATGACCATCATAATCAGACAGCCGTAGCTCATAAGGGTAGCGACCCTGGTTAGCTTGAACCACATAGGCAATACGGGTATTAAAAGCTCCCTTCAGACCGGTGAGTTTTTCAAAAACACTATCACTAATCCGATGAGCAGCATAACGTAGCCACTCTCCAGTGACTTGACATTGGTTCTGCTCTAATACCAAACCAGTTGCACTATTCAAATTGGTGACATCGATAAGCTGATAAGAAATGAGAAAATGGTCCGCTTTTCCTGGTTGTATTTGCCCCATGATGACTGCGTCAACGCCTAGTGCTCTCCAGCAAGCTGGATCAAGGGCGGAAACCGTCGTCGGCTGCTGGGGCAACTGATTTATCGCTAGCGGCTTAAAGGTACCACTATTGCGCAAATCAGCCGCGATAATGGCACTGAGATCTTGAGGCAGCTCGCCAACTCCCTGCCACTTAAAGGGCACAACCGCAATCGGTCTAGCTGACTCAGCACCTTCAGTGATAACAATCCGGACCTCGGCGCGCAGCAGCGATGCAGTCAGCAGTGTGGTCGTGAAGAAACAGAGTACCCTCATAAGGGAACCAAGCGCTTTCATGGCAGTGTCCTGTTTAAGATCGGGTTTAAAATTCAAAGCTGATGACAATCGCTTTAAACAGTTCATAAAGCGCTGGATCTGGGGGTTTAGGGACGCGCTCCGTAATGCCAACAGCCCGTAGGGCGGCGGCGCACACTAGCCCATCACCCTGGCGTGCCTCAGCCCGTATAATGGTGCCATCTGGTGCCAATTGTAATGCAATTTCACACCCTCTTCCTTGATACCCCTGCTCTTTAATCAAATTGGCTTGGATAGCACTTTTAATTTGGGTGGCATAATGGCTGCATTGTTGCGTACTACTTCCCCGGGCACTCCCCGTTGTGCTACTCACAGCTAACTGACCAAAAAACTGGTCTAAATCCCCGGCGTTAGCATGGGGAACCTTTGTTGAGGCTGCTGGCCCATCGCTCTTGCTAGTAGTGCTGCCCTCCCCCTTGACCGGCAACTTGACATTTTTTGTAGGTGAAGCGGTGGCCGGTTTTAATGATGGGGGAGTCGCTTTAGCGACATTGACTCGCTGGCCGGTCAGACTATCTTTAGAAGGCGCTGTATTCTGGCTACTCTTTGCTGAGTTGACACTCTTTAAAAGGGGGGGAGCTGCCAAGCGGGGCGGTTGTTCAACCCGGGGTAAGGGCTGTTTAGCCAATTGCTGAGACGTTTTAGGAGCATTTAGCGTTCGACCAGTGGTTTCATGATTCGAGGGAGTGGCGACTAGCGTGGCATGCATTAGAGCGCTTTCCCGACTGCTGGTCAGGGTGACGACCCGAGGTTTTAAGCTCAATAGTAACGCAATCCCCACATGCAGCACAGTGGAGACCAACACACCGTGGGACAAGGGGCTTTTGAATTGAACCTGTTGGGACATGCAGTATGCTATAAAGGTTTAGTCATTAAGCCTACTGCAGTCACCCCAGATTGGTGCAGTAGGCTTAATCCCTTGAGGATCTCTTCATAAGGAGCGCTGGCCGCTCCCCCAATTAAAAACTGACTTTTTGGATCTTGTTGTAGTCCTTTTTTAGTGTGCATAATAATCTGCTGAGGGGGCAAATTTTCTAAGCGACTTCCCTGGACAATTAAGGTATATCCGCCGAATCTGGAAATCTCTAAAATAATTTGAGTTGGGGTGGCTGGCTTGCATGCTGTTTTGGCTTCGTTGGCTTGAGGCAACTCTACGTGAACTGCTTGTTGGATCACTGGGGTAGCTACCATCAAGACCAATAATAGAACCAGTAACACGTCGAGGAAGGGGATCACATTCATGTCAGCCTTTAAAGCTGAGCGGGGACGTTGCAGGCGCATCATCAAAAGGCCCATCTAGCTGGATGGACGAGCAAGCGCCTGCCGCTGGAGGATCGCTATAAACTCTTCCATAAAATTACTGTAGTGCTGCTCAAGCTGACCCAGTTGCGTATTAGAGCGATTATAAGCGATAACAGCGGGAATAGCGACACAGAGCCCAATAGCGGTCGTGATCAGCGACTCCGCAATGCTCGGTGCAACCATCTGTAGCGTTGCCTGCTGGGCGCTCCCTAGGGCGATGAATGCTTGTAAGATCCCCCAGACGGTTCCTAACAGCCCAATGTAAGGGCTGACAGATCCTACCGTTGCTAAGAATGGTCCGGTCCCTTCCAATGTTTCTAGATAACGATGAAAGGCAATTCGCATCGCTCGTGCAGCACCCTCTAACAGGGCTGGCGGCGAACAGCTGTTGATGGCGTGTAGTCGTGAAAATTCTTTAAATCCGGCACAGAAGATCTGTTCGCTGCCAGTCAAGGCTTGCTCTTGCCCTACGATCTCTTGATATAGCTGATTTAGATTGATTCCTGACCAAAACTTATTTTCAAACCGGATAATGTGACGATTGGCTGCGCTGATACGGCACCCTTGCTGGATAATAATGGCCCATGAGGCGATGGAAAATCCCAGCAATAGCAAAATAACCCCTTGAACTAATAGAGAGGCTTTTATAAATAGATCAATAAAATTTAGCTCGATCACTTTGTCAACTCCATGAGGCACTGCGCAGGCTATTGACTCCTGATACTGAATCGTCCTCTCAGTGAGACAAAGCTCACTGGTTTGATAAGAGGATCAGGGGCAACCATTCGCCTTGTATCAACATGATAGGCAAATGGTTGTGGATAAACAATAGATAAAAGCCAGTTCAAGCGCTGGAAAACTTAAAACTTGTGGTCAGCATTATAGTGATTGCGGTGGATCTAAAGGTTTATCTTGATGATTCTCCAACCAGAGCAGCATGATGACCGTTAGTGCACAGGCAAACAGTAGCCCTAAAATCCAAGTAAGATACCACATGGTGAGGCTCCTTAATAAAACGAGTGTCGGTTTTTTTCAATCGTGGCTTCATCTAACCGACCCCAGAGCTTGTGGTAACACCATAGGGTATAACCCAATACCAGCGGTAGAAATAGCGCTACAACCCATAACATAAGCTGCAGAGTTTTTTGGCTGGAGGTCGCATCCCAGAGCGTCAAGCTATGAGCCGGTAGCAAGCTAGATGGGAGCACAAACGGGAACATAGCAATGCCAGCAGTGATGATGATGCAAGCGATAGTCGCAGTGCTACAGAGAAAGGCTAACCCCTCTCGTTTGTTACAGGAGGCTGCTATGGTACACAGCGGTAGCAGTAAGCCCGCTATTGGAAAACAACCTAACCAGGGATAGTCTCTAAAGTTGATTAACCAGCTGCCGAGTTGCCGAACCACAATCTTATTCAAGGGGTTAGATTCAGCTAAGCGATTGAGCCCGGAGGTGATCTGGTAACCTTGGATTCCTTGATGGATCCAGAGCCCTGCAACACTAAAGCAGAGGAACACACTGCAGGCGACCCAGCAGATGATTCTTCCCGCGCGTTTGTGCAGTTCACCACGCGTTTTCAGTCGCAGCCACACACTGCCTTGAAGTAGCAGCAGTGAGACGCTGAGCAATCCGCAGAGTAAGGCAAAAGGATTCAGGAGGTCGATAAAGGTTCCATGATAAGAGAGTCGTGACTGATTATCTAGCTGAAAGGGGATACCCTGTAGCAAGTTACCGAAGGCGATACCGAAGATCACCGCCGGGAGGCCACTGCCTAAAGTGATTAAGCAATCCCAGCATCCACGCCAACAGGAATGCGCGATCTTTTGCCGATAATCAAAGCCAATGGGACGAAAATAGAGAGCAGCCAGTAGCAGGAGCATCGCGCCGTAAAAACCAGAGAAAGCAGTAGCATAGACCATAGGCCAGGCAGCGAATAGCGCACCACCAAAGAGGATGAACCAGACCTGATTGCCATCCCAGTGCGGTGCGATACTGTTAATCATGATGCGTCGTTCATTATCATTTTTGCCTATCACGCATAACAACATGCCCACCCCCATATCGAAACCGTCCGTTGCGGCAAAGCCTACTAGCAGTAGACCGATGATCAGCCACCAGATAAAACGCAACGTTTCGTAGTTTAACATTGGATCTCCCTTGTCACGCTTTAGCTGGAGATAGCTTCAGTCGTTGGCTGTTCAAAGTGGTAACGACCAGTATGCAGGCTACTCGGTCCTTGGCGAGCGAACTTACGCATTAAATAGAGCTCAATCACTAAGAAGATCGTATACAAACCACTGATCAAGCAGAGTGAGCACCATAGTTGACCGCGCGTTAGATCTGAATGCGCAATAGCCGTGGGTAAGATCCCATCAATGGCCCACGGTTGTCGTCCGTACTCAGATACAAACCATCCACACTCACTCGCAATCCACGGCAAAGGGATGCCGTATAATGCCAGCCTTAATAGCCACTTTTTTTCGCTAATTTTTTGCCGGAGTGTTTGATAAAAAGCCATTGTAAAAATGAGTAACATGAGTAGACCACACCCTACCATGATGCGAAACGTAAAAAAGAGGGGGAGCACGCTGGGGATTGAGTGTCGCACCGCTTGCCGGATCTGGGTTTCAGTAGCATCGGTGATCTGCGGCGTGTAGCGATGGAGGAGTAGGCCATAACCTAAATCCTCTTTTAGGCTATCAAATTGTTGACGCTGTTGTGGTGTGGGCTCACCCGAACGTAGCTGGGTTAACAAACCGTAAGCGGTGATGCCGTTGCGAATACGGCGTTCATTCAACCGCATTAACTCCTTGAGCCCAATTACCGGTTTATCTAAGGAACGGGTCGCAATCAGACCGAGTGCATAAGGGATTTTAATGGCATAGTCCGTCTGTAGCGTCTGCTGATTAGGCAGCCCTAAGAGGGTAAAAGCTGCGGGTGGCTTCTCACTCTCCCATTCAGCTTCAATTGCCGCCAGTTTAACCTTTTGCGCATCACCCAAGTTATAACCTGATTCATCTCCTAAAATAATGACCGATAACACCGCGGCCAAGCCAAAGGTGGCAGCGATTGCAAAAGAGCGCCTCGCAAACGGGAGATCTCGCCCTTTTAATAGGTAGTAGGCGCTGATCCCCAGTACAAAGAGCGCACCAGTGGTGTACCCTGCCGCAACTGTGTGGACAAATTTAACTTGAGCTACCGGACTGAACATCATCTCGATTAAGCTTACCAGCTCCATTCGCTGAGTTATCGGATTAAACAGCGACCCTACCGGATACTGCATCCAAGCATTGGCGATTAAAATCCATAAAGCGGAGAGCGAAGAGCCCACAGCCACTAACCAAGTCACCATCAGGTGCTGCCATCGGCTTAAACGATCCCAACCAAAGAAAAAGAGGCCAACAAACGTGGATTCTAAGAAAAAAGCGACCAAGCCCTCTATCGCTAAGGGAACCCCAAAGACATCCCCAACATAGTGTGAAAAGTAGGACCAATTGGTCCCAAATTCAAACTCCATGGTCAGGCCAGTAGCAATACCTAAAGCAAAATTGATACCAAAGAGCTTGCCCCAAAATTGAGTCATATCCTTATAAATCACTTGACCAGTGATCACATAGAGTGACTCCATGATGGCCAATAGAAAAGCCAGCCCAAGCGTCAAAGGGACAAACAAAAAGTGGTACATTCCCGTTAATGCGAACTGTAACCGCGACAGCTCAACGAGATCTAACATAGAGACTCCTGGATTCATTGTTGATTGCGAGCTCGCTTGACCTTGATCTCATACACGGGTACCGATTCAGTTATTACCTGGATAGAGCCTATTGTAGGGACTCTTCACTCTCCTTGGATAGACCGAAATGCTGATAAGCACGCGCAGTAGCGATCCGCCCTCTTGGTGTGCGTTGTAAAAAGCCCTGCTGGATTAAGTAGGGTTCAAAGACCTCTTCAATCGTACTAGAAGATTCGCCAATAGCGGCCGCAATACTCTCTAGCCCTACTGGGCCTCCCATGAATTTATCAATAACAGTTGAAAGTAATTTGCGATCCATCAGATCAAACCCTTCGGCATCCACAGCTAACAGTGTAAGTGCTTGTTCAGCGACGGTGCCATCAACACTCTTATGGCCACAGACCTCGCTATAATCCCGAATGCGGCGCAACAATCGATTGGCAATCCGTGGGGTCCCACGCGCCCGCTGAGCAATCTCCCGGGCACCACAGTCGGAGAGGATTAATTGTAACGCCTGGGCGTTGCGTCTAATAATCTGCTGTAGATCAGCCACTGAATAAAACTCTAACCGTTGTACAATCCCAAAACGGTCGCGCAGCGGTGCGGTTAATGATCCAGCGCGAGTGGTTGCTCCAATTAGGGTAAAAGGGGGCAAGGCCAGCTTGATAGAGCGTGCTGCAGGACCCTCCCCAATTATAATGTCGAGTTGCTGATCTTCCATCGCCGGATAGAGCATCTCCTCAATAACCGGCGAGAGGCGGTGGATCTCATCGATAAAGAGCACATCATGTGGGGCTAAGTTAGTTAAAATAGCGGCAAGATCACCTGTTTTCTCTAAGACTGGGCCTGAAGTGGCGCGTAAGTTCACGGAGAGTTCATTCGCAACGATGGTAGCCAAGGTGGTCTTTCCTAGACCAGGTGGTCCAAAAATGAGCAGATGATCCAGCGCCTCTTCCCGTTGGCGGGCTGCTTGAATAAAAATGGCCATCTGGCGTTGCACTGCCGGCTGTCCAATATACTCTTGTAGCAACCGCGGGCGTAAGGCGCGATCGAAGGGTTCATCAGGCGCTTGTTGCGTGGTGGTCAACAAGCGATCAGGCTCTATCATAGTAGAAGGAGCTCGCTGCTCGGCAGGCTTAAGAAGAGCTGCTTAGTGTAATACATCACCACTCCTTTCTCAATCACCCCAGACTGCGAAGTGCCTGACGGATTAGGGTCTCACAATCCATCTCAGGCTGCAGAACTTGTCGGATCAATCGATGCGCTTCCACTGCTTTATAGCCCAAAGTGATCAAGGCAGCCACTGCAGACTGTTCTGCATCGGAATTAGATGAGGCGGGAGTGACTGCTGCGCCATCAGCAGTTAGCACGTCCTCTAGCGGCTCAATCGCTAACGCTTGGCAACGGTCTCGCATCTCGATGATTAAGCGCTCAGCCGTTTTTTGTCCTACGCCAGGTAATTTTATCAAGGCAGTGGGATCATTGCGCTCGACCGCAAAAATAAATTGGGGTACTGATAGACCCGAGAGAATCGCTAAGGCCAATTTGGGGCCGACGCCATTGACTTTGATCAAAGATCGAAAGAGCGCACGAGCTGAACGATCCTTAAAACCATAGAGCAGCTGGGCATCTTCACGGATCCAGTGGTGGGTAAATACTACGGTAGCCTGCCCTAGCGCAGGCAGCTGATAAAAGCAGGTCATTGGCATCTGCAGCTCATAACCCACCCCCTGTACCTCTAATACCAGAAAAGGGGGCTGTTTTTCAATCACGACACCATTTAGTCGACTGAGCATCGCCTACTCACTCTCTGGTGCTGGCAGCTCCGCTGCTCATCAACTTGGCTGTGGCAATAAGTGATGGCAGCTGCCAAGGCATCGGCAGCATCTGCCTGCGGCAGCGCCGGCAAACTTAATAAATAGCGCACCATCTGTTGTACTTGATCTTTAGTCGCGGAACCTTTGCCGGTCACCGTCTGTTTAATCCGCCGGGCGCTATATTCGACAAAGGAGAGCTGCGCATTCATTGCAGCAACAATCGCGACACCACGAGCCTGCCCCAATTTTAGAGCGGAATCAACATTCTGCGCCATGAACACCTGCTCAACTGCAATGATCTGGGGTGAGAACTGCTGCACAATACTCTGCACCCCGGCATAAATCAGCGACAAACGACCAGCAAAATCTTTGGCAGTAATCGTGCGAATAGCCCCACTGCCGAGATAGTGTAGGCTCTGACCGCGCTGTTGGATTACACCGTAACCGGTGATCCTAGAGCCGGGGTCCAGACCTAAAATCACACTCATGGCCCATCATCCCCATCCCACTCCTCAGAGAGCAGTGCATTATGATAGACCGTTTGCACATCATCTAAATCATCTAATCGATCGAGTAAGCAGTGTAGCAGTTCAGCTTCTGTGGCGGCTAATGGCAGTTGGTTTTGTGCTATCCAGATCAGCTCCGCCTGCTCTGTTTTATACTGATTCTGTTCTAAAAGCTGCTGTACTGCTATTAACTGTTCAGGGGGGGTTAAAACCACGCTAGTGTGATCAGCATGACTGTGTAGATCATCAGCACCAGCCTCCAAAACCAGGGTGAATAGTGCCTCTTCATCCTCCACACCAGCGAGATGAATCACCCCCTTTTTAGCAAATAGGTAAGCAACTGAGCCTTCGATACCCAGGTTCCCTCCACATTTATCAAAGGCATGCCGTACCTCGGCAGCTGTTCGACGACGGTTATCGGTTAAGCAGGAGATAAGCAGTGCGGTCCCACCAGGGCCATATCCCTCATACAATAAACTCTCCATATCGCAGCCCTCTTCTCCGCCAACACCCCGTTGAATCGCCCTGTTAATGGTCTCTCTGGTCATATTATAGGTGAGGGCTTTATCTACGGCCGTACGTAGACGGGGGTTGCTAGCCACTTCACCACCCCCTAGCTTGGCAGCCACCGCCAGCTCGCGAATCACTTTGGTAAATAGTTTACCCCGCTTGGCATCTTGCCCTGCTTTACGATGTTTAATATTGGCCCATTTGCTATGACCGGCCATGGTGTCTGTCCTCTAAATTTCAGTTGTTCTCTACTTTAATTTCTCTGACGGGGATAGGTTGGTTTGCGTGACTGCAGGCTCACGGGATGCGAGCTGAACCCCTAAAACCTGCAAAGCCTCAGGCTCAACCTCACTGGGGGCCTGTGTTAACAAACAGGCTGCCGAAGTTGTTTTTGGAAATGCGATCACCTCACGAATAGAGTCACTGCCATTCAGTAACATGACTAACCGATCCAGCCCAAAAGCGAAACCCGCATGTGGCGGTGCCCCGTAGCTTAATGCTTCCAGAAAAAAGCCAAATTTTTCCTGCTGGGCGGCGCTATCAATGCCTAAAAGAGCAAACACCACTTGCTGTAAGGCAGGATTATCAATCCGCACCGATCCGCCACCGATCTCATACCCATTGATGACTAAATCATAAGCATCGGCCTCAGCAGTGAGCGGATCAGCTCTTAACTGTTCCGGAGTAACCGCTCGTGGTTTGGTAAAGGGGTGGTGCATGGAAGCCAAAGTACCGCTTTCTGTTAGTTCAAAAAGTGGAAAATCAACCACCCATAGCGCAGCAGTCCGCTGCTGATCGACTAGGTTAAACTCCTGACCGACCTGTAACCGCAATGCCCCCAACGCCTGTGAGACTATGAATTGTTCACCAGCGGCTAACAGTAACAGATCGCCAGGTTCTGCCTGGGACCGCTCCAGCAAGGCTGATAACGTCACCGTATCAAAATATTTAGCCAGTGGCCCTTGGACCACGTTAGGGCCCTCAGTGGCGACAACCTTCAGCCAAGACAATCCTGTCACTCCATACCGAGTCACTAAAGCGTTATAGCGATCCAGCTGTTTACGAGGACAGGAACTGCCTTGGGGGACGCAGATCAGGGCCACTCTGCCTTGGGGATCTTGTGCGGCGGTTGCCAATGGTGCCAAAGAGATGGTTTGCAGCAGATCGGCGACATCGATGAGCTCTAAAGGGTTACGACAATCGGGCTTATCCGAACCAAAGCGACGCATGGCCTCCCGATAGGTCATCACTGGAAACTCTGGAAGGGCTTGCCTTTGAAATTCAAGCCATAAATGACGGACCAACCCCTCTACCACCTCACGGACTGCGGGCGATTCTACAAAAGAGAGCTCTAAATCGATTTGAGTAAATTCGGGTTGGCGATCGGCCCGTAGATCTTCATCACGAAAGCACTTAACAATTTGATAGTAGCGATCAAAGCCGGCAATCATTAATAGCTGTTTAAACAGCTGTGGCGATTGCGGTAAGGCGTAGCATTTACCACGATGGAGTCGACTCGGGACTAAATAGTCCCGTGCCCCTTCAGGAGTGGCCCGGGTTAACAGAGGCGTTTCGATATCCAAGAAGCCCTGATCTTGCAGAAAGCGTCGTACCTGGGCGGTGATCTGCGAGCGCAAGATAATCCCCTTGGCTTGCTCTGGACGGCGTAGATCCAGGTAGCGATACCTCAGCCGCTGCTCCTCACTACAGGGCTGATTGAAATCCAAAGGCAAAGGGGCAGCCATGTTGAATAGATGCACCCTCTGCGCGACCACTTCGACTTCCCCACCAGGCTGTTCATTTTTAACCTGTGCCGAGGGGCGCAGCGCCACCACGCCGGTCACTTGTAAACAGGCGCCTTGACGTAGGGTTAACGCGGTCTGAAAAGCGGCTGGGTATTGGGGATCACAGCGCACCTGAAGGCTCCCCTGCCGATCCCCCAGCTCAATAAATACCAGGCCACCCAGATCACGCTGGCGCTGAACCCAACCACACAGCGTGATCTCAGCACCAAGCTGTTGACGAGTGATGTCTCCACAATAATGGGTGCGCATCGTAGAACTATCCTTATGGCGAGTAGAGTCACGCTGCTAACAGCGAAGAATCAGCCAAACGCTCAAGAAGCCAACGGGGCTGCTCGGTCGAATAGTATCAATAAACAAAAAGCTTGAATAGCCATCGTCACTGAATCATTTCGGGATGGCCAGTAGAGCGTGGGGTTCATGGGAACCAGAAGGCCGATTCGATCATGACAGTCTGTTGATCACATTGTAATATAAACTAGCTGATTTTTTGTTACGGTCATCACAAAATTGTTACTAAATCGTTGACGCCTACAATATAGATTATTAGGCTGTTAACTATTATGCCTTATTTAAAAAGTAAAATCATATCGTTATTTCATCCATAACCTTTACTTGGAGTAATCTTAGTTATGCCAGCAACATATGATAAAAAAACGCACGATCAAGCAAAAGAAAATATCCAAAATGCTATTAAAGAATTTATTTCTGGTGTTAGCTCTATCGACACAAGCAGCGTCGTTGAGGCTCTTAGAACTTTAGAAACTTTTCAATCACCCCTGAATATACAATCTAGAATAGATAAGATCAATAAATTATTAGTAAAGGAGCTATCAGCGAGAAATCTAGATAAAGATTCTAGAAAAGTAAACAAGCTGAACCGCGACCAAACATTATTGAACTTTGAGATAATTAAGACTGACAGAAAAGCCTTAATAGCTAGAATAGATGAGTTCCTAAGTAAAACCTTTCAAGTTGATTTCTTAATTCCAAACAACTTAGCACATATTGTACTCAGCGACAAAAAAGAGGAGTTAAAAAACGAATTCACCTCGTCTGATCCAGTTGAAGAAAAGTTCATTAAGATTATTGAAGTTTTTAACACGATAAATAAAAATCTAGATAACAATAATCATGATAAACCGGAGTTTGAAGAGCATATTAATAACCTGAAGAACTTTTTCTCCGAAGATCTGGTTGCTATGTGCGGTGTTCACTATATCCTTACAAACGGTTATGGTATCTATTACGACTATTTCCTTTATTGTACTTCTGGAGATCATACTTCACCACTAGTGGGCTCCTTTAAAGAATACCTAAATCTGCGGAACCTCTATCAGAGCTATAATTCTCCTGGCAACGTAGTAATTAAGACCTTTGAAAATTACCTAGCTTGGTGTGATTCGTATCAAACCTATAATGTTTCTGCCGAAAATAAAATTGATGGCCTTGCTAAATACGTAGACTGGTATAATTTGTATCGAAACTATACTAATTCCGACAAAACCAAAATTGCTAACCTTGACGACTACGTAACCTGGTATAATGCGCATCAAACCTATAATGTTTCTGCCAAAAATAAAATTGATGGCCTTGATAACTACGTAACTTTGTATAATAACTATTTAGCCCATAATAATTCTATGGGTCATAATGTAGTAAAAGTTAACTCCTTTGAAGAGTACGTAAAGCGTTATCATAACGGTGATAGAAACGACGATAAGAAAACTAATCTGCAGTTAAACTCAATCGCTGCTTATATTCAGTCACTGAATTCATTAGATTCTATAAAAGGAATGGACGGGTTCGATATTAATAACCCCCAAAATAATTCTAACGCTAATTATAATCCACTGACAAGACAAATAATTGATCATTTTTCTCAACAGAAACCCTTAAGCGGCGTGGCAGAGTAAGTGATGATGCTAATCATCATGCAGATCCAGTTAAAAGTGATTCAAATAAAACTTTAAACATCTTCGATCGCTTGGATAAGCAACAGCAGCGAGAAGAAAAATCCTAGAGTCAATAGGTATCAGGTGATCTAGCGCTTAGGTGCTAGATCACCATGCTCGCGCTTTTTGTAGGATAACTCACTTCCACTCGTTATACTACCCACCAGGCCCCTTTAACTTAAACCTTCTAACCAACACCATGCCAAACAGAGATAGGCTATTTGATACGCAACGATCTCCCTTGGATAATTTCACGTTTGACGCCTCAGTTGCTGCCGTTTTTCCAGATATGGTGCAACGCTCGATTCCAGGGTACCAAACCATTATTCACTCCATTGGTCAACTGGCCAAGCGCTTTATGCAGCCTCACAGCCGTGCCTATGATCTCGGTTGCTCATTGGGCGCAGCTAGCCTGGCTATCTATCACAACCTATCGCTCCCGGGCTGCCAAATTATTGCCATTGATAGCTCTGCAGCTATGGTAGCTGGTTGTCAACGAGAAGTAGTCGCTCTTGGGGCGCAGCACACTATTCAAGTTGTTCACGCGGATCTCAATGAGATCACGATTGATTGTGCAGCCCTGGTCGTACTCAATTTTACCCTGCAATTTATGGCGCCGGAACAGCGCTTGGGGATACTGCAGAAAATCTACCAAGGGTTACAACCCGGCGGACTGCTACTACTCTCGGAAAAACTGTCCTTTACTGAGCAGAGTACCCAGCAACTGCTAGACGAGTTACACCTTGATTTTAAACGGGCTCAAGGCTACAGCGAATTAGAGATCAGCCAGAAACGCGCAGCTTTAGAGCAGGTGATGCAGCTCGATACCTTGGAAATGCATCAAAATCGTCTCAAAAATGCTGGTTTTAAACAGATCACGCTCTGGTTTCAATACCTTAATTTTGGATCCCTTCTGGCACTAAAAGAGGCAGTTTAAACCTTTGATGCTGGCTATTGAACCGCTCTACCAGGCCTCCAACAGCCGATGCTGGCAGCACTGGCTAACGGATCTTCCTGCCCAATTGGTGGCGTGGCAACAGAGCGCACAGTATGCCCTATTTATGCAGGGGTGGCAGATTGTGCAGCAATTTCCCTTAGCACTCCCAACGGCATATGATCTCCAAAACAGCGTTACAGTACATGGCCAGCTGCTAGACGAACCTGGGATCAGTGGCGTGGCAGGCTTACTCCGCCAGCTGGCGCCCTGGCGTAAAGGTCCCTTTACGCTCTATGGCATCCATATTGACAGTGAGTGGCGATCAGACTGGAAGTGGCAGCGGTTGTTGCCACATATCACCCACTTGAAGGGCCGCTTAGTTCTGGATGTCGGCTGTGCCAATGGCTACTACTTATGGCGAATGGTCGGAGCGGGCGCGCGATGCGCAGTCGGAATTGATCCCATGGGGCGTTTTTTAGCACAGTTCACCGCAGTACAACGACTATTAGGGGGAGATCCTCCAGTACTCCTGCTCCCCTTCACCTTAGAGCAACTCCCGCCGCTAGCAGTTTTTGATACTGTCTTTTCCATGGGGGTACTCTACCATCGCCGTAATCCCCTTGAACACCTACAGCAGCTCAAACAGCAGCTCCGGCCAGGTGGAGAGCTCGTACTAGAGACCCTGATACTGCCAGATGAGAGCTCTGCTCTACTGATCCCCAAGCAGCGTTATGCTCAGATGCGGAATGTCTACGTTATCCCCTCTGCAGCCACCCTATGCAGTTGGTTAAGCAGTAGTGGTTTTACCTACTTACGCTTAGTAGACCAAACGCCTACCACGAGTGCCGAGCAACGCTGCACCGACTGGAGTGGTCAACAGTCACTACGCCATACTCTGAATCCCCAAGATCCCACCAAAACCATTGAGGGCTACCCAGCACCCCTACGGGCGATAGTCGTGGCTAACCGCCCTGAGAAGCCCTGATCGATTGGCACGTCTAACGAGCCTCTCATCAAATAGTCGCTATTTTCAACACTGACTAGAGACGGTACA
>WUUC01225127.1_pt1 | contig 14905 bp, 10 predicted proteins | sample 6278441 | NCBI WGS metagenome assembly WUUC01 (sample SAMN13675441, study PRJNA597444) | soil metagenome | isolation source: soil | place: USA: Washington | collected 2017-10
CCGTACGTCACGATGTCGCTGGTCGTGCAGCAACCTTCGCCGCTGCTCGTCTCGCCGAGCTCGATCAACTCTACGGGGGCGTTCGGCTCCCCCTCCGTCAGCATCGCCGACGCCGACCAGACGGTGAGCGCAGTCGGGATCGCCAGCGCGGCGGCGTTCGGCTCCCCCACGGTCACCGCGCCGACACTCCCCGGCCCGTACCCCGGATCGGGCCTCTACCCGGGCAGCACCCTCTTCCCCGGCGAGGAATTCCAGGCGCCCGACGAGCAGACGATCAGCCCGGTCACGATCCCCTCCGCCGAAGCGTTCGGATCCCCTGTCGTCAACACGGACGACGAGGCGAAGACGGTCATCGTCACCGGGATCGACTCCGACGAGACGTTCCCGATTCCGACCGTCACCGTCGACCCGATCCCGCCGCTGACCGTCGAGACCGTCGGGTTGTTCTCTGCTGAGGCGTTCGGGCGTCCGGTTCTGACCCTGGAGATCCCGGTCCCGACCCCGACCGGGATCGACACCTACTTCATCGACGGTGTCGACCTCACCCGCCACGCGTGGGCGATCGAGACCGCGGAAGGACTGTTGCCCACGCCCGTTCCGGTCGGCGACAACGTCGCGCTGCCCGGCCGGGACGGGGAGCTGCAGGTGTTCGGCGGCCTGGGGCAGCCCCGGCGCGCGGATGGGCCGGGCCGGATCTCGTTCAACATGTGGCTACTGGGCGGCGGCCATGAGACCGGCTATGTGCCGCTCGGGTCGACCACCCAGAACGAGTGGTTCGAGCGTTGGGACGAGCTGGTCCGGCTGCTGCATCGCCGCCAGGTGGTCATCGACCACGCTCGACCGGACGGCACCATCCGCCGAGCAATCGCGCACCTGATGCCGGACGAGACCATCGAACCCTCGCGCGCGCCCGGCTCGCCGTGGTTCGCACGATTCCGTGCGGTCTTCACGATCCCGGCCGGGCGCTGGACCGACCTGACCCCGGTGACCACCGGCGTGCTCAGCCTGCCCACCAACGGGCATGTGGACCTGTCGGTGTTCGCGCAGGCGACCGCGCCGTGCACTGAGTTGCAGGTCGTGTTCGGGGCCGGCAACAACCCGCGGTTGAGCACGAGCACCGGCCACATCGGCTGGAACGGAGTCATCACCTCGGGCCGCAAGCTCGGCATCGACACGGCCACCGGGCTCACCCACCAGGCGTCCGGCGCCGCGTGGACGCCCGGGTTCGAGGGGCTCACCTACGCGCCTGGCCCGCGGCTGTTCGAGGTCGATCCCAGTGAGCCGTTACAGGGGATCTTCACGCACACCACCGGTGGGTTCGCCGAGTTGGAGATCTCCGGCAAGCGCCACTACCGCACGTCCTGATCCACCCCGTCCACCGCGCCCGGCTCCCCGGCGCGGCGTTCCCACCTGCCCATGAAGGAGACCAATCGTGGCCTCGAGCCTGTTCGACCCCGGCCGCGAGGGCTTCCTCGACGGCACCATCGACTGGGACACCGCCGTGATCAAGACGGCCCTGATCCGTGGCTACACCTTCAACGCGACTCACAAGTGGGTCAGCGACGTCACCGGCTCCGGCGGCACGCTGGTCGCCACGTCGGCCGCGCTGTCGTCCAAGACCGTGGCCGCGGGTGTGGCCGACGCCGCCGACGTCGTGTTCACCGCGGTGGCTGCCGGCGCGGCTATCCCGGCGATCGTCGTGTTCCAGTCCTCGGCGGTCACCGGCGGTGCAGATGTCGCAGCGACAGCTCAGCGTTTGATCGCATACATTGATACGGCCACCGGACTCCCCGTTACTCCGAATGGGCAGAACATCAACGTGGCCTTTGACAACGGGTCGAACCGGATCTTCAAGCTCTGATGGCGGATCTGTACACGCCGAAGACCTGGATTGACGGCGAGCAGCTGACCGCCGTCAACTCGGCGAACCGGTGGGAGACCGGGATCGAGGCGCTCGACCTTGACCTGGATGCACTGCGCGATCAGGTCGATGCGCTGCTTGCGGGCGGTGGGGTGTCACGGCAGTTCCAGTCCGGTCCGACGGCGTCCCGCCCGTCCCCGGCCATCGGGCTGCCGTACTGGGACACCAGCCTGGGCACGGTCGGCAAGCTGATCATCGGTACTGGGACCAGCTGGGCCTACCCGGACGGGACCCTGGTCGAGGGCGCCGGCGGCGGGGGCACCGCGCCGAGGAACATGAGCGCGGTCGTGCAGGAGGGCGGCACGATCGGCGCCATCGTCCTGAACTGGGACGCAGTGGCCGGGGCGACCTCCTACAAGCTGTACGAGACCGAGTCGCCGAGCGGCGTGTCCGGCGCCGACGCGCTGACCACGACCACCACTACCCGCACGCCGAGTACGGCGCGGAACTACGAGTACTGGGTCACCGCACTGGTCTCGGGCGTGGAGTCGGCAATCTCGAACAAGGCGACTGCGACCCTGCCGTTCACTGGCGGCGGCGAACCGCCAGCACCCACATCGGATCCGAGCACCTTCCTGAACATCAACGGAAAGGGAAATGGGACCGGCGGCTGGTGGAACCTGGGCATCGGTTTCTCGTCGGGGCACACGGACATCACGCCGACCCAGCTGCAGGGCGGCTACATCAACAACCCGTACTACGTGATGAACTCCGCTGGGACGCACGCGCAGCTGCAGGTGTTCTTGAACGGCGGCCGGACCTCGACGAACACCAAGTACCCCAGGTGTGAGTTCCGCGAGTTCGCCACCGGCTCCACAGGCACGAAGGCGTCGTGGAACGGGCAGTCGGGCCGGCACATCATGCGCGGCAAGACCAAGCTCATGCATTTGGGCCCGGAGAAGTGCGAGGTCTGCGTCGCACAGATCCACGACGGCTCCGACGACCGGCTGCAGATCCGGCTGGAGGCCGGCTCGGCGTCCGGTCCGTACACCGCGCGGCTGTCGCTCGACGGGACCGAGGTCGATGACCTGCTGTCGAGCATCTCGCTCGGCCAGGAGATCGCCTGGGAGATCGACGTCAATGGCGGAGCGCTGACCGTCAAGATCAACGGGACCACCCAGTACACGAACTCCGACGCGGGCCTGCCCAGCTCGGGTTGCTACTTCAAGGTCGGCACCTACGTTCAGCAGAACTCGACAGACCAGGACAACCCGTCGAGCGAGTACGGCCGGACCGAGCTGCGCGACCTGTTCGTGTCACACAGCTAGTCGCGCAGCGCCACTCGGACGTTCAGGCGAAACATCTCCCGCGCGCGATCTATGCAGTTCAGCCCGCCTACCTCCGCCCCGTCGTCGCACAGGGTGAAGCCCAAGGCCATGTGAACCGCCGGGCGGCGACAGAAGCAGCACCTCAGGGCCACCACTGGCCAGTTCGCCTGGGGCGTCCCGTCCTCGATCGCGAAGCGCACAACTGCAGAGTAGGAGTCGCGTGGCCCCGTTCCCGTACCCGGCTCAGTTCCTCGACGGGACGCCGTACCCGGTGATCCCGCTCGGTGCGCGCACGGTGAACGTGTCGAACTCCTCACAGCTGACCACGGCGCTGAACAACGCCGCGCCCGGGGATCGGATCGTACTGGCCAACGGCACGTACTCCGGGTCGCTGACCGTGAGCGGCAAGAACGGATCGAGCTCGGCCGGCATCTCGATCGAGGCGGCGAACACCGGCGGGGCCGTGTTCGGGGGTGGGTCGACCATCACGGTCACCAACTCGGCCTACGTGACGATCAAGGGACTGTCGTTTCCGTACGAGCTGAGCAGCGGAAACCTTGTTCAGTTCCGTGGCACCAGCCACCACTGCCGAGTGACCCGCTGCCTGTTCGGCCCGACCTCGATCGGCTCGCCGGGCTCCAGCAAGGCGCCGTTCGTCTATGCCGGCAACGACACGCAGCACATCCGGATCGACCACTGCGAGATCCGGAACAAGGCGAACCCGGGCAACGCGATCCTGGTCGACGGCAACTTCGACTCGTTCCAGGTGGTCCGCTACGTCCGAATCGACCACAACTACATCCACGACATCCGGCCCGAGGTCGACAACGAAAAGGAGCCGATCCGCCTCGGCGTGAGCACGATGTCGAAGACGATGTCGTGGTCGGTGATCGAGCGGAACCTGTTCGTCGGCTGCATCGCCGAGCCGGAGATCGTGTCCGCGAAGGCGGGCGGCATCCGGATCACGGGCAACGTGTTCCTGGACAGCATCGGTGGACCGGTGTACCGGCACGGCACCGATGGCGTGATGAACGACAACTACGTGATCGACCGGGCGAACACGTTCGGCTCCACCATCGGGTCCGGCGGGTTCCGGTTCTACGACGCGGACCACGAGGTCAGCTACAACTACGTGCAGGGCGTGCGCGGGGGCAACTTCCAAGGCCCCCTGCTGCTGGACACCGGTGACGCCGAGGGTTCGAGCAGCAACCTCGCTGGCCACTGGCGCGTGGTGAACGCGCTCGTCGAGAAGAACGTGCTGATCGGCAACCCCGAGGGCATCCGGATCGGCGACAACTACTCGCAGGCGCCGTCCAGCTGCACGATCCGGGACAACGTGGTGGCCCAGGCCGGCAACGGGCAGGCGGTCACCCAGCTGGTCGCGCCGGTGTCATCGACGCTGACCAATAACACCTACTTCGCCACCCCGAGCGCGGGCGGGTTCACGCAGGACTCGGCCGCGGTCTGGCGCAAGTCCGGCGTCGGGCCCCGGCTGACGTACCTGCAGGCCAGCGACGTGGGCGTAGCCGGCGACCCGAGCGACACGGACGGCACCGGTGCGCTGGTCGGCGGCGGCGGCCCCGTCGAACCGCCCCCGACTGGCACGATCTACGTGTCCCCGTCGGGGAGCAACTCGAACGCCGGCACCTCGTGGGAGACGGCGAAGGCCACGATCGCGGGCGGCCTGGCTGCGGCGAGCGCTGGCGGCACCGTGCTGGTCGCAGACGGCACGTACAGCGGGAACGTCGTCACCAGCAAGGGCGGCACCGCCTCCGGTGGCTACATCACGATCAAGCCGCTGAACCGGTACGGCGCCAAGATCCAGGGCAACGGCTCGACGACGAACCAGTCCGCGTTCGAGATCAACCACTCGTACATCCGGGTCGAGGGCTTCGAGATCTTCGGCTCGTCCGGCTCCGGACTGCGCAACGGCGTGATCATCAACGCCGACAACGTGCAGGTCGTCGGCAACCACATCCACCACTGCACCCAGTTCCTCACCGGCGGCACCAGCTGGCAGGGCGGCGCCGGCGTCGACGTGTGGGGATCCTCGACCCGCACGAACGTCCTGATCGACGGCAACTGGATCCACGACATCGGCCTGGCCAGCTCCACCCAGCAGCTGGTGCACGGCATCTATGTGGCGCAGCCGGCCAGCAGCAGCCGGATCGTCAATAACGTGATCTACCAGTGCGAGGACTACGGGATCCACCCGTACCCGCAGGAGGACGCGACCGGCTGGCGGATCATCAACAACACGGTCGCGGCCACCGCGCGGGGGATCCGCACCGGCAACAACACGACCGTCCGCAACAACATCAGCTACAACAACAAGACGATCAACTTCGACGTGCGCGGCTCCGGCAGCGTGCTGTCGAACAACATCTCGGGCGGCACCGGATCGAGCTCGATGTCCGGAGTCATCGTCGCCGACCCGCAGTTCGTCAACTACACCGCGCGCGACTTCCACCTGAAGACCACCAGCCCGGCCATCGACGCCGGCACGGCGACCGACGCCCCGGCCACGGACTTCGCCGGCACCACCCGGCCGCAGGGCACGGCGGTGGACGCGGGCGCCTACGAGACGGCACCGAGCGAACCGCCGCCGCCGACGTCCGACACGGCCGCGGGCCGGTTCGGGTGGGGCGCCCCGCTCGCGGCTTCGGACGAGTTCGATTACGTCGGCCCGCCGGACAGCTCGAAGTGGAAGCTCCCGGGCGCGGACTGGCTGGGGCACAACGAGAACGGGACGCGTGACCCGGAGCGGGTGACGGTCGCTGATGGCCGGCTGACCATGACCGGCCTGGCCAACGGGTCGACCGGCTGGATGCAGCACAAGTTGGACCAGCAGTACGGCCGTTGGGAGGTGCGCTGCCGGTCCCGCAACACGGCATCCAGCAATGGCAACGACTACCATCCGGTATTGCTCATCTGGCCGACCTCGAATTCGCGCCAGCAAGACGGCGAATATGACTTTCTGGAAAACGGGGCACCCGGCGAGCAGGAGGCCGGCGCATTCTTGCACTACCCGCACCCGGGCACGTCGGTCGTCCAGCAGGAACATTTCGAACGGCCGAACACGGACCTCACCCAGTGGCACAACTTCGCTCTGGAGTGGACTCCTGACCACCTGAAACTGTTCTGCGACGGGGAGCTGTGGGGTACGGCGTCGGGCGGCGCGAACAGCGTCCGCCGGGACATTCAGGATATGCCGTCGGGGCACGGCACAATTCAGCTCGACAATTTCGACGGGACTAGTCAGACGCCCGCGGTCTTCGAGGTCGAGTGGTACCGGGTGTACACCCTGGTTCCGTCCGGCCCGCCGCCCGGTGCGCAGACCATCAGCCCCACCGGAATCCCGTCACAGCAGGCGCTCGGATTCCCCACCGTCACCGGCGCCGACCCCGCGCCGCCGGCCGGCTCGCACCCGACGAAGCTGGGCACCACGGACACCGTGCTCGGGTCGACCCTGCTCGGCTACACGTTCGGCGACGTGCCGCCGGACCCGTCCGGGCCGAAGTCGGTCACCGGTGCCGGCGGGATCGCGAGCGGGCAGGGGTTCGGGCTGCCGCTGGTGTCAGTGGCGGACGGCCCGCAGACCGTGCGGACGCTGTCCGTCGAGTCCGACGAGGCGTTCGGCCGGCCCACGATCGTCGCGGGCACCCCGCCACCCACCGCCCCGGGCGGCGTGCTGGTGCCCTCGGTGTACGCGGTCGGCCGGGACGGGGAGCTGTCCCCGCTCAGCTCGTGGACGAAGCTGAAGATCGACCCGGTGCGCAACTCCATGGGGGCGTTCACCCTCGACTACCCGGCCGGTGCGCCGGGATTCTCCACATTGGACGATGGCGTGTCCGCGCACCCGCTGCGCGCGCTCGAAGTCCGGATCTGGCTCGGCGGCTCGCAGGAGGGCGCGCTCGGCGGCTGGCTGACCAACAAGGCCGGCGACGACCTCACCGAGGGCGACTCGTGGACGTTCACCGGGCACTTCCACGAGTGGCTGCTGAGCAAGGCGATCATCGCGCCGCAGGAGCGCAGCGAGGCCAACCCGAAGGGCGAGCTGCGGTTCGCCGGCGCCACTGCCGGGCTGGTGTTGACCACGCTGATGGACCAGGCGCAGGCGCGCGGCGCGCTGCCGCTGGTCACCCGCGACTTCACCGCCACCCACGACAGCAACGGCGACCCGTGGCCGGTCACGGTGTCGTCGCTGGTGTTCGCGCCGAAGACCACGATTCAGCAGGCCGCCGACAAGCTCGTCGAGCTCGGCATGCTGGAGTACGAGGTCACCGCCGCGCGGGTGTGGCGGGCCTACGCCGCCGGCGCGCGGGGCACCGACCACACCACCGGACCGGTGCCGCTGACGTTCGCGCATGCGATCAACCTCAGCGAGCACGCCCGCCGCGAATCCGCGAAGGACGCCGGCACCGCCGTGCTCGCGGCCGGCAGCGAGGGCTTCTACTCCTGGGCCGAGTCCGCCACCGCACTGGCCGAGCTCGGCTGGCGGGCCGAGGTGGGCGCGGACGCCGGCCAGCTGCAGTCCGAGACCGCCGTGCAGGCCGCCGCCGCTACCTACCTGGAAGCCATCCGGCACGGCGTCGCCGAGTTCACCTGCCAGGTCGAGTTCGCCACCGGCGTGCCGCTGCCCATCGTGAACTGGGGCGTCGGAGACTGGGCCTACACCTGGGTCGGAAACAAGCGCAAGCGGCTGCGGATCGCGCAGATCGGCATCGAGTTCAGCCAGAGCGCCCCACCGCGCGGCACGGTCACGCTCAACGACCTGATCGCCGACAAGGTCGCCGCGCTGTACCGGCGGCTGAACGCGATCACCGCCGGGGACGCGATCGTCGGCACCTCCGAACCCACGCCGGGCGGCACCGGGGAGGACCGGATCCCGCCCGCGGCCCCGACCGGGCTCACGCTGGCCTCGACGATCGCCTACCGGGTGCCGGACCAGACCGCCAGCCTGGCCCTGGTCTCGGCCGGCTGGGCCCCCGTGCTCGCCGACGCCTACGCCGACGAGGCCACCGCGGGCAAGGCCGAAGCGGCCACCCTGATCGCCAACCGGATGGCGGACGCGATCGCCGCTGGCCGAATCGCCACCGACAGCGCGAGCGCCGGCCGAGTGCAGGCCGCCAACCTGATCGCCAACCGACTGTCCGGCGCGCTGGAGGACCGAGAGAACTCGCAGATCTTCGAGGACTGGTCCTGGTCCGGCCAGCCCGAAATAGCTGCCCAGCACCGGTCCGCGCTGCTGGACGAGTTCCTGGCCGCCGGCTACACCGGTGACGACATCACGCTGTCCGAGCAGGCGTTGGAGTGGCTGCGCGACTACGAAGGCCCCACCTCGAACCTGTATGAGGACTGGACGTGGGACGGCGCGCCGGCCGTGGTGTTCACCTACGCGGCCGTGCTCAAGGAGGACTTCGGGCGGGAGCACCCGGATCAGAACCTCCCGGACTTCCCCGAGCAGGTAGCGATCATCGCCCAGGCGTGGCTGCAGAACTGGCCGGCCGCACACCAAGGCGGCGGCGCGGTGTCCGGCGACGTCGACCACTACCGGATCAACTACACCTACCTGGGGCAGCAACACCTGGCCGAGCAGGGCGAGATCGCCCCGAGCCTGCTGGAGAACACCACCTGGGTGGAGCCGGAGGGCTCGCCGACCCGCTCGACCAGCTTGACCTTCGGCAACATCGAGGGCGGCCGGGCGCTGGGTGTGCGGGTCTGCGCGGTGGACCGGTCCGACAACCAGGGCCCGTGGTCGCCCGTCGTCGCGGTGGACACCGCGGTGGACGACCAGCCGCCGCCGATCCCGTCCGCACCGGTCGGGGCCGTGTGGTTCCGCACCGCGGACTGGTTCTGGGACGGCAAGGGCGCCTCCGGCGAGGACATGGTCGCCGCGGCCCCGGACTTCCTGTCTGGCGGCTCGGTCGAGATCCACGTCGCGCACGGCATCGACTTCACCCCGGATCGGCCGCTCGGAACCGACGGACGAGTCGACCTGTCGCAGTCCACCACGTTCGTCGCGCACCTGTACGCGGCGGGCACCTACAACCAGGCCGACCTGACGATCGGGCAGACCTACTTCGCCCGATTCGTGGCCGTCGACCGCAGCGGCAACGCCTCCGAACCGTCGGTCACGTCGAACGGCGTGCTGCCGCAGCAGCTGGTCAACATCGACATCGGGCCGGGCGCGATCGGCCGGGCGCAGATCATCGACGGCGAGATCGTCCGCGCGAAGATCGCCGACCTGGCGGTGAACTCAGCGAAGATCGAGGAGATCGAGGTCGGAAAGCTGTCGGCCGGCACGATGACCGCGCAGGTCACGCTGTCCGGCCGGTTCGCCACCCCGATCGTGAACGGCAACCAGCTGGAGTTCGACAACGCCGGTATCCGGCTGCGCCAGGGCGGCACCGTGGTGGGGCGTTGGCAGGTCAGTGACGCCAGCATGCTGGTGACCGGGACGTACCTGTCGGGGCTGACCGGCGCGCGGATCAACCTGCTGCCCAACGGCACCCAGCGCTTCTACGGTGACGTGGGCGTGGAGTACGCCGAGATCATCAACGACGGCGCGATCTTGCGGTTCCGGTCCCGGCCGGACTCGTTCGGCCGCCGGAGCTGGGTGGACTTCGACCCGACCGGGCTGAATATCCGCTACGGCACGCCGACCGAGTCGCGCGCACAAGCCAACTTCGGCCTCACGTACTCGGTGCTCAACGCCCCGGTAACCGGTATCCGGGTGCTCTCGCAGTTCGCCCCGCACGACGGCACCGCGCCCCGATTCCACTTCGTGTTCGCGAACGCCTCCGGGGACATCAACGACAGCGTCATCCACTACGTGCGCAACCCCTTCAAATCGAACAATCCCGCGTTCCACGCCCCGGGGATCGAGGGCGGCGAGGCATCCGGGCTGACGTTCCGCAACAACGCCATCGCCGCGACCCGTGGTGACGGCAACGCCTATGTTTATGTCGATGTCGCAGACATCAGCTACCTGTCTACCGAGCTAGCAAAGCACGAGATCACGCCGATCCGTCACGTCGAGGGACGCAGTAGTCTCGACATCGTTGAAGGAGTCCAGTCGTATAGCTACGTCTATGACTGGGATCTTGATCAGGCCCCGCCACGAGCGGTACCTCTGCAACGGCGTCAAGCGGACGGCTCGATGGAGGTCGAAGAGGTTCAGGTGGATGCCGCGTCGTCGAAACCACTTCAGCGGCACTTCGGCCCGATCGCCGAACACCTTCAGGCTGTCGCACCTGACCTCGTGCGTATGAACGGCGATGGGCAACCGGCGGTCGGTCTCGGTGCCCTGGTGGGCGTGCTGTGGGACGCGGTACAGCAGCTCTCTGCACAGGTGCGAGATCTTCGTGGAGAGCCAGCGGCGGCGCCCGTCGACGTTCCGGTGCTCGATCCGTCCCGCTGGACCAAACTTCCTAAGAATGGAGACCAGTAAGTGCCTGCTAAGTACATGCACGGGTTCGTCCCGAAGTCTTACGGGAATAGCGCCGCGTACGTGTTTGCGTGGTCTAACGATCCCAGCGAAGATGCAGACCTGCTGGACTACGTAGCCGCCACGGCCATTGGACGACCTCCGTACGTGTGGGAAGTTCGTGACTCATATGTCGATCGGTCTGGGCCTTCTCCGGTCTTGCACTGGGATATGTGGTACCTGTCGGGTGGGACTTGGCACTTCGACGCATCCAGAAGCTTCACCTTAAGCACCAGCAGCGTGGTGTACTTCTCCAACGGGTCAAACCGGGGAGAGGTCGTCGTCTTCGATCCTGCCGGCTTCTGGGACTCCGACCAGTACGGTCGCCCCTTCGATCTGAACGACCTGCTCGCGTGAGCGAGATGCCCGTCGTCTCGCCGGAACAGGTCGTCGAGATCCTCACCCGCGACCCGCTCGGCGCCGCGCTGTGGCGGGCCGCTGCCGCCGAAGCGGTCGCGCAGGCCATGGCCGAGCGGATCGACCAGCTCGAACAGCAAGCCTTCGGGAAGGAGTGACCCGTGCCGGCATTCGTCCCGACCACCTGGGTTGATGGGTCTGGCGGTGGTACCCCCATCACCGCCGCTGAGCTGAATCGTCTCGAGGCGGGCCTACTGACGCTGTTCGCCCTGTCCCCGCTTGCCGCGGCGGTCGGCGATGGGGTCGCTGACGACACCGTGGCGATCAACAATGCTCTGTCGGCGGCGCGGACCGCGGGCGGCGGGTTCGTGAAGGGCACCCCGGGAAGCACGTACCTGATCTCTGCGCCGCTGGTTATCGGTTCGAACACCGTGTTGGACATGACTGGGTGCCGGGTGGTGCTCGCCCCGTCGGTGCCGCAGTCGAACATGCTGAACAACTACGCGGTGAACAACAAGCAGCGCACGATCACCGATGGGGCGATCACGTCCGGCACGTCGGTGCTGACGTCCGCCGCCGCGGGGTGGACGGCCGCCGACATCGGGCGCACGGTGCACATCCCAGGGGCCGGGTGGGTCCTGCACGGCGGTGACGAAACCCCGATCTGCGCCACGATCGTGTCCGTGGCGGGTTCGAACGCCACCATCGACGCCACGGCCAACACCACGGTGTCGGGCGCGGTCGTGAGCATCTACGACCGCGACGAGAACATCTTGGTCACCGGCGGCACCTGGGACGCGGGGGCCAACGCCGGCGGCGCCGACGACACCGGCCGGCACATCCTGATGTTCCGCCGCGTCGACGACCTGACCGTTCGAGATCTGCGGGTGGAGTGCACGGCCGGCAAGTACGCGATCACCCCCGGCGACGTGAACCGCTGCAAGATCGCCGACGTGTCGTTCGACGTCGCCTCCGACGGGGTCCACTTCCACGGCCCGGCATCGAGCGTCACGATCCGTGGGGTCACCGGAACTACGGGGGACGATTCGGTTGCACTGGGAACCGACGACATCCCGCAGTACCAGGACGTTGCTGGCCCGATCCGGGATGTGGTCGTTGAGGACGTCGACTGCACATCCGAGATCAATATCGTGAAGTTCTACACCCGCGTCGGGATCGACCAGGACAATCTGATCGTCCGCAACGTGCGCGGCAAGAGCCTCGGCCCCTACACGGGGCTCACGTTCGTCGACGGCACCATGAACAACATCCTCGTCGACGGGGTCAACGTCACCGGTACCGGCGCCTTCTTCATCTCCGTGCTGGTCGCCTGCTCGTCCAGCAAGGTCACGGTCCGCAACGTTGTCTCCCGCGCCGGGATCCTCAGTCAGGTCGCAACCGGGTTCACCGTCAGCTCGCTCATCGTGCAGGGCGTCACCCACTTCTCCCCAACCAGCGGCGACCACCTACTGGTCGTCAACGGAACCGTGACGAACCTGTCCCTATCGGACTTCACCTGCACGCTGCCGACGTCCGCGTCGCTCGTGCGGATGGGCACCGGTTCCATCATCACCGCCGCCTACATCTCCGACGGTGTTTGTACCGGAGTGACCCACGGCTCGATCATCGACGCGCAGGTTGCGTCCGGGACCCTGACCCGTGCCGTGTTGCGGGGGATTCGCGCCAGCAACATCGCGTTCGGGTTCGCGACCCAAATCTCCACCGAGGTCAACATCTCCGACTTCGACCTCACCTCAAGCATCGGGCTCCTCTACGTCAACGGGGGCACCCTGGTGGTCCGGAACGGGCAAGGGATCACCGGCACCTCCCTGGGCAGTTTCCGAGACTCCGGGAACCTCGCCGTTCGCGCCCCCGATCTGCCCATCGACGTTGACCTGGCCAACAGCCGCACCACCGGGGACCGGGCCTACAACACCGACGCGGGTCTCGCCTGTGGGGTTGGGCCGGTGATGTGGACTGGCAGCTTGTGGCAGAACCTGGCCACCGGCGCCACCTACACCCCCGCCTAACCGAGCGAGGACTGATGGCTATCCGGTTCGACGCGGCCAATGACCGCGTCTACATCGCCACCACGCTGCCGAACCCCGCAACGACGGGGTTGACGATCCTCGGCTGGTGGCGGGTACGGGTTGACCGGGACGACTACTCGGCCTACTACCGCACCTCAGCGGCTGGGACGTCGATCCACACGGTTGAAACCACCTCCACCGGGCTTGGGGTGAACATCTTCACCCCGTCCGGGGAGATCACCGACACGTACGTCAACGCGGTCGACGAGTGGGTGGGGATCGCGGTCGTCGACAACGGGTCCGGCACGGTCACCCAGTACGCGCACCCTGACGGGGGTGCGGTCGTCTCGAACGGCGGGTCGATCGCCACGGGCACACCTGACCTGTTGTGTGTCGGTGGCCGATCCCAGTCGGATGCGACCGAATGGTTCAACGGTGCGGCCGCGCATGTTCGGGTGTTCGCCGACGCGCTCACCCAGGCCGAGGTCGAGGCCGAGTGGGCGTCGGCGAACCCGGTGCTGACAGCGTGGGCGGACTACCCGTTTCAGTCCGACATCCAGGACACCTCAGGAAACGGCCGACACCTCACCGCCGTGTCCGGCACCCCGGCGTTCGAACCGGGGCCGCTACCGGCCGACTCGACCACGGCGACCAGGTCGCGGGCTCTGACGCATGCCCGTCCACGTCTCGTCCGCGGTCGGACCCGCGCTGGCCGCAGACCATAGCAACCCCGATCGGAGGCCCGGCCGGGTGGACGCGGTCCTGACCACGCTCATCGGGGCAGCCCCACAACTCGGGGTCGGCGGGATCCTCCTCACCGTCCTGGCGCTGCTGATGCGCAGGGAGTCGCAGGACCGGGCCGACTACCGCACCCAGGTTGCCGAGCTCGCCACCCGCCACGCCGACGAGCTGAAGCGGATCAACGAGGCGCACGACCAGGAACTGCACGAGCTGCGCGCCGAGATCAAAGGTTTACGGGAGAAGCTCGACGAGCTCAACCAGAAGCTGGACGACGAACGCGCGCTCAGGCGGGCGGCGGAGGACTCCATGCGACCCCGGCACCGGCGCCCATCAGGTGACAGCCCATGACCCCGGCTCGGCACCGGCTGAGACTGATCTCCCGGAACCGGCTTGTGCTGCTCGCGTTCGCTGCCGCGCTGGTTCTGTTTATCGTGGGGTCCGCGCTGTGGGCGCAACTGGGGCGGCAGGCCGCCCAGGAGCAGACCGGGGTCGTTGAGCAGCAGCGGGACCAGGCCACTGAGCAGCGTGACGACGCAGCCGCGCAGGCCGTGTCGCTCGCCGAGCAGATCAAGGTGGCATGCGGCGACGGGTCTTTGTCTGGGCCGGTTTGCGAGCAGGCCGAGCAAGTCGCGTTGACTCCCGTCCCAGGGCCGGCTGGACCCCAAGGTGTTCCCGGCTCTGCTGGGCAACCCGGAACAGCGGGCGAACCCGGCGAGGTGGGGCCTGCTGGACCGACCGGGGTGGCCGGCGAGCCCGGGTCTACCGGTCCGGCTGGGCCCGCCGGATCGGATGGCCGGGACGGCGTGGACGGTACCGATGGTGTCAACGGGCGGGACGGCGAGCCTGGACCGGCTGGTCCGGAGGGACCCACGGGGCCGGAAGGGCCTACGGGACCGGCTGGCCGGGACGGCGAGGACGGTGCCGCCGGGCCTCCCGGGGCTCCGCCCGCCGAGTTCTCGTGGCCTGACCCGGTCGTACCGGGCGTGACCCACACATGCGTTCGCAGCGGCGGCGAGGACAGCTCGCCCACCTACAGCTGCGACTGATCAACCACCCTAGGGGAGACCCCGTGAAGAAGACTCTCGTACCTGCCGCTGCC
>WUUC01151397.1_pt1 | contig 14899 bp, 15 predicted proteins | sample 6278441 | NCBI WGS metagenome assembly WUUC01 (sample SAMN13675441, study PRJNA597444) | soil metagenome | isolation source: soil | place: USA: Washington | collected 2017-10
CCCGCAGTATCCGAGCATTGCTGCGCAGCATGCTGCCTACCTCGCCAAGCAACTGCGCGAGTTCAAGACCGACGAAAGAAAGAGCCCGATCATGGGGCCGATCGCGAAGGCGCTCAGCGACGAAGAGATCGCGCAGCTTGGCGAATATTACTCCAGGCAGAAGGCGACGCCGCGTAGCGCACGCGACGCAAATCTCGTTGCAAAAGGCGAGAGGCTCTTCCGGGGGGGCAATTTGGCCGAAGGAGTTCCGGCGTGCGCCGGCTGCCATTCGCCCAACGGAGCTGGGATCCCGAAAGCGTATCCCAGGCTCGCGGGGCAGTATGCCGACTACGTAATCGCGCAATTGCGAGCGTTTCGCTCGGAAGAGCGCGCCAACGACCCGTCAAAAGCGATGCGTGCGATTGTGTCCAGGATGACCGAGGAAGAAATGCGCGCGGTTGCCGAGTACATTCTAGGTCTGCGCTAGTCGCCGCGAGCCAACGCGCCGAATACGTCCGAAGCCGCCGCTACCGTTTGCTCGATATGCGCCATCGAGTGCGCGCTGGAGACGAAGCCCGCCTCGAACGCTGACGGCGCGAAATAGAATCCACGCTCGAGCATGCCGTGGAAAAACCGCGTGAATGACCGTATGTCGCATTGCTTCACCTCGGTGAGGTTCGAGGGCAGGTCACGCCTGAAATAGAACCCGAACATTCCCCCTATCGCCTGAGCGGTAAATGCGACCCCGGCTTCGCTCGCTGCCCGGCTCAAACCCTCCGCCAGCGCCTGCGTGACGGTGCTTAGCTTCTCAAAGAAGCCTTCCGCTTGGGTGAGTTTGATCGTGGCGACGCCTGCCGCGAGCGCGATCGGATTCCCCGACAGCGTTCCCGCCTGATAGACCGGTCCGCTTGGAGCGAGCCGCTCCATGATTTCCGCGCGGCCGCCGAACGCCGCTACCGGCAGGCCGCCGCCGATAACCTTGCCCAAGGTAGTGAGATCGGGCGAAACGCCGTAAACGCCCTGAGCGCATCGTGCACCGACGCGAAAGCCGGTCATGACTTCGTCGAAAATCAAAACCGCTCCCGAGGCGGTGCATTGCTCGCGGATCAGCGCAAGAAAACCGGGATGCGGCAGCACCAAATTCATGTTTCCCGCAACGGGCTCCACGATTACCGCCGCAATCTCGCCGCCAAGCTCGCTGAACGCCGCTTTGAGCTCAGCGTCGTTGTTATATTCGAGCACGACAGTGTTGGCTGCAACTTCGACCGGCACCCCTGCCGAGCTCGGTTGATTAAAGGTGAGCAGTCCCGACCCCGCTCTCACGAGCAAACTGTCAGCGTGCCCGTGATAGCAGCCTTCGAACTTGACGATACGACTTCTTTCGGTAAATCCGCGCGCAAGCCGGATAGCGCTCATGGTCGCCTCAGTGCCCGAGCTGACCAGCCGGACTTTCTCCAGCGAAGGAACGCACTCGCAGAGGAGCTCAGCCATTTCAAGCTCGATTCGGGTAGGAGCGCCGAAGCCCAATCCATGTTTCGCTGCTTCAGCGACTGCTCCGATCACATCTGAATGCGCGTGACCTGCGATGAGTGGGCCCCAGGAGCCGACATAGTCCAGGTATTTTTCGCCATCCGCGTCCCAGACGTGCGCGCCTTCGCCGCGAACGAGGATGCGCGGCGTCCCGCCGACTCCGCCGAAAGCTCTAACTGGAGAGTTCACTCCGCCAGGAATCAGTTCGCACGATCTCGCGAAGAGTCGGTCGTTCTCAGACATTTCCGAAAAGCTGAACGAATTGCCGTGCGGTACCGCTTATGTCCCGGGTATCGAAGAGGCCGGAAATCACCGCGACTGCGTTTGCGCCAGCATCGATGACTTGACGCGCATTCTCGAGTCTGATGCCGCCGATCGCGACGACTGGCGGAGAGAGCGTCAGTTTCGCCTCGCGCAGGATTGAAAGTGCCACCGGTACAGCGCTCGCCTTGTTGACCGTCGGATAAAAGCTGCCAAACGCGACGTAATCCGCGCCCTCCCGCCGTCGCTGCAGCGCGAGCCCAAGATCGTCATAGCACGAAGCGCCGATCATCCTGCCCGCTCCCAGAACCTCTCTGGACTCCGAAATCAAGGCGTCGCCGCGCCCGAGGTGAACTCCGTCGGCGTCGATCTCTTTCGCGAGCGCGATATCGTCGTTCACTATGAAGGGCACGCGGGCCCGGCAAAGCTGACGCAGAGCGCCCGCTTGTGCACGGCGAAGCGCATGCGGCGCATGCTTGCTCCGGTACTGAACGGCGGAAGCGCCCCCGTCAAGCGCGAGCGAGACCTTGCGCAGCAATTCCTCGGTATCGGGACATTCGGGCGTGATCGCATAGAGCCCGCTAATCGAGCCGCTCATCGTCCTTTTTCCAAAAGCGGTTAGGGATTGCCTGGCCTTTGCCGGCGCGGAAAGCGTGCTTCAAGCTGTGCCACGTAAAGCTTTGAGCTTCCCCGACCGCTTCGGGAATCGGAAATCCCTTTGCGATCGCCGCTGCACATGCGCTCGCAAGCGTGCATCCTGAGCCGTGGTAGCCGCCTGCGAGCCGCGGCCAGCGGTCTGAGCGTACGAGACCGGTGAGGTCGTACAAACTGTTGACCACATCTTGCGTATCCTCATGCGATCCCGTCACAAGAACGTATCGGCAGCCGTATCCGAGGAGCGTCATCGCGCATGCTTCGAGGTCGTCCGCCCCCGCAAGGCGGCGCGCTTCCAAACTATTGGGAGTGACGAGCGTCGCAAGCGGAAGCAAGTGCTTTTTCAGAGCCTCGACCGTTTCCAGCGAGGCGAGCGAATCCCCCCTACCCGACACGAGTACCGGATCGACAACGACGGGAAGCTTTTGAAACTCGGAGAGCGCTTCGGCGACTGCTTCCACCGCGTGCGCGCTTCCCAGCATCCCGACCTTACATGCGGCAACCGTCATATCTTCGGCCACGCAGCGAATCTGCTCGGTGATCCAGTTTCTGTCGAGCGCGAAGAAATCTTTCACTCCTCGAGTATCCTGTAACGTAACTGCGGGAACGGCGGTGACCGGATGACATTGCATACTTGCGATCGTCAGAACATCCGCCTGCAATCCCGCGCCGCTCGTCGGGTCAGAACCCGAGATCGCGAGGACGATCGGAGGAGAATCAGACAGTGCCCATTGCATTAGCTAGAATCCATTCTAATCGAATCGCTGCCTCGGCCATGGAGCATCAGTACAAAACCTATATGTGTCTTATCTGCGGCTATATCTACGACGAGGCCGCGGGATCACCGGAAGAAGGAATCGCACCGGGCACGCGCTGGGATGACTTGCCCGAAAATTGGGTTTGTCCTGACTGCGGCGCGCGCAAGGAAGATTTTGAAATGGTTGAAATCTGAAGTTTCGAAGGAGAAAACATGCGAATCATGCACACGATGCTGCGAGTGGGAAATCTCGAACGCTCGCTTGCTTTCTATACCAACGTCCTCGGAATGAAGGTTCTGCGACAGAACGATTATCCCGATGGCCGATTCACGCTTGCATTTGTCGGATATGGAAAAGAATCGGAAAACGCGGTTCTCGAACTGACGCACAACTGGGACACGCCCTCATACGATCTCGGCAACGCATACGGACATATCGCGATCGAAGTCGAGAATGCCGCGGAGGCTTGCAGCGAAGTCAAGAAGCGCGGCGGAAAGGTGATCAGAGAGGCAGGCCCGATGAAGCACGGCGCGACGGTGATTGCGTTCGTGGAGGACCCGGACGGTTACAAAATCGAGTTTATCGAGCGCCGCTGAGCGCCGCTCATGCTGATGTAATGCTTACATCTGCGCTGTAAAAACTACCTCATTACGGCTGTCGCCGATCGGAGACGGTTCTAGCCAAACCGTGCGATCGTCTGATGATCGAGCGCGGCCGCGCACTGGCATGGTGTTTGCGGACACCCTTCCCCCGGGAGCATCCGCTCTTTCGGGGAATTTCAGACAAAGGAAAACTATCATGACTATCTGGACAAAAAGCATCATGGCATCGGCCATCGTCCTCGCGCTCGCCGGCTGCGACGCGGGACGCGACGATACGCGCAGAAGCGACGTCAACAAACCCGGGTCCACCGCGGACTCGACAGCCAAGCCCGGCACGCCGGGATCGACCGCAGGTTCAACAACGAGTCCCTCGAGCAGCACCAGCTCTTCGACCAGCTCGACGACGAGTCCGTCGACGAGCTCCGGCTCTTCAACGAGCCCGTCTACAGCGGGAACGACGACCAGCCCATCGAGCAGCAGCTCCAGCTCGTCGAGCAGCCCGTCGGCCGCGGGTACGACGAGTCCATCGACCGCCGGTACGACGACGAGCCCATCGAGCGCCGGATCGTCTGGAACGAGTCCGTCGAGCGCGTCCAGCTCCTCGTCGAGCGATACGTCTTCGAGCGGAGCAGCGGGCAAACCAGGCGCGTCTTCAGATCCGTCGGCAACGAAGGACAAGGACAAATCTTCTGATGGGTCCGCCGCCAGCAGCTCGTCATCGAGCAGCGGGAGCCAAAAATGAGCACGTTGAGCAGCGCGGCAATCGCATCGGCGATAGTTTTGGCTCTAGCGGGATGTGACGCCGGGCGCGACGACACGCGCAAAGCCGACGTTAACAAGCCCGCTACAACCGCCGGCACGACGAGCCCCTCGACAGCCTCCGGCACGACGCCTCCGGCGACGACAAGCTCTTCGTCGCCGAGCTCGAATTCAGGCGCGGCAGGGAAGCCTTCGACAACCGTCGGCCAGAAGGTGGACGATACCGCGATCACGTCCAAAGTGAAGACGGCGCTGATGGCGGACGACGAGATCAAAGGGATGAACATCAACGTCGACACCAAAGGCGGCGAGGTCAAGCTCACCGGAAACGTGCAAAGCGACGCACAAGCGAAGAAAGCGATGGAAATCGCGCGCGGCGTCGACGGCGTAACCGGCGTGCAGAACAACCTTCAGGTCAAGAAAGGCGGTTAAGCGCGCTCGCCAACAAAACGGGCGACGCGAATGAAATCGTCGCCCGTCAGGTTTTCCGCCCGCAAGCCGGGATCGACGCCGAGGCTTTGCAGCTCTGCCTCGCTCACGTACTGACGCAGGGAATTAGCCAGCCTCTTGCGCCGCTGGCCGAACGCCGCGGTGACGATTGCGTTGAAGGTGCGTTCGTTCACCGCAGGCAGATGTCGCCGGGGAACGAGCGCAACGACTGCCGAGACGACTTTCGGCGGCGGGTGAAAAGCGTCGGCAGGCACGTCGAATAGCGGTGTGGCACAAAATCGGCGTTGCAGCGTCACCGACAGGCGACCATAGCTCTTGCTTGAAGGCGACGCAGTGATTCGATCTACCACCTCCTTCTGCAGCATCACGTGCACGTCCCTGACGTTCTCCATCTCGGCGAGGCGGAAAAGGATTTCGGTCGAAATGTAGTAGGGAAGATTCCCCACTACGCGGAGATCTTCCCCCACCGACGTAAAATCAAACCGCAAGGCGTCGGCGCAATGTACGGTGAGATGCTGCGCCGATTCCGATGCGCTGAGCGCTCGAGCAAGGTTGCGGTCGATCTCGACGACGTGCAGATGGTCGACTCGCTGGAGCAGGCGGCGGGTCAGCGCCCCTCGTCCAGGGCCTATCTCGACCATGTTATCGCCGGCCGCGGGCGCTATCGCTTCGACGAGGCGCTCGAGCACGTGCCGGTCGGTCAGAAAATGCTGACCGAAGCGTTTGATCGCGCGATGGTTGGCCATCTGATCAAAGGTGACGCGGCTGACTTGGCCCGCACGCCGGCTTATGCGAGATGTCGAGATGGCGCTTGCCGTGTTACCTGCGCCATCTCGACCGCGGCGTCGATCGCGGCCAGGAGACTCCCAATGCTTGCGCGACCTGTTCCCGCCAACTCCAGCGCGGTCCCATGATCGACCGAAGTGCGGATGATCGGCAGTCCCAGCGTGACGTTGACTCCCTCTCCGAAGCTCGCAAATTTGATCACCGGCAAACCTTGGTCGTGATACATCGCCAGCACGCAATCGGCGGTGCGCAGACGTTCCGGGTTGAAGATCGTATCGGCTGGAAGCGGTCCGGTGAGCTGCATTCCCTCGGCGCGCAACGCGTCGAGTACCGGAGAAATCACTTCGATCTCTTCCGTTCCGATATGTCCCGACTCGCCAGCGTGCGGATTGAGTCCGGCGATGAGGATTCTCGGCTTGGCGATTGCAAACTTCGTTTTCAGATCGCGCTCGAGGATTCGCAATACCGACGTCAGTGATTCCCCCGTAAGCGCCGCCGGCACTTCCTTGAGCGCGACATGGATGGTGGCGAGCGCCACTCGCAGTCCGCCGCCTTGAAGCATCATCACCGGTTCGCCCCCGGTAACTTGCGCCAGGTACTCGGTGTGCCCAGTGAAAGGTATTCCAGCGTCGTTGATAACGCCTTTGTGGACGGGACCGGTTACCATCGCGTCGAATTCACCGTCGATGCAGCCAGTAGCCGCGATCTCAAGCGTGCGCAGCACGTAGGCGCTGTTCGCCGCGTCGAGCTCTCCCGCCCGCACTTTCCGGACAAGCGGCACGTGGCGAACCAGCAAGGCACCCGGCGGTGGCAAACCGCATCCCGAGGTGAAATTGGCGAGCTTGAGCGGAAGCCCGAGCGTCTTCGCGCGGTCGCGAAGAAGGTCGCGGTCGGCGATCACCGCGATCCGGGAGCCGAGCGCCCTTTGCGCGAGCATCACGCATAGATCGGGTCCGATGCCCGCCGGTTCGCCGGCCGTGAGCGCAAGAGTGGGCGGATTGAGGGCCTGCGTTTTCACTGCACGGACGAGTCTAGCGCAAGCTCGCGCCGCGACGGCGCTGTTTAAAGCTCGTCGTCGAGCCGGATTTCGACGTAGGCGCGGTCTCTGAGCTGCCGCACCCATTCCTGGTAAGCCTCGTCGCTTTTTCGCGTGCGAAGCTGCTGCCGAGCGTATAAGCGCTGGCGGTCCTGGCCGACATCGTCGGTGCGTCGATCGAGAAGCTGAATAAGATGCCAGCCAAATGGGGTCTGCACCGGGTCGCTCACCTGGCCGGGCTCAAGCGCTTTCATCGCACGCTCGAATTCGGGGACGGTGTCACCCGGCGCAATCCAGCCGATATCTCCACCCTCGGAAGCGCTTGGGTCTTCCGAATGCAGCCGCGCAAGCTCGGCGAAGTCGGCGCCGTTGTCGAGCCGCTCCTTGAGCTCGACCAGCCGATGTTTTGCATCCGCTTCGGGAGTGAGCTCGCTCACTTTGATGAGGATGTGGCGCGTATGCGTCTGCTGGATCGATGCCGGGCCGCCGGCACCGCGCTTGTCGAGGAGCTTCAGGACATGAAAACCGTTGGCGCTTTTCAGGACGGGGGTCACGCCGTTGATCTTGAGCGGCTGGACCGCTTCGACGAACATCGTCGGCAGCCTGTCCGCGGTGCGCCAACCCATTTCTCCACCTTCGTTCGCTTCCGGCGCTTCCGAGTATTGCGCGGAAACCTGTGCGAAGTCTTCGCCGGCTCTCAACTTCTCCGCCGCTTCTGCAGCGCGCGCTTGCTTTTCAGCGGTCTCTTCGGCGTTCGCTCCTTCGGGCAGACGCACGAGAATATGGCCGATCCGGTATTCCAGGCTCTGGCTCTTTTGTGCCTGCATCGTATTCAGAAAATTGTCGATTTCCGATTCCGCGACGACCATTTTTGAATCGACTTCACGCTCTTTCACCCGCGCGAGAATAATTTCGTTGCGGATCTCCTCGCGAAACTGGCTGAACTTGATTCCATCTTTTTCGAGCGCTTCCCTGAACGCCGCCAACGTCATCTTGTTCTCCTGCGCGATTCGCAGCAGCGTCTTTTCAAGCTGAGCATCCTCGACGCGAATCCCTGTCTCTTTCGCATACTGCAACTGCGCACGGTCGTTGATCATGCGCTCGAGCAACTGCTTTTCCAGAACGTTGCTGGGCGGCACTTCGGTCTTGCGCGATTCGAGCTGCTTGACGACCATCGCGATGCGCCGGTCGAGGTCGTTGCGAGTGATGACTTCGTCGTTTACTACGGCGATGATTCGATCTAGCTGGACGATATCTCGCGCAGCTTCGAGCCTTGACGCGTGCGTCAGCGAGGCAACTGCGATGCTGATTCCAATCAGGACGGGATCAATCGAACAGCGGATCTTCATACTCGGGACGAGACTCGAGCCGAGTGTAGCCGGAAATATTTTCCTTCAGCAAGTCCAGGGGATTCGGGCCGAGCGCAGAAACCCCGGAAAGCTCGAGCTGCAAAAAGAACGAGTCCCGGCGCTCCTGCGTCGCGGTGACAAAGGTATGAGCCACTGCCCGCAAAACCCAGCATCCGCGGTTGTACTCGAACCCGATCAGCCCTTCCAGCAAACGGTCGTCGCGCAGCGAATAGTTGTAACGCCCCAGCCCCACCCATTGCGAAGTGATCGGCCACTGCCCGGAGATATCGAATTGCTCGAGCGCTTCGCGATCGAAGCGGTAGCTCAAATTGAATACCTTTCCAAGCTCGGGCGAGTAGCGTCCGCCGATGTTGAATTTCTGCGTCTGCGGAAGATCGGTGTTGTACTGCAGACCGGTGTTAAGCGAGAAGACGCGAGTGATATTTCCCGATAGTGCAGCCAGGAGATCGGAGTTGCGATCGCGCGCGACCGGGACCCCGGGCAACGTCACGCGGTTGTCCTGAAACGCGAAGCGCTGCGCAATCGTCGCGCGGATCAGCTCGAACCCGGTGTCGGATTCGAGGAATCGCGTGGTCAACCCGGCAGTGACCTGATTCGCATCGTTGATTCGGTCGCCTCCCGAAAACTGGTTCTCGGAAAAAATTTGCGTGAAATTGATATCGGCAAGCGCGGTATCGAAGACGGGAAGATCGTTCTGCTCGCGAAAAGGGATGTAGACGTAGAACAGCCTGGGTTCGAGCGTTTGTGTGAAGTTGGCGCCAAACATCCCTGACTCGCGCTCAAGGATAACTCCCGCGTCGAGGCTCGAGATCGGCACCGTGCGGCCCTGATCGGTGAGGTCTTCTTCGAGGCTGTATCGAGTGAGATGGACGCCGACTTTAGGTATCACGTACGCGTATGACGTGAGCAGTGGATACGCAATGCTGGGATAGCTGATCGCGCGAGTGCCGCTGACGAGATCGGGATGGCTGAAGTGCACGACCTCGTTTCCGGCCCGCAGGTCGGCGCCGTAGAAATCGAGCTTGCGACCGTTCAGATTGATCTGCGGGACTCGCTCATACGGTTCGATGATAGGCGCGAGCGGATCCTGCAGGACCTGGAAAGTCTGGACTCGCGTGTTGAAGTCCCAGACTTCGCCGTCGAAGTTAATCGCGCCTTCGCGCGGCAGATTGGTCTGTGAAGTGAGCGAGATCCGGTTCGAAAGATCGACGAAATAAGTATCGTCCGATACGCCCTGCAGATTGAGGTATCCGGTCCATCGATTGCCGAAATTATGGTTGTGCTGAACGAAGTACGAGTGTCGCGTCTCTTCGGCGAGCCGGTCGTTCGGCAGGATTTCCAAGCGGTTGCGGCCGTAGAAATTCGGTTCGAGGTAACGGAACTCATTGCCGAGCAGCAGTCCTCGCTTCGAAAGAACACGCGGGCTGATCGTCGCGTCCCGATTGGGCGCGATGTTCCAGTAATACGGGATCGTGGCTTCAAAACCGCTCGACTCGGTTGTCCCCACACTCGGAGTCAAGAACCCGGACTTGCGCTCGTTGGTGAGAGAAAAATCGATGTAAGGCGTGTACAGAATCGGGACGCCGAGGAACTCGACGCTGGCGTTTCGCGCGACGCCGATCTGCCGATCGCGATCGACCTTGAGATCGGTGGCGCGCAGGAACCAGTCGTCCTGTCCGATCGGACAAGTCGTGTACCTGCCATCCCTGACTCGATACTGGTTGGGACCTTCGAACAGAAATCTTCCCGCGTCGCCGCGCCCGCCGGGATCGCGCAAATCATAGTGGGGGCTCTCGATGAAGCCGCGCTCGGTTTCCAGGTTGAGCTGGAGCTCGTCGCCGACGATGACGTTGCCGTGGCTTTCGATACGAACGCGGCCCTTGGCTTTGACCTCTTCGTCAGGCGACGAGTAATTGAGCTGATCGGCCCATATCGCCTGATCGAGCTTGCGCACTTCGACGTTGCCTCTCGCTTCGATGTCTTTATCAGGATTGCCGGATAGCTCGTCGGCTTCGATCGAGATCGGTGCTTCCTCGTCGGCTTTTTTGGAAGAGCTCGGCGAACGCTCGGGTTTCAACTGAACTTCGGTGGGATCGCTCAAGGCCGGTGACGCAATAGCAAACGATACGATGGCGATGAACGCTCGCAGTCCTGGCATGGGGATTTGGGTAGAATGCCGGGCTAGTTTAGCACTGCAACCAAAGACTTGTGGACCGTCAGCAAACGCTTCACGACTGGCTTCAACGACAGTTCGGAAACGAGAATTTTTCGCTCGAGCCCGCGTCGGCCGACGCGAGTTTTCGACGCTATTTCCGGGTCACGCTGCCGGATCGTTCGTTGATCGCGATGGATGCTCCGCCGCAGCACGAAGATTGCAGGCCTTTTCTGCACGTCGCCGAACTCTTCCGCGACGCCGGAGTGAATGTTCCGCGAGTGCATGCGCGGGAGCTCAAGCTGGGTTTTCTTTTACTCGATGATCTCGGCAGCCGGCTTTATCTCGACGACCTTTTGCACGATTCCGCGCATCGTCTTTATCTCGATGCGATCGATTCGCTCGTTCGCATTCAACTGGCGAGCAGGGAGAACGAGCTGCCGGAGTACGATAGAGCGCTGCTGACGAGGGAGCTGCGCCTCTTTCCCGATTGGTACATCGCGCGAAAACTCGGAATTACGCTGAGCGGTTCCCAGCAGCAGACGCTGGAAAATATTTTTTCGATCATCCTGGAAAACAACCTGGCGCAGCCGCGGGTTTATGTTCATCGCGACTACCATTCCCGCAATCTCATGGTGTGCGAAGACAATCCCGGAATACTCGACTTTCAGGACGCGGTCTACGGCCCGATTACTTACGATCTCGTTTCGCTTTTCAAAGACGCGTATATCTCATGGCCGGAAGAGAAAGTTCTCGACTGGGTGATTCGGTATTGGGAAAAAGCGCGCGCGGCGGGCCTGCCGGTCAACCGCGATTTTGCGTTGTTCCACCGCGACTTCGAGTGGATGGGAGTTCAGCGGCATCTGAAAGTGCTCGGGATATTCGCGCGGCTGTATTACCGCGACGGCAAAGACCGATATCTCAGCGACATGCCGTTGGTGATGCACTATTTGCGAAACGCTTGTGAGCGCTATCGCGAACTAACGCCGCTGCTGGTTTTGCTCGACGAGCTGGAGCGCCGGTGAAAGCCATGCTGCTTGCCGCTGGCCGCGGAGAAAGAATGCGGCCGCTTACCAACGTTACTCCAAAAGCACTCCTGCGAGTCGGCGGAAAGCCGCTCATCGTATGGCAAATCGAGCGGCTGCGGGCCGCAGGTTTGAACGAAATCGTCATCAATCTCGCGCATCTCGGAGAGCAGATCCAAAGAGAGCTCAAGGATGGCGCGGACTTGGGCGTGACAATCAATTATTCCCGCGAGCGTGAAGCGCTGGAGACCGCGGGCGGAATTGCTTTTGCGCTCCCGCTGCTGGGCGACACTCCTTTTGTCGTCGTGAACGCGGACGTATATTGCGAGTTCGATTTCTCGAAGCTCAAACCGGTAGAGGCGGACGCGCATCTGGTACTCGTCGATAATCCGCCGCACCATTCGGGTGGGGACTTTGCGCTCATCGACGGCAAGCTTGCTGCCGAAGGCGCGCCGATGCTGACTTTCAGCGGGATCGGCGTTTACCGGCCGGAGTTATTCGCTGGTATCGTCCGCGGGACGAAAGCCGCGCTTGCACCTCTACTGCGCAGTGCAATGCAGAAGAGCCGGGTCAGCGGCGAACGCTACGAGGGCGTCTGGGTCGACGTCGGAACTCCCGAGCGCTTGAAAGAACTCGACGAGGCGCTTTCGCGCTGATAATGAATTTTTCGTCGGCACAAAAGTCATTTCGAAATGACGAATAGATTGAACGACTTCATGCGATACAGCGAGCGCCGCGCGAGGCTCGCTTCGTTGATGGAGCGCGGCGTCGCGGTCATTCCTACCGCCGCCGAGCATATTCGCAATCGCGATACGCTCCATCCGTATCGCTTCGACAGCTATTTCCACTATCTCACGGGATTCCCCGAGCCCGAAGCCGTTCTCGTGGTTATCGCTGGTGATGCTCAGAAAAGCATTCTCTTTTGCCGCGACAAGAACACCGAGCGCGAAATCTGGGATGGCTTTCGCTTCGGGCCGGATGCCGCGAAAGAAGCATTCGCCTTCGACGAAGCTTATTCGATCACGAAGCTCGACGAAGAGCTGCCGAAGCTGATCGCGAACCAGCCGGCGCTGTTCTATTCCGTCGGCGCCGACGCAGCTTGGGATGCGAGAGTTATGCAATGGTTGAACCAGGTGCGGGCACAGGTTCGTGCGGGAATCACCGCGCCGGGGGAAATCCGCGACATCCGCGTCTTGCTCGACGAAATGCGGCTGATCAAGGGCGCGGAGGAAGTCGCGATCATGAAGGAGGCTGCAGCGATTTCGGCCTCCGCGCATCGCCGCGCGATGCGCTTCGCGCGGCCAGGAATGATGGAATACGAAATCGAGGCTGAGCTTCTGCACGAATTCCGCCGCCGCGGAGCGCAAGCGCCCGCTTACACGCCTATCGTCGCCGCTGGCGCAAATACATGCGTTCTGCACTACGTTGAAAACAGCTCGCGGCTCGAAGAAGGCGCGCTGTTGCTGATCGACGCGGGATGCGAGCTGAACGGCTATGCTTCAGACATCACTCGTACTTTTCCGGTCAGCGGGAAGTTTAATGCCGCGCAGCGCGACGTCTACGAGCTCGTCCTCAACGCGCAGAAAGCGGCGATCGCCGAAGTCCGCCCGGGCAACACGTGGGATCGCCCGCACGAAGCTGCGGTGAAGATACTGGCGCAGGGAATGATCGATTTGGGACTGATTGCGACTTCGCTCGACGAAGCGCTGGAGAAGCAGGCGTATACGCGCTTCTACATGCATCGCACGGGACACTGGCTCGGAATGGACGTGCACGATGCCGGCGACTACAAGCGCGACGGGAAGTGGCGCGAATTTGCGCCGGGAATGGTGCTGACCGTTGAACCGGGATGCTATATCCGGCCCGCGGACGACGTGCCGAAAGCGCTGTGCAACATCGGTGTTCGGATCGAAGACGATGTACTAGTCACGGCGGACGGCAGCGAAGTGCTGACTCGCGATGCGCCGAAAGAAATGCCCGATATCGAAGCGCTCATGCAGCGGCCGTAAGGTTTTGCCACGTATTTCTTTTTTCGGTGCCGCCGCATGCTGTCGCATGCCGACGTCGTAATCATCGGCGGCGGGCCGGTCGGCTCGGCGTTCGCGCTTTCGCTTCGAGACAGCGGGCTCTCGGTCGTTATCCTCGAGGCCGGTGCCCAATCCGCGCGCGACGCGCGAACGCTCGCGCTGTCGCACAATTCACGCTTGATTCTCGAGCGCCTCGGAGTCTGGGATAAGCTCACGCGGGTCAACGCGATAGAGAACGTTCACGTCTCACAGCGTGGATCGTTCGGATCTGCGACGCTTCGTGCTTCCGATCTCGGTATTCCCGCTCTCGGCTACACGCTCAATTTCGGAGACCTCCGGCAGGCGCTGGACGAAGCGTTTGCGCAAACCGCGATCACCGTCTGCAAGGGCGCGAACGTAACGCGCCGTGAGAGCGTCTCGAAATACGCCGTTGCCTACTTCACCGCACACGGCAAGTCGTATGAGATAAGCGCGCAACTCATCGCGCTCGCGGACGGCAATACCGGCGGCGATGCGAAAAAGCACGACTACGGCAGCCAGGCGCTGGTGACTGAAGTTGTTGCACAACTGCCGCCCGCAACGACTGCTTACGAGCGTTTCCGCGCAAGAGGCACGATAGCGCTTTTGCCGAAGCGGGACTCATGGGCACTCATCTGGACCATGAAGGAAGCGCACGCGAACGAGATGCTTGCCGCCGGCGATAAGGTTTTTCTCGACGAGCTGCAAAAACATTTTGGCGAGCGGCTGGGAAAGTTCGTCGAAGTGAGACCGCGAGTCACTTATCCTCTGGTCTCGCGAACATCGTTCTCGATCACCGAAATCCGCATTGCGCGCATCGGTAATTCCGCGCAGGTTCTGCATCCGGTGATGGCGCAAGGATTGAATCTCGGCCTGCGCGACGCATTCGAGCTGGGCCGCGAAATTTCTGCTACATCGAAAGAAGACTTGGGAAGCGAGCGCATGCTAGCGAGATATCGCGCACGCCGCACGGCAGACCGTTTCGCTGCGACCGTCGCAACCGACGCAATCGTCAATCTTTTTTCGCTGGACGTCGCGCCTGCGCGGTGGGCGTCTTCGATCGGATTGACCGCATTGAACTCGGTCCCGTTTGCAAAGCGTTTGTTTGCACGCCGCGCGATTTTCGGAAGCTGAAAGCAGACAAAAAAATTCTGTTGCGTTTTTGCACGATGCGCTTTCGATACTGTTCGCTGAATTTTTTTTTGTCTACAATACGCCTCCTTCCCCGTTTCAAAATCATCGCAGTGCAAATCGGGCCGCATCGTCTGTCGAATAATCTCGTTGTCGCGCCCATGGCCGGAGTCACCGATCGCCCGTTCCGACAGCTCTGCAAGAAATTCGGCGCCGGCCTTGCGGTGTCCGAGATGGTCGCAAGCAACTCGCTGCTCTGGGGATCCGAAAAAACTCGCCGCAGAGCCAATCACGAAGGAGAAGTAAAACCTGCCGTCGTTCAGATTGCGGGCGCGGACCCGAAGATGATGGCTGAGGCGGC
>WUUC01047760.1_pt1 | contig 14898 bp, 12 predicted proteins | sample 6278441 | NCBI WGS metagenome assembly WUUC01 (sample SAMN13675441, study PRJNA597444) | soil metagenome | isolation source: soil | place: USA: Washington | collected 2017-10
CAGTGACTTCAAGAACGTAGCCACCAGCGCTGCCCGTTACCAGAACCTTTCACTCAATCCAAGTAAGCTCTCCGGCCAGTGCGGAAGATTGAAGTGCTGCCTCAACTATGAACTCGAAACATACATGGAGGCGTTGAAAGATATTCCTGAAGTTGAAGCGCCCCTGCTTACCGAGAAAGGCGAAGCCACATTGCAGAAGACAGACATCTTCAGAAAGATCATGTGGTTCGGATACAAGGAGGAGAATACCTGGTACCCGATCAATATTGAACGGGTGAATGAAATTCTGGAATGGAATCGCAGTGGTCGAAAGCCTGCAACATTGGAACTGAATAAAATTGCGGAGAAAGATACGTCCGGGCCATTGAACAGTGACCTTGAAAACCTGGACCGTAAGTATAAAGACAAGAACAAGAACCGTAGTAAGAAAAAACGCCCGGATCGTAATCGTCGCGATAACCGGGGCCCGGGTGGTCCTCAACGACCTGCCAATAATAATCCTCCGCAAGGATGAGGCAACTGTTGTTACTCGTACCGCTACTTTTCACACTGTTGTTTGCCTCCTGCGGCGACAGCCAGCGGGTATTCGAAGCAAACGTAGAGTTCGGCAATCGCCACTGGCTGCTGCATGATACAGCCAGGTTTGAATTCAAACTCGCCGCACCCGAGGCGCCCTACAATCTTTACTTTAACGTTCGCAATGATCTCGACTATAAATGGTCGCGCATCTTTGTGAACTACACGCTGCAGGATTCGACTGGCCGCGTTTTGGGCAAACAACTTGTTGGTGGACATTTATTCGACTTGAAAACCGGGAAGCCTTTTGGCCAAAGCGCGATCGGCGACATTTATGATCATCGCCTCGAGATCGCTCGCTACAAGAAATTAAAGCCGGGCAAATACACAGTTAAGCTCCAGCAATTCATGAGAGAAGATACACTGAGGGGAATTCTTGCGGCGGGATTTCGCCTCGAACGCTCTGGTGTTGAACCCTGAACGCCCCTACCGTCTTACGGGCAGGGGCATCCAACGGGCGGGACTTGCCTGGCTCTCGTAACCCAGTACTCATCCCAATAAACTACCAAAAACCTGTGGCCGGTTAACCTGTAATAACCGGCCGAAAAAACTGTTATCAAAAGAACGAAGAGAAGTACTGGAAGCGAAGGCGTGTCGATTAGAAAAAAATTAGAACCCCGCGACCGGAAACGACAGGGAAACAACAGAACCAACTCCGGGCTCCGAATCAATTGAAATGGTGCCTTTGTGGAGGGTAATGATGCGTTGAGAGAGGGAGAGGCCGATCCCATAACCCTTTGTACGTGAAGTAGCGTCGGCCCGGAAAAATGGTTCGAATACATGGGCGAGATCTTTTTTCTCGATTCCCGGTCCCTTATCCTGAACGCTTACCACCAGCAAGTCTGCTTTACAGTTCAATGTTACCAAAGCTTTTTTGCCCGACGAGAATTTACACGCGTTCTCGATCACATTGCGCAACGCCGTCTTTAAAAGGTGTGGATTGCCATTGATATACAAGCTCGATTCCTCCTCAGGAAGGTCCCCGATCTGAACATTGACTTCGTACGACCCGTCGGCAGCTTCAATACTCTCGCGTACCTCCCATAAGAGCTCGTCGAGACGGACTTTTGTCATGGAGAACGAACTCTCGCCCCTGCTCAATTGCGCCAGCTCCAGCAAGCTGTTCGACATCTGGTTGAGTTCCTTAATGTCTTCAAGAACAGAGCCAATCGTTGTGCGGTATTCCTCGTTATTCCGATCGTTGAGCAGCGTAACCTCCAACTGTGAAGTCACCTTCGTCAATGGGTTCTTGAGTTCATGCGATACGTTGGCAACAAAAGTTTTCTGCACGTTAAATGCACCTTCAATTCTCGATAGCATGCTATTGAAAATAGCGATCAATTTCCCGATCTCGTCCAATTGCCGGGTTTCGGGCACCCGCTTGCTGAGATCAAGGGGTGATATTTTTTCCACTTCCGACATTACCCGCTGGATAGGTAGCAGCGCTCGCCCTGCGTAAAACCACCCCGCCAGGGAAACAAGTACAACCAATACGACAGAAAGTGTGATCAGCAACGTGCGCAGGTCAGACAACCGCTGCAGGCCTTCGCGATTAACTGCACCAGCGATCACCAGGTAGTTGCCGGCATCGAGAAATCTAAACCCAACCACGTGAAAATCTCCCTGGTGCAACCTCACCTCACCCTCCCGGCGTATGCGTGAGAACAGTGCGGTGTCGATCTCCAGCTCGAACAATTCGTTGTTCACGTAGATCATGCGGTCGAGACTATCGAGGATCACCACGTTTTCTTTAAACAGGTTGTCTCGCTTTGCGCGATCGATCACGCTCAACAGCGCTGAATCGATCTGCTGTACTTTGATCAGCAGAGATGCTGAAGTAATCCCTTTCTCACGGAGGCGCTTGTCGAACTCACGTTCCATCAATTGACTCGAAAAATAATATACGAGAATAAAAGACAGCAGGATAATCGCGGTAACAAGGATAGTAAACTGGAACGTGAGGCGTGAACGTATCTGCACTATTCGGACTTTAACACGTAGCCCATACCAAATTGGGTATGAATAAGTTTTTTATCAAAGTCACGATCAATTTTTTTCCTGAGGTAGTTGACATACACTTCCACCATGTTTGTGCCCGTGTCGAAATCAATGTTCCAGACGTTTCGTGCCAACTCGCCCCGCGGAATTACTTTGTTAGGATTTCGAAGGAAGTACTCGAGCAAAGCAAATTCCTTTGCAGTAAGGTCGATCACCTTTCCACCGCGCTTGACCCTCCTCAACTCCACATCCATCACGAGGTCGGCCACGGACAACAAATTTTCCCCGCCGAATCGCTGTCGCTTCGTCAACGAACGGATGCGCGCGAGTAGCTCATTGAATTCAAATGGTTTTGCCAAATAATCATCTGCCCCGCTATCGAGACCAGCCACAATCTCTTCAGTTGATCCAAGGGCGGTGAGCATGAGAATGGGAGTTTGAACTTTGGCTTCGCGTAATTCAATACACAACGCGCGACCATCCAATCCCGGCATGATCACATCGGTAATGATCAGGTTGTAGTGATTCCTTACGGCCAGGTGTTTCCCCGTCTTTCCATCTTCGGCAGTATCAACGCGATATGCATTTTCTTCCAGGCCCTTCTTGATGAACTGAAGGGTCTTTGGTTCGTCCTCGATCAGCAGAATATTCATTATCAACTTCGTCAAGCCTTCCATTGAGGCCTCCATAAAATTAAAAATTAATTAGAGACTGCTATTATATCTCGCCCCGGGAAGCCTGATGCAGGCGAAAATTGCTACAATTAGCATTCCAGTGATGGTCGCAACCAAGGATTTCTTTTATTTACGACGCTAATGGACGCGATTCCCTTCAAAAAAAATATCATTCCGCTCACTATTGGAGTGGAACTTGAATTCCAGGTATTGGATCAGTCGACTTTATTGCTGACACCCCGAACTACGGAATTGCTTCAAATATTAAGATCGCCTGTATTCGAAAAGGAATTCTTTCAGAGTACAGTCGAAGTGATCAGTGGAGTATCTAAGTCAGTACACCAGGTGCAGGAGTTCTTTGAACGCCGATTGCCCGAACTTCGTCAGGCCGGTTCACAATTAGGGATAACTTTCGCTTCAACCGGCACACACCCGCGTGGAGACTACCGCGATCGCCTTGTAACCCCTTCCGATCGTTACCATCAGCTGATTGACCGCAACCAATGGCTGATCAGGCGCATGGCCGTTTATGGCATGCACATCCATCTCGGCATGAAATCCGGCGATGACTGCATTCGCTACAATAACTTCTTCATGCATTTTATCCCGCACCTTTTAGCCCTTTCAGGAAGTTCACCCTTCTGGCAGGGCATGCACACCGGGCTTAATTCATGCCGCCCCACAACATACGAAGCGTTGCCTACTGCAGGTATGCCCTACCTCGTGAAAACATGGGACGGTTTCCAGCGGTTGTTCAAATTCCTTCACCGCTCGGGTTCAGTTCAATCCATTAAAGATCTATGGTGGGACATCCGCCCGAGCCCCGCATATGGTACGGTTGAGCTCCGGATCTGCGATGGACCGGCGACATTAGAAGAAGCCATGGCCATCGTCGCTTTTGTACATGCGTTGGGCGCCTGGTTCAGCGAGAACGGAGAGACCTGGGAAAAAAGTAACAGCACGATCAAACGCTGGATCGCACGTGAGAACAAATGGCGCGCGATACGTTACGGACTGGAGGCAGATTTTATCCACAGCAGGTCTGGCGGTACAATTCCCCTCAAGGCTGACATCGACACATGGCTATTGAAGCTTGACCCCTACTACAAACGATTCAAGTACAACCAGCATCTTGACGCTATTGGTAACATTGTAACAAATGGCAACAGTTCTCAACGCCAAACACGCATGTTCGGGAACACGAACTCGCTGGATGAAGTGGTGAAGATGAATGTGAGGGAATTTGTTTCGGGCAAACCGGAAAGAGTTGCACCGTAAAACAATACAGGCTTCAAGCAAACCCGGTCTGCTTGAAGCCTGGAGCCTGTGGCTTAAGGTGATAGATTACACTATGCAGGTTTAACTGCCGCCGCACCACTTCGGCGTTCTACTATCCTGTCGAAGTCCATAACCACTGGAGAGGCAATGAAGATTGACGAATAAGTACCCACGCCAATACCGATGAGAAGCGCAAAAGAAAAGCCTCTCATTACTTCGCCGCCGAAAAATAGCAACACGACTACCACGATCAACGTAGTACCGGATGTGATCAAGGTACGGCTCAGTGTGCTGTTGATCGCGTCGTTGAAGATCTTTGTCTTATTATGACTTGTGCCCAGGGCAAGAAACTCCCTGATCCTGTCGAAGATGATCACTGTATCGTTGATCGAGTAACCGATCACCGTCAGGATTGCGGCTACAAATACCTGGTCTACTTCGAAAGCAAACCCAAACGCGCCCGCGATACCAAAGGCAGAGAACACGAACATCGTATCGTGAACCGTGGCCACAACAGCACCCACACTGTAACCCACCTTGCGGAAGCGGGCAAGGATATAAAAGAAGATACCAATCAGCGAGAACAAACTTGCCTTCCACGCTGAGTTCTTGATATCATCGGCTACCGTTGCACCCACTTTCGATGAACTGGAAATAGTAAACTTGTCTGGTGTGACATCGGTTGTACTCTGCTGAAATGTTTTGCCAGTAACAGTGGTGAGCCCCGCAATCAATGCCTGCTTCACTTTCTCGTCGGTTTCTTCCGAATCGTCGTCCACCAGCCACGATGTAGTGACTTTCAACGCACTATTGCTATCGTAGTTCTTTACTTCCGTACCGGCATTTTCAAAAGCAGGCATCAATGCCACCTTGACAGAAGTTGCATCTACCGGTTCCCCGAACGTAACGACGTAAGAACGGCCGCCCTTGAAGTCGACACCAAGGTTCAAGCCATTGATCATGATGAGAACAAAACCCACTACAATGACAGCGCCGGAAACGAGGTAATTAATTTTTCTCATCCCTATGAAATCATAAGATTTTCTGCCACGAACTGCGCGCGCAAGGAAAGAATCGAAAGTGATCTTACTTTGATCGCCTTTGCGCGACATCCACTCTACCAATACACGGGACACATACACCGCTGTGAAGAATGATGTAAGGATACCGATACCCAATGTGATACCGAAGCCTCTTAACGGACCCTGACCGAGGATAAAGAGGAAGAAGGTTGTGATCAGCGTAGTCAGGTTAGAGTCAAAGATCGACGAGAATGCACGCTTGTAGCCGGTGTTGATCGCGTCGACCATTTTCCGGCCTGAGGCCAGCTCTTCCTTGATACGCTCGAATATGAGCACGTTAGCGTCAACCGCCATACCCATCGTAAGCACGATACCCGCAATACCCGGTAATGTCAGGGCGGTATCTACCTGGGCGAGGATGCCAAGAATGAAGAATATGTTGAACAGCAACGCCATGTTTGCCAGCCAACCCCCTCTTGAATAATATGCAACCATGAATATCACGACGATCATCAATCCGGCAGCCATGGAGATCAAACCCTGGTTGGCAGCCACCTGACCGAGCGTTGGACCAACAATAGCTTCTTCCACGATGCGTGTGGGCGCTGGAAGCGAGCCCGCTTTCAATACGTTAGCAAGATCTTTCGCTTCTTCCTGCTCGAAACTGCCAGTGATCTGCGAATTTCCGTTCGGAATCTCGCCCTGCACAGTAGGCGCCGTGTACACAAAGTTGTCGAGCACGATCGCGATCCGTCCCTGCGGCTGTTTCGAAGATGCGGCTTTGGTGATCTTCGCCCATTCTCTTGAGCCTTTGGCTGTCATGGTCATACTTACAGACGGACGGGCATACTGATCGAAATCAGGACGAGCGTCGCTGATCACCTCGCCGGTTAGCAATGGCTTGCCGGAGCGGCCGAGGTCAACAAAGTTGAGTTGAAGGTCATCTACACCGGGCGTGATCTTTGGATCGGCTTTCACATCCCAGTACCACCCGATCGAACGAGGGATCATCGCGCGAATGTCCGGGCGACGCAGGATCTTGCCAATGTCGGAAGTATCCGCTGTGTTGTAAAGAAATGGATACTGTGGATTCATCATCGCCAGCAGCGGCGAAACATTCGCATTCTGTAACGAGTCCAGAAGGTTTCGTGTAGTGTCGGACAACTGTTGCTCAAGGTCTGAAAGTGTGGAATCAGCTTTTTGTGTATTCAGCGTTGTCTCAGGTGATACAGGCGTCTTCTTCGCGTTCTGCTCTTTCACGAGAAAATTGTTGACACCCATCAATGCCTGGTTCAATTGCGGATCGGTGTACTCGATCACTTCCCAGAACTCGAGGCGGGCAACACCCTGCAAAAGTTTTTTCACACGCTGTGGATTATCCGCACCGGGCATCTCGATCTGGATACGTCCTGCAGTTTGAAGACGTTGAATATTGGGTTGCGATGTTCCGAACTGGTCGATACGTGTTTTCAGGATAGTGAAAGAGCGGTTGATGGCATCTTCAATCTCTGCATTCAGGAACGTCATCACCTTATCATCATCGTCGGAGAGACTTACTTTTTCCCTGTTGGCAGCAGAAGCAAAGAGTGAAGCCAGGCTCCTATCTGGATTGGCATCCTTGAAAGCCTGGCGAAACAACTCCTGGTAGCTTTCCTGGCTGTTCTTTTGTGCTTCGCGTGCTTTAAGCAACGCCTCCTGGAACGCGGGGTCCTGATTATTACCGCTTAGTCCTTTAATGATATCGATCGGCGATATTTCGAGCACCACGTGCATGCCGCCTTGAAGGTCGAGACCGAGGCTCAACTCATTCTCCTTGCATTCCTTGTAGGTGTACTCTGCACCAAGCAGGTTATACACTGGCGTATTCCAAAGTGAATCCAGGTACTGCTGTTTTTTTGAAAGATTCACATTGCCATCCGTGTCTGTGGCAAAAGTAATCGCCTCCTGCTGTACTTTGAATGTTACCAGTGTAAACGACAGGTAAAACAAACAGAGTGCGGTAACGACGATCGTTAGTAAAACGACTATTCCTTTGTTACGCATAAAAAATAAAAATTATAGGTGATTGGTTTTCAACAAGTGACAGAACACATCAGCCCGCTTTCAGCGGGTTGCGTATTGCAGAAAGAAAGAAAATGGAACTAGGGCGCGTTCGGCGCAATCAAGGTTCGGAAGAGCACGCTGAAGTAACCCGTGACTTCAACGGCAATAGTTGCAGGGACATGTTTTACACTTTCCGGAAGTGCAATTACAGAGAGCACAGGCAACACCGAATCTCCGAGCTGTATTGCCGTGCCCGGTATGGCAATTACCGGCGCCTGAACAATCGCTGGAGTTGATTTGTCGCTGGAATCAGACTTAGTTTCAGTTGAGGCTTTTTCCTTTGAATAAGTAGTGGCAGGCGTTTGAAACAAAAAGGTAGTGACGAATGCCAGCATACCGGCAATCAACATCAAACTCCTGATTGTAAGGCCTTTTTTCATTTGAGGAGTACAAAAGTATGGAAATGGAATTGATTTGCAAGCTTGCCCCTGCCTACCGGCAGGCAGGTGCGGCAAGCGGAAATACAGCTATTACACAGAGGTTTACGGAGGTAACACGGAGGTCCACAGAGGATGTTTGCGCTTTGCAGAACGCTGGTGCGAATTTTTGTCGTTCAATGCATTTCTTTGCGCCTTCGCGGCATTGCGGAAAGATTTGTGTCAGCTTTCGTGTCTTCGTGCCTTCGTGTGAAATATTAACCCGCGTTAGCCAGCTTATTCTTCAGAAATCCAATCAACACTTCCAATGCGCGATTGAAGTGGCTGTTGTTGGGAATAACAATATCGGCATTGTGCTTGAGGGGTTCGATCAACGATTCGTACACGGGCATCACGTGGTACTGGTAGCGATAGAGCACATCATCGAGGTCGTAACCACGCTCTACCTGGTCGCGCTTGATCCTTCTGCCAAGCATCACGTGGTCTTTCGCTTCGATAAACACCTTCAGGTCGAGTTCTCTTTCTACTTCCTCGAAGTACTGGACGAATAGTCCTTCTACAACAAGTATTGGTGCGGCTTTGAATTCGAGTTGCCTGGGTTGAACACCCGGGTTATTAAACGTATACTCTTTCCGGACAACATCCCGCCCGCTCTTTAACTGGACAAGGTCGGCGTGCAGTGCAGGTCTATCTATCGAAACAGGTAAATCGAAATTCTTTACACCATTCAGATCGATAGGTTGCTGATCGCGAGGCTTGTAATAGTTATCCTGTGAAATGAGACAGATCTCCGGGGACTGAAACTGTGATGATAATCCCTGGAGGAAGTATGTTTTACCGGAACCGCTTCCACCAGTGATACCGATCGTGAAAGCCTGGTTCATTGTTGCTGGTTAAGAAAAGCTGTCAGTTTTTTTACTGCGATCGATCTATGGCTGATCTTGTTCTTTTCATCCATGCCCATCTCCGCCAGTGTTTTAGAATGCCCGTCAGGAAGAAAAAGGGGATCGTAACCAAATCCCCCTGCACCTCTTCGTTCATTCAATATTACGCCTTTCAATAAACCGTCAAACTGCCGGCTACCATTTTTATCGATGTAGGTGATCACAGTCTTGAATGTTGCGTGACGGTTCGATTGATCTGCAAGGTTCTTCAGCAGCAACGTCATATTATCATCAAAACTTCGCTGTGGTCCCGCATACATAGCCGAGTAAACACCAGGCGCACCGTGGAGGGCGTCAACCTCTAAACCTGAGTCATCGGCAAAAGTTGGAAGATGATAGTTCCTGAATACGTAGTCGGCTTTCTGAAAAGAATTACCTTCTATTGTATCCTGATCCTCCGCGAGTTCTTCGAAACAGCCGGCTTCCTGAAGTGTCACGAGTTGAACATCTGTGCGGACAACTTGCCTGATCTCTTCGAGCTTGTGGCGATTATTGGTTGCAATAACCACCCGCTGAATTGTACTCATGGATTGCAACCATTTCGATATCAAACTTCAATATAGAGTTCGCCGGTATATCCAAATAAGCATTTGGTCCATATCCCAGTCCCGAGGGAATATAAAGTGTGCCCTTTGCCCCGGCCGGAAAAAATTTCAAGCCAATCTGCCAACCAAGGATTAGCTCGTTCGTTCGGATCCATTTTTTTATTGAACCTGAATCAAATGGTTCCTCTCCTGGTTCCAAAAAGTTGCCTACGTAATTTACCGTGACGCAATTGTCCTTAGTCGGATTGGGACCTTCCCCCGGCACCGTGATCACATATCTAATTCCGCTTGCGTGAGGTTGTGCTGCAATACCGTTTGTTTCAAGATAAGCATCAATTGCCTCAATGTCCGCCGCCAGTTGTTCCTCATATGTTGGCGCGGGATCAGTGGACCCACATCCGGCAAGCAACAGTACAGAGAACCAACCAGTCAAACCGAATTTCATCTTTCAATAATTTTTTTTCAGATCAACCAATTCCATTTCAAATGCCAGTACGCTGTTCTCTGGTATATCGGGACCTTGCGCGCGTGGTCCGTACGCCCATGAAGATGGAATGATCACTGTCATCACCGAGCCTTTCTTCATCATAGCAATAGCAGTTTCCCATCCCACAACTACGCCATATTCTCCAACCTTTACAGGGTAGGTGCCGGCGTCAAATTCTTTTCCGTTCAACAAATATCCTGAATATTTCACATAGGCAATATCGCCCAACTCAGGCGTTGCGCCGTCGCCTTCCTTCCTGATCACATACCGTACGCCATTTGGCGCCGTTTGAGCGGTGAGACTTTTTTTCTTCAGATAGTCATCGATGATAACCGAATCTTTAGCCAACTGCTCTTTTATCTGGGGCATTTGTGCTTGTTCGGCCAGGGTTTGCTCAATGGCTTCTTTGTTCTTGCGTTTGTCGGAGAGCATCAACTTGGCACGCATCGCCTGCGCTTCGGTACTATCAACGATATCTTTTACCTTGAAGTAGTAGGTAAACTTACTTTGCGGATTCACTTGTGGCGGTACCGCCATACGGTAAGTCCGTTCAAAAAGTTCTTTCGCACCAACCTGGAAATGAATGCTGTCGCCTTCCGACATCATGCGAAAGATCTCTGCAACCCCTGCTTCATTCTTCATGTAGGAAGTATCCTGGATCAGCACAAGGTCCGGGTATTCCGTTCCCCTGTTGTCATACCAGATAGAATCGTTCGCATCTTTCAGGTACAACTCCAGCACAAGCGCCTTTCCAACTTCAGCCTCTGGGCCGTCACCTGCTTCCACTACCTCGAACTCGTAACCCTTGGGCGTTTCTTTTTTCCCGGAACAGCCAGCAACAACCAGCGCGACGGCAACAGCGAATATTACTTTTTGCATAATCTGAATTATTCTTTTTTATTAATCATTCTCCAAACGGTCTTTGTATTCGGGCAGCACGCTCATAAATTTCTTTAGCGTGTCCTCAAGCGACATTTTCACCGTCGCGCCTGACGCATTCTTATGTCCGCCGCCATCAAAATGGGTTCTCGCAATATCGTTGGCAGAAAAGTTACCGAGGGACCGGAACGACAACTTTACCTCACCTTGCCTGTCGTACATCAGCACTGCCAGCTTGATACCTTTAATTGCAAGTCCGTAATTGACCAAACCTTCCGTGTCGCCGGTTTGTGCGCCGAACTTCTTCAATTCAGTTTCGGATAAGGTCATGTAAGCGGTGTGCAAATCCGGGATCACGTTGAGTTTCTGGGAAAGCACGTACCCTATCAGGCGTAAACGCTCAACGCTACTGTTATCGTATACCAGCTTCGCAATGTCGTGCGGCTGTGCACCAAAGCCGACGAGTTCGGAAGCGATCTGAAATTCTTTTTGATGTGTGTTATTATGCCGGAAGCCCCCGGTGTCTGTCATAAGTCCTGCATAGAGGCAACTTGCTACCTCTTTATCGATGAGGTGCTTTTCGCCAAGTTCATCTATCAATTCAAACACCAATTGTGCCGTAGAAGCCGAGTTTGGATCCCACTGCATATACGTGGCGAAATCTTCCGGATACAGGTGGTGGTCGATCATGACTTTAACGCCGGTGGCGTTGCGAATCGGTTCGCCGAGATCGTTGATGCGGCCGAGACCAGAAAAATCAAGGCAGAAGATAATGTCGGCTTTTGCAATATGGTCTTTTGCCTTCTTCAGCGCACCCTCGGATTGGTAAGACAAAGCGAGCACTTCACGATTACCGGGCATCCATTCCAAAAAATCCGGATAGTCGCTCGGGGTGATAACCTGCACCTGGTGACCTTTTTTTTTCAGGAAGGCCGCCCATCCAAGTGACGAACCGAGTGCATCGGCGTCGGGCTTGAAGTGGGTGACAATCACCACTTTCTGCGGTTGCCCGATGAGGACTTTGAACCCCTGGATGTTTTTCATGGAAGGGGCAAAAATGAATATAAAAGGGTGGATTGCAAAGCTTATGCAATCCCGCTTCCCGATTATTGGTTCTTTTGATACTTTTGCGGCCGAAAATATCAAAATCTAAAAAAAATGGCAGTAAACAGAACGTTCACTATGATCAAGCCTGACGCTGTATCGGCAGGAAATTCCGGAGCAATTACAAAAATGATTGAAGAGGCTGGTTTCCGCATCGTAGCCATGAAAAAAGTGCAACTACAAAAGGAGCTTGCCGGTAAGTTCTATGCCATTCACAAAGAGCGCCCTTTCTACGGCGAACTCACCGCTTACATGTCGTCAGGCGCAATCATTCCTATGATCCTCGAGAAGGACAATGCTGTAGAAGACTTTCGCAAACTCATTGGTGCTACAGATCCCAAAAAAGCTGAGCCCGGTACTATTCGTGCTCTCTTCGCCAAGTCGATCGATGCTAATGCGATTCACGGCAGCGATTCAGATGCCAACGCTGAGATCGAGGGGAATTTCTTCTTCTCACAATTCGAACGGTTCTGACGAACCGTTTGTTTTTTTTCAGCATTACCTTCCCGACCAATACTTCGTCAATTCACATCCCAAATGAAAACAGACCCTTTTTACAAGGAGAAATTTGAGCACCGCCATATTGGCCCCGACAAGCACCAGGTGGATGAGATGCTGAAAACGATCGGCGCAACATCTATTGATGAACTGATCGATCAAACGATCCCTGCTGCTATCCGGTTGAAAAAACCTCTTCAGCTTCCGGGTGCGCAAAGTGAGTTTGAATTCCTGGCGTCTTTTAAAAAGACGGTTTCGAAAAACAAACAATTCAAATCTTTTATTGGCACCGGCTATTATAATTGCATTACTCCCGGCGTGATCCTCCGTAACATCCTTGAAAACCCGGGATGGTACACAGCCTATACACCCTACCAGGCGGAGATAGCACAGGGACGCCTCGAGGCGCTGATCAATTTCCAAACGATGGTCATCGACCTTACCGGGCAGGAAATTGCCAATGCGTCGTTGCTGGACGAAGCAACTGCTGCCGCTGAAGCTATGCACCTTTTCTTTGCATCGCGAAAGAATTCCAGGAAGGAAGCAACGAAATTCCTTGTCGACAACCGCACATTCCCGCAAACTGTTGACGTGTTACTTACGCGTTCGGCGCCTTTGGGTATCGAACTTGTGGTCACTGACATCCGGAAAGCTGACCTGACTGATTCAAGCATCTTCGGAGTTTATATACAGAACCCGGACAACAATGGTCTGATCTATGACTACACCAGCCTGATCGCCGCTGCCCACGAGCAGGAGATACTTGTTGCGATGGGCTGCGACCTGATGAGTCTTTTGCTGACGAAGTCGCCCGGAGAAATGGGCGCCGATGTTGCAGTAGGTTCTTCACAACGGTTTGGTGTGCCACTGGGATTCGGCGGACCGCATGCTGCGTTTTTCGCTACGAAAGACGAGTTCAAAAGACAGATGCCCGGAAGAATTATCGGTGCTTCTCTCGACGCTCACGGCAAGCCCGGCTACCGCATGGCCTTGCAAACAAGAGAGCAACACATTCGCCGTGAAAAAGCAACCTCAAACATTTGCACAGCGCAGGTGTTGTTGTCGGTGATGGCCGGCATGTACGCTGTCTATCATGGTCCCGATGGTTTGAAAAATATTGCTGGAAGAATTCACGCGCTCAGCCGTTCACTTGAACAAGGACTTACTGCAGTCGGGATCAAACAGCTTAACGGGCAATACTTCGACACCATTAAAGTTCAGGTTGCCGACCTGCCTGACGGCACGCACGGCGCAAAAGCGATCGAACGCGAGGCGATCAAACGCGGCATCAACCTCCGGTACTTCAACAACCAGGAGATCGGGATCTCCCTGGACGAAACGACGACACCGGAAGACGTTCAAATAATATTGGAAGTATTCGGTGCAAACGGCGAAGCGAAAATAGAACGTACAGAATTGAACTGGCCGGCCGCGTTAGTCCGTCAATCCAAATACCTCACGCATCCTGTCTTCAACTCCCATCACGCCGAGCATGAGATGCTTCGCTACATCAAAAAATTGGAGAATAAAGATCTTTCGATGGTTCATTCCATGATCTCACTCGGATCATGTACGATGAAATTGAATGCTACCGCGGAGATGATCCCCGTAACCTGGCCAGAGCTCGGTCAGATCCATCCTTTCGCTCCCGCCGATCAAACCGCCGGATACAACGAGATGATCTCCAATCTTGAAAACTGGTTGATGGAAATTACCGGGTTCACGGGGGTATCATTGCAACCGAACAGCGGAGCCCAGGGCGAGTACGCAGGATTAATGGTTATCCGCGCTTACCACGTCAACCGCAATGAAGGACATCGTAATATTTCATTGATCCCCGCATCAGCGCACGGAACTAACCCGGCCTCTGCGGTAATGGCCGGCATGGAAGTGATCGTGGTGAAGTCAGATGCCGACGGAAAGATCGATGTGGCAGACCTTAAGGCGAAAGCCGAGGCACACAAAAATGATCTGGCGTGTTTAATGGTTACTTATCCGTCGACTCATGGTGTGTTTGAAGAATCGATCACAGACATCTGTGAGATCATACATCGCAACGGCGGATTGGTATATATGGACGGCGCGAACATGAACGCGCAGGTTGGACTCACGTCACCTGCCAACATTGGCGCCGATGTTTGTCACCTCAACCTTCATAAGACATTCTGTATCCCTCATGGTGGCGGTGGCCCTGGGATGGGTCCCATTTGTGTGAACGACAAGTTGAAACCATTCCTTCCGGGACATGCCGTGGTGAAAACCGGTGGAAGCCAGGCGATACCCGCCGTGTCTGCTGCACCCTGGGGCAGCGCAAGCATACTTGCTATCTCGTATGCTTACATTTCTATGATGGGTGGTGATGGCCTGACCAACGCAACAAAGCTCGCTATCCTCAACGCCAATTACATCAAGG